>ENA-OUOG01001991-OUOG01001991.1-marine-metagenome-genome-assembly--contig:-NODE-1991-length-22292-cov-3.229845_pt1 | contig 22292 bp, 17 predicted proteins | sample MGYA00248635_ERZ508505 | MGnify/ENA primary metagenome ERZ508505 (study PRJEB26176, sample SAMN06267871) | marine metagenome | isolation source: Saanich Inlet, British Columbia, Canada | place: Pacific...
AGATCAGCCCGAAGATTATGGGCATTCCAATCGCTGCAATATGATTGATTGTAAAGGCGACACCTGCCGTTGGCGCAATATCCGCTGGATCGGCAATTTTCTGGAAATAGGTTTTCATCGCGATTGCCATGCTGAACAAGGCGTGATCAAGCAAGTAAAGTGCAACTGCTATCTGCCAGGTTTCCACAAATGCATAGGCTGCGAAAACAATCGCCAGACCAACATATTCAATCGAAAGGATTGCGCGCTCTCCAATTTTGACAATCCACGTGCCGATGAGGGGGGCAGCAATCATCATCACGAAAACATTCGCTGCGGCAAGCATGGCCATTTCAGGCAAACTGAAAGCGAATTTCTCAACCAGCATAAAGCCTGCAAAGACCATGAATATCTGGCGTCTGGCGCCCCCCATGAACGTCAGTGCGTAATATAACCAATACCGTTTCCGGAGAATGAGCTTCTTGTGTTGCGGAGTACCATCTTTGAAAGCGGGAAACAGCAACCAGAGGATCACGGTTCCTACACAGCCGGCAATGCCTGTTATCATAAAAATGCCAGTGTAGCTGATCGCCATCCAGGCACTGGCCACAAATACAATGCCAAATGTGGCAAGTTGTGCAAACGACCCAACCGACAAGATTTTACCCATAAGGGCAGGGGCCGTTGCTTTGGGTAACCACTGTAATGAAAGCGACTGATGCATTGTCTCGTAATAATGAAAACCCACCGATGAGATGAATGTTGTGATCAGGAATCCCGTGAACGTGGGGAAAAACCCGGTTACTGCTGCTGCTCCGGCTAACAAAAGTAACGATATGTATGCCCATGTTTGTTCCCGGCCAAATAGCAACAGAAAAACTGCAGCAAATGACAGGAAACCAGGGATCTCACGTATGGACTGTTGAATACCGATTTCTCTTCCAGAGAATGACAAGACCTCGATGGCGAAGTTGTTCACCATTAACATCCATGGAGCGAACGAGACCTGCATAATCGCCGCCATTGCCATTAACAGAATTGTGGGAGAGAAAAACGAACTTTCGCTGTCCGTCAATTTGTCACGATTACGCATCATTGCGTGTATCAGTTGTCGCGGTTTGATTGCAAGGGGCTATCAACAAGTTTCGAGTTTAACGATCTTGTACTTATAATTACGCTGGCAAGTTGTCTATTTCCATTCAATAAAATATATAGTTGTGCCGGAATATGTGTTGGGTCAGTCTTTTCAATTGATGTCTGGGTATTTCATTGTCTTATATATCTAATCCATTTGCTGCGCGCAGTTGGGAACTTGCACACAGTCGATCTCTGCCTTTAGGCGAAAAGGCGTTGATCATGGGTATTTTAAATGTGACGCCTGATTCGTTTTCGGATGGGAACGCCTACAAGTCGTTAGATGCCGCCGTGCTCAAGGCAATCAACCTCAAGAATCAAGGTGCAGATATTATTGATATTGGGGGAGAATCCACCAAGCCAGGCGCAGAACCGGTTTCTGCGGATGTGGAACAGCAACGTGTTCTGCCGGTAATCGAAGCTTTGGCGAGTGTGCAAGACATTATCATTTCCATTGATACGTACAGACACTCGACAGCAAAACTCGCAATTGAGGCTGGGGCGCATATTGTGAATGATGTTTGGGGATGTCAAAAAGAGCCAGAGATTGCCGGTCTGGTTGCACGAACCGGTGCCGGGCTTTGCGCCATGCACAATGGACGCGATCGGCAGCGCGATGCCGATGTGATTGAAGACCAAAAACAGTTTCTGGGAAAGTCATTGGAAACAATCAAACAAGCGGGTGTGCATGATGCACAAATCGTGCTCGACCCCGGATTTGGTTTCGGCAAATCAGCCGAAGATAACATTGAGTTGCTTGGCCGTTTTGAGGAGTTGCACAGTATGGGATATCCGCTGCTTGTGGGGACATCCCGAAAACGATTTATCGGTCATTACACCGATAGAGATGTAGATGATCGTGATATTGGCACTGCCGCGACGAGCGTTGTCGCTCGCATGAAAGGCGGTGCTGTTTTTAGGGTCCATGATGTGCCAGCAAATAAGGATGCATTGGCAATCGCTGATGCTTTGCGACTTGGACGCGGGATCCAGTAAACATGTCTATCTACAAAATTACCCTTAAAAACTGCGCTTTTTTCGCGCGTCATGGTGTCTTTAATGAAGAAGAAACTCTCGGGCAGCGGTTTTTTGTTGATGCCATATTGGATGTAGATGGCGGCTCCAGCCTGATGGAGGACGAAATTGAGGGCACTGTGGACTACGGTCTGGCATTTGGAGTGATTGAACGGATCATTACCGGTAAGCGCAGGTTTTTAATAGAAGCGCTTGCCCTTGAAACTGCTAAAGCGATCTGCGGTGAATTCTCAATGGTTCAACGTGCGGAAATTACGATTCGCAAGCCAAATGCACCAGTTCAGGGCGTCTTGGATTATGTTGAAGTCACTATTGTTCACGAGCCAGGTCGTGGATAATTGAATTGACTGATGGAGAGACAGTCTATTTGGGACTTGGTGGAAATGTTGGCGACGTTATGTCCAACATGGCCGGGGCCCTTACTTCACTCGATGACCGCAAAGATACCAACGTAACTGCTGTTTCCAAAGTGTATAAGACACCTCCATGGGGGATCACCAAGCAGGAATGGTTCTTAAATTGCTGCGCATGTGTACAGACAGAGATTGGTCCATATGAACTTCTTGATGCCTGTCTGAACATTGAAATCGACTTCAAGCGCAAACGTATTGTTCGTTGGGGGCCACGTTCGGTTGATGTGGATATTCTTTTGTTTGGTGATATCTCACTGAATACAGAGAGCCTCACTATTCCACACCCAAGAATGCATGAGCGTGCCTTTGTTATGGTGCCGCTTGCAGATATTTCCCCTAGGTTGATGGTGGGAAATAAATCCACCAATGAATGGGCAGAGTCGCTTTTGGATGACAGAATGGAAGTTATTGAGGCCGAAGCAGATTGGTGGAGAAATCGCCCCTAATCGTTTATTGAGCCTGTAACAACATTATCCGTTTTTCTAGCAAGATTCATTCCTATAACAGGGACCAATCGGCCTTCGTGTTTGACAGAAATGGTCACCCTTAAAGAATTTGGATTCGACAAATTGGCAACCATAATGCCGCGCAGGTCATTACGTTTGATGTCAGCAACGATACGACCTTTTGTGTAGCGACCGCCTGTCACATCCATGCCTTTGCCTTTTTCACCATCAAGAAAACGGCCTACATATGATCCACCAGCTTTAAGAATGAGAGCGTTCATGGGTTGTGCAAAAACGCCAACCCGGCATGATCCGTCTACTTCCATACCGGCCTTTTCAACGGGATTGTCTCCGTCGAATGTGCAAACAAATTTTGTTCCCTTGTACTTGCCGGCCACAATTTCGCCTGGGCCAGACCACTTGCCTTGAATATCCCGGAAGAATTTTTTGTCTGATGCCTGAGCGACAATCGCTGAAGCAATTGTCAGAATAATTGATGCCAAAACGGTTGAGAAACGCATAAACAAAGCCCTTTACCTACCTATAGCGAACATCGACTAAAATAGTTAATCAAGGGTTAGATGACCGATAACTATTTTAGGTCTTTCGTTCATTATTGGCCAACGGCTTCAAAAAGATCAGAATCCGGAGCATCATTCCTACAGCGTGGATGGGATAATGCAGTCGATCAGGGTTCCTGCACCTTTTTCAATCTCACTCCAATTTTTACAATCAAAGTCAATCACAGCGACGGTCGCGGTTGGATACTTGTAAGCGATTTCGTCCAGAAGTTGAGCTTTACCGTGTCCTGCCATGCTGGAGGCCAGACTCCCGCACATTGGGTTATGCCCAATTATCATGAGCGATTTAGGTGTACCCTGTGCCTGTATCAGTGCGATATAGTCGTCCAATCCGCTTGAATACAGTTTTTCTGTAAAGGTCACTTCAGTCGATTCCGGAATGACGGGCGATAAACCATCCAGTGATTGCCGTGTTCTTTCGGCGCTGGAACACAGTATGGTTTCGGGAATGTAATTCCTTGTGTGAAGAACATTTGACACTTTTACGAGATCCAAATGACCGCGCTCGTTGAGCTCCCGATCAAAATCCCGCGCACCGGGAGCAGCCCAGGATGATTTTGCATGTCGCATCACTAAAAGTCTGAGCATGTAACCTCACGGAATCAGAAATTGAACCTCACTTTGGCGTCTTGTTTGGTTCAAGGCAAGAGAAGCGGCGTAATTGCAGCGTAATTCATACAGTTGTCGTAATCGTGTTTCATCTGCAATTCAACTTTGTCAGATAACTCCAATTTGAACTTGAGGGTTGGGTTAAATCTGTCTATACACGGCGCACGCAAGGGAGCTTTAAATGGGAATTGTTGAACTGGACATTGACTATCGTCCCAGCGAGGATGAGCCGTTTATGAATGATAAGCAGAAGGCTTACTTCAAGGCGAAATTGGAAGATTGGAAAGCAGAAATTCTGAGGGAATCTAAGTCGACTCTCGAGACCCTGCAGGATCAATCTGACAAGATGCCAGATCAGGCGGATCGTGCTTCTTCGGAAACAGACCGTTCGATCGAACTGCGTGCTCGTGATCGTCAACGAAAGCTGATCACCAAAATTGATTCAGCATTGAAACGGATCGAAGACGGGTCTTACGGTTATTGTGAAGATACTGGTGAGCCGATTGGTCTGAAGCGTCTGGATGCGCGCCCGATTGCAACCTTGTCAATTGAGGCTCAGGAACGTCATGAGCGTCGTGAAAAAGTTTACCGGGACGACTAAACAGGCTTTATGCAATATACAAAAGCCCGCTTTTGAGCGGGCTTTTTTATTTGGCAACTTGCGAAACTAGGCAGGCTCTTTAGTTTCACTCGCCAATTCGGCCAGAAGTTTTTGCATCTCGTCATCGGGTGAATTAGCCTGTTTGGCGTCTGCATCGACAGTTTGCGCGCTAACAGGGACATCGTCGACCGGAGTTGCTTCTGGCACGGTTTCATCCAAAAGCGGCTCATTTGTAAGTGCATCAGAAAGCGTAGCCTCAAGATCTGAATCGTCGAAACTTATCTCGATGTCAGAGGTTTCTGCAGTTGCTGGACTTGGTTCAGCTTGAGGTTCTGCGATTTCGACGGTTTCCACCACTTCGATATCCGGGTTGTCATCAACTGCCGCAGTAACCGTTTCTGTCACGGTTTCGGTGACCTCATTTGCCGTGTCAACCAATGGTTCCAGTGCATCAGAGACCCTATCAGCCACATTTTCTGTTGCGGTCGATACCGTTTCTGAAGTTGTTTCAGCAGTAGCCATGGCTACTCCGGCGGCTGTTGCAACGCCAGCAACGGCCGCAGTCCCCAATTCTGCAGAAGCACGCTCTGACTTCTCGTTTTCGCCTTTGATAATCGGCTCAACTTTGGCGGCTCTGCTTTTGGTCGCAGATTTGGCGGTTCTGTCTGCGTTTTGCCCGGATTGCGCTCTCACAATTCCGGTCTCAATAACAAGGTCGTTCGGTCCGCCGATCAAAATCAGATGTTCGACATTATCCCTCCGCGCCAGTATCAAATGGCGTTTGTCGCCAATATCTTTGAAATCAGTAATCGAAAGTCTTGGAACTCGGTTTTTGGCTGCCCTTCTTGCGGGTGTTCCTGCAATTCGGCGAAATAACCAAAACAAGATTATAAGGGCTAAAGCCAACCCAACTGTAATTAGAACCAACTGAATAGCGGAACCGTTTTCGCCTTCCAACAGCGAAGTAATCCATTCCATAACCCAACTCCTTTGGATAAATCATCCATACGCATTACATTAAAGGCTGGACAGAAAGTCCAAAATTGCACAATCCGCAATTTATGACAGGGATTGACCCGCTGTCCGCCGCACCAAGGTTATCCTAGCAAATACAACCGTAATTATCAATTTATACGTCGCCGGCGGCAAAGCATACTCTGAAAGGGGGGAGTTGTTTGAATGGGCTTCTTTCTTTTTACACAAAGCTGCTAATGTAAGTGGTGTTCGAATCGCTTTCAGGGACAGGCATGGCGGCTGAAAAAGAAGAATTCCAATTTTCGGGTGGGCCCGTTGTTGATGAATTACAAGAGTCCTCAGGTGTTGGACGCTTCTTATTATTGGGCTTGTTTTTGTTTATCGGCGTTGCGGCGCTTGGCTTTTTCGGTGTCGAGCGCTTAGGCGAGCCGATATTCATTACGTTTTTGGCGATTTTTGCCAGTGTGGGTGTTTTTTTCCTGTTTTCCTTGGCTCTTGGAATCTTGCATTTTGGGTCAAAGAAACAGAACGAAGATTTTTCCAAACAATTAGTGGGGCAAATGGATCCTGGTATTGTTGTATCTGATTCACATAACAGGGTTCTTTACGCAAATGATTCTTATGCCAAATTGATTGGTGCAAAGGGAATTTCAGATATTTCGGGTGTTGAAATAATTTTTTCAAAGCATCCGGAAGCGTCGGATACAATTTATAAAATGTCTTCCGCGGTCAGAAGTGGCCAAGCGAGTGTAGAGGAAATTCGGCTTGCAAGCGGGCTGACGAAAAACGAGCAGGGTGCAAACTGGTATCGATTGCGGTCTCGTCCGATGAAATTGAACGGGCGAGATGACATTCTGACTGTTTGGCAGGTTTCAAATGTGACATCTGATCGGTTTGAACAGGAAAACAGCTTCCAACAACTTCAAGATGCGATTCACTACCTCGATCACGCGCCTGCGGGCTTCATCGCGAGTGATCCAGACGGAACCATCGTTTATATGAACGCCACTTTGGCGGATTGGTTGGGGGTTGACCTGGCCATGTTTGAACCCACGAACAACAATATCAGGGATATGATCCCTTCTGACAATGAAGCGCTTTTTGATACCGCTGACGTAGAAGCAGGCAATGCCAAGACAACGGTTGTTGATTTGGACATGAATTGTGCTGACGGGCGCCGTCTTCCGGTTAGAATGTATCATCGTATACCGATTAATTCGGACGGTGCTCCAGGGACAGCGCGTACCTTGGTGCTTAACCGGGCAAGCACATTTGGTGGTGACAATGCGTTGCAGGAAGCCGAAATTCGCTTTACCAGGTTTTTCAACAATACACCTGTTGCCATTGCCGGGTTGGATGCAGATGGACGTGTTGTGCGCACGAATGCTTCTTTTCAGAAAATGTTTTCCGGCATTATCAGTCGATCAAATGGCAAACGCGCCCTGCGGTTTCTTGATTTATCGTCCGAAGATGATCGCGGACGGCTTCAAAAATTGTTTGATGATGCGGTTTCGGGCACAGGTGAATTAGACCCTGTAGAACTGACCATAGACGATGATTCCGAGCGGTTTGTCAGGTTCTTTGTTTCTCATGTTGCAGATTCACTTGAACAATCCACCGGAAATCCGGAGCGCGTAATCGTTTATGCTGTGGAGACAACAGAACAGCGGGTTTTGGAAAATCAATTTGCCAAGGGCCAGAAAATGCAGGCTGTTGGCCAATTGGCCGGTGGCATTGCCCATGACTTTAATAACGTTCTAACAGCGATTATTGGCTTCTCGGATTTATTGTTGTCCAATCACAAGCCTTCAGACCCTTCCTTTCAGGATATAATGAATATCAAGCAAAACGCCAATCGGGCCGCAAGCCTGGTTAGGCAATTGCTTGCATTTTCGCGGCGTCAGACGTTGCGCCCGCAAGTCCTTCACATGGCAGATGTTTTATCCGATTTGAGAATGCTCCTCGATCGTTTGGTCGGTGATCGGATAACTGTAAACGTGAAACATGGCAGAGACCTTTGGCCTGTAAAAGCTGACGTGTCTCAACTCGAACAGGTTTTGGTGAACCTTGTTGTAAACGCCCGTGATGCGATGGAAGATGAAGGTTATCTGGAAATAAGGACCGGAAATGTCACCGAGGCAGAATGTCGTGAAACTGTTTCCTTTGCTGATTTTACACCGGCCGATTATGTGTTGGTTCAGGTAGAGGATGAAGGGACTGGCATGAGCCAGGAGGTTTTGGACAAGATCTTCGAGCCGTTTTTCTCCACTAAAGAAGTCGGAAAGGGAACTGGACTTGGTCTTTCGACTGTTTACGGGATCATCAAACAGACTGGTGGCTTTATTTATCCTGAAAGCACTGAAGGTCAGGGCACTACATTTAATGTATTTCTTCCCCGCCACATACCGGAAGAGAAACCCGAGGAAGACCCTCAGGAACTGGAAGGTGAAAAGGCAGATGAACCGGCAAAAGATCTTACCGGAAACGCGACTATTTTGCTTGTTGAAGATGAGGACGCTGTGCGCGCGTTTGGGTCCAGGGCACTGATCTCCCGTGGTTATGAAGTGCATGAGGCTGCAAGCGGCGTAGAAGCGCTTGAGGTAATGGAAGAATTCGGTGACGAGATTGATCTCGTTGTTTCAGATGTTGTTATGCCTGAAATGGACGGTCCGACCTTGTTGGGTGAATTGCGTAAGTCTTATCCCGACCTGAAGTTCATTTTTGTTTCTGGTTATGCAGAAGAGGCCTTTGCCAAAAACCTTCCGCAAGAAGAAAGAGACAAGTTTGGGTTCCTGCCAAAACCGTTTTCGCTGAAACAACTGGCGTCCACTGTGAAGGACATGTTGGAAGAATGAGGCTGATCGTTCCACCACCTGTACAAGCGGCGATATGCGCCGCTGGAATGTGGCTCGTCGCAAAATATGTTCCGGAATTCGCAGTGGATTTCCAATGGAGTATTTATTTTACGGCATTTCTTGTTTTTATTGGCGTTTGTATCGACTTTTCCGCACTTGCTGTATTTTTCAGATCCAAAACCACAGTAAGTCCGATCGCTCCGCAAAAAACGTCCAGACTTGTTGTCAGTGGCATTTACAAATTCAGTCGAAATCCAATGTATCTTGGATTAGCCTTTATTCTTTCCGGATTTGGATTTTGGCTCGAGAATTTGGCGACGTTTTTGTTCGTTCCGGTATTCATCTGGTACGTAACGCGTTATCAAATTATTCCTGAAGAAGAGATATTGCTGGAAAAATTCGGGCTGGAGTATGCGGACTACGTTTCAAAGGTACGGCGCTGGATCTAACTGGTAGCTGTGCAAGCCTTGTTCGTTAGCGATCTATTGCCCTATTATATAAGGCGTTGCACCCCGTAAAATACTTGCGGTCCAAATCCAGCTCTGCTATCTGCTAGCCAATTCGTATTCGGGCGAGGGGATCAGTCTTGGTCTAAACCCTCGCTTTCGTTTCCAAAATCAATTCAAGGATGCATCTTCAATCCGTCCCACAGAGAACGGGTTGCAAGCAATAAAGACAGGTTCAAAAACATGCAGGTCACAGAAACCCTTAATGAAGGTCTTAAGCGCGAACTGAAGATCGTTGTCGATAAGGCAGATATGGACAGCCAGGTTACTGCACGTCTGGAGCAGATGAGACCTCAGTTGAAACTTAATGGTTTCCGTCAAGGCAAGGTGCCAATGCCACACATTCGCAAGATGTACGGCAAACAGGCGATGGCCGAGGTCGTTAACGAGTATATTTCGAAGCGCACAGGCGAAGTGCTCAAGGACCGTGACGAGCGACCTGCCCAACAGCCCGAAATCTCAATGACTGAAGATGAGAAAGAAGCTGAACAGATTTTGTCTGGCGAAAGAGACTTTGAATTCGCCATGTCATACGAAGTAATTCCGGAAATCAATGCGCCAGAACTTGAGAAGCTGAAACTTACACGCCATGTCGCTGAAGTTGCTGACAAGGAAATTGATGAACAGATTGAAAAGATCGCCGAAAGCAGTCGTCCATATGACGAGAAAAAGGGTAAGGCTGCGAAGAATGATCGGGTAACCATGAACTACCTCGGCAAAATCGATGGAGAGCCGTTTGAGGGCGGTGCCGATAATGATGCCAAGCTCGTACTTGGTTCAGGTATGTTTATTCCCGGGTTTGAAGATCAATTGATCGGCGCGAAAGCGGGTGATGACACCGTTGTTAAGGTATCGTTCCCGGACGAATATCAAGCAGCGCATTTGGCAGGCAAGGAAGCTGAATTTGAAGTAACTGTGTCTCTGGTAGAAAAGCCTGGCGATCTTGAAATCAATGATGAGCTGGCTACCAAACTTGGTTTGGAGAGCGTTGATAAATTGCGCGAAGCGGTTCGCGGCCAGATGGAAGGGCAGTTTGAGTCATTCACACGTGCCAAAATCAAACGGCAGGTACTTGATGCCTTGGATGAGCAGACCAAAATGGAACTGCCCGGCAAAATGGTCGAGCAAGAGTTCACTAACATTTGGTCCCAGGTGACGACTGAGCTTGAGCGTGCCGGCAAAACCTTCGAGGATGAAGATACAACCGAAGAAAAAGCCAAGGAAGAATACCTGGGATTGGCTGAACGCCGTGTTCGTTTGGGCTTGGTACTTGCTGATATCGGCGAAAAAGCTGATGTGCAGATCAGTGAAGAAGAGCTCCAACAGGCGATTTTCCGTCAGGTTCAACAATATCCTGGCCAAGAGCAGGAAGTGCTGAACTATTTCCGTGAACATCCTGATGCAGTTGCCGGGCTTCGCGCTCCGTTGTATGAAGACAAGGTTGTTGATTTCATTATTGAAAAGGCTGAAGTTACGGAAGAAACCGTCAGTCAGGAAGAACTGATGAAAGAGGAAGAAGACGCTTGATTTCAGTGTATTCCTACTAATTACAATCGATTGCCCGGGCATGTTCCGGGCATTTTTTTTAAAAGGACATGTTTTTGGCAGGTAGGACAAATTTGCCTGCATTCATACAGGGCCTTTTAACTGTTTAGCCATTACCCTACATTCTGTCCCAACACATAGATTCGCTTGAAAGGCACTATTGAATGAAAGATCCGGTCGATACCTACATGAACCTTGTTCCCATGGTGGTTGAACAATCAAACCGCGGCGAGCGGGCCTATGATATTTATTCCCGGCTTTTGAAGGAACGTGTCATTTTCCTTACAGGGCCGGTCGAGGACCACATGGCAACGTTGATCTGTGCGCAGCTGCTTTATCTTGAAGCTGAGAACCCGAAAAAGGAAATAAACCTCTACATCAATTCACCTGGCGGTGTTGTTACTGCCGGTATGGGCATTTACGACACGATGCAGTTTATCAAACCTGCGGTTTCAACGCTTTGCATCGGTCAAGCGGCGTCTATGGGGTCGCTCTTGCTTTGTGCAGGTGCAAAAGACATGCGATTTGCACTTCCAAACGCCCGTATAATGGTGCATCAGCCTTCAGGCGGATTTCAGGGGCAGGCTTCTGACATTCAACGCCATGCGGAAGATATTATGAAAATGAAGCGGCGTTTGAATGAAGTGTATGTGAAACATACCGGAAATGACTACGACACTATTGAACAAACCTTGGATCGTGACCATTTCATGACTGCTGAAGAAACGAAGGAATTCGGCATTATTGATCGGGTCATTGAACAACGTGATACAACCGAGGAGTAACAGGATAGTGCCAGGTTTATTTTGATAACCAGCGCTCCCTGTTAATTCTATGTGAATGTTTTATGTCGTATAATTGACGCTTCTAAGAATTTAGCTTGCCTTCATCCAGGTTGGATGTTTGTCTTGTTGGAAAAATGGCACGATACGTGCAAAGCTTCTGCGCTATAGCTATTGCTGTATGCGACCAGAGTAAGGAAAAAAAATGAGCAAAGTTTCCAATTCAGGTGATTCAAAGAATACACTTTACTGTTCGTTTTGTGGGAAAAGCCAACACGAAGTGCGCAAGCTTATAGCTGGCCCAACCGTATTCATTTGTGATGAATGTGTTGAATTGTGCATGGATATTATCCGTGAAGAGAATAAGTCTTCCATGGTTAAATCCGGTGAAGGAATTCCGACACCTCAAGAGATATTGGAAGTGCTTGATGATTATGTCATCGGGCAGGCGCATGCGAAACGTGTTCTATCTGTTGCGGTTCATAACCACTACAAGCGCCTGAATCATGCCAGCAAGAACCAGGATGTGGAGCTTGCAAAATCGAATATCATGCTCATTGGCCCGACGGGTTGCGGTAAAACGCTTCTCGCGCAAACCTTGGCGCGAATTCTTGATGTTCCATTCACAATGGCTGATGCAACCACGTTGACTGAGGCGGGTTATGTTGGTGAAGACGTTGAGAATATCATTTTGAAGCTGCTTCAAGCTTCCGACTATAACGTTGAACGTGCACAACGGGGTATCGTTTACATTGACGAGGTCGACAAGATTTCCAGAAAATCTGACAATCCCTCTATAACCCGCGACGTTTCGGGCGAGGGTGTGCAGCAGGCATTGCTGAAAATCATGGAAGGAACGGTAGCTTCTGTGCCTCCGCAGGGTGGACGCAAGCATCCACAACAAGAATTCCTTCAGGTTGATACGACTAACATGTTGTTCGTCTGTGGTGGCGCTTTTGCGGGGCTGGAAAAGATTATTTCAGACCGTGGCCAGAAAACATCTATTGGTTTTGGAGCGCATGTGGAGTCTGTTGAAGATCGTCGTACCGGCGATGTTTTGCGGGGTGTGGAGCCCGAAGACCTCCAGAAGTTTGGTCTGATCCCCGAATTCATTGGCCGCGTCCCTGTTTTGGCCACACTGGAGGACCTGGACGAGGATGCGTTGGTTCAAATCCTGACTGAGCCGAAAAATGCGTTGGTTAAGCAGTACCAGCGGTTGTTCGAACTTGAAGAAGTGAAATTGAGCTTCCATGAGGATGCATTGAAGGCGGTCGCAAAACGCGCCATCATCAGAAAGACTGGTGCTCGAGGCCTAAGATCAATTCTCGAGGGCATTCTGTTGGATACGATGTTTGACCTTCCGGCTTTGGAGGGCGTTGAAGAGGTCGTGATTTCTGAGGAAGTCGTCGATGGCAACGCAAGACCGCTGTATATCTATTCAGACAAGGGGGAGGAGAAAGAGGCTAGCGCCTGATATTCTACCTGCAATTAGTTGAACAAGGCCGCTGATTCAGCGGCCTTTTTTGTTTTGCTATTTATTTGGACAAGTCATCAATCGTACCTTGAAGGGACAATGGGGCAACCCCAAATAAGACCATGAACGAAGAGGCAAAACACGATTTTTCATAGTATCTGATGAGGTCGATAGAATTAGGTATAACTCAGAAAAATTGTGTCACTTATTACCTCTGAACGTTAAAATCAGAGAATCGCGGGCTGAATAGCCCGACAACAAGGATCTTAAGCCATGAGCGATATAAAATCTGGTGAAATTGAATTTGGAGCAGGCGATATCATGCCGCTTCTGCCGCTGAGAGATATTGTCGTTTTTCCTCACATGATTGTGCCTCTATTTGTTGGTCGTGAGAAGTCGATCGCGGCGTTAGAAGAGGTCATGAACTCTGACCGGCAAATATTGCTGTTTACTCAGAAAAATGCAGGTGATGATGATCCCGCACCAGAAGCGCTGTATGACATCGGCACTGTTGCATCAGTTTTGCAATTGTTGAAATTGCCGGATGGAACAGTGAAGGTTTTGGTAGAAGGGGTTTCGCGGGCAAGGGTACGCAAGTTCACGGCACGCGAAGACTATTTTGAAGCAGTCGCCGACATTATCGATGACCAGGATGATGATCCTGTTGAACTTGAGGCCCTGGCGAGATCGGCTGTCAGTGATTTTGACAATTACGTAAAGCTCAATAAAAAAATCTCTCCGGAAGTTGTGAGTTCTATCCAGCAGATTGATGAATATTCAAAGCTTGCGGACACAATAGCATCTCATCTGGCAATTAAGATTGCTGAGAAGCAGGAAATTCTTGGTGTCTTCAGCGTTAAAGATCGGCTTGAACACGTAATGGGTCTGATGGAGAGCGAAGTATCTGTTCTTCAGGTCGAAAAGCGAATTCGGGGACGTGTCAAACGCCAGATGGAAAAGACACAACGTGAATACTACCTCAACGAGCAGATGAAGGCGATTCAGAAAGAACTTGGTGAAGGCGAGGATGGCAAAGACGATCTTCAGGAAATAGAAGACCGGATCAATAAAACCAAGCTCTCCAAAGAGGCCAAGGAAAAAGCCGAGGCTGAGTTCAAGAAGCTTCGGCAGATGAGCCCCATGTCCGCCGAAGCCACAGTCGTGCGCAATTATCTGGATTGGTTGCTGGGCATCCCTTGGGGAAAGCGTTCTGCGATCAAAACCGATCTTGGCAAGGCGGAAGAGATCCTTGATGATGATCATTTTGGCCTGGAAAAAGTCAAGGAACGGATCATTGAGTATCTGGCAGTACAATCACGTGCCAAGAAAATTCGTGGTCCTATCCTGTGCCTGGTTGGACCGCCGGGTGTGGGTAAAACATCACTTGGCAAGTCGATTGCGAAAGCAACAGGACGTGAATTTGTGCGCATGGCATTGGGTGGCGTAAGAGACGAAGCGGAAATTCGTGGTCACCGGCGGACCTATATCGGATCCATGCCTGGTAAAATTATTCAATCCATGAAAAAGGCGAAGAAAGCCAACCCGCTATTCCTTCTCGATGAGATTGACAAGATGGGTATGGACTTCCGCGGCGATCCATCGTCGGCGCTGCTCGAAGTGCTCGACCCGGAACAAAACAATTCATTCTCGGATCATTATCTTGAGGTGGATTACGATCTTTCAAACGTAATGTTTATCACCACTGCCAATACGTTGAATATACCCGGACCTTTGATGGATCGGATGGAAATCATTCGTATTGCAGGATACACCGAGGACGAGAAACTTGAGATTGCAAAGCGTCATTTGCTGCCCAAGGCAATCAAGGATCACGCACTCCAAGAGAAGGAGTTTACCGTTGGGGATGAAACCATCCGCGCGGTGATCCAAAAGTACACGCGTGAGGCAGGGGTACGTAACCTGGAAAGGGAATTGATGTCTCTTGCCCGTAAAGCGGTTACCGAAATCATGAAAGGCAAGCGCAAAACCGTTAAGGTGACGCCAAAGAACCTTGATGATTATCTTGGCGTTCCAAAATTCAGACACTCCGAGATTGAGTTGGAAGACAAACTTGGCGTTGTTACAGGTTTGGCGTGGACCGAAGTTGGTGGCGAATTGCTGACCATTGAGGCTGTCAACATGCCTGGCAAAGGCAAAATGACGGTTACTGGTAACCTCAAGGACGTGATGAAAGAATCAATTTCTGCAGCTGCTTCTTATGTGCGTTCACGATCGGTCGATTTCGGAATAGAACCTCCTGTCTTTGATCGTACGGATACACACGTCCATGTTCCGGAAGGCGCTACGCCAAAGGATGGCCCATCTGCAGGGGTTGCAATGGTTACATCGATTGTTTCGGTTATGACGGGTATTAAAGTCCGTGGTGATGTGGCAATGACGGGTGAAATCACCTTGCGTGGTCGCGTTCTGCCAATTGGTGGTCTGAAGGAGAAGCTTCTTGCGGCTTTGCGCGGTGGCATCAAGAAGGTGTTGATCCCGGAAGAAAACGCAAAGGACTTGCCGGATATCCCGGATAACGTCAAAAACGCCCTGGAAATTGTGCCGGTATCACGAATGGACGAAGTCCTTGAACATGCGCTTGTTGAAAAACCAATCGCGATTGAATGGACAGCAGAAGATGCGGAGCGGGCACGCCGTGAATTGTTTGGAACATCAACCCGGGAAGGCGCTGGTGTAGCGCACTAAACCCATGTCAATATAGCAGATTGGAAAGCCCGGGTTATCTCGGGCTTTTTTGGTTCTGTTTTCCTATTTTTCAGAGTATTCGCAAGAATTGGGAAAAATCCCATCCTTATCCTGCCAAAACCGCTGAATTCAGCCATTCTTGAGGGGTTTTGGCTTGTAAAAACCCTGCGAAGGTAAGACAATCTGGTGGACTAACGTGAGTCGGCATTATTATGAGGAAGGATGCATCATGAATAAAAATGAGCTTATCTCGGCTGTGGCGGAGCAGTGCGATATGTCAAAGCAACAGGCTGGCGATGCCGTCGATGCTGTATTGAATACGGTAACGGGCTCTTTGGCAAAAGGGGACGAAGTACGTATTCTCGGATTTGGGAATTTTGTTGTTGCAGACCGAAAGGCTACAACCGCACGTAATCCAAGAACTGGTGAAACGATCAATGTTCCGGCATCCAAATCGCCAAAGTTCAAAGCGGGTAAAGCACTGAAAGATGCTGTCAATAACTGACGCTTGACGACTTTTCAGATTGAACAAAGGGCCCGAGTAATCGGGCCTTTTTTGGTTCCATCAGAGAATGATCTTTGTTTGGAATTGGACCCAAAATTTTTGCCTGAGCGAATGAATAATGCTTGCATGAAATTTTACATGAAAATATCATGGCGCAAACCGGACAGGGTTCCCGGTCGGAAACGCAGACTGAGTTTCGCTTAGTCGCCTGTGCATTTAGGTAAGTCGCAGGCAGGAGCTTTCCCCCAACTTATCATCTTGTACATTTATCGTTGATTCAGTCGGAGGAAGACATGGCAGTGAAATCAGATATCGAGATTGCCCGTGAGGCAAACAAAAAACCAATCCAGGAAATTGGCGCGAAACTTGGCATAGACAGCGATAGTCTTTTGCCATTTGGCCATGACAAGGCGAAGGTTTCAGAGAATTTCATTAAATCTGTACAGGGCAATGAAGACGGAAAGTTGATCCTTGTAACTGCCATCAACCCGACGCCAGCTGGGGAAGGCAAGACCACAACAACCGTTGGGCTTGGTGATGGTCTGAATGCAATCGGCAAGAAAGCTGCCATTTGTATTCGAGAGGCTTCCCTTGGGCCTTGTTTCGGTATGAAGGGTGGCGCTGCCGGTGGTGGCTATGCCCAGGTTGTGCCTATGGAAGAAATGAACCTGCATTTTACCGGTGATTTTCATGCCATTACATCTGCGCACAATCTGCTTTCAGCAATGATCGACAATCATATTTACTGGGGCAACGAACTCGAGATTGATATACGTCGTGTTGTATGGCGCCGTGTAATGGACATGAATGATCGTGCCTTACGTCAGATTACCGCGTCCTTGGGTGGTGTTGCCAACGGTTTTCCTCGTGAAGCTGGCTTCGATATTACTGTTGCATCCGAGGTTATGGCGATCCTTTGTCTTGCAACCGATCTTGATGATCTTAAGCAGCGTCTTGGAGATATTATTGTTGCTTATCGCCGCGATCGTTCGCCCGTCTACTGCCGCGATATCAAGGCTGATGGTGCTATGACCGTTCTTTTGCAACAAGCGATGCAGCCGAACCTTGTGCAAACACTCGAGAATAATCCGGCTTTTGTTCACGGTGGGCCTTTTGCGAATATTGCACATGGGTGTAACTCTGTGGTTGCAACAAAAACGGCTCTTAAGCTCGCAGATTATGTTGTGACTGAAGCAGGTTTTGGTGCTGATTTGGGCGCTGAAAAATTCATGAACATCAAATGCCGCAAAGCTGGTATTTCTCCGGAAGCTGTTGTCATCGTAGCGACTGTCCGTGCGATGAAAATGAATGGCGGTGTGGCTAAGGCTGATCTCAATGATGAGAACGTGGATGCAGTAAACAAAGGTTGTGATAATCTTGGTCGGCATATTGCAAACATGAAAAAGTTTGGTGTCCCGGCTGTTGTTGCCATCAACCATTTTGTGACAGACACTGACGCTGAAGTTCAAGCGGTTAAAGACTATGTCGCCAGCCAAGGGACCGAAGCGATCCTGTGTAAGCACTGGGCAAATGGATCTGCAGGAACGGAAGAACTTGCGAACAAGGTTGTAGAGATCATTGACGGTGGGCAGGCACAATATGCACCGCTGTATGGCGACGACCTTAGCCTGTTCAGCAAGATCGAAACCATTGCTAAGGAGATCTATCGCGCTGATGAAGTGTTGGCGGACAAGAAAATCCGCGATCAGCTAAAACAGTGGGAAGAGCAGGGATACGGTAATTTGCCAGTCTGTATGGCAAAGACGCAATATTCGTTCTCAACGGATCCAAACCTTCGTGGTGCGCCTACAGGGCATTCACTCCCGGTTCGCGAGGTTCGCCTTTCGGCAGGAGCAGGTTTCGTTGTTGCGATCTGCGGAGAAATTATGACCATGCCTGGTCTGCCGAAAGTTCCATCTGCTGAAGCGATCATGCTTGATGATAACGGTGACGTTCAGGGTCTCTTCTAATAGATTGGTAGCTTAACCTGCAGCTCTGAGGAGCCAACTATGAATCAGCATTTCGATCCCAAAAAGCAGGGACGAGGAAATCGGAAGTCCCATCAGACCAAAGGGCGTCAACTTGACGAGGCGGCCCTTGCTGAAGTGGATAACCTGTTGGGTGATAGCCCTCGCGACCGGGACCTGCTTATCGAACATCTTCACAAAATTCAGGACTGCTTCGGCTGTCTTGAAGCCAGGCACCTGCGCGCTTTGGCAGAAGCCATGAAATTGTCCATGGCAGAAGTATATGAAGTGGCTTCTTTCTACGATCATTTTGACATTGTAAAAGAAGGTGAGGCCAAGCCAGCACCGGTCACTATTCGGGTATGCGATTCTCTTTCTTGTATGATGGCAGGAGCAGAAACACTGATTTCCGAATTGGAGGCTGGAGCAAACCCGGAAAAGGTTCGGATCATGCGCGCACCGTGCATGGGTGGATGCGATGTGGCACCTGCAGCACGTGTTGGTGACAGGGAAGTTGGCAACACCAGCGTAGATGAACTTCTATCGTTGGCAGCTTCAGGCAATACCAACAAGGATATTTCGGCCAATACTCCAGCCTATACAGGACTGTCTGCATATAAGAGCGAAGGTGGATACACTGCATGGGAAAAAGTCCGGGCGGTTAGCATAGATTTTGATGGTGTGCTGGACACTCTGAAAGCTTCCGGGCTTCGTGGTCTTGGTGGTGCCGGCTTCCCATCACACATGAAATGGAAATTTGTCCGCGGGTACGAAGGTCCGCGGTTGATGACCATTAATGGCGATGAGGGTGAGCCAGGCACCTTCAAGGACCGCTATTATTTGGAACGCAATCCCCATGCAATGTTCGAAGGTGCATTGATAGCTGCGCATTTTGTGGAAGCGGAACGGGTATATATTTATATGCGCGACGAGTATCCTGCAGTACTGGAGATATTACGCAAGGAAATTGCCGCTCTTGAAGCTGCAGGTGTATGTGAGGCGGGTTTCTTTGAACTGCGTCGCGGTGCGGGTGCCTATATCTGCGGCGAGGAATCTGCGATGATTGAATCAATCGAGGGCAAGCGTGGCCTGCCGCGTCATCGTCCACCTTACATAGCAGAGGTTGGTGTATTTGGTCGTCCAACCCTTAATCATAATGTTGAAACGCTTTATTGGATTCCGGATATTTTAAACAAGGGTCCTGAATGGTTTGCTTCACAAGGCAAGGAAAACCACCCCGGACCGCGGTCATGGTCGGTTTCTGGTCGCGTAAAAAAACCAGGCGTGGTGCTTGCGCCCGCTGGCGTTACAATCCGCGAACTGATTGAAGATTATTGTGAGGGAATGGAAGACGGCCATACTTTCAAGGCCTACTATCCAGGCGGTGCGTCTGGCGGGGTACTACCAGCTTCGAAGGATGATATTCCGCTCGATTTCGGGGGTAAACTTGCTGAATTAGGGTCCTTTGTGGGGTCCCACGCTATAGTAGTGCTTTCGGACCAAGATAACATTAAGGATGCGGTTCTTAACACTCTCAAGTTTTTCAAGCATGAGAGTTGCGGCCAGTGTACCCCGTGCAGAGGTGGCACTGAGAAAATGGTCGCTATGCTGCAAAAAGGCGGCAGTTTGGACGAAGATGCGATCCGAGACTTGGAAGCTGTTATGCGCGATGCATCCATCTGTGGACTGGGTCAGGCTGCACCCAACCCGGTAAATCATTTGTTGAAATATTTCCGTGAAGATCTGAAAGGATAAGGCGATGACGGCGTATGTAATAGTTCGTGCCGAGGTGACTGACCTTGATCAATGGAAGAAGTATGCGGCGGCGGCCGGTCCAACTTCAGCACCCTATGGGGGCAAATATATTGCCCGTGGTGGCGCTGTAGAGGGGCTGGAGAATTTTGAGGATGAAGGTATGCGGGTCGTGGTTTTGGAGTTTCCAGACATGGATTCAGCGCGCAACTGGTATAATTCTGAAGAATACACAGAGGCACGAAAACTTCGTGAAACAGCGGGCAAAGCCCATTTCATGATTGTTGATGGATACGACGGATAACTGATATCGACCCGACTGCTTGAGGGAGCATGGAAATGACCAACCAGATCAAATTTAGCCTTGATGGCAAAGAAGTATCTGCATCTGCCGATGAAAGCATTTGGGACGTAGCAAAACGCGAAGGAACGCGAATTCCACACCTGTGTCATCTGGATAAACCGGGTTATCGATCGGATGGAAACTGTCGCGCCTGTATGGTTGAGATCGAGGGGGAGCGGGTTTTGGCCGCTTCCTGTGTCAGGACACCAACCGAAGGCATGGTCGTCAAGACCGATACTGAACGGGCAGACAAGTCTCGCAAAATGGTTTTTGAAATGCTCGCCGCTGACATGCGTCCGCGCGAGGAAAGCCCTGACGATCAATCAGACTTCTGGCTTTGGGCAGAGAGCATGGGCATTTCCGGCTCTGATCGATTTGAAAGCAAGTTTGATGCGGGACAACATGTAGAGTTTGATATTTCCAACCCCGCAATAGCAGTGAACATGGATGCATGTATTGCTTGTAACGCATGCGTTCGGGCATGTCGTGAAGTGCAGGTGAACGATGTGATCGGAATGGGTGAGCGTGGCTCACACTCTGTGCCGGTATTCGATCTTTCAGATCCCATGGGAGTTTCAACATGTGTAACCTGCGGTGAGTGCGTTCAGGCATGTCCGACCGGTGCTCTTTATGAAAAGACCCTTATGGATGAGAGCAATAAAACCCGTGAAGTGAAGGATTTTGACAAGGAAGTCGATTCCGTCTGTCCGTTCTGTGGTGTTGGCTGCCAAACAACCATGCGGGTCAAAGACAACAAGATTGTGCAAGTGGATGGTCGCAACGGCCCTGCCAACGAAAACCGTCTCTGTGTGAAAGGTCGTTTCGGCTACGACTACGTCATGAGTGATGAACGGCTTACGAAACCTCTTATTCGCCGTGACGATGCGCCCAAAGTTGGCGACATGGACATGCGTTTTATGAAGGTTGAGGATGTTTTCCGTGAAGCTACATGGGAAGAGGCTCTTGAACTGGCTGCGTCTGGCCTGAAGAAAATTCATGATGAACGCGGCGGACAGGCGCTTGCGGGTTTTGGTTCCGCAAAAGGCTCTAACGAAGAAGCCTATCTGTTTCAAAAATTCATTCGTCAGGGTTTTGGGACAAATAACGTCGATCACTGTACACGCCTTTGCCACGCGTCATCAGTAGCAGCGCTTTTGGAAGGTGTGGGGTCTGGTGCGGTATCTGCTCCGTTTACCGATGCCAACAAATCTGATTGCATGATTGTAATTGGTGCTCGCCCCACGACAAACCACCCTGTTGCCGCCACATATTTCAAGCAAGCAGCAAAGGAGGGCAAGAAACTGATCATCATGGATCCACGGAAGCAGGACCTCATGAGGCATGCATCCCATGCTTTGCAGTTCAAACCCGGCACCGATGTCGCGATGCTGAACGCGCTTCTTCACGTCATAGTGGAAGAAAAACTCTATGATGAACAATACATCCAAGCCAATGTCAGCGGCTTTGAAGCGATCAAGGCGAAAGTAAAAGACTTTTCTCCGGAAGCAATGAGCGAAGTATGCGGTATTGATGCTGATACTTTGCGTGATGTTGCTCGTACGTATGCAACTTCCGAGCGTTCAATTATCTTCTGGGGGATGGGTGTATCTCAGCATACGCATGGAACAGACAATGCCCGTTGTCTGATTGCGCTTGCGTTAATTACAGGCCAGGTTGGTCGGGAGGGGACTGGCCTCCATCCGTTGCGTGGACAAAACAATGTGCAGGGTGCTTCAGATGCGGGTCTTATCCCTATGATGTATCCGGATTACCGTTTGGTTGAGCGCGATGATTTCAGAGAAGATATGGAAGACTTCTGGGGACGTCCTCTTGATCCAAAACGTGGCTTGACTGTTGTTGAGATTATGGATGCCATCCATGATGATGAAATTTCAGGCATGTATATTATGGGTGAAAATCCGGCGATGTCAGACCCCGATCAAATCCATGCCCGTTCAGCATTGGCGAAACTTGACCACTTGGTGGTTCAAGACATTTTTCTTACAGAAACGTGCTGGCATGCGGATGTTATTTTGCCAGCATCCGCTCATGCAGAAAAACTGGGTACCTTCACCAATACAAAT
>ENA-OUOG01001993-OUOG01001993.1-marine-metagenome-genome-assembly--contig:-NODE-1993-length-22286-cov-4.622856_pt1 | contig 22286 bp, 13 predicted proteins | sample MGYA00248635_ERZ508505 | MGnify/ENA primary metagenome ERZ508505 (study PRJEB26176, sample SAMN06267871) | marine metagenome | isolation source: Saanich Inlet, British Columbia, Canada | place: Pacific...
CACGGGAACAGCGGGCAACCGGGGCCGACGATTTTGCGCAACGACGCCGCGACGGGGCACCGGCTGACGCTGCAACTCGAAGCGACGACTTCCAACCGCGACGCCATCGGTGCGCGCGCCACCGCTTACTACAACGGCGTGGCGCGCATCGCAGAGGTCCATTGCGGGCGGGGCTACAGCGGTGGGGCTCCCCTGGCCTTGCATTGGGGCTTGGGGGACGCCGAAGTCGTGGACAGCGTGCACATTCGGTGGCCGAGCGGGGTGGAAAGCTCGCACGGACCGTGGGTTGCCGACAGCACCTATGCGATCGTCGAACCTGGGGGATTGCCTTGGTTCTATTCCGGATGCACCAACGACGGGGCGTGCAACTACGTTCCCGCCGCTGTGGAGGACGATGGGAGCTGCGTGTACCCGTTGCTTGGGGAGGATTGTGAGGGCAACCTCATCGACGAGGGCATTTCGACGGCGACGCATTCGGTGGCGCGGATTTGGAATGAAGTGGTGTTGCATGGGGTGCGGCACGATTGGGCGCGGCCGACCATCCACGCCCGGAATTTGTGGCACAGTTCGATGTTGATGTACGACGCCTGGGTGGCCTGGGAGCCGGACACTTTGGGCGCCCCGGCCCCCTATTTCCTGGGGGATACGGTGGCGGGGTTCGCTTGCCCGTTCGAGGGCGTGCCGGATTTGGCGACGCCCGAGGAGCGGCGGGCGGCGCAGGAAGCCACCATCAGTTATGGGGTGGCGCGGTTGATCCAGCACCGGTTCGCGTTGGCGCCGCAGGCGGAGGTGGTGCTCGCGGAGGTGGAGAATCGGATGGCGGATTTGGGGTACGATTTGGCCTTGACTTCGACCGATTACACCACCGGCGATCTGGCCCATGACGCCGCTGCCTTGGGCAATTACCTGGCGGACCAAATCATCGACTTCGGCCTGCAAGACGGCGCGCACGAATCCCTCGGCTACGCGAACACCTATTACAATCCGATCAACTGGTACCTCGTGATGGACGAGCCGGGCAACGGCAACCTCGACCACCCGAACCGCTGGCAGCCCCTCCAGCTCGCCGAGTTCATCGACCAAAGCGGCAACCCCGCAAGCGGCTCCAACCTCGACTTCCTCAGCCCGGAATGGGGGGACGTGGTGCCCTTCAGTTTGCAGCCGGAAGACGTGAGCGTGTTCGAGCGCTACGGGTCGCAATACCAAGTGTACCACGATCCCGGGCCACCGCCCTACATCGACCCGGAGCTGCCCGCGGAGCTGGACTCCGACTACAAATGGGGGCACACGATGGTGGCGGTTTGGAGCAGCCACCTCGACCCGGCAGACAGCGTGATGTGGGACATTTCCCCGGGCGCACTGGGCCGGATGGGCGACTACCCGACATCGTTCGACGAAGCGCGGGATTTCTACCAATTCCACGACGGGGGCGTGCTCGAAGGGCCGGGCCACGCGTTCAACCCCGCCACGGGCGAACCGTATGCGCCGCAGGTGGTGCCGCGCGGGGATTACGCGCGGGTGCTCGCGGAATTCTGGGCGGACGGCCCGGACTCCGAAACGCCGCCGGGCCACTGGTTCACCGTGATGAACCACGCGAACGACTTGCCGGAAATGGAACGGCGTTGGCGCGGCGTCGGGCCGGTCATCGACACGTTGGCTTGGGACGTCATGGGGTACTTTGCGCTGGGCGGGGCGATGCACGATGCGGCCATCAGCGCGTGGAGCGTGAAGGGGTGGTACGATTATGTGCGGCCGGTTTCCGCGCTGCGTTGGATGGCGGATCAAGGCCAAAGCTCCGACCCCGAAGGCCCGAACTACTCCCCGGCCGGCATCCCGCTCATCCCGGGGGTCATCGAGCTCATCACGGACGCCGACCCGATCGAACTGACGGGCGAAGACGGCGCGTGGATCGGCAAGCCGAAGGTGCGCAGCTGGCGCGGACCGTATGCCGTGGAAATCCCCGCGACCGACATGGCGGGCGTGGGCTGGATCCGGCTCGCGGAGTGGTGGCCGTACCAGCGGCCGACCTTCGTGACACCGCCCTTCGCCGGCTACGTCAGTGGTCACAGCACGTATTCGCGCGCCGCTGCCGAAGTGCTGACCTTGATGACGGGCGACGCCTTCTTCCCCGGAGGCATGGGCGTGTTCCCGGTGGAAGCGAACGAATTCCTGGTCTTCGAGGATGGGCCGTCGGTGAGCTTCGAGCTGCAGTGGGCGACCTACCGCGATGCCGCAGACCAAAGCGCACTCAGCCGCATCTGGGGCGGCATCCACCCGCCCCAAGACGACTTCCCCGGCCGCGCGATCGGCGAGGCCGTGGGCATCGAAGCGTTCCTGTTTGCGGAAACCTTCGCCCGTCCCCTTGCCGGCTGGTCCGGCGGAGAGGACGACATGCTCGGCTCCTGCCCGGGCGACTTCAACGGGGACGGCTTGCGTGCCATCGCGGACTTGCTGGTCCTGCTCATGGAATTCAGCAACGGCACCGCCGGCGGATCCAGCCCCGCTGACCTCACCGGCGACGGCATCTGCAGCACGTCGGATTTGATGGCCTTCCTCGCGGTATGGGGATTGCCTTGCGATTGATCATCGAGCGTTGGAAAAACGAGCTCCGCTGTGGTTGTAATCCCCAGTTTGGGCTCGAATTTGGGGAGCAGGATGGGGCCAAATCCCGATGAACCGTTGAATCCCAGGCGCCTCGCCTCCCCGATCGGCCTGTACGCCCCCAGCGGCTTGGCCCCCATGCGGAAAAGTGGAGAAACCAACTCCAGCAGCCTGCGCATGCGACGGCGATGAACCCAATTGAGGTTGGCGCTTCCGATCAACGCGCTCCGCTGTGGTTGTAATCCCCAGTTTGCCCTCGGATTTGGGGAGCAGGATGGCCCCTCGCCCATGAACCCTTGGATTCCAGGCGCCTCGCCCTACCTATCGGACCGCATGCCCCCGACAGTTTGGACTACCGTGCGGAAAAGTGGGGATTTCAACTCCAGCGGTCAACGCACTTGACGGCCGTGAACCACAACTTCGTCGGCGAAGAGCCAAGTGGGCTCGGAGGCCGCGTCGTGCCAGGCTGGGCAGGCCCCCGGATTCTTCAGCGTGACCCGCACCGCCCAAGCGCGGCGGCCGCCGACCGCAGCGCTCCAGCGGGCGATGCCTTGCTCGTCGTTGCGGGCGAGGGGCGCCGGCGGACGCACCTCAGTCGCTTCCCAAACGTCCGAGCCGTTCGTCGACCACATGAACTCGATGAGGGACGGATCGAAGATCCAAGCGTTTTGGTAGCGGTAGGTTCGGACCGTGATGGAGTCGATTTCGATGGGAGCGTCGAAGTGGAGGTGGAGGTGCATGTCGGTGCCGGACGTCGCCTGCCAGCGGCCGTCGCGGAAGTCCATTGAGCCGAGGAGGCCGTCGTTGAGGCCGCGCTCGCCCCCGCCTGGGTAGTAGGGGTTGAGGTCGTGGCCGATGGTGGTGCGGGTGGCCGTCAGCCCCACGTGCCCCGCCACCGGAAATCGCGGAGGATCCATCAACACGCGGTAGCGGTGCTCGACCTCGGTCCACACTTCGCCCTCGCCTTCCACCTCCATCGGTTCGCCAAACTCCACGACACTTGCCGGACAATCTTGGCCGGTCGGAACGAAGCCCGCGATGCCGGTCACCCCCCGCATGGCGGGTTCAACGACGGCGACGAGGGTGCCGGTTGCGGGATCGGTTTGGCTTTCCATCACCACCGGCACGGTCTCGAGGCCATAATCCACGCGCATCCCGTCGAGGCGGTCGTAGTGCACCTCCAGGCGATCGAGGAAATCCGTGAAATCGCGGCGGGCCGGCGGCGTCCACATCACCTCGGCGAACGCGGACGCACGGGGGTAAACCTTCGATTCGACGAGGTGCTGCGGCGCGTGCTCGGACCACAGGTTCACCTCGCCGCCGAGCACGCGGCCCGGGCCGCCCGACACGTCTTCGGGTGCGAAGCCATAGACTTCCTCCATGTCCGTGGCCGCCAGCGGGTAGTCGAGGTAGCAGTGGGACGTTGGGGAAAGGATCGCGTCGTTGCCTTGGGCAATGGCTTGGCGCGCGCCGTCGAGGCCCCGCCAGCTTTGGACGGTGGCGCCGTCGGGGAGGCCGCCGTCGAGGATTTCGTCCCAACCGATGAGCTTGCGGCCGTGGGCGGCGAGCCACTGGCCGATGCGGCCGATGAAGTAGCTCTGGAGTTCGTGCTCGTCGTGCAGGTGTTCGGTGGCGATTCGGTTTTGGCATTTCAAACAGGCCTCCCAGCGCACCTTCGGCGCCTCATCCCCTCCGATGTGGATGTACTCCGACGGGAAGAGCTCGAGGACCTCCGTGAGCACCTGCTCGAGGAAGGCAAACGTGGCCTCGTCCCCCGCGCAATAAATGTCCTTGAACACGCCCCAATCGTTGGGCACCGGCAGCTCCTCCCCGGTGCAGCCCAGTTCCGGATACGCCGCGAGCGCCGCCCGGCTGTGGCCCGGCAATTCGATCTCTGGAATGACCGTGATGTGGCGCGCCGCCGCGTAAGCCACGATGCGCCGGATGTCGTCCTTCGTGTAGAATCCGCCGTGCACGCTGCCATCGGCCTCGGTTCGCCAGGCGCCCACTTCCGTCAGCCGCGGATAGGCGTCGATGGCGATGCGCCAGCCTTGGTCTTCCGTCAGGTGCCAGTGGAGGGTGTTCATTTTGTGCAAGGCCAAACCATCGATCACCTGTTCCACAAATTCCACTTCCATGAAATGCCGGCACACGTCGAGCAACAGCCCCCGGTGCCTGTAGCTCGGCGCATCGGCGATGGTGAGCTGGGGCAGGGCAAACCCGTCGCGGCAGCGGTCGAACCGCTCGCAATCCGGCGGCGCCAGCTGACGCAGCGTGGTCAGTCCGCGAAAGGCGCCCGCGGCCGTGCTCGCCTCGATGCGGATGTCCTCGCCGACGGTGAGGGTGTAGCCCTCCTGCGCCAATCCGTCCACGCGCTCCACGCGCACGTCCACGGGCTCCGTCCCTTTCGGTTCGCCCCCGGGGAAGACCCAATTCGGGGCGATGGACAAGGAATCGGACCATTCGGTCGGGAAGTGCCATTTGACCGCACGGACCTGGATTGGCGGGCGGGTGGTGTCCACCGCCAATTCAGCGGGGAGCGGAATGAGGCCGTCCGCGCCGCCCATCGGAATCGGCGGCGGGGGCGGTTCGGCGGTGCAAGCGACGAGGACGAGGAAGAGCAGGGGGAGGTACTTCATGGCGGGGGATTACTTCGATGCGGCGCGAACGAGCGCCTTCACCATCCAGCGTTCGACCGGGTGGGTGGTGCCGTCAAAGTGGCGGGTTTCGTGGGGTTCGGGGTGGCGGCAGGAGGCGTGGAGGGCCGCGACGTTCAGGCCGGTCCAGGTCGCCGCGTTTTCGGGGGAAACGCCGCTGCCGACGGTGACGTCGAAGCCGGCGCGGACGAGGGTCGCGATGTGGGACCAGCCGTCGACGGCGCGGGCGGCGCCACCGCTCGAGAGGACGCGCCGGATGCCGAGGTAGCGCAGGCGTTCCGCGTCGGCCGCCCAGTCCACGGAGGCGTCGAGGGCGCGGTGCACCACGAGGCGGTGGCCGCCGAAGCGGGCCACGAGGCGCTCAAGGGCGGGGAAGTCGAGGCGCCCTTCGGGGGTGAGGCCGCCGATGACGGCGCGGGTGGCGCCGGCTTGGAAGGCGTCGTGGATTTGGTCTTCGATCCACGCCCATTCCTCGGGCGAGTAGGCAAAATGGCCCGCGCGCGGCCGGATCAACGCATGCACCGGCAACCCCGTGGCCACCGAACGCCGAATGTCCGCGGACGGCGGCGTCAACCCGCCGCACTCCCAATGCGCGCACAGTTCCACCCGGTCCGCCCTCCCCTGCGCCGCTTGCTCCACATCCATCGGCGTGGAAGCGCACACTTCAACTTCCGGCCGCCGCTGTTCCGCCGCCAAGGCCTCGGCCACATCAGCGGCATCCGCAAGCGAAGTCAAATCGAGCACAGGCGACGCCTCCAGCACCGGACGCACTTCGAAAAACCGGTCGAATGCCGCGGGCAATTCCAACTCGCCCCGCTCGGGATGCGGCTCAAGCCCATCGATTTCAATGAGCATCCCCGCCGGATCCAACCGGAACAGGTTCATCGACACCCGCACCACCCCATCCGCGTCGCGCGCATCCTCCACCGCTCGGGCATCCGGCTTTTCAATGAGGCCCCTCAACCGCCCATCCGCAGCCAAGTGCGCTACGGAAAATCCCGCCACGCGCTCGGCCGGTAGCCCGAGGGCGTCCCGGTCAAACGCGAGGAACGAAGGCGTGAAGCCCGCTGTGCGGATGCGCCGAAGGGCGTGCACCGTGGGCAAGTTGTCGCCGTTGCACGTCACCGCCGCCTCGCCCGCGTTCACGGGATCTTGGAGCAGCGCCTCGCGCACGGCATCGGCCGTTCCCTTCGGCTCCCACTGCACCGCAATGCCTACCCGCAACCGCGGCCCCACCGGAGTCTCGTTCCACTGGCGCACCCAGGTTTCCGTCACCTCGTCTTCGGGGGAAATGACGAGGGTGATTTCGGTGAACCCGGCGCGCTCGGCACGGAGAACCAGGAATTCGAGGAAGGGCTCTTGTTGCGGGCCGATGCGGACCATGGGCTTCGGGCGTTCCAACGCATCGGCCTTCCACGCTTCGGGAAGGCCGGGCAGGTCGGCGCTCGCTTTCATGCGGCGGGCGCGGCCGGCGGCGAGGACGATGAGGCGGTTGCAGTTCATTCCGGGTGGATTCGGGCGCCGGGGGCGCCGAGTTGCACAAGGTAGGGCGTAGAGCCGGTGGCGCGGACGGCTTCCATCACCTGAGAGGCGCGGTCGTGGGGGGCGAGCACCACGGCCGTGCCGCCGCCACCGCTGCCGTTGAGTTTGCCGCCGTAAGCGCCGTGGGTCAGGGCGGCTTCGAGGGCGGCTTCGAGGCGGGGGGTGCTGACGCCGAGGGTGTCGCGGAGGAAGGCGTGGTGGGCGGTGAGGGCGGCGCCTGCGGAGGGGAGGTCGCCGGCGCGGAGGGCAGCGGTGCCCTCGGCCGAGTGGTCCCGGCTGGCTTCCGTGGCCGCGAGGAGGGCGCGATCGGCGGGGGAGGTTGCGGCGCCGGGGTTGGCCACGAGCGCGATTCGCCGGGCCTTTGCCCGTTCGAGGATGGCCAGGGTCGCCTTCGGTTCGTGGGTGTCGATGAGCAGGCAGGCCGCGTCGGGAATCGGCAGGCGTTCGGGCGGGCGGCCGTCGAAATGGAAGGCGTGGAGGCCACCGTGGGCGATGGCGAGGTGATCCATTTGGCCCCCGGGTTCGCCTTGGGACGTGACTTCGGCGTGGTGGGCTGCGCAGGCCAAATCCGCAGCCGCCACCGCCCGACCCGCCGCGTGCGCCAAGCCCGCCACGAACGCGGTCACGAGGGCGGTCGAGCTGCTCGCTCCCGCCGCGCGGGGCAGGGTGCCGCGCACCGTCGCCCGCCACCCCGTCACGGGCTCGGCCCGCCAAGCCGCCGACAGGTAATCGAAGGGCCTCCCGACCGGCGGTCCGGGCCAGTGGGCGTGCGCCGCAATGTCGGGCAAGTCGAGCTCGAGGCGGTTGGATGGGGTGCGGTGAAACTGGATTTGGCACGTCAAATCAATGGCACCCGCCACGACCGGCCACCCCAAATAATCCTGGTGCTCCCCGAACAAACACACGCGCCCCGGCGCCTCCGCCACAAACCCGGTCACCGCAACCCCCACTTCCACGTCCCCCACCCCGCAGCCAACGCCACCGCGGCCAACGCCATCGCCTGCCCCCCATCGCCGTACAGCGCACTGCCCACCGCAAACAGCGCCGCGTAAACCGCCACACTTCCCGCGAGCATCGCCAGCACCCCTTGCGGCACTGCCCAAGCGCCCTCTTGTCCAAAACGCCTCCACCCCGGACCGCCCGGCCGCACCTTCGCCACGAACCGCCGCAGCGTCTCCTCCTCCTCAGGCGGCGTCACCAACGTCCCCACGACCCAAATCACCGTGGTCAACAGCGCCCCCCACACCAACTTCATGTGCCCCTCCAACGGCGGCACCAACGCCACCGGCTCCGACGCCAACGCATCGTGCACGAACGTGAAGTACCCCGCCACGACGAGCGAACCCACCATCGCTACGATCTCCGTCCACGCATTGATGCGCCACCAGAACCACCGCAGGATGAACAGCCCCCCCGTGCCGGCCCCGATGAGCAGCAACAGGTTGAAGGCTTGGCCCGCATCCGTCAACATCAGCCCCAAGCCGCACCCCAGCACCATGCTCACGAGCGTCGCGAGGCGCCCGGCCTGCACCTGCTCACGCTCGGTCGCATCCGGCTTCAAAAACCGCACATAGAAGTCGTTCACGAGGTAACTGGCGCCCAAATTCAACTGCGTCGACATGGTGCTCATGAAGGCCGCGAGCAACGACGCCGCCACCAGCCCCAACAAGCCCGAAGGCAACAGCGACAACATCGCCGGATAGGCCAAATCGTGGCCGACCTTGCTCGCTTCCACCTCGGGAAAGGCGGTCTGCAAATCGGCCAGGGTCGGAAACACGATGACGGAGGCCAGTGCAATGAGGATCCACGGCCACGGCCGCAACGCGTAATGTGCCACGTTGAAAAACAGCGTCGCCCCCACCGCATCGCCTTCCGACCGGGCGCTGAACATCCGTTGCGCGATGTACCCGCCGCCCCCCGGCTCCGCCCCGGGATAATAGCTCGCCCACCATTGCACGGCAAGCGGAACCAGCAAGACCGGCACCCACACTCCCGGGTCCCCCAAGTCCGGCAACATCGGCGTGAGCGGCGCCACCGACTCGTGCGCCAACAGCGCCTCCAACCCGCCCACTTCCGGCAATCCGAGCACGTAAACGCAAGCCCAGACCGACCCCACCATCGCCAAGAAGAACTGAACGAAATCGGTCAAGATGACGGCACGCAAACCGCCCCACGCGCTGTAAGCCAGCGTGATGACCCCCGTGACGAGCAAGGTTTGCCAGCCCGGCCAGCCCAGCAAAATGCCCCCGAGCTTGATGGCCGCCAGCGAAACCGTTCCCATGACGAGCACATTGAACACCAAACCCAGGTAAAGCGCACGGAAACCGCGCAAGAAGGCGGCCGCCGGACCGCTGTAGCGGAGCTCGTAAAAGGCGATGTCGGTGAGGACGCCGCTTCGGTGCCAAAGCCGGGCGTAGACGAAGACCGTCAGCATGCCCGTCAGGAGGAAGGCCCACCACCCCCAGTTGCCCGCCACGCCTTGGGTGCGCACCAATCCCGTGACGAGGTTGGGCGTGTCGGTCGAGAAGGTCGTTGCGACCATGCTGACGCCCAGGAGCCACCAGGGCATTTGGCCTCCCGCGAGGAAAAAACCGCGGGCACCCCCTTCGTTCTTGCGACTGGCCCAAGCCCCGACCGTCAAGGCGAGGGCGAAATATGCGGCGATGATCGCCCAATCCAACGTAGACAACTGCATGCCGCAAGGATACGTCAAAGGCCGTGTTCCGTCCGCGCCTTTCGGGTCAGCGAGGCGACGACGAGGCTGTACGAATCGTCCACCCAGCGCAGGATGGCGTCGCGGGGAGCGTCGCCGTCGACCGCGACGGTGTTCCAATGCGCCTTGTTCATGTGCCATCCCGGAGCCACCGCATCGTAGCGCGCCCGGAGCTCGAGGGCTTCCTCGGGATCGCATTTGAGGTTGATGCCCGTGAAGTCGTCGACGTCGCAGAGGGCGAACATTTTTCCAGCGACCTTGAAAACCAAGGTGGAAGCGTCGAAAGGGAAGGCTTCTGAGACGGCGGGCTTGGCGAGGCAGTGGTCGCGCAGCTCGTCGAGGTGCAAATTGCGCATGGATATGGGTTTTGGGCCAAAGTTCTTTTAATTTCGCGCCGTTTCTACATCCACAAAACCATCCACGATGCGCATTGCTACCTCCTTGGCCATTTTGGCCTTCCTCGCTCCCGCCGCTGCTCAAGCGCAGTGCACGGAGTTGTTCATCTCCGAATACTGCGAAGGAACGGGCAACAACAAAGGGCTTGAGTTCTTCAACCCGACGGGAAGCCCCATCGATTTGGGCCCCTACGTGCTGCAGCGTTGGTCCAACGGCGAAGCCGGGATGACCGATGAGACGAATCTGATCGGCTCCATTCCCGCGTACGGAACGTGGGTGTTGGTCAATGGCCAAACCGAAGACGTGGACCTCGGCGGTGGCGCCACGAGCCCCATGGTCGATCCCGAGATGCAAGCGTATGCGGACCAGCTCGACAACCCCTACCCCGCTCCGACGTACATGAACGGCGACGACGCCCTCGTATTGATCAAGAACGGAAACCAGGTCGTCGACATTTTCGGCAAGCCCGGTGAAGATCCGGGAACGGCCTGGACGAACGATGCTGAGAACGGCTTCGTGGACGTGGGAGACGGTGCCGCTTGGTTGACTTCGAATCACACGTTGCGCCGGAAGTTCGAGGTGACGAGCGGGGTGACGGTTCCGCCTTTGGCCTTCAATACGTTCCTCGAATGGGACACCCTGTCGGTAAACACGTGGGACAACCTCGGCATGCACGCGTGCGCTTGCGGGGGCAATCAAGTCGAAACCCTGAGCGTGCGTCCTGAAGCGCAACTCTTCCCCAACCCGAGCGCGACCGGCACCTTCGAAGTGACGGCGAACCTGCCCGTGGAACGCATCACGGTTCACACCGCAGCCGGTCAACTCGTGCACGACGTGCAGGTGAACCGGATCGGACGGGCTGTGGTGGATGTACCGGGCGTTGTTTCCGGTGCGTACATCGTGAACATCCACTTGGAAGGCGGCGCGACGTTTGCGCACCGCTGGTGGGTGAAGTGATCCCCGCGATGAAGCTTCAACACATCGGGCGCTCGGCGATTTTGGCCTGGCTCCTGGGCATGGTGTGCTTCGCATCGGGCCAAACCGGCAAGGTGTTTGGCACGGTCTCCGACGCCATCACAGGGGAAACCCTCATCCAAGCTGCGGTCGTCATCGGCACCACCGGTTACATGACGGACTTCGACGGCCGATACGAAGCGGAATTGCCTTACGGCACGTACACGGTCAACGTTTCGTACGTCGGCTACGAACCGCGGCGCATCCAACTCGAAGTCGATGCCCCGACGGTGCGGTTGGACTTCAAGATGTCGACCATCGTGTTGCAGGAAGCCCAGGTCATTGCGGATGTCGCCATCGAACGGGAAACCCCAGTGGCGTTCTCGAACATCAAGCCCTTGCAGATTCAGGAGGAGCTGGGATCGCAACCCATCCCGATGATCTTGAACACCACGCCGGGGGTGTACGCGACGCCGACCGGATCCGACAACGACGGCCCGAGCATCACCATCCGCGGATTCAAGCAGCGGAACGTGTCCGTCCTTGTGGATGGCATTCCGGTGAACGACATGGAAAGCGGGGCGGTGTTTTGGAACAACTGGTTCGGGCTGGATTTGGTCACCCAAACCATGCAAGTGCAGCGTGGACTCGGCGCGAGCAAGCTCGCGCTGCCGGCCATTGGCGGCACGGTCAACATCGTGACCCAGGGCATCGAAAGCGCCCGCAAAACGTCGGTCAAGCAGGAAGTCGGCAGCTTCGGATTCACCCGAACGTCCATCGGCCACACGAGCGGTCGCTTGTCCAACGGCTGGGGCTACACGCTGAGCGGCAGCTTCCAGAACCGGCAAGGGTACTTCGACCAAGACTACAACCGGTCGTTCTTCTACTACGCGAAGGTGCAGAAGGCCATCGGCAACCACACCTTTTCGTTGAGCGCAACGGGAAGCCCGTCTTCGAACGCTTCCCGGTCGTACAAGCAACGCATCGCCACGTATGACCGCGAGTACGCCCGTTCCCTGTTCCAAGGGACGAGCACGGAGTACGAGCGGCTTCGGGAATACGCCGTAGGGTACGACGCGATCTTCAACAACGACACGTTGTTGGCGGGCGAGGAAGCCGATGCCTACGCGAACTTGAATGCGCAATTCGGATTCGAAAACGTGCAGGAATTTGAGGCGCACGCGGCATCGATGGACTTCATCGATACGACGGGGGTGGTGAGTTATGGTTTGGGCTACAACACCCACTGGGGATTGCTCAACGGCGAAGTGAAGTACGAGCGCGAAAACCGGTATCACAAGCCCCTGTTCAGCTTCCGGCACAACTGGCGCGTAACCGACAAGCTGTACATCTCGAACATGGTGTATGCTTCCTACGGCTACGGCGGAGGCACCCGGCTTGAGAACGCCCTCGGGGCGGGGGACTACACGCCCGACGGCCAAGTGGACTTCGAGAAGTTCTACGCGTCGAACACCATCGGCGGCATCTTCGGTCCGCCCATCGACCCAACGTATTCCGATGAATTGCTGAAGTCAGGGCGCTTCCTGCGCAAGCTATACAACAACCACTATTGGTACGGGGCCCTGTCCACCTTCCGCCATGAAACGTCGGATCAGGTGACGCTTTCCGGTGGCCTCGATGCGCGGATGTACCAGGGCGAGCGCTACGGCGAAGTGTACGACCTCCTCGGGGGCGATTACTGCGTCGACAACCGCGATGCCAACAGCGCGTCGAAGATGCGCCGAGTGGGCGACAAGTTGGGCTACCACAACGATGCGTTCGTCCGGTGGGCCGGGGCCTTTGCGCTCTTCGAATACAAGGGCTACCTGTACAATGCGTTCGTGAACGTTTCGGGCGTCTACCAAGGTTACAAAGCCGTGGACTACTTCGCTCCGTTGGACGTCAACGTGAACGGGGAGCTCTACCGGCAGGCACTTTCAGTGGGCGAACTCATGCTGGTGGGGCCTGACCTCGCGGAAGGGGTAGGCCAAATTTATTCCGAGGACGACGTCCAGCAACTTGCCAACGGCTGGGTCGTGGACGGGGACACCCTTTCCGGCCTGACTGCGGTCCGCCACGGCGACGCCAACACCGAATCCTCAACGTCCGGCTGGAAGTGGATCCCCGGATTCACCGTCAAAGCGGGCGGAAACTACAACCTGAGCGAGTACTCCAACGCCTTCCTCAACCTCGGTTACCTCAACCGGACTCCGGTATTCCGCAACGTGGTGGACTTCGAGAACAAATTCGTGAACAACACCCGGAACGAGATCATCCAGTCGGTCGAACTCGGTTACAGCTACAGCAAGCACCCGTGGTCGTTCAACGTCAACGGGTACTGGACGGTTTGGAACAACCGCCCGTTGCAATCCTTGCTCCGGTTCGAAACGGTCGAAGGCGACATCGTTCGGGCGAACGTGAACTCCATGAGCGCTTTGCACCGCGGATTGGAAATGGACGGCGCCATTCAACTCAACTCGAAGTGGACGTTGGAAGCCTATGCCTCCTATGGCGACTGGCGCTGGACGAGTTCCGAAGACAGCTTGGTGTTGCTCGACGATTTGACCAACCTCCCCTACTTGAATCAGGACGGCACCGTCGCTTCCGTCGAGTACGATGCGGCAGGGGTTTCGGTCGGAGACGCTCCGCAAAGTTCCTATTCCATCGCCTTGCGTTACTTCCACAACAGGTGGTACGTCAAGCCGCGCTTCACGTGGTTCGACCGGTACTATTCGGATTTCGACCCGTTCTCGTTGAACGGCGAGAATGCCGGACGCCAGAGCTGGAAAATCCCTTCTTACGGTCAGTTCGAAGTGCACGCGGGGTACAACATGGATGTGGGGGAGTCGAATTTGGACTTCCGCTTGAGCCTGTTCAATGTGCTCAACACCACGTTCATCGGGAACGCCCAGAACAACGACGCGTTCGGTCAGTGGTACTTCACCGACTCCGAACGGAATTACGCCTTCACTCAGAACAACTTCGACGCGGCGTCCAGCGCCGTTTACATGGGCTTCCCGTTCCGCACGAATTTCAGTGTGCGCGTTCGGTTCTGAACCCACCAATCCCTCATGATGATGAAACGCATCCTCCTAACCTTGGCTTTCGCCGCTCCGATTTGGGCGGTGGGCCAAACCTCCATCCTCGATGCCCGCACGAATTACGGCGTGGGCGACGTGGTCACCGTGACGGGCACCGTCACCTCGGATGAGAACTTCGGTTCCATTCGGTACATCCAGGACGAAACCGCGGGCATTGCGCTGTATCCAGGTTCCGACTGGAGCGGCTGGGCCGACCCGCAACCGGGGGACGAGGTGACGATGACTGCCGAATTGTCCGAATACAACGGCTTGCTCGAAGTGGGACCTGCCAACGTCACGAACGTGGAGGTGCTCTCGAGCGGCAATCCCCTCCCCGAACCGCTGCAAATCACCCCTTCCCAAATGAACGAATCCCTCGAAGGGCAGCTCGTTTACATCCCGGGCGCGATGTTCACCAACGGAGGCCAAATCATTTCTGGGAACAACACCTACAGCTTCTCAGCAGCGGGCGAAGACGGCGTCATTTACGTCCGAACCTCAAACGAACTGGTCGGCCAAATCCTCTCGGCTGGAGAAGTGGACTTGTACGGTATCGTGTCCCAGTTCTCGTTCGACGGTTTTGGCGGGTACCAGTTGCTGCCGCGCGGCTTGGACGATGTGGTGGCCACGTCGGCCATCAACTTGGCCACGTCCGTCCTGCAAGACGATTTGACCACCACGAGCTTCAGCTTGAATTGGCTCACCGATGTGGAGGGCGACAGCCACGTGGAGTATGGGTTGACCCCGGATTTGGGCCAAATCACGAGCGACGCCACCCTGACGCAGGACCACAGCATCACCTTGACGGACCTCACTCCGGGCACCATCTACTACGCGCGGGTCATCTCCATCCTCGGTGAGGATTCCACGATGTCGGTCGTGCGCCCGTACGCTACCGTTTCAGAAAGCCCCGGATGGATCCGCGCCTACTTCGTCACGGAGGTGGACAACAGCGTGGCCACCATCGAAGAAGCGGCCACCTTGGGAACCGCCACGAACGACACCATCGCCGCCTACATCCTCAGTGCGGAACACACCTTGGACATCGCGGTCTACAACACGAACAACACCACCATCACCGACGCTGTCAACCAAGCAGCAGCGAACGGCGTGCAAATCCGTTGGATCGCTGAAGGCCAAAATGCGAACCTTGGTTTGTCCGAACTCGATTCCTCCATCCCGGTTCACCTGCGCACCGACGGCGAAGGCTCGGGCATGCACAACAAGTTCATCGTCGGCGACGCGGAATACACCGACAAGGCGTTCGTCCTCACCGGCTCCACGAACTGGACCACGAACAACCTGAACACCGACCCCAACAACCTCATCATCTTCGGCGACGAGAGTTTGGCCAAAGCCTACACGCTCGAGTTCAACGAAATGTGGGGCAGCGATGGCATGACCCCCAATGCGGCGAACAGCAAGTTCGGTCCCGACAAAGCAATCAACACGCCGGAGCGCTTCCTCATCGGTGGCAGCCCCGTGGAGTTGTACTTCTCGCCCAGCGATGGTGCGAACCAAGCCATCTTGGAAAGCATCCTCACGACCGATTACGACTTCCAATTTGCCACGCTTTCGTTCACGCGGAATGACCTCGGAGAAGCGGTCATCGAAGTGGGGTCGAGCATCTTCACCTCCGTGAGCGGCGCGATGGAAGACGTGAACACCAGCGGCTCGGAGTACGACGCGCTCACGGCTGCTGGCATTCCGGTGTATTCGCACCAAGGCATTTCCGGTCAGTTGCACCACAAATACGGCATCGTCGACCAAAGTCAGCCCGGTTCTGACCCGCGCGTCATCACGGGCTCGCACAACTGGTCCACGACCGCCGAAACCACGAACGACGAGAACACCGTGATCGTCCACGACGCGCGCATCGCGAATCTGTTCTACCAAGAATACATGGGCCTGCTCGGCGCCATGGGCGTGGGTGTGGAGGCCGTGAACGGCTCGGAAGTCATCGCGCGCTTGTACCCGAATCCGACGTCTGGCATGCTGAGCGTGGAGTGGAAAGGCACGGATACTCCGGGCGATTTGGTGTTGCGCGACATGATGGGCCGTTGGGTGGACCAAACCCCGCTTTCGACGGGCACCACGCGGCTTGATTTGGCCCACTTGCCCGCGGGCATCTACACCGTTTCCATCGGAACGCAGGGCCTCCCCACGCGCCTCATCGTCGAATAAGGCACGGGCACAAATCCCCATGCACCGCTCATGAATTTTATGCGGTGCGGCAACGAACGGGTTCTATTTTCGTCCAGAAGATAGAACCCGTTGCCATGTTGAACCGAATTGCTCCCTTGTTCGCCGCTTGCGCCATCGCATCGGCGGGCACCGCCCAAATTGCTCACGAAGGCTCCCCCTCGGGCTGGGGAACCAACTGGTCCCCGGAAGTGGATTACGTGGTGACCGAAGCCCTGGATTGGCCGGCCATTCAAGCGGCTGATAGCGTCACGGACCTCTACAAAGAAGCGCCTTGGCGGTTCGGGATGGAGCGCAACGTAAACTTGAACCTCAGCAACAGCGGGAGTTGGTCGGTGGAAGGCGACGAGCGGGTTTGGCGATTGGGTGTACATTGCCCCGAAGGGGTGAACGTGAGTTTCTACCTCGATGCGTTCGATTTGGCGAAAGGAGGCGCACTGTATGTTTGGAAGGCCGATCGAACGGCATACCTCGGCGCCTTTACCGAAGCGAACGAAAAGCCTTGGGGAGGGTTTTCCATTGGGCTGCTCGAAGGCGACTCGGTGGTGATGGAATTGCACGAACCCATGTCGGCCAGCGGACTGAGTCACCTGTCCATCGGCCAAATCATTCACGGTTACCGCAGCCTGATGGCGCACCCCGATGCGCCTTCGCCTGGCACCGCGGCCCTCGGACCGTTTGGCAATTCCGGAGCGTGCAACGTCAATGTGAATTGCCCTGAAGGGGCGGACTGGCAGACGGAAAAGAAGGCCGTGGCCCTCATCGCTTCTGGCGGTTTCGCCTCCTGCACGGGAGCCCTCATCAACAACGTGGAATCCGACGGCACGCCCTACTTCCTCACGGCGAACCACTGCTTGGGAACCCCCTCGAATTGGGTGTTCTACTTCAACCACGAGAGCACCACGTGCAGCGGTTCCACGGGGCCGACGAACCAAAGCATCAGCGGTGCCAGCCTCAAGGCGAACAACAGCGGCTCCGATGTGGCGTTGGTGGAACTCAGCTCCACCCCACCAGCGAGCTACGATGTCCATTACGCGGGATGGGATGCCACAGGAGTCACTCCGAGTTCAGCCGTGGGCATCCATCACCCGTCCGGCGATGTGAAAAAGATTTGCTTTCAAGACAACGCCCCCACCTCATCGACCGCATCCGGTGCCGCCGTTTGGTGGATCGACGATTGGGAATTGGGCGTTACCGAACCCGGATCGTCGGGCTCTCCCCTGTTTGACCAAAACCACCGCATCGTCGGCCAACTCTTCGGCGGTGCCGCGGCCTGCAGCGGAACGGTGAACAACGGGTCCTTCGACTATTATGGAAAATTCGATGTGTCGTGGGATGCGGGCAGCTCCGCTAGCTCGCGCCTCATCGATTGGCTCGACCCCAATGGCACGGGCACGTTGGTCCTTGACGGCTACCCTGCTGCAGATCCCACCGTGGGCTGCACCGATTCGTCTGCTTGCAATTACAGTGCGACGGCCACCACCGACGACGGGAACTGCTTGTACAATGACGTGTGCGGTGTTTGCGGGGGCGACGGGAGCGCTTGCACGGGGTGCACGGATGAGAACGCCTGCAACTTCGACCCCGCTGCATCCGTGGACGACGGGTCGTGCGCGCTTGAAGGCGGCGCCTTCACGCTCACCCTGCTGACGGACAACTACCCGGACGAGACCACCTGGGAGGTGCTCGATGCCGATGGGCAGGTTTGGGTAGAGGGCGGTCCTTACGCCGGTGCACAAACCACCTTCATCGAAACCTTCTGCCTCTCCCCCGGTTGCTTCACCTTCAGTGTGTTCGATTCGTACGGTGATGGGTTGCAATACAACGGGATTGTGGGCAATTACACCTTGGCTGGGCCCGACGGGGCGGTCGTGGCCTCGATGGTCAGCGGTGGGAATTTTGGCAACCAAGCCGACCACGAGGTGTGCTACACGAGTCCCGGAGTGGAAGGGTGCACCGATCCCACAGCCTGTAATTTTGACGAAGCAGCCACCGACGATGACGGTTCCTGCATCGCTGAAACAAGCGTCTACTTCGACGCGGACAGCGATGGCGTGGGAGCGGGTCCTGCATTGAGCAGTTGCACCCATTCCGGAAGCGAATTCGTTCAGCTCGATGGGGACTGCGACGACAACAACGCCTCGATCTACCCTGGTGCTCCCGGAACGATGGAAGGCCTGGACAACGATTGCAATGGAAGCATTGAGGGCGACGAAGCAGCCGAGGCGGTTTGTCCCGGTGACCTCAACAACGACGGCACCGTGGCGATGTCCGATTTCCTGATATTCCTGGGAGATTTCGGGTGTTCCGGAACGTGTGTGGGGGACATGAACGGGGACCAGACGACGTCCACTGCGGACATGCTCGTGCTGCTGGGGCTGTTCGGAACGAGTTGCTTTTGAGCGGAATCAACGGCGCATGTGACGGCGGAAGGGCAACAGCATTTGGTACTTCAATTCACTTCCACGATGGGGGTCCGTGATGTCCAATCCATAGCGGACTTGGTCAACGTCACCTCGGTCCATGGTGCGGAACAAGCGGTCCCAAATTGAAAGCATGTTTCCATAATTGCGGTCCGTCCACGGCACTTCATCGTGGTGGTGGATTTTATGCAAGTCCGGTGTCACAAACACCCACCCGAGCAGGCGCTCCAAGGGCCGGGGCAAGGAAACATTCGCGTGCGTGAAGTAAGTGAAGAACACCGTGAGCAACCGGTAAACCAGGTAAAACGCCAGCGGGGCTCCCACGACCACCACAGCAAGCAGCGCAAAGGTTTCCCTGACCAGGAAATCAAGCGGATGGTGACGCGTTCCCGTGGTGATGTCCACGTGGGGATCGCTGTGGTGAACTTGATGCAAGCGCCAAAGCACCGGCACTTGGTGAAGCAAATAGTGAACCGTGTACTGTCCGATCAAATCGAACAGGACCAACGCAACAAGCAACTCCAACCAAACCGGCCCCTCCCACAAGTGGAGCAATCCAACCCCATGCGCATCGACCCAGAAAAACACGCCCAACGTGGCTGCCCCCACCCCTGCATTGATGGCGACGGTCGTGGCCAAGAACACCAAGTTGACCCGGGCGTGCCGCCACCAACTGCCCTCGTTCTGCCTGCGCGGAGCCAGCGCTTCCAGCAGTGCCCCGAAGGACATGCACACCACAATCCAAACCAATTTCTGCCACGACGGCATGTGCTGAACGAACTCAAATAGCGTTTCCATGGTGCGGGATTCTGTCTCCTAATTTACGCATCCGACTCGTCTTCGGAATCCGGGGTGCTTTCGAGCAGTGCCGTGGCCTCCGCCGAAGGCAGTTCCTCTACGGATCGGAGTTTGGACAGCATCATTCGGGTGCGGGTACCGATGAGCTTTTCCAACTCGTCGTGGGCGTCGCTGAGCTTCTTTTGGGTTTTGCCGAGGACGTCCCCGAATCGCTTGAACTCGGTTTTCACCGCGCCGAGGACGTCCCATACTTCGCTGCTGCGTTGTTGGATGGCGAGGGTGCGGAATCCCATTTGGAGGGAATGCAAAATGGCGGAAAGGGTGGTCGGCCCCGTGACGATGACTTTGTAATCGCGCTGAAGCACTTCGATGAGTCCGGGTTGGCGCACCACCTCAGCGAACAGGCCTTCCACCGGCAAAAACATGATGCCGAAATCCGTGGTGTGCGGTGGCGCAAGGTATTTCGAACTGATCTCCTTGGCGAAGGTCTTGATGGAGCTGACAAGGGACTTGCGGGCCGCTTCCGCCGCAATTTTATCGCCGGCATCGAGTGCGATTTGCAGGTTGTGGTAGTCGGTTTGGGGGAATTTCGCATCGATGGGCAGCAGTACCGGGGCTCCGGTGGAACCGTCGCGGCCTGGCATCTTGATGGCGAATTCGACGTGCGCGGCGGAACCGGGTTTGGGTTTCGCGTTCACCTCGTACTGGTCGGGAGTCAGGAGCTGCTCGAGCAGGTTCGCAAGCTGGACTTCGCCAAGGATGCCGCTGGTCTTTACGTTGCTCAATACTTTTTTCAGGTCGCCTACGTCACCGGCCACCGCCTGCATTTCGACGAGGCCCTTCTGAACGGCCTCGAGGCGATCAGACACCAATTTGAAACTGCGACCGAGGCGTTCCTCCAGGGTCTTGTGGAGCTTTTCGTCCACGGTTTCGCGCATCTTTTCCAACTGAACTTCTGTGCGCTGGGCCCAATCGCGTTGACCCGCAGCGACTTGGTCCATCCGCTCCTTGTGCAGCGACGAGGAACGGTCCAAGCCATCCACAATGGCCGATTGGAATTCACGCAAGCGCTCGTTGAGCCGTCGCTCCAGGGTGATGAGCCGAACGAACAAGGCGACGACGGCCACCGCGAGGAGGCCTGCGAGCAATTCAGGGGTCATGGTGAACGAAGTTTCCCTCGAAGGTATATTTTTGGCGCCATGAAATGGTTCACCCTTGCACTTTTCTGTGTGTTGGCCTCCGGGATTTGGGGCCAAAACACGCCCATCAACTTGGACGTCCAAACTTCCACCAGCTACTACACGAACGGCACCACCAAGCAAAGCTCGCGGATGCTGTGGAGCACCGAAGGCGTTGAACCCCAAACCATCGGATTCCTGGGCAAACGCATTCGCCCCTACTTGAATGAAGCCCCTGAGGTTCAAAAACGATTTGGCACCTTCCGAACCTTCAGTGCTCTTCAAGTCGGAACCGGCGTTGGAACCCTCGTGTCGTTGCCGTTTGCACTGAATCGTCAGGACGAATTTCCGGACGCAAAATGGTACAGTCAATTCCGTGCTCCCTTGATATTCGGGGTGTCGGCCTACGCAACCGCCATCGTGGCGGGCATCGCATTCAACAACGCCATCAACGCGCACAACGCGCTGGTCGGCGGTGGCAGCGATGAAGGCTTCGGCTGGGCTCCTGAGGTGCGCCCGGCTAGCGATGTAGCGGGCTTGGCCTTGGTTTGGTCATGGTAACCGAAGCAACCATTACGTTCCTCGCGGAACTCGCCGCACACAACGACCGGGAATGGTTCCAAGCGAACAAGTCGCGCTATGAACGCTCGGTGCGCGATCCGTGGAAAGCATTCGTGACCGCCGCCATCGAACGTTTGAGCTCCATCCACCCGGATTTCAGCGATGTTCAAGCGAAGGACTGCATCTTCCGAATTCACCGCGACACCCGATTCAGCAAGGACAAAACGCCCTATAAACTCAACGTAGCGGCAGGAATCAGCGCTGGAGGAAAAACTTCGTCGGAACCTGGCGTTTACTTGCAAGCTTCGCCCAGCGGTTGGCTCATTGGCGGTGGGGCCTATTGGCTGAGTACCCAAGAACTTGCTGCCGTTCGATCGCACATCGTGGATCGTCCTGACGCATGGCAGGCCGCACGCCAGCATCCGGATTTCGTGGCGCACTTCGGCAACCTCCTCGGCGACCGAAACAAGCGCCTACCGAAGGAATTTCAATCCGCGGCTCAGGAACAGCCCGATCTGTACATGAAGCAGTTCTATTACATGAGCGAACGCCCCGTGGCCGACCTCATCGGCGCGCATTCCTTGGACGTGCTTGAGGAGGTGGCCCGTGCAGCGGAGCCCATGCGGCTGTTTTTGCGGGAGGCATTGAACCGAGCTTAACCACCGCGCATGGACACCCCTGGAACGTTGCTCATTGTCGCTTACTACTGGCCGCCTTCGGGAGGGGCTGGGGTACAGCGGTGGCTGAAGTTGACCAAGGAATTGGCGCGATTGGGGTGGAAGGTGCACGTGTTGACCGTCGATGTCGCGGACGCCACGTTTCCTCATTGGGATGAGTCGTTGCTGGAAGACGTTGCGCCCGAAGTGACCGTTCATCGGGCGACCGCCTTCAACCCGATTGCTGCAGGCCAGCGGTTGCTTGGGCGGCATGCGAATCGGATGGCGTCGTCGGATTTGAAGGGGAACGATTCGGTGTTGGGCCAAATCAGCATGCTATTGCGCACCCACCTGTTCATCCCCGATCCCCGCAAGGGCGAGGTTAATCCACCGGCTTTATCGTCTGCTGTATCGCCGTTTGAATTTTGAGTTCGCGGAATTTCCGGGTTTCTTCGTCGAAGACATGGGCCGCCGTTTCACCGACTTTGCCGTTTTCAATCGCGGTGATAAGCCATACGAGATCCG
>ENA-OUOG01001995-OUOG01001995.1-marine-metagenome-genome-assembly--contig:-NODE-1995-length-22266-cov-9.700257_pt1 | contig 22266 bp, 29 predicted proteins | sample MGYA00248635_ERZ508505 | MGnify/ENA primary metagenome ERZ508505 (study PRJEB26176, sample SAMN06267871) | marine metagenome | isolation source: Saanich Inlet, British Columbia, Canada | place: Pacific...
TTCGCTGGCCCACCTGGATTCGAACCAGGAACCTTAGAGTTAACAGCTCTCTGCTCTGCCGTTGAGCTATGGGCCAAAGATTATTTAAAATCTTTTAAAGGACGGAAGGCTTCTCTTCATTGGCACACAGGCTTCTCCCCCTTGCTTCATAAGCTTTTTAAGATCCTTAGCCGTAATCCATCCTGACCCATTTAATCCGTAGTCAGGTCCCCAGGAATTTCTCCACCTAAAGACCTCCAAGGTCTTTGAGCCGATTGTAAGCTTTGGAACGTAGCCTGTGAGAAGGATGGCGTGTCCTCCAACCTTGCTGCCGCCAACCACAACAAGACCCTCTGAAGTTGTCTCGTACATCTTTTTGTACCAAGGAACACCGATCACAACAGGCCCCTCTGATATCAATGCGCCTCTTATATCTTCAATATTAAAGCACCAACGATATTCGTCAATGAAGCCTTTGTTTTTTATTACCTTTGCCCCAGCCAACACAGAAGTTCCTGAATAATTTTCCCCTGGCCAGTCGTCAAGTTTTTGAGCTTCGTAGTAATAAGATTTAGCAAGCCTATTCGCGGTACGACTAGAAGGCTGTGTGTTAGGCGCAAACGGCGTTGCCAAAAGCTCATTCATCCAGGCAAAGCCTACACAGGCCCCCTCAGAGCCCTGATCTGTAACAGTTCCCTCTTCCCACAGAACGGTCCTGGGCTCTACGTTTCTCTGGGTTAACAAAGAACTGATTGCATAATTTTTTGACTTGGGATCAAATACTGGATTCCAATCAAGCGTTCTATTCTGTGTCATTTATACCATTATCCTAAATACGTGCTGACAAGGGTCGCCTCCAGCTTCCCACTCTGCTTGCTCATCTTCTCCCATTGCTGGGTCGATGCCATGGGTATTACAAAAGGCCTCAGTGATCCAGCCTTCTTCAATACCTCGATTCATCCACTCGCCAAACTCTTTCTCGTTGTTCATAGTTATAGCTTAGCCCATTCCCCGTCTTCTGTCAACTCATAGCCCAAAGATTCCGTAATTGCAACACCAATAAACTTATCTACATTATTGGGGTCAGCTAGGAATTTAACTAGCTCTTGATCAGAAGTCCCAGTCATCGTCCGTCGTGCTCTCGTGCTTACCAATTACGTAGGAGCTTCCGCTACCGCTGAAGAAGTCGTGGTTCTCGTCAGCGTTAGGAGACAGTGCAGAAAGAATTGCAGGATTGACATCTGTAACCTCTTTGGGGAACAGTGCGTCATACCCCAAGTTCATTAGTGCTTTGTTTGCATTGTAGTGCAAGAATTTCTTTACGTCTTCGGTTAGGCCTACCTCGTCATACAGCTCTGCCGTGTACTTAGTTTCGTTTTCAAACAACTCCATTACTAGGTCGTAAGCGTACTCCTGAAGCTCTGCCTGACGCTCTGCGGACTCTTCTGCTAGTGCTAGCTGGAACTTATACCCAATGTAGTAGCCATGTACAGCCTCATCGCGGATGATAAGGCGGATCATGTCGGCTGTGTTTGTTAGCTTTGATCTAGAGGACAAGTACATTGGCCAGTAAAAGCCCGAGTAGAACAAGAAAGACTCTAGCAAAGTAGAAGCAATCTTACGCTTTAGAGGGTCGTTGCCATCATACTTATCAATAACTATTTCAGCTTTCTTATTCAAGAACGGGTTGTTAATACTCCACTCGAAAGCTTCGTCAATTTCCTGTGTAGAACACAACGTAGAGAAGATCGTGGAGTATGACTTAGCGTGTACGCTTTCCATGAATGCAATGTTTGTAATTACTGCCTCTTCGTGTGGTGTTCTGGAGTCTGGCATAAGGCTCATTGCACCCACAGTACCCTGGATTGTATCTAGCAGTGTCAAGCCAGTGAATACCTTTTTAGTAATCTCTTTCTCGTGCTCATTAAGAGTAGCCCAAGACTGTACGTCATTAGCTACAGGAACCTTCTCAGGAAGCCAGAAGTTGGCAGTTAGCCTATTCCATACATCCAAATCAATTGGGTCCTCCACCTTGTTCCAGTTAATTGGTTTTACAACATGCATGATACACACTCCTCTACGTCGGTTCCTTCAATCGCTAGTTGTCTAATGCGAATGTAATAAATTGTTTTGATACCCTTCTTCCATGCGTAAATCTGTGCTCTGTTTACATCACGAGTTGTAGCGGTATCTTTAAAGAATAGCGTCAAAGACAGCCCCTGATCAACGTGCTGTGTAGCTGCTGCGTACACATCGATAATCTTTTCTGGGCCAATCTCATATGCATCCTGGAAGTATTCTCTATTTTCATTAGTCAGGTATGGTGCTGGGTAATATACCCTGCCCAACTTGCCCTCTTTACGAATCTCAATTTGAGATGCAATAGGGTGAATAGAGCTTGTACTATTATTGATATAGCTGATTGATCCCGTAGGTGGCACCGCCTGAAGGTTCTGGTTATAAATGCCATACTTCTGAATAGACTTCTGCAACTTCTTCCAGTCATCGGCATTAGGAATTTCAATTCCTGCATTTTTAAATAGTTTGGCAACCTTCTTGGTCTTGGGCTTCCAGTCGCAGCAGGTGTACTTTTCAAAGAACTCGCCCGAAGCATACTTGGAGTTTTCAAAGTTATCGAATGGCGAGCCTGTGTCTTTCGCCATCTTGTTAGAAGCCTTGAGTGCATGGAACAAAATAGTGTAGAAATAGATGTCAGTGAAGTCAATAGACTCTTCATCACCGTAGTGCATCTCTTCTTTACCGAAGTATCCGTGAAGGTTCATTTGGCCTAAGCCGATAGCTCTAGACTTCTTGTTGCCCTCAGCAATTGACATAACAGACTCAATGTAGCTGATGTCTGCAACAGAGGTCAGTGCCTTAATAGCTACCTCTACAGTCTTGCCAAAGTCTGGAGACTCCATAGCCTTGGCAATATTAAGTGAGCCAAGGTTACAGGAGATGTCCTTTCCAATCTTGTCGTATGACAAGTCGGCGTTGTACGTTGTTGGGGTGTTTACCTGAAGAATCTCAGAACAAAGATTGGACATGTTGATCCTACCTTCAACGGGGTTGGCCTCGTTTACTGTGTCTTCATATACGATGTATGGATACCCCGACTCAAACTGCAGCTCAGCAATCGTCTGGAACAAGTTACGGGCATTAATCTTTTTCTTTTTGATCTCTGCATTGTCTACCATTTCCTGGTACTTCTCTGTAATAGAAATATCAGACATTGGAACTCCGTAAACTCTTTCCACGTCGTATGGAGAAAACAGGTACATGTCTTCGTTGTTCTTGGCTAGCTCAACCGTAATGTTTGGAACAACTACCCCAAGTGACAGCGTCTTGATGCGAACTTTTTCGTCAGCGTTCTCCCGCTTGGTGTCAAGGAACTGCAAGATGTCTGGGTGGTGCGCATTAAGGTACACAGCACCCGCACCCTGACGGGCTCCTAGCTGATTGGCATAACTAAAAGAGTCTTCCAGTAGCTTCATGACAGGGAGAACACCAGAAGACTGATTTTCAATCTTTTTAATTGGTGCCCCGTGCTCACGAAGGTTGGTTAGGTTAAGGGCTACGCCCCCTCCTCGCTTAGACAACTGCAGCGAAGAATTGATGCCCCGTGAGATGGACTCCATGTTATCTTCGATACGAAGCAGGAAGCAGCTCACGAACTCGCCCCTCTGCTTCTTGCCCGAGTTGAGGAAGGTCGGCGTAGCTGGCTGGAATCGCCCAGAAATAATCTCCTCTACGAGATCCTGGGCAAGCTTCTTATCGCCCTTGGCAAGCATTAGGGCATTCATACAGACACGGTCTTCAAATCGCTCTAGGTAGCGAGTGCCATCAAATGTCTTTAGGGCGTAACTTGTGTAAAACTTGTAAGCTCCAAGGAATGTGGGGAAACGAAACTTGTGACTATATGCTTGTTTAAACAATTGCTTGATGAACGAAAAGTCATACTGGTCCAAGACATCTTTGTCATAGTATTCATTTTCTACAAGATAATCGATCTTTTCTTCTAGGCTATGAAAGAAAACTGTATTAAGATTAACGTGATCTAAAAAATAGTGCTTAGCTGCTAGCTTGTCTTTGTCAAACTGGATCTGCCTGTTTTCGTCCCAAAGGTTGAGCATTGCATTGTATTCGTGATAACTATAATTCTTGTCCATAAAGCAGCGTAAGCCTTTCTTTTACTTTGTTTACATCTTCTTGTGTGCCAAATATTTCTATCTTTGCAATGACTGGCACGCCTGTCTTTGCACTAATTAAATCTGCGGCTTTGCAAAAATGCTCACCGAAATTTGTGTTCCCAAACCCGACTACCCCCCTGAGAAGTTTTCGATTCTCTTTAACGTTTAAAAAAGATCGTACTTGTCTGGGGATTGCTGCTCTTCCTTCGCCACCTCCATAAGTAGGTACAAAAAGGACATAAGGGCTATCAACGGTAAGACCACTACCGCTGCTCCTATCAATAGGAATATTAATACCGAGGTTTCCATCATCTATCTTTTCTACGAATTTTTTTGTATTGCCAGAATAGTTTGAGAAGTAAACAATATCAATAGGTAACATCAAGTATACTCTCTTTTTATACTAAATCTAGTGGTAAGAGCTGAGAGAAAGCCGTGTATTTAGATAGTTCCGAACTGATCTAAGTAATTTCTTACGTCTTCTGTCATTTCTTTGGGTTTATAGTTTATCACATTATCAGGCAAGTCTTCAACTTTAACCTTCGGCCTGTCCCTGAAGGTGTGAACCTCTACCTCTCCAAAGTTTTCTCTAGGTGTGTGAGATATTGCACCGAACACTGCCCCGCATACTGCGTCAGCAAGGTCTTTAGAACTTTTTCTTGGGTGATCTACACGGTTGTTTTTCATAATCTTAAGTTGTGTCAACTCTTCAAATAGCAAATCAATGGCTGGAAGAGCTAAGCGGTCTTCGTACATAAGCATTGCCATGTCTTCATAATGCTTTTTGGCTACTGACACAGTTGACGTACGAATCCCAACAGACTTTAGTTCGTTTTGTATATCAAAAGACTGCCATCGGTCAAAGCTGACCATACCCAGATCAAAGCCCTGCCTTCTTAGATTTTGAATCCATTGCTTTACTTCAGAAAGGTTGACTGGCCCCTCCACTTTTGGCTCCCACCAAGCTACAGCATCCACCACAACAACTGGCACAACTTGCTCATAGTCTTTCATCACCTGTATGCTGACCCACTTATCTACGTGAGCAATTGCAACGGCACACTTGTCATGCCTTTGTGCTAAGTCAGCGTGGACGTAATATTTTGTATCTTCTTTGGCCTTAAAATTTTCGTCGAATCTTCTGAAAGAATCTAGTGGGTTTCTAATAGTCATTGCTGACCGCACTTTGTCTTGTTGTTTAAAAAATGCATCCGAAGCAAATGTGGGGACACAGGCAAACCTCATCATGGCGTCACCGATGTCTGTATAGAAAGCTAGTTTAAAGTCATCTATAGACCTAGTTGGGTTTACCTCCCAAGTAGGTCTTTTAAGTGAGAACACATTTGGATACTTGTATGAAACTATCTGATCTTCATCCCAAGTTATCTCTAAGATATTCCCTGTAGAATCTTCTGGCAAGTCTGGATTCATTACATATTTGTGAGTACGTTGGATTACTTCTTTTTCCATAATAGAGTCGTCGTACTTAGTTGAAATAAAGTCTCCTGGGTAGCGAGGGAAGGATAGCAGGGCAACCTTTCCAAGATCTGGAAAACGAGAGTCTACGGTACCACGGAACGCTTTGTAGATGTTATCTGCTGTCTTACCCTGCTCGTTTCCAGTCCCAACCTCATTAGCAAAACCAGAGATCTCATCTAGAATTGCAACCATCAGGTTCAACCCCTCGTGAGACTCACGCTCAGAGTGTCCAGAGTAAACAGTAATTGCTTCGTCAAATTCAATCGAATCCATCTTAGAATAATACTTGCCAGCAAACCAGGGGGACTTTTCAATTTTAGTTTTAAATCCTTTGAAGAAAACGTTTTTAGCCTGCTGTGCATTGATAGCAATGTTAATAATATCAATGGCGTCACCTGATGGCTTGCCATAGTATCGGGCTGGATCCTTAAGGCATAGGAGCTTGTATACAAGGTATGACACAGCTACTGTAGACGTAAAGTCTTTACCGCTACCCTTGCCCAGCTGAAGAATGATTTCGTTTTTGGTAAACTTCTTGTAGTACCTGCTGCCCTCCTCAAAGCCCATGAGCTTTTGCAGATCTTCTTTTTTGTAGATCTGGCTCATGGCCTCTACAATGTCATACTGAATGTCTGATAGTGGTGGTTGCCCCAAGTAGTCTTCGCCTTCAACAAAGGTCCTAGCGTCTACCGGAGTTTCTGCAAAGGGGCTGTCCTCCAAAACCTCAAGAAAATCATCAAACATTGTGAACAATCGTTACGGTCTCGTTTAGCTTGCTAGAAGCTTCTGACAACCTTGTCATAATTTTATCTCTGACCTCTGGGTGATCAGCTGCTATGTCTTTAAGAATGCCCGTCAAGATTTCCTGTCGTCTTTCAATTTCAAGCATTTCTTCTGCAAGCTCTTTATTCTCAAGCAGTCCAGCTTTCTGAAGCATTTCAATACGCTTAGACTCGATGTCCATTACGAGCTTGATTGCTCCGTTCTTAGTCTTTAGGTCTGAAATGGTTGTGGCTTCGTCAATAACTTCGTAGGTTTGTGTGATCAGTCTACTGTAGTGCTCGTCTGCCGCCGCTAAGGCTTCTTTTGCCCTCGCTCTAATTGCGCTATTGTCTGCAGCTACAGCTTGCCACTCTTTAATTAAAGAAACAACTTTTGTCCTAGGAAGGTTTAGCTGTTTCGAAATCTTAGTTGGGTCACTGCCCTTCAAGTACTCCCCAACAACCTTATTTACAGTGTCTAGGTGCTGAACCACCTTATCTTCAGGATCGCTTGACACGTCTGGCCCTCTTTCCCTTTTGCGGAATGCGCTTTACTCTGTCTTCTTTAAAAGCGCGAAATTGCTGCGGTTTGCCACGAAACATTTCAAAGCAGTCTACCCACGTAGCACCAGTAATAGGATTCGTAGTGATCCCACGAAACATAAACTTAGTGCCGTATTCACCCTTAATCTTAATAAGGTCTCCTTCGTTAATAGCAAATCCATCAGCTTCCATGTATGGCTCTGTGGTGAACGGATTTGGCTTTGCTACTAGCTTTTTACGACGGGGCATTTTATTCCTTTGCGTGTGGTTTAGTTTCGTTTAGTGTACTACTGCTTACTCTATTGTACACTGCTTCGTGATGGAAGTCAACAAGATTATCTACCCCGGTGTAAGAGAGGGCGCTGCTGAGTCCCGATGAGAAATCATTAATTATATTATCAACGCTTCCAACGAAATCGATGGTAGTAGAGATACCCTCTACACCAGATACAACTCCTCTACCGTGCTCCTGTGCCTCCCTAGACGCCATTCCTCTAAAGACCTTCTTGCCGTCTACAACGTCTCCTGGAGACTCTGCCGTACCCGCAAGAATGCGACCAACCATAACTGCCTGGGCTCCTGCGGCTAATGCTTTTGCTGCATCTCCAGAATTGCGAATACCACCGTCAGCAATAATTGAAGGACCATCGCCATAAGAAAAGTGCTCTCTAATGTCGAGAATAGAAGCCAGGGTGGGAATTCCATGTCCGCTGACAACCCTGGTTGTGCAGGCTGAGCCTCCTCCAATTCCAACGCGAACAGAGTCTGCCCCAGCATCCGCAAGCCTTGCGTATCCGTCCCAGGTAGCCACATTGCCAGCCATGATATGGACATCTTTGCCAAACAAAGATCTCATATTTTTAACTGCATCAATTGCAATCTGGCTGTGACCGTTAGCAACATCAATAAGGATTAGTCCAGCCCCAGCTTGAGCTAGTGAGGTTGCCTCTTTAAGGTAGTCTCCTCTTGCTCCCACGGATGCCCCCGCTAAAGCAGTATTAGCTTTGACCATTCTGACCTGACGAATCTGCTCTTCTACTGGCATGTACCTGTGAAGAACTCCAAGCCCTCCGAGCTTGCGAATTGCAACTGCCATTTCCCACTCGCAAACAGTATCCATAGGTGCTGCAATTATGGGTGAGCTAAGGCGTAGGGCACGAGGACCTTTGCCAATAATCGTTGTCAAATTTACATCTTTACGACTCTGAATATCAGAGTACTGAGGCATCAGAAGAACGTCGTCAAATGATACCTGCTCAGCTGCGCTATACTTTCTCATCTCTCTCCTTTGCAATCATCAATAATACCAGATACCCGACTAAATCAAAAATCGTATCATCTCCTGGGTACTCGTGTCCTCTTTGGACCCGAGACAGCTTGTCGTCAATACGCACATAGAGCTGCTCAATATTGTCCTGTTTAGAGAATACCCTAACTGGATCTAAAGCAGAGTCTCCGTATGCCCTGTTTTTTGCAATCAGCATTTCTTCAATGCCACGCATAACTTCTGTAATTTTATTTTCGGTTTGCTTGCTCATTAGTTGGCACTACCCCTAGTCTCTTCCAACACTTAATACAATTAATATAGGTCATTCCTGTAAAAGGACAGGACGCCTCGTGTGACTCCTCATGCTTGCATGTAAGTCTGATGAATTGCATTTTAACCACTTTGATAAAATGCTTAATGACTGTCAACGTTTTGATTTCCTTAATCCAAACTTAGCTAAGTAAACATACACTGTTTCTACACTTACCCCGCACTCTTTAGCAATGTCTTGTGGAGTCTTTCTTTCCATCTGGAATCTTTTACGAAGCCATGCCTCGTTTTGATAAAGTTTTCCCATAACTAGATTTTATCCTATCTTGATTAAGATGTCAATTTTTGCCAGTTGCTAATGGCGTAATGGCCTATGCCTACCGCGTCAGCTACATCGTTGTCTTCTATTTTTTTATTATAAATAGTATTAACAAACCTTATTGTTCTTTGTTTGCGAAACTCCCGCTCTTTAGTTTTGTACCATGACTCACTCTTTTCAGGACTACCAGTCCTAATAGATGCCTTCTCAGCGTGTGTTAGCCTACCGTTACCTATAAATGTTTGCCACGCAATTGGATTAATTGACTTAATTGTTTTAACCCCTGCCAAAGCCATGCCCCCCAGCAATGATCCTTGCACTAAAGCGAGGTCTGCTGCTGTCTTGGGGCTATTCATAAAGACAGTGTGCTCAATAACTACTGCTTCAATTTCAAATAAGCTAAACACAGCTTGAGTCTTAGCACATGCGTCTGCAACTTTATCATAAGTATTAAGTCCAGCAAAATTGATCTTACCACAACTCTCCAACTCTTCCTTATTAAAAATAGCAAAAGCTAAGCTGTTTGTGCTTGCGTCTATAGAGCAAACTCTATTCGGCTGTGGGTTTATCAAGCTTAGTTTTACCATCAGCTATCCCCTTAATTTCTCGCAACGCCTTACGAACTTCTGGCGGATTAATCAAACAAGACTGACAGATTAGTTCATCGTTGTAAACCGAAAGAGGCAAATCACAGGACTTGCATACACGTTTTTTTTCAAACATCTTGCGGCGACGCTTAGCTATGTATCTTTGTGTAATTTTTTCTTTAGTTGCTTCTTGTCTGCAATCTGCAGTACAATAAACTTGGTAAGTTACCTTTGAGTCAAAGGGTTCACCGCACCACTGACATGTTTTCATCTAAGGGCTCCATAGCATTAATCTGAATGTCTCCCCCGCCAGCATCTGCACAGACACTTGCTAATGGGCAGGACTTGCAGATTTTAGAATTTGAACGGTAGTTCTTCTTAGGCAAGAGCTTATCCTCCCAAGCCTTACGAACTTCTCTCATCCATTCAAATGTCTGGTCTATCCACTTAATGTAGTAGTCGTTAACCATAACTGGGATAGCCAGAATCTCATGATTGTTTTTGTTTTCGTAAATAAGAACACCCTTGGACTTCTTAAGAATCTTCATGTAGATAAGAAGCTGGATCAGGTGGCCATTCTTAGGCTTGCCTGTTCTTTTGCGGTACTCAAAGCCCTCCTGCATTGCTGTCTTTATTTCACCAAGAAGCTCTTCGCCCTCCCAGTCAAGGATGACATCGCCATAGCCAAAGATAGGCGGATCATTATAAATAATCTTAAACTCTGAGTCAATAAGCATGTCTGCGTCTGCCATTGCCTGCTGGATTCTTTCATGAGACTTTGTCCCATTTGTCATATTTGCCCCAGCAAATGCATCGGCTTTATCCTCAAAGGTGTTGCCCTCGAACGCCAGATACCAGTACCTTGCACACTCTCCGTGACCGTAGGCAATTGTAGAGGGCGCAAAGCTTTTTTTCTGCTGGTGCTTGGGGCCGCGCTTGGCAATGTACCCAGAGTTAATCTTGCTAACCAACGCCTTCATGCTGTCAGAGGCCGTAGCAGGCTTGTCTGTGTCCAGCATGATTTGATTCAATAGGTTTTTAGTCATATGCTTTTATCGGGTAATATACTTGAGAGCTGCTACCAGATCATTAATTGCTGATGCTGCTGTAAAGTATATGTTTTTCTTAGCCCTGTCTCCCTTGTCTACATTGGCCATCCAGGTCGCCCTAAATGACATCTTTGCTGCAATTGCCTGCAATCTAACGATTTCAATGGTTGCAACATTTATTGGAATGTCTGGTTTAATAATTAACTTGGCAATTGTCGTCAGTGCCTGAGTCAGCTCATCATCTTTTACATAATCAGCAATCTCAGACAAACCATTTACCATGTCAATTGTTGTCTTGTTTTCTTCCATTTATTATAGCACCTTATCAGGGTCTGCAATTACACGCTTCTCAGCTGCAGTGACACTGGTAGCTCCAGGGAGCCAAGGCATAAGTACCTGGTAAAGCTCTTCGAGCAATACAACATCTTGAACCTGGTACTTTTTCATTTCACGCCAAGCTTTGTCATTGCCCTCCATGCAGTCAATCCACAACTGGAATCCAGAGTGTTTGACCTTTGCTCCGACACCAAGAGCTTGAGCAACATAGTCAAGCTTATTGGATGGGAACTTAAAGTTAGCCTTGACAACGCTCATAAGGTCTAGGTCTTTAACAGTAGACGGGGGCGTCATTCCATTTTCAAGAAACTCTCTCTTGATGTGTTTGTGATCAAAGGCTGCTGAGTTCCAGCCCACCAGGGCATCTGCTTCTTCCATCATGGCGTGCAGCTCTTCCAGCATAGCCTTTTTCCCATCGTGGTGTACAGACTTGAAGGTAACCTTCTTTTTGCCCTGCCACTTTGCACCAAAGCACATCATTTCGGTAGGCTTGATGATTTGATTAATACCAATGTTCTGATCCCACAATCCCCAGGTATAAACCTGCAGGGGCGTAGTTTCGATATCCAGCATTAGGATTTTCATTTGTCTCTCTCTTCTATCAATTGCTCTAGCAGCGACATCTCAATGACGGCTAGTCTTGTTTTTGTTGTTTCGCCTATCACTACCACTATAGCAGGATCTGCATTAGACTTCAAGGCATCTGTAACAGCTTTTGCCCATACGTCTTTGTTTAAAGTAAAACTCTTGCCTACTTCTTTAAAGTCAATTACGAAGTTGTGCCAAGAAGCGTCACCCTTTTTAGTGTTACGACCAGAGTTCTTATGCAGCTTAGCTCCAATCCTTTTACCCTCAGACCTTTCGCTCATAGTGATCTCTTTTCTTTTTAGTGTTTAAAGACACCTTGCTAAGATGCTTTTCTTTGCACATCCAAGTCATCTCTTTTGCTGCTGCGTAAAGCCTTAAGCTAGGTACGACAGACTTGCATGTGTGGCACACGAAGCTGCCCTGGTAAACCGTGTATCTATTCATTAATTCCAGCTACCAGTTTTTCTTGCAACTCAACGTTCTCCTTTACGTGATTCACAAAAGCGTCTCGGCCTTGGACCTTGTTTCCATCTGGCAAAATGTACCAAGCGCCAGTTCTTTCTACCAGGCCATACATTTCTGCTGTGTCTACAAGGTCTCCTACTGAGTCAATTCCAATCAGATCTCCCTTAAAGTAGAAGTCGTATTCTCCAGACTCTCCAGGAGCCGATGTCTTAGAGTTTTGGATTTCCCAGCGAACCTTTCGGCCTACCTTTTGCTCAATCAACTTGTCGTTAGAACTGACCTTTGCTTTAATAGCTTGGCTGTCTGAAGACGACGAAAACAGCTTTACAATTGTAGAAGACATAAACTGTGTCGCAAGCCCTCCTGTAGGAACAGACTGGGTGTACATTGCTGTGATGTTGTTTCTTGCCTGAGAGATTGCCAAAATCAAAGCTGGCTTCTCTTGGTTGTTTGCATAGTTAATCATCATCCAAGCGTGCTTGAGGTCTTTAGACTCTGCGCCAATCTGCTTTGTTTGATCAAGGTGCTTCAGCTCTGTGGAGTCTTTTTCAAAATACACAGCAGGCAGCAAAGAGCTAATACTGTCAATTACCAGCATGTCTACACCAGCGTGGAGCAGGGCAACGCAAACGTCTACCATGTCATTTACACTTCTGGCTTCTGAGTAAATTAACTGGGAAGTGTCTACCCCAAGCTTTTTTGCCCACTCTTCGTCATACGACATTTCTGCATCTACCCAAGCGCAGAGCTTTCCTTCTTTTTGCGCTAGGCCAATTGTCTGCAAACACAAAGAAGACTTTGCGCTAGACTTGCTTCCCCAAAGAAGTACTTGACGACCGTAAGGGAATCCTCCGCCTAAAGCCTTGTTTAAGCCTGGGCTAGGTGTTGGCTGAAACTCTGTCTTAATTCCAACAGCTGGGCCAATCTTTTTTCTAATCTTTGGGTCTAGCTGGGCCAAGGCCTCATCAATACTAACGTTGCTCAAAACTTAACACCGTGCCTTTCTGGTCGTGATTTGTTGTAATTGGTTTTAAGGTCTACTGCCTTGTCTACCGGAATATCTACATATCCGTGCTCTTGCATTCCCGCATAAAGATCAAGCGTTCTAATAAGGATGTCTGCCATCTCACTTGCCACTGCGCCCTTGCCCTGATCCTTTCTAATTGCCTCCATCACCTCTACGGCTTCAGAGACAACCATCATAAGCTGTTTAGCCAAGAAGATGTCATCAACCTCTTTTGGCCAAAAGCCCTTCTCTGTTGCAAGTTGATGCAGGTGTCCTGCCATCTCATCCAAGTATGTCATTTAGTATTACTGTCCCATCTTTTGTTTTTCCGAAGGCAAATGTGTAAGCAGAGCCTTCCTGTATTTTCATATATGCTTTGGCAAAAGTTGTGGGGAACACTAGCACAGAGTGAAGAGCCCTACTGCTGTCTGCCAAAGTTAGAGTCGCCATTTTCTTTCCAGCTTTTGTCATTCTTGGCTTAAAAGAAACAACGTACATTTCGTCTTCCTTGTAAGGAAGCATCTTATAGTTTAAGAACTTGATTAAGGCCTGGTCAGAAGTTCTTATATCTTCGCCAGGGATAGCAGAAACAATCCTGTTATCACTAACTAAAAGAATGTACGTCTTGCCAGACTCAATAGTCGTTTGCTCTTCATCAAAGATCCCCACAGAGCCAGTCTTATCTAGTATTTCAACTCTGGACCAGCCCTTGCCCCTTTTGATTGCCTTAACCATGCCCATCAAAACGAAAGAACCTTTTTCTTCAAAGTCTTGCACTGGATTAATAAACGCATGATAATGAGATGGAACAGTGACCTTAAACTCTGGAAGATTAAGATACTCATAAAGGTTTTCTCTAATCTCTTCTTCGTTCCTTGGCTGGTCCTCAAATGTTGCAGCGCCAATAATTCTGAGTGCCTGCAGAGATCTGCTGTTAACCCCAGTATTCTTTTTCATTGCAAACTCTTCTAACTCTTTGTAAGAGTTAAATGGCCTAGCCTGAATAAACTTGTTTGCAATGTTGTCTGAAATGTACTTAATTGTAGAGAGTCCAAACCTGATACCATTGCCCTCAATTTTAAAGTCTACCCCAGAATCATTTACGTGAGGAAGCTTGATAGGAATATTCATACGCTTAGTTTCAATAAGGTATTCTGTTCTAGCATCCTTGTCTTTTTCATTCTTAAGAATAGAGAACATAAACTCTAGAGGATAGTAATACTTTAGCCATGCCGTCCAGTAAGACAGGGTAGAATAAGCTACAGCGTGAGACTTGTTAAACGAGTACCCTGCGTGTGCCTCAAAATCTTGCCACAAGTCTTTAGCAACATTCGGAGACATAAATCTAGATGCCCCCTCAACAAACTTATCTTTAAAAACGTCAAACTCTCTGGCATCTTTCTTCTTACCAATAATCTTACGAACCTTGTCTGCCTCTGCCATAGTCATACCGCCAAGCTCCACACAGGATTGCATAACTTGTTCCTGATAAAGAATACATCCGTAGGTGTCTCCGGTGTATGTCTTCATAACATCGTGCAGGTAGGTAACGCCTTTCTTGCCTTTTTTACGATCGATATAGTCTTTGCCGATTGTGTTCATCGCACCTGGTCGGACCAGAGCATTAGACGCCGCCAGCTCGTCAAAGTTTTTGACACCCATCCTCATAATCAAATTAGTATAGGGAGTTGCCTCACACTGGAAGACGCCCTTTGTGTGCCCTGCCGATAACATTTCGTACACGTTTTCGTCATCTAGGTCGATGTTTAGTAGATTAATTGTTTTGCGGTGACGCTCTTTAATAATCTCTAAAGCATTTTGCAACACACTAAGAGTTTTAAGACCCAAGGCATCGATCTTAATAAGACCGATTCTTTCCGCCTCGCCCATATCTACGGCAACAACTGGAATCCTCTCCCCTGATCCGGGAGCTGTCCTTGTCTCCATAGGTGCGTGCCTAAAGATTGGCGACTTGCTAGTAACAACACCAGCAGCGTGAATTCCTGTGCCCCTAATCCTACCACGCAACTGTTCGCCATACTTTTCAACCTCTGGATACTTCTCTCGGAACCACGCAGTAGACTTTGAGTTACAGTACTCGTCCCAAGTGTCAAACAACTTTCCGACCTTGTTAACGTCAGCAAGGGGGATGTACAGTACCCTGGCAATGTCCCTAAGCACGCCCTTGTCTTTAAACTGCAAGAAGGTTGCAATAGAAGCTACGTGACGGTACTGTTTAACTAGATATTCTTTAACCTCTTCTCGACGTGTGTCTTGAATGTCAGTATCAATGTCAGGGAAGTCGTTACGTTCTGGATTAATAAACCTAAAGAACAGCAAGCCATACTTGATAGGGTCAATGTCGGTGATGCCCAAAGAGTAACACAGCAAAGAGCCTGCAGATGATCCTCGTCCTGGGCCTACTCGGATTCCCTCTTTCTTTGCCCAGTTAATCATGTTCCGTACTACCAAAAAGTAAGGACCAAAGTTTTTGTTTTCAATAATAGAAATTTCTTCTTCTAACCTATCCAGGTACTCCTGCTTTTCGGAAAGGCCTCTCTCTTCCAAGCCTTCCAAAGCCAAGCTTCGAAGCTCCTTGTTTGGGTCCTGGTACTGAGCTGGCAGGAGATCCATTCCATCCTGGATATTGTAATCCTGAATCTTGTCAGCAATTTCTAGGGTATTTTCGTAGATGTCTTCCCTGTCAACGCCCTGACTGAGCATCTGAGAGCGCATCTCTACGTCTGACAAAAGGTGTATATCAAAATTATCGAAACTAATGTCACGCTCACCATAAAGGTAGTTAAGCCTATCTTTAAGGCTGTCATGCTTCTTAGACTTTTCGTAAGTAGCATCTTTTTGAATCTTATTGCTATAAGTATTAAGAATTAGTTTAAGTTCTTGAATTTCCTTCTGCCCCACGTGTGCGTGGTGGCAGTCTGGTGTTACTACTGGCTTTACCCCAAACTCATCAGCCAAAGCTAGAAGCTGGTGATTCATTTCAGCTGGGTTGTGGGGCATTACCTCGATGTAATAGTCGTCTCCAAAAACTGCTTTGTGCCATTCGATTTGGCGTTTTGCTTCAGCAAGCTCTCCAGCCTCGATGGCTTTTGCAATGGTGCCACTAAGGCAACCAGAGGTAACGATAATCCCTTCTTTGTACTTTTCAAGCACTTCGTAATCAATACGTGGCTTCTTGTAAAACCCTTCTGTCCAAGCAGTTTCGTTCAGCTTGTTAAGATTTTCCAGCCCCTGCTGGTTCTTAGCGAGGAGGATTATATGGTTGTAAACAAGGTCTAGAGGACCTTCTCTACTGTCCCGATCGCGTTGATCGAACCTATCTTCGGTTATATAACCCTCCACGCCAAGGATTGGCTTAATGTTCTTTTCTTTTGCAGCCCGATACATCTCCCTGTGACCAGAAAGAGAGCCGTGGTCAGTGATTGCCAAAGCAGTCATCCCCAGCTCGTGGGCACGATCTACGTACTCTTGTGGTGTAGCAATACCATCAAATAGCGAGTAGTGCGTGTGAACATGTAAGCCAGCATATACCATTCTTAGTTACCACTCCACATTAGAAGAGGTTACAGATGGTGTATCGAAGCCCAGGTAAAAGGCTTCTTGCTCTGCATAAGGAACGTGAGTCAAAGCAGCATTAAGGTCGTACGGCTTGATGTCGTTCCATGCAAAAGGCTCGCTGTCCGGGATTCCAGGAATCAGCGTGTAGTTTGTTTCTACTCCTTGACCATTTCTTTTAAGCTTAAAGGTAAGGTTAGAAACACTTCCGGTCTCAAGTGCGTAGTCCCGGATGGTGTTAAACGGAGATTGCTTTCCAACCCCCATAGACCAGATAGCAACATAAGGGTCTTCCATGCCGTCTTCTACAAGAACGTTGCAGTAAAAACGAAGTCGTCCACTCCAACCAGCCTTGGGATCCTTAAGGTGCATTTCCTGAGCCCAGTCTCGACCCTCGGTCTCCATTGTGTCTACTGCCTTGCGGCGGTAGTCTTTGGGGTTGGTGTGTTCCTTTACCACCAAAGAGAGTCCGCGCTCTCCATTGTAGTTTGCAGACTCTTCGTCCAGCTCTTCAAGAAAACGAATCTTTACGGACTGGCCATCTGCAAGCTTAAGCCAACGCATACGCGGCTTGTCGCTGTCATACTTGGGCTTGTCGAGCAAAGCATTGATGTTTGCAAGACCTTTTGTTACACTCATATAATCTCCTTATACTTGTTTTTATACTTTATTGATAGTGTGTTTTATTTTAGTATTGACGATATAGAATCAGAGAAATTAAAGCTAAGTGCCTTAATCTGTTCGTCAGACATATCGCCAATGTCTTTATATTGTTTATCTAATGACAAAACAGAAACGCGAGAACCTAGCTTCTTTTGAAGTCTTTCAGCCATGTTCCCTCCCGCCTCATCATTATCTGCAATGACAATTATATCATTGAAGTATTTTTTTAGCAAGTCTACCTGAATGTTTGAAACATTAGACCCAAGCGACGCTACCGCTGGATATCCACACTGCTCTAGCCGAATAGCATCGAACGATGACTCTACAACGTAAACGCTTCTGGAAGACTTTACCCTGTGCAGGTTAAAAAAAGTTTTGGATTTGGGTAGACCTGGCGTGTTCTTAAAGGTCTTGCCTTCCACTGATCTGCCAACAAAACCCAGCGCCATGCCATCTGGTGAATGCACGGGAATTGTTACCATGTCTTGGTTTTCTGAATACCCCAAAGAAAACTTTACTACAGACTCTTTTGTGATGTTCCTGCCTAAATAATATTCTCTAGCTCTGTCAGAACGCAAGGCCGCTTCTGAAAGCTTTTTTATAAGGTTTTCGTCAAACTGCACGTAGTCTTTTTTATCTACAAGCCTTTTCTCTATTTCTAATTCTAGGTCAGAGTTTACCTCTTTGCTTTTAATAAAACGAACAGACTCAAAGTAGGTGCGGTTTGTTTGATGCATAACTAGCTCTACCAAATCGCACACATGGTGACAGGCAAAGCAAAAGAACGTGCCTTTAACTTTGTCTACCTCGCCAGCAGGAGTCCTATTGTTGGCGTGAAATGGGCAAAAGATAATGTAGTCAGAATCGACTTCTGACTGAATATCTAGGCCGCTTCCAACAAGCAACCTTTTAATCTGTTCGTCTGAGTAAACTTTAGAGGTATCCTTTTTATTCTTAACGTTCATCATACCAGATCGTCAACATTCTTATACTTGTAATGCCCCTTGTCAAAGTCTACCTGCACCATAAACTCGCCCATAAAGCCATTACGATTCTTTCGGAATACACACTCCATCACATCGCTGTTTGTGCCTCGGCCAAGTGCCATAACCCAGTCGGCATCATAAGCAATCTGACGAGACCAGGAGGTTTGCCCCAAGGTTGGAACAGTGTCTAGCTTTGTAACGTCGTCGGGTGTTGCTGAAGAAATTGCCATAATTGGAACCTCTTCAGAAATTGCCATAAGCTTTAGCTCTCGTGATAAGTTTTTCATCTTAACAACTTCGCTCTCAGACTTTTGGTTTGGGTTCATGAGTTGCAGGTAGTCTACAATTACGAAGTCTGGTCGGTACTGATCAATCTTACCCCGAATGACCGATGGTGTGACTTCCCCTCCGTTGTCATTAGAAATAATGTGAAACTCTGGCTTACCCTCTAGATGATTCTTGTGCCAATTTTTAAGGGTGTCAAGCTCGACATCTCCAGCACTGAGCTTTCTGTGAGACCAGAGACCTTCGCCCATAATTGTAAAGACTCGGTTTCTAACTTCTGTCTCAGACATCTCTAAGCTAATTACAAGAGGAGACCTACCCTGCTTCCAAGCCTGAACTGCAAAGTAAAGAGAAAGCCATGACTTGCCGATACCTGGATAAGCCAAAAACACGCCCAGCTGACCTGGCATAATGCCAGACGGCAGATAGTCATCAAAGCCTGGAAGACCTGTTTTAATACCTACTGCTCCAGCCTCTTGCTGCTTCTTGAGGTTTTCAAAGAATGATACAGCTGAGTCAAGGTCGGTGGCGTCAATATCTCTGATTACAGAGGTTTCTTTTTTAAGCTGGGATGTCCCAGTGATCAGCCCTTCTAGGGCACCAGATCCATGACCGCTCTGAATCTCTTCTGCGGCAGATCTAAGCATATCCTTGAGGCTGTCACTTAGAAATTCTGACTGCAACTCTTCTAGGTGATACTTTGTTGCCCCAACATCTGGTGTGGGTTCAAAGTCTCTAAACTTGTCTACAACCAAAGACTTTGGTGGTACAGACTGATTTTGCTCGTAGTAGCCTCTTACAAACTCCCACACGTCATTGTGTGTTCGCAAAAGATTGTCTACGTTTGCTTGTAGCAAAACGTGAACCTGCTTGTCTTCAAGAACTGCAGATATTAGCTTTGACTCTGTGTTAGCCATTTAGCCACTCCCTCGCCTTTGTCAATCTCTCTAGTCTCTCTTTTTTATCTTCTTCGATCAACAGCTTCGAATTGATAATTTTGTCTGCGTTATAAGCAAAGTAGTTCCAACTTGGGGAAGCCGATGCTTGAAAATAATACTCTAACAGGTCTAGACATTTGTCTAAGCCGTAAGACTCTATCAGGGCGTCGGATGCCCACTGCTCTTTGTTGATATTAAGGTCTGACTTGTTGCTATACGTAGCGCTGTGAAGCTTGTTGTATCTAGATAGCAAGATCATCCTAGACTTGCGCTCTGCCATTAGTTGTTAGCTTCTGAAGAAGCCTCTTTTACCTTTTCAGCAAGCTTGTTTTCAACAAACTCATATACCCGCTCAAATGCGTCAGAGATGTTTTCTCCGTCACGCCGTGAGTCTTCGATACCTAGGTCAATGCGCAATGACTGAAAGTTTCCCAGGTTAAGCGTGTACCCCAAAGCTACATTGACTTTTGTTTCGTTGTGTTCCATTCTCATACTCCTTAAATAGACTCGTTCCAAATCGGAACAAAGCTTCCGTCTTCTGTCTTCATATATGTAAGGATACCATCCCCCATGCGTCTTGTCAACTCTTGAATTGTTGGCACTGAGTCATTGCTGATCAGGCCGTCTTTGCGAGGTCTCCCTCTATGCTGCGAAGCAAGTATATCACGAATCTCCCTTACCATAGATTCTGTGTAGTAAGCTCTAATTCTCCAGCCCCGCTTAGCCCCAAAGGACGCAGCAATCGGTGGCGGTATTACCTGATTTGTTACAAGCCTATAGATATGCTTTTGGTGCCTATCGACAAGGGTAGCTGTGTCTTTTACGCTATAAACTTTTTCTTTGTTTTTCTTAAAGTCAGAAATTAAGCATGTCTCTATTCTGTCTTTATTAATATTGTAAACAGACATTATGCCATTGGACCTGCTAACGTGATGCTTGCGAACAAGAGATCCGTTTAAGAAAAACACTCTCTTGTTTGCAGCAACGACTGGAGCGTTGTTGTATGCCTCTCTATCCACAAGCGATCCTAAACAGGTACGCCAACCATCAGAAGGTTTACGCCTACTGATGCAACACCAATTGTTTTAAACTTAACGATACCTTCAATTCGGTTATTTGTAATTTTTGTAAGCAATACAGAAACATCCTTGCCCGACTCGGTTGAGCTTTCACCGATCAAGATGGGCGTTGCTGTTGCAATAGGAGGATAAACAAAGTCTGTAAAGTTAAAACTAAAACTGTTTTCGCCATCTGGGCTTGTGCTTGTTGTGTTAGTCACTTCTACATACCCGCCTACAATCCTGGTGTCTGAAGTCTTGATGTTTTGTGTGCCAGAAGATACTGTGTCGATAGAGGAGTATCTACCAGCAGTCGTAGTCACCTGAGCAGAAAGCTCGTTGACTGTGTTTGCTACTTGATAAATATAGCTAAGATCGAGGGGCTGACCTCTTTCTGGTAACGGAATTTTTGCCATGTTTTCTCCTTAAGATCCTATTATACCAGAAACATCGCAAACAACCAAGGCATCAGCCTTTTCTTTTTCAATGCTTTCAATTTGTATAGACACGTCTACGGTGCTTGTAGCCACAACGCCGTCAGGATCTCTGTTTACAAAACTGTACGTGTGAATTGGAGAAGTCCCATGATAGAAATAATCATCATCGTCTGTACTGTCAAACCTAACAAAGATATCATAACTTGGTCTGTCTAATGCATCATCCCAAATTACAGTTGAAGAATTTGACGAAACGATTAGATCTCCAGTGACAGGAGTAATGGGCTGCCCCGTAATCTCTCTAATGGGAGAGTATTGTGAATAGCGGTTTTGGTCTTCAGAAATTATTCTATGTCTAATAATGTAGCCGTATGTTCCATCAGACAACAAAGTTACGGGCGGCAAAGTGTTTTTTTTGACTATTGCTTTTTGATCTCCGCTAGCCATTATACAACATCCAAACCGTAACGGTATTCTACGATGTTAGATGTGTTTATTTCTTTTACGATGCCAAGGCCATCTTCAGTCTTAATTGTTGTGTACCCTGTCAAACCATAAAGAGGGTTCGTAGAAGTTACATTTTCAAAACGCAATCCATCCAGGGCAACATAGAAGTTGTCTGAGGGTGTCGAGCCTCCGGACTCGTGGACAGTTGCAAAGATTCTAACTGAGGTTAAATTTGTCCAAGAAAAGTCTGCACTCTTTGTTAGTTCTGAAATTTTCTTTTTGGCAACAATATATCGGTTATCTGCAAAAGCAATAGTTGCACCAGACTCTGGGCTAGAGGTGTCAGGGTCACCCTCCGCTAAATTAACTTCAAATTTTGCATAGCTGGTAGGAGAGTTATCATCACCAGAAGCAAACTCAATAATAATTCTAACTCGACCAGCATCTTCCGACTGTGTAGCATCTTTTTTAATTACAGAAAAGGCTAGGCGAAGCTCATCTTGGGCAGAGTTTTTGTCAAAATTGAAGGACTGAGCATTTTTGTGTACGTGGTCATCCCCAGCGGTATAGGATATCTCTCCTCCAGACTCGGTGATTGTTGACATGTCCCCCTTTAAGAAAAGGGCTGTATCTAAAAATCTTGGAACTTCGTTTTCAGTAGACCTGACAGTCGTGCTAAACGTAGTGTCCGAAGACTTTCCATAAAAAGTTGTTATTGGATTGTCTTGATCATCTAATGGCTCAATGATGTCATCTGTTGGGGTAAGCTCGCCAGTGATTAGAGGCACTGAAGATATTTCGGAGCCAACGTGAGACTCCCAAGCTTCTGAATTTGTAAAGGTATAGACGGTTCTGCTTTCTCTAGATCCAGCAGAGGGGTTGGACTTTCCGGAGTAAACACCAATTTCAGTAAAGTTGTATCTTTGGTCTCCAGGAAGCTCCCCAGAAAACACAATGTTCGCGTCACCAGCTTCGTCATACAAATAGCCCCTGGAAGTAATAGGAATTCTAATCGCTTCAAAAGCTAGCGACTCTTG
>ENA-OUOG01001997-OUOG01001997.1-marine-metagenome-genome-assembly--contig:-NODE-1997-length-22257-cov-5.772453_pt1 | contig 22257 bp, 9 predicted proteins | sample MGYA00248635_ERZ508505 | MGnify/ENA primary metagenome ERZ508505 (study PRJEB26176, sample SAMN06267871) | marine metagenome | isolation source: Saanich Inlet, British Columbia, Canada | place: Pacific...
GAATTTTGATGTTTGACGCGAATAGACCGTCGTTCACGGTTTATTTTTTTGTTTTCGTTTTTGTTTTACACCTCCCCCAGGTCAAAATATTTTGACAAAATCTCGCGCGATCGCACAATAATAACAGTCTGCGGAGCGCCGGCTTGTTTTGTTTTCGTTTTTGTTTTACACCTCCCCCAGGTCAAAATATTTTGACAAAATCTCGAGGCAGTCGCCTTCGCTCCTCCCATTTCGCGCGGCGGCGCGCGTATGTCGCGTTCCGCTCGCCCGGAAAAGGGCCACCCCGACCCCCCCGCGGCGAGCCAGCGCGAGCTCGCGACTGCCGTGGACCCGACCCCCGAGAACGTGCTCGCCGGTCTGGAGGTGCAGGAGAAGTCTCTGCGCGAGCTCCGCAGGTTCCTCTTCACGCGGTTGTTCCAGCTCCAGGTGCGTCTCGATCCCGCGCGCTCCCCCCCCGCGCCCGTCTCCCTCGCGCTGACCGGTCCTCCCCGCCGTCGCCCGCGCTCCGAATCTCGAATCGCAGGCGGAGGAGGCGGTGCTGCGGGACAAGCTCCCGGAGCACCGACGCGGTTCGCCCGAATCGGACGATGCCGCCGATTGAGCGCGACGAGAAGAAGGTGGCGTACAAGCGCGGGAAGCGCCGCGTCGCGGCCAAGCAGCCCTCCCCCGCGCAGTGTCTCGAGCTGCTCTCGAGGAGCAACCTGCACGGCGTGCTGTGTCGGAACGCGGTGTGGCTCGCGTGCACGCGCCAGCTCGCGTACTTTCTCGAGCGCGTGTGCCTCGGCAGAAGGGCGGCGCCGGAGGCGGCGGCGGGCGTGCCCGTGTTTGTCAACGCGCTCGGCGCGGCGGGCGCCTCTTCCGGCGCGCGGGACGCCGAGACCCGCCCCGTGGTGGTGCGTCTGTCGCCCGAGGAGGCGTTCTACATGGCGCACCGCATGGACTGCCTCACCGTGCACGGCGTCGAGCGCGGCGTGCCGCCCGGGGAGGCGGTTCCGGACCCGGGTCGCGCCGGCGGGGAGACCCGCGGCGCTCCCGAGGGCGAAGACCGGACCTGGCTGATGCGGCTCTCGCGGACGGAGCTGTGGCGCGCGCTCGCGCGGCTCGGCGCCGAGAATCCCGAAAGAAAAGAGAATCCCGGAAGCTTCGGCGGCGGCTTCGTCGCGAGGTACGCCGCGCACGCGCACTTTCGAAACCAGGGGTGGCTGCCTCGTTCCGGGTTGCAGTACGGCGCGGATTTCGTGCTGTACCGAAACCACCCGAGCCTGGTGCACTCCGACTTTTGCGTCGTGCTCGCGCCTGAGGCTGGCGCCGGCGGGGATCTGAACGCGCGCGACGCCGGAGAGACCGCGCCGACGCCGCCTCGCGCCAGGCTCGGGCTCCGGAAGTGGACGGAGGTCCAGGCGGCGTCGCGGCTGTGCGTGCAGGTGAACAAGGGGCTGATCTCGGCGTCGGTGACGTTTTCGGAACCCGCGGACGCGTCGACGCCGGCGTGCCTCCGGTCGATCGCGGTGGAAGAGACGGAGGTGCGCAGGTTCAACCCCGAGCGGAACAAAGCCGCCTAGCGGGACCCCGCGTCGTCGTCGGGGAAAGACACGCGACGATTCGTGTTGTAGAATACGTGTAATTACGCGCTACGTACGTAGTTTTCGCGAGACGGCGTTTTTCGAAGACGATTAGCGTTTCATGTACTAGGCTACTCGAACGAGTCGACGGATGCGCGCTACGCGCGGATCCATCCCCGCGCGAAGTACAGCGCGATGGCGGCTACTTCCCGAACCACGTTCCACTGCGCGCGCCACAGCTCTCTGCTCCTGGCGATGAACCCCCACCCCGGCGGAGGGAACGTGGTGAGCTCCAGTTCTGCCGGCATGTGCGCCGTGAAAATCTCGACCGTCCCCGCCTCCGCGGCGCGCGCCGCCGCTTCGCGCGCGGCGGTCCGGAACGTCCGCTCCGCGCGCCACTGGTGAAAACGGTTCGTGACCACCGCGACGCGCCGCCAGCCGCGCCGGTGACACTCCTCCAGCGAGAACACGGCGTTCTCGCGGGTAGAAGTCGAGCTTTCCTCCAACACCCAGTCGAAATCCTCCCGCGCGACGGTCCCGAGATTTTCGTCGAAGACGGCCCCTCCCGACAGCTCACGCACGCGAAGGGGCTGCCCTCGCCGGTCCCGCACCGGGGTGATATCCACGGCGTGCAGCGCGACGCGCCGCGGGTACTCCTCCAGGGGGGGCGCGCACCGAGCGCCTCGCCCGGAGTCCAGCGAGTGGTTCATCGAGAGGAGAGTGACCGCGAATCTCGCCATCGCGTGCGCTTCGGTGCCGAACGCGCCCGCATCCTGCCCCTCCGCCCCGCTGAACAGGATGTTCCTCGCGCGGCCGGAGCAGAACAGACGCACGCCGAGGTGCACGCGCGCCACCAGGGGAAGCGTCGGCACGCCATCCTGCAGCGAGTAGCCGAGCACGACGGCGACATCCACCGGATCCTCCGGCGAGATCGCGTCGAACGAGGCGGTGTCGCCGGAAAGAAAAAGGTGCTCGGCAGACACAAGATGCTCGAGAGGAAGCGTGTCCACGCACAGCGCGACGACCGAGGCGACGACCGCGACCCACGCGCCGCGACGCAGGAGCGACATGCCTCCCCCGTCTCGGCGCGACGCGCGAGTGCCCCCCGACGTCTCTCGTGAACTATCATAACTGTTTCGCGTTTGTATTCATGAATCGACGTTCGTAAAACTCGTAAAACTCGCGCGACCTTCGCGGCTCACACCCACGGCGCCCACCCCGGGTAGAGCGCGCACAGCAGATCCGGGTCGCGCGCGTCCTGCAGGAGCTGCTGCACCTGCCCGGCCACCGACCTGAGCTCGGAGCCCTCGTACCCGTCCAGCTTGGCGGCGACGCGCATGAGCGCGCGCTCGGCGTCGAGGTTTCCCTCGGCGGGAACCGCCGGAGCCGCCTTCGTCTCGCCGCGCCGACGCCCGTTTGGTTTCTCGCCGCTCGGCTCGTCCTCCTCCACCTCGCGCTGGCGCTCCGCCGCGCGCTCGGGCGAGACCGCCCACTTGAGGATCGGGTCGTGCACGAGCACGGCGACGACGGTGGTGAGCGCGTTTTTGTTGGCGCGAAGCACGCGCAGCGTCTCCTCGGAGCACCGACGCATGACGCCCTCCACGCCGCACGCGCCGAACCCGTCAACCACGTCCCTGGTGAGCCGGAACGGCACCGTCTCCGGGGTCTTCAGGCATTTGCCCTGCTCGAACGCCACCCCCAGGTCGATGTGGATCATCTCCGCGCTCGTCTTGTCCAGCAGGATGTTGGAAGAGTGGCGGTCGCCCAAACCCACCACGTACCCGACCATCGAGTTCACCGCCACCGAACGCGTGTACGTCAAACGCGACTCCCACCACGCGCGCGGCGACGGGAAGTTCTCGAGGAAGAAGTGGTGCATCACGGGCTTGAACTTCGAGCACACCTCGTCGTACGCCTTACGAAGCTGCTCGCGCGTCTGACACGCCGCCAACCGATCGCGACACTCGCGGTGCTTCAGGTCGCGCGGGCGGTACCGCTCGTGCGCGCCGCGAACCGGTTTGGCGTTGGCGTCGCCCGGCGCGCCGCCGCCCAGCAGGTACTCGGACAGGAGCGTGGTGTTGTCCACCCACTCCAGGACGCCCGCCGCGGGGGTCAGGGGCACGACGCGGTACGTGCCCACGCGCAGCTTCCGCTCGCGCGTCGCGAGGTCGTCCAAAAGCAGGCGGTTGACGAGCTCGAAGAGCTGCTGCATGACGGCGTCCTGGCGCAAGTCGTCGTTGCCGGCTTTGGCGAGCTGCTTGTACGCGACGCCGTCGCTGCCGAGCGCCTCCACCAGCTTGGGCTGGTTTATGCCCCCGACCAGCCTGCAGGTGTCCGCGAAACGCACGAAGTGCGGGAACGATCCCTCCGCGTACCGCATCGTGGGGTCCACGGGGAGGGACGCGGTGACGATCGGGACGAGCCGCAAATCACGCAGCGCGCGTTTCTTGCACTGCGCGGGGATCTGGTGCCCGCCGTCCCCGCCGCGCGCGTCTCGCGCGTCGACGGGGTGCCGCGCCAGGTCGATGTACGCCTCGATCATGACGTCCATCTCGCGAACCATCGCGGCGTGGTGCTTGCTGTGCCTGGCGAACGCGTCCAGGCAGTCGCGCGCCGCGTCGATCTTCTCGCGCGGCGTCGAGTACAGCTCGGACGTGCCGCTCCCCCCAACCTGGTCGCCGCGCCGCAGCGCCTGCACGTGGTACAGCACGTGGTAGGGGTGCTCGGCGCACATGCGGTCCACCAGCTTGCGGAGCACCTCCGGGAAGGCGTTGCCCGCGACGGGCGCGGTGCCCAGCCGGCCGCAGATCTGGTAGCTCAGGGGCAGGAAGTTGGAGGACGGCACGGTGGCGCGCGCGACGAGCTTGGAGACCTCGTCGTTGGTCCTCTCCACGATCGAGACGCCCTCGGACTGCGCGGTCAGGCCGTCCCCGCTCGTGCGCAGCCGGTCCACGCCGCCGCACACCGTGAACCAGATGTCCACGATGCGAAACACCACGCGCTGGTCCGCGCCCGCCGCGCCTCGCGCATCCTTCCCGGCGCGCGCCGCCCCCGCCTCCAGCGTGCGCCGGTACGCCTGCAGCGCGGTCACGAGCCACCGCACCCTGTCCAGACGCAGCGTCTGCGTCTCCTCGCGGTCGAGCTGCACCTGCTTGTCCAGCGGGAAGATGCGACGGTGCAACATCCGCTGCTCCTCATCCAGCGCCGCCGCTTCCTCGCGCGTCAGCTGCGCGCGACGCGCCAGCCTCTCGCGTTTCTCCTCGCGCTCGATTTTCATAGACTGCAGCTCCAACTCGTTGCGCCGCCGCAGCGCCTCCGACTGCGCCCACTCGGGCGACGTCAGACGCGCCTCCAACTGCGCGTAGAGCTGGTCCGCGAACTGCGCGAGGCGCAGGTGCGCGCGGCGCAGCATGCGCGCCACGTGGCCCGAGCCGGGCGGGACGTTCCGGGAGGAAGGCGGCAGGCGGAGCTCGCCGTTGCGCGCGGCGACGTGCGCGGCGTTGACGCCGCGCACGATGGACGCGTGCTGCTGCAGAACGGACCGCGACGACTCGGTGCGCGTCGCGCCCTGCCACTTGGAAACAAGGCACGCCGTCTCGTAGAAGCGCGGGTCCTGGTGCGCGCCGTCCTGCTGCGACGCCAGGCTCTCCGAGCCGCGGCGGTCGGCGGCGGAGCCGGAGCCGGACCCGCCCAGCCGCAGCTTCGCCATCACGCCGGGCGAAGTCGCCTCGAGGAGGTGTCGGCCGACGCCGATGGCCATCTGGTCGCGGCCCGAGGCCCACAGCAGCTTCGCCTCCTCCAGGCGCCACCGCGCCAGGGGGCTGGACATCGCGTGCCTCGCGAAACCGCGCGGGTCGTCGTCGTCCGGCTCGCACCGCAGCGCCGCGGGCTCGGGCGGCGCGGAGGGACTCGAGACCGCCTCCGCGCGCGCCGCGGCGAGCGCGCGCGCCTGGTGGATCGCGCGCAGCCCCTCCGCGGACTCGCCGGCTTTCCGCGCGAGCGACGCCGTCTCCGCGAGGTGCGCGACGAGCGCCTCGTCGTCCCCGAGCTCGCGAAGCACCACGCCGTGCACCGCGAGGAGCGGCTCGGCGATGCGGAAGCTCCGCTCGGCGAGCGCGCCGACGCGACGACGCCACGTCTCGCGCGTGCTCCGCGTGGCTTGCGCGGCGACTTTGCGGGCGTCGCTTTTGTTCGCGGCGCGGACGCCGACGCCGTCGCGCTCGCCGCGGTACGCGCGCCACAGCTTGGCGGCGTCGGCGACGTCGTCCAGCATGCGCAGGCGGATCACGGCCGTGCGGGACGTCTCGCGCGCCTCCACGCCCTCCGTCGTCGCGCGACGCACCAAAGCGCCGCGGATCGCGTCGAGCCGCGACGACGTCGACGCGACGTCGCCGGCGCGAAGCGTGGCGAGCGCGCCGTGAAGGTCCCGGTGGAAATCAGCCTCGGCGTGCGCGGCGGCGTCGTCCGCGTCGTCCACGTGCGTTTTTAGCTTGCCGTCTTTGAACAGCTCGCTTCCGACGCCGACGTTTGGACCGAAAGCGCGATCCAAGCCGAGGGCGTTTCTCGCCGACCCCGCGTCCGCGGCGTCCGCGCGCGCGCGATCATATGGCTCCTTCAGATCCCACTGGCCGACGCGCCACGCCGCCTCGAAGCGCGCCGCCGTGGCCTGGGGGCTCGCCGCCTCCTCGGGGGGGAGCGCGTTGACGTAGACGTCCAGCACGTGCAGGCACCCCATCTGCCGCAAGATGTCCATCAGCCTCGCGCGCGAGCCCGCGGCGGCGGCGTCGTTTCCGGAAACGCGGAAACGCGCGCCTTGATCGAATCCCGCCAACGCCTGTCCCCAGGCGCCCTCGCGCTCGTACAGCCGCAGCTGCACGGGCAGCGCGTTGGATCGAAGCAGGCCGTAGATCCCGTCCGGCTCGGAGAGGCTCGCCTGCGCCTCGAGGAGCAAACCGACGTGTTCCGGGACGCGCTCTTCCTTCGCCGCGAAGCACGCGACGTCCGCGGCGGAAGAGGCGTCGGAGGATACGGCGGCGGCTTCGTCCAAGGAAACCGTGCCGTGAACGTCTTCCAGCCACGCCTCGGTGAGAAGCGTCGCCGTGAGCGGCGCGCGCGCGCGCCGCGCCGCCTTGGCGGCGACCAGGTAGTCCACCTCCACCCAGTACACCCTGCGCCAGCCCTCCGGCGGCGACGGCGAGTCCCGAGTCCCGGCGGACCGCCGGCCGCCCTCGCCCGAGGACGAGGACCGCTTCGCTTTTGCGTCCGGGAACGTAGGACGACGCATCGCCGCCGCGCTCCGGAAACGCATCGCGTCCAGCGCGCCGAGCAGCGCGCGCGTCGCGCGCGCGCACCCGCCGCCGTCCGCCTCGAGGCACAGCTTGACGCCCCCGGAAACCGCGGCGTGCACGGTCCCCCCCTCGGGGTGCTTCGCGGCGATGTCCACGAACGCCGCGGGGAGCAGGAGCTCGGCCAACGACGCGTGCGCGCGCGCGGCGCGGCGGGCCAGGCGCAGCAACGGCGAGTCGCAGTGTTCGATGAGCGCGTCAACCACTTTGCGAATCCACGTCTCGTACCGACGCGTCTCCGTGGACGCCGAGGAGGCGACGCCGATCGGCTCTTTTTCGTCCGATCGGCTCGTCCGCCCGTCCGAGTCGTCCGCCTCGACGCCGTCCCCGGCTCGCGCGAGATCCGAGGCGTCGCCGGGGATCCACGTCCGCCGGTCCTCCACGGAAGGGGGCGCGCGCCCCGCGTCTGTCGAGGAGCGCGCCGACGCGCGCGCGCGGTCGAGCGCGAGCTTCTCGGCGTCGTCGGGGTCGAGGGACGCCGCGGGCGCGAGCGGCGCGAGGTACTCGCGTTCCAGCGGCGACAGGAAGGCATCGCCGCGCGATACGCGTAGCGCGGCGCGAGACGCCTTGGCGGCGAGGACGTCGCGCGCGTCCTCGACGGCGGCGCGCGTCGTGTCCGCGGACGCGTCGCACATGAGCCCGGAGAGCCGGCGGAGCACGGCGGCGGCGAGCGCCGGGTCTGAGGGATCGACGACGGCTCCCATCTCCGACTCTACATCATGTCGCCTCTCGTCGTCGTCGTGTCCTTCCGTGGCGAAGGGGCCGAGCGTCGCCAGAAGCTCGCCCGCGCGCGCGACGAGCGACGCGTCGCCGGCGTCCGCGGCGAGCGCGGCGAGGCGCCACGCGTCCCGCGCCGCCGACGCGCCCCCCTCGCGGATCTCGCGGCTCCGCTCGAGGGCTTCCCTGATGCCGTCCCGCAGCGCGAGCGCGCGCGTCTTGGGAGCCAGGCGCGGCGCGCGCTCCACGAGCGCGCGCAGGCGATCGGGCATCGCCGTCGCGCGCGTCACGCGCGCGTGCGCCTCGATCACCTCCGCGCCGAGCGACGCCAGACGCTTCGGCAGAGGCGTCAGCGCGGCGGCGGCGGCGCGCACGGACGCGGCTTGCCCCTCGGCGCCGGCGCCGCCGACCAGGGACGCGAGGAGCTTCGTGGCCGCGTCCGCGGCGTGCCGTCGGCCGCGCTCGTCGCCGCGCTCCGCGGCGGCGACGAGCGTCGAGACCGTGGGCTGAAGCGCGTCCGCCAGCGCGTCCGCGCCCAAGCCCACGGCGCCGTCGGGGACGGCGGACCAGTCGCGCCGCGCGACGGGAGGTCCAAAAACGCCCTCCAGGAAACGCGTCGCCGAGGGACCCAGCGATCGATCGCCGACGTGCGGGAGCGCGACGTGGCACAGCTGCCGAGCCGTGGAAGGGCGATACGCGTCGTCACCGAGGACGCGGCGCAACGCCTCCAGGCCCGCGAACGCGCGTTTGCGGTGTCTCGGGTGCCGAGACGCGCACAGCTCGGCGTGAAGCGCGGAGACGCACCGGTGCGCCGCGTCGCCGGTCCACATGGACGGCGCGTCGGACGTCTTCGCCGACGAAGAAGGAAGCGCGACTCGTCCCGCCGCGCCGCTCGCGAGGCCCCCGCGCGCGGCTTCGGGAAGCGCGAGTCCGGCGCGGACAACCTCATCGGGCGTGCGGTACGGAGGCGCGAGCGCCTCCGCCTCGGCGCAGCTCGAGTCGACGCGGCCTGATGGGCTCGGCGCGCGGACCGCGTCGCCGTCGTGAGGACACTGCGTCAGCAGCATCATCTCCGACGCGATCGCGGCGAGGTTACCGAACGCGAGGGTGTCGACGCTGCGCGTTTCCGTCCCGGCGCGCGCCAAAAGCGGGCCCTCCAGCGCGCTCGCCGCGGACTCGCCGAGGCGCCGACGGGCGACGGCGCGCGCTTTCTCCTCGGGGTCCGCGCCCGACTCGTCGGGCGCGTCCGCGGAACGCGCCGAGGAACACGCGAGGAAGAGGTGCGCGACGACGGGCGCGATGAACGTCTGCACGGTGTTCGCGACGTCGCCTCTGCCGACGCGGCGCCAGTGCGCGTCGGACGCGGCGCGTACCGCGCGCGCGTCGCCCGCGAGCACGGCGGGCGGAACGATCGCCTTCTCCCACTCGACAGCTTCGTCGGCGCTCAGACGCGCGAGCCGTTCACTCGCGATATCTTGTCGCGCGCTCGCCGGCGCGGCGGACCGGACGTCGAACAGACGGAACAGGCGGTGCGGGGACATCTCCGCGCGGACCCACAGCGCACCGACCGTGCGCGCGTGGCGCATCACGAACTCGCGGCGCGAGCCGTACCCGAGCGCCTCGGCGAGGCGAGACAAGATATCCGCGGCGCGCGCGACGACGCGCGCGCGAGGCGCGCCGCACGAGTTTTTCGCGCCGTCTCGCGCCTTGGACGCGGCGTGCGCGAGAAGGAGAAACACGCACCGCGCCTCGACGGCGGGACATGCCGCGGCGAGGTGCCCGAGGGCGAGCATCGAGGTCTCTTCCTTGCACGCCGCGGCGGAGGCTTCCGCGGCTGCGCCGCCCACCAGCCGTGCGGCGGCGGAAAACACGGGCGCCACTTTTCCCGACGGCGCGTCGACGTCCGCGCCGCCGGCCACGCCATCTTCGTCTTCGTCGTCGTCGACTTCGTCAGCCTCGTCTTCCCGCGTGTTCCGGCCGAGCGCGCCCGGTTCCGGGAGCGCGACGCACAGGCACAGACGCCGCGCGATCTTCTCGCGCAAAATGCTGGGCTGGTCGCTCGGCTCGAACACCGCGAGCACGCGCGCGATGTCTTGCCCCGCCGCGCGCCGCACCGCGCCCGAGTCGTCCTCCAGCAGCGCGACGAGCGCGCCGGCCAAGGGAGGCTGGAAGTAGTCGGGATCGAGCTCGAGGAGGGCGCGAAGCGCTCGAGACAGCGCGACGCGCGACGCCGGCGCGCGAAGCGACGCCGGCGCGAACTTCTTGGCGTCGCCCACGCCGTTGTTCTCCAGATCCACGCAATCGGGAAGTCCGGCGATGTCCTCCACGAGGAACCGAAGGCGGGGATACAGACGCGCCGTCTGCGACGACTCGGCGGCGACCGAAGCGACGTCGCGCGGGCCGAGGCCTCGCCTACGCGCCGCGGTGGCGGTGGAAGGGTCGCCCGCGCGCCGCCGCCCACGCCTGCGTCGCCGTTGCCGCCGGCGGAGAAGCCCCTCGGCGAGCGTGGCGGTCTGCGTCAACAACCACGCGCGCCGCGCCTCCGGCGCGCGGTCGACGGCGTCGTCCGCGCCGCTGCGGCCGCTCGGGCCCACGAGCGCCGCCTCGAGTCCCGCGATGGCGCGATCCGCCAGATCGGCGACGCCCGCGCCTTTCCCGCCGGTCGCCGAGGGTTCCTCGGACGCGTCCGTCCCGGAGAGCGCGCAGAGCGCGCGCGTTGCGGCGTCCGCCACGCGCTCGCCTCCGACCAGCACGCACACCATGCCCTCGGTCTGCTCTGCGTCCTCCTCGTCCTCCTCGGGAGGGGGCGCTTCCACGGGCTCGACCACGCGCTCGAGAAGCGCCGCCGCCGCCGCGGCGGCGGCGGCGGGGAACGTCGCGCCGATCGCGGAGACGGCGGCGAGCGCGGCGAGCGCGGCGGCGTCCGCCGCGCTCGCGCCGGCGCTCGCGTCGGTGGCGTCCGGCGACGCGCCGACGCTCGGCAGAGTCTGCGCGGACGGCGGCGTCGCTCGTGTGAGCTGGGTGGCGAGGTACGTCGAGGGCGCGCCTCCCTGCGTCATCGTCATCGCCCTAGACGCGGGCATTGCGTCCAGGTCATCGTCGAACATCTCATCGTCGCGAGCGGCATCGACGCCGGCGCCGCCTTCGACGCGAGCATCCGCGGCGTCACGCGCGCGTCGCGCCTCGACAATTGCGGCGTCGGCGGCGTCGGCGGCGACGGCGGCGACGGCGACGACGAGTTCGCGCGTCGCGTCGTGAAGCGTCGTCCTCGTGCCGTCTCCCACGTCGTCCAGGAGACCAGCGCGCGCGGCGACGGGAAGCGCCTCGGACGCCAACTGACACGCGTCGTCGAGAGCGGCGAGGTTCATGCCCGCGTCGCCGTTCGAGTCGGCGTCGCCGCGAAACGCCGCGGCGGACGCCTCCCGCAGAGCGCGCGCGGCGGCGACGACGGCGTCCGCGGCGCGCGCCAACACCGCGCCCGTCGGCGCCCAGTCGTCCGAGACGTCCCGCGCGGACGCCGAGACGTTCACAGAGAGGTGGTCGCGAGACGCGCGCCGCGTCGCGACGATTTCGGATGCCGTCGCGATCGCCACCGTCGCGACGCGCAGCGCCGCCACTGGGCCCTCAGCGGGGATCATTCGCAGCGTCTCGACGAACACATCCGCCGTCTCGGCGAGCGCGGACGCGGACGGCGCGACGACGACGGCATCCCGCGCGAGCGCTTCCCGGCGGCGACGACGACGCGGGTCCTCTTCCTCCTCGCCATCCTCCGCGTCGTCGTCCGCTCCATCGGTGTCCAGCACCGCGAACCTCGGCGCGGCGCGTTCGTCCATCTCCTCCAGCGCCTCCTCCGCCGCCCACTCGTCCGAGCCGAACTTCGGACGCCGGACCCACTCTCGCGACCAGAAACGACGCAGCGACCCCGCCGTCGTTTCGACGTCTCCGCCGTCGTCGTCCACGTCGAGCTCGTCGTCGAGCGGGGCGTTCAGGAGCACGGCGCGCGTCGCGGCGATCACCGCGCGCATCGGCTCCGCGCCCGCGCCCGGGTCGCCGTCGCCGCCTCGGCGCTGGTAAAAATTTATGCGCTCGCCGGCGGGGGGCGGCCGTAACCGGAGCAGGACCCACCCGAGACGCGCCTTGTGCCAGTTTTCTTTTCGCGCGCCGCCGGTCGCCGCCGCCGCCGCCGCCGCGCGGAGCGCCGCCGTGGACGGCGGGACGAGCGCGTTCGCGTCGTCCGTCGCGCTCGTCGACATCGCGCGGAGTTTCCAGAATTTGGGGTGAGGCGGCGCCGAGCCGCCCGGCGCCAGCTCGGGCGCCGACGCCGCGGCGAACGTCACGAGCGCCTCCGACGTGAGCGTCTCGTTCGACGCGAACGACGGAAGCCACTGCACGAGACACGCGCGCACCTTCGCCCACGCGCCCGAGGTGTCGCCCACCTCCGCCTGCCACCGTGACGGGTGCCGCGCGCGGCCGCGGCGCTCGACCGCGCTCAACTCGCGAAGGCATCGCGCGATCCACGCGGCGCGCGCCGCGACGGCGCGGTCGGCGGCGGCGCCCGCGGCGACGATCTCGACGAGCGCGGGAACGAGTCGATCGAGCCACGCGCGCGTGAGCCGCGGCGGGATCGCCGCGGCGTGTCGAATCAACGCCGCGCACAAGACCGGGCCCCACGAAGACGCGCCCGCACCCGAGGCGAGCGCGCCGAGTCGAACCATCACCGGCTCGGCGGACTCGTTTCCGTCGTTCGCGTCGACGACGACGACGTCTTCGCCCTCGAGTCGTCTTCGTCGCGCGCGCGCGAGGATCCCGTCCCCGTCCCCGTCCCCGTCCCGGAGACCGACGCCCGCGTCCTCCCTGCCGCGCTTCTCCCCGACCGCCGCGGAGCCGTCCGCCTCGGGAGACTCGGGCGGTCCCCGCGCCGACGCGTAGAACGCGCTCGTCCAGCGTCCCCGCGCGCCCGGCGACGTGCACTGCGCGGCGAAGACATCCGCCGCGAGCGCGCACGCCGCCGCGCGCGCGGGCTCCAGCGCGAGCTCCGCGTTGCCGTTGCCTCCGTCGATATCCGCCGCACACGCCTCGGGCTGCGTGGCGATCGCGCGCTCCAGCGTGGCGGCGAGGGCGCGCAGCGCCTCGGGGCACGCGCGCGTCCCGCCGAGCGCGAGCAGAAGGCGGCATGTCGCGGTGACCGCCTCGCCGAGTCTCGTGCGCTTCGCGCGCTTCTGCTTTTGTTTCTGTTTCTTCCGCGCGTCGCCGTGGACACCGCCGCGCGCGGGTCCCGGACCGTCGCCCAGCAGCGCTTTGTCCACGAGAGGCATCAGGTCGCGCGCGAGGCGCGCGAGCGTCGTGGCGGGCGCGAGGTCCGGCCCGCCGCGCGCCAGGCACGCGTTGAGCGCCTGCGCCAGCGTGACAGGCAGGTGTCCTTCGAGCTGGTCCGCGTCCGCCAGCCCCGCGAGCGCGCTTCCCAGGAACGTCACCACCACGTGTAGCTCGCCTCTCGGGGACATGTCGTGCGGACATCGCCGCAGAAGCTCGAGAAAGGTGTGCGCGGTTCGGTTCGCCGCGTCGCCGCCGGCGCCGGCGCCGGCGTCGTCGGCGTCGTCATCCGCGGCGGCGGCGAGCGCGGCGGCGAGCCGCTCCTTGTACAGCTCCACGAGCTCCTCGTAGATGGACGCCTTGACCCTCGCGCAGTACCGCGGCTCCGCCAGGAGCGCGCGCAGCGTGTGCGTGTACTCGGTGGCGAATTCGGGCGGCCCCTGGCGCAGGATCTCCAGGACGTGCGCGAAAAGCTTCCCCGCGCGTCGAAGCAGAGGCGCGACCACCCCGACGCGCGCCCTGCGCTTCGGGTCCTCCGCGGTCGCCACGAGACGACGGAGTATGCTCGCGACGAGCTTGTTCGCGGGGGCTTTCTTGCCCGCGGACGCGTGGATCTCCGCGGAGACGCACTGCATCAGCGAGCTGCACAGCCCGGCCCACGTGAGCTTCACGTCGCCGCCCAGGCCCGCATCCAGCTGGAGCGTGGTGCGATCTAACAACTTCGCCAGGTCCGCGGACGCGAGGTGCGTCTCGAGCTGCTTCAGCGCCGCCTTGCGCCGAGTCACCTTGTCCGACCGGAGCTCGGCGTTGAGCTCCTCCACGAGCGCCACCGCGTCATCCCGCATCCCGACGCACCGACGGTGGCTCCGCCGCCGCGCGAGTGAGCGAGACGAGGATTGTTGGCACCTTTTCACTGACTCGTCTTCTCGGATGAGCCGAAAATCTCAGCAGCTCGAGCGCTCGTCCGGTCGAGAGCTTCACATCCGCGTGCGCCGCGACGTCGGCGCGAGTCGCCGGCCGCGGGACGCGATGGCGAACCATCGCGAGGATCTGCGATGGTACCAGGATTCCCTGCAGCTCACTTCGGTGCCCCTCAACCCGGGCGTGCGGTCGGTGCGTGTTCCTTTCGTTTGAATCCCGCCGAAACAGGCGACCGCGCGATCTGAGCTCACCGAGTCGTCTCACCCCCTTGCCGCCGCCCGAACAGAAACTGCAACGCGCTGGGTTCGTCTCCGTGCGAGACGTGAAGAAAACGCACGGACCCGTCGAGCTCGCGCAAGGTACGCCGCGCCCTCTCTCGCCCTTCCCCGCCGCGTTTCGGTTTTCGGTGGGCACCCCCGCGCTCGCGCGGTCGTTTCCCTCGCGCCCTCCCTCGACGTTCCCGTCCCGACCTTCGGATCCCTGACCGCCACCATCCGAACACGCGCGCAGAGGCTGGCTTGACGAACGAAGAGGCGAGCGAGGTGATGAAGGTGGTGCGTTTCGGGGTGGACGGCGCCGCGCTGGCGGGCGCCAAGTCGGCGTCGGAGATGCTGCGCGAGGAAGCGGAGAAGCTCCCCATCTACACGTTCTGCCAAGAACTGGACGACCTGCTCGGCGGCGGCGTCGCGGTCGGGGAGATCACCGAGCTGTGCGGGTGCCCCGGGATAGGCAAAACGCAGATGTGCATACAGCTGTGCGCGTCGACGCAGATCCCCGTGCCCTTCGGGGGCCTGGACGGCGCCGCCGTGTACGTGGACACCGAGGGGTCGTTCACGGCGGAGCGCGCGGCGGACATCGCCGAGGCGACGGCGAAGCACCTCGCAGTCATCTCGCGCGCCAACCCCGAGGACCAGCAGATGGCGGACGCCATGGCGTCGTTCACGACCGAGCGCGTGCTGGACCGCATACACCTCTTCCGGTGCCACGAGGTGACCGAGCTGCTGGCGGTGCTGGAGACGCTGCCCGCGTACTGCAAGGCGCACGGCGCGCGGCTGGTGGTGGTGGACTCGGTGGCGTTCCACTTCCGGCAGGACTTCCGGGACATGGCGCTGCGCACCGCCATTTTGGCGAAGATGACCAACCGGCTGATGGCGCTCGCCACGACGCAGTCGCTCGCGGTGGTCACGGTGAACCAGGTCACGGTCAAACCGGGCGCCGAGAACGAAAGAGGCGGTAAAAGCCGGCTGGTGCCCGCGCTCGGCGAGTCCTACGCGCACGCGTGCGCGACGCGCGTCATTTTGAGCTGGGAGGACGACACGCGCGTGGCGTACCTGTACAAGTCGCCGCGGCTGCCGCAGGGGCGCGCGCGGTACACCGTGACGCAGGGGGGTGTGCGGGACGTGCGGGGAACGAAACGACCGAACGAGGCGACGGGATGACGCGCGAGACGCGAGAGTAGACTCGTGATGCGTAGGTATGACATAGTTAAGACGCGTCGGATTCGTAGTTACGACGCCTTCGCGTCCGAAGAATCAATACTTGTACTTTGTGGAGTAGTCCTTGGGGGACACCACCAGGCCTCTTCCCTTGCTCGCGCCCGCGTACACCACCTCGCATATATCGATGAACTCCTGCTTATCGTCCATCGCCCAGTTCACTTTGTTGTTGTTCCCCGTCCCGAGATCGATCATGATGTGCTTGTTTCTAAAGAAAAACATCACCGTGCACGGGTCGTACAGCTCGTACATCGTGTTGAAGTCGGGCACCTCGTCGATGTCCACGCAGTAAATCACCGCGAAGTTCTTCACCTTGTCCGCCACGCTGGCGAGGGTCTGCACGGGGGAGGGAAGGACGGTGGGGCGGTCAGGCGGGCTCGGGAGGGTCGGACGGGGACCGGCGCGCGCGGCGGCGAGAGAAAATGCGACGACGCACCTCGTCCATCCGCATGCAGGTCTCGTCGGCGTCGCGCCCGAAGCGGAGGACCACGACGCGCTCCTCTTCCGTCAAGATGGCCTGGTCGACGTGCCACCCCGACCGCAGGTGCGGCAGCAGGTACGACATGGCGACCGAGCGCGCGCGAAGAGTGTCCGGGCGGAGGATCTGGATCGCGGTTGATTACATCGTTTATTTTTTACCAACCGCGTCTGTCGTGTCGACGGCTCGACGCCGCGCCGGGAACGAAAAGCCGAAACCCGCGGAGCGTTTGCTCCTCGGCGGACCGAGAGTCTCACCCGGCGCCCCTCGCCGGGACGTTCCCGTCGCTGAGCAAGCGCACCACTTCCTGCATCTCGCGCGGCACGCGCGCGGCCAGCCGCCTCGGGACGTTCATGCTGACGTCCAGCCCGCCCCCCCGCGCGGGCCACGCCGCGCACGTCCACGCCGCCGCCGGGAAAACCGAGCCGAAGAAGTAGGCGGGGCCGTCGCCGGCGCCGTTGCCGTCGAAGTCGAAGTCCCAGATTTCGGGAAACTGCCACGCGCTGAGGAAGCACTCGACGTCCGCCACGGCCGCGACCGCCGCGGCGATCTGCGTCGCGGTGGAGACGCTCGCGAGCGCGAAGATCTCGCCGCGCGCGCGCGCCGCGCCCGCCGCGGACTTGGCGGCGCGCACGGACTCGCGCGTCGCGCGCGCCATACGACGCGCGGCGGCTTTCTCCGGCGACTCCGAGACGTGTCTCGGGTCCCGCGCGTCCCCTTCCCCGTCCCCGTCCCCGTCCCGCACTGCGTCGTCCGGCGGCGTCTCCTCGAGCCGCGCGCAGACCATGAGCGAGGCGTTCCCGAACAGGTTCAGAGGCAAGCCTCGCACGTCGTCGCCCCGGTAGTTGACGGGCTGAAGCGCGCTCCCCGTCTCGCGCGCCGCCTTTTCGTCGCAGCGGCGCTTCCGCGCGCGGCGGTCGCCCGCCGGTTGCAGCCGGCGGAACAGCGTCCAGGTCGCGGCGAGGACGGCGTCGTTCGTGGACGTCGCGTCGAGGGACGCCTTGAGCGCCCTCGCGTCCGCCGCAGGGAGGTGCACGGTGACCTGTTTAAGCCGTTTAAACGCCACGTCGCCCAAAACGCCGCACGCGCCGCACGCGAGTTTAAGCGCGCTCTGGTTCTCGTTCAGGCGCAGCGCGGGGAACGCGCGCGCGTCTCTTTGTTCGACGCCCTTAAGCACCTCGAGGCGGTCGTGGCTCGGGAGCTCCTGGAGCGGCCTTTGGGGCCCGCGGGAACCCGCGGCGGAGTGCGCGAGCGCCTCGGAGGTCCACGCCTCGCAGAACAAACGCATCGCGCACCCGTCTGCCAGGGCGTGCGACCACGACACGCCCAGGACGGTGGCCGGCGCGGCGTCGCCGCCGAGCCTGGTGAGCCGCACGGCGCACAGCAGACCTTGCTTCTCGCAGCACTGGATGTGCAGAGGGCGGAAAAGAGTCGAAGGGGTGACGTTGTTTTGGGCGGACGGGGGACCGGCGCGCCGCAGGTCTTCGAGCGTCGTCGCGGGGTCGTCGCGAACCTCGAACGCGACGCCGGCGTGGGGGTGCTCGAGGTCCACCTCGAGTTCGACCGTCGCACCTCGTCTCGCCGTGACGCGCGCCCTTCCAGCGAGCGCGGGGAACTTCACGAGCGCGGCGGCGAGGGAGGCGCGCACCGCGTCGGGGTCCAGCCGACGGTCGAAACCGAACGCCCAGTACACGACGAGCCCGCGTATGCACAGAGCCGAGTCCAGAGGCGAGAGCCGAAGACGGGACGAGACGGGGCGCGAGGGACGGTCCTCGTCCTTCCCTCGGGCATCCTCGGAACGCGCGGGGCGCACGACGTCGACGCGTCGCGTCTCCGCAGGACGCGCCAGACACCCGCCCATGGTCGCGCGGTCCGCGACGCGCGCGCGCGTGGACTGCGAGAGCCGCGCGCGAAACCCGTCGCCTCGAAGGGAACGCAAGTTCGCTCGAGATAAAAAAACAGTCGTCGTACCTACAAATTGTACCTACTCGTCTCGCGCGAACAAAAGGCGCTTCTTCAAGAGCCAAACGCGCGGCGCGCGCCTCACAGGGTTGCCATCGCCTTCATCTTGGACGTCTCGCGCGTCACCTTGAGCGCCGACTCGTGCATCTCCGTCTCCTTCTCCCCCTTCGCGCCAGGCTCGTACTTGAGGTAGCTCTTGCTCTTCACCTTCTGCTGGCGCACGCGCGGCTCGACCAGCTCGCGGCGCTGCAGGCTCTTCAACCGGTCGCGCAGCAGCGTGTGCGACCCAGCCAGCGTGCGCAGCGACCCCGTCACCTCCTCCGTCAGGAGCACGGCGGCGTGCTCGGGCTCGTACAGGTGCTTTCCGAGTCGACTCGGCGCCTCCGCCTTGCGCTCCGCGCGCGCGACAGCCAGACGCGCGCGTTTCTCCTCCGCCGCCGCCTCTTCCGCGGCGAGTCGCGCGTGCACCTCCTTCAGGTTGGAGAGGTCCCTCCGCTGGCGCTTCGCCAGCCGGTTCGCCTCCTCCTCGGCGCGGCGCTCGCGCGCGCGCGCTTGCCTGTTGCGCTGCGCGATGGTCATCTTTCCGTCCCTGGTGACCGCGGCGTTGTTCGCGCCGAACGCCTCGTCCTCGTCCCCCTCCTCGTCGTACAGCTCGTCCTGCGCCGTGAACAGCTCCTCCGACATGCGCAGCGCCGCCTCGTTGTTGCTCACGGGCGCGCGCACCGGGTCGAGCTGGCCCTTGAGCTTCTTCTTGGTCAGCGCGCCAACCTCCGCGGCGATGACGTCCTGCCGCGCGTCCTCGGGGGGGTTATACGAGCACCCGGCGCCGTCCACCTGCACCGCCCTCGCGTTCGTGGAGGGCCGGTACGGCGTGAGGCGCTTCGCGGAGGGTTTGGGGGCGTCGCCCAGTCTGTGCTTGGAGTACGCCGCGGCGTCGGCGGCGAGCGCGCCGGCTTTGCGGAGCGCGGCGTTCTTCGCCTGCACCGGCTGGCGCTTGGGGTTCACCCCCCCGCCCCACAGGTCGTACGCGTTCAGCGCCTCGGGCGCGTCTGGGTCATCACCGAGCACGTCGTCCAGCGTGAACCGCCGCGCGGGCTTGAACAGCGCCTCGCCCGCGATTTTCTCGCCGCCCGACGCGGACTTGGCGACCAATTTGCCCGACGTCCGCTTCCCAGCCGCCGCGCGCCGCGCCAGCTCCGCCTTGGAGGTCTTCGCGAGCTCGGCGCCCTTGGTGTTGAACGCCTTGGTGGGCGGGCCCTTCACGCCCCTGGGCACCGGGACCGCGAACGGTTTCGCCGTCTTGGCCTTGGTCAGGATGGCGTCCACGCGGAGGGTCTTCGCGCGCGCCTTAGCCTTGCGCGACGTCGGCATCGCCATGCCGCCGCCCGCCGCGATGCCCCCGTCGTTGTCCACGAAGAAGAGCGAGTCGTCGGGGAGCTCGTCCACCGCACCGCCGGCGGCGGCGTCCTCGCGCTTCTTCTCGATGTACGCATCCTCCCCGACGTCGATTTTGCGATGCGCGCGCTTCCCCTTAGGCTTCCCCATCTTCGCTGGCGGCGGCGGACGAGGCGCGCGCCGTGGAGTGCCGGAGCCACGAGCGTCGGAACACGCGGGCGGCGGCGCGCGGCTCGAAATCCTGACTGAAACGCATACGTCGGACGGAGGCGCCGTCGCGCGAAAATCGGCACCCACCCCGCGAAAAAGCGATGCGCGAAAAAGCGACCCCGTCGTTGCAGGTCCTTTGCCTCTTCGGGGCGCGCCCACCGGGCGCCCAGGGCAGCCCCGCCCCGCGTGATGCGCCGCCTCGCGTCCGCGGCGGCGGCGCGATGGTCGCGTCGATCGCTGGCGAGCGCGGCCGAGGCCTCGACGTCGGCGTCCGCGCGCGAGGCGCCCGCCGACACCATCTTCGCGCTCTCCACCGCGCCCGGTCGCGCGGGAGTCGCGGTCGTTCGCGTCTCCGGCCCCGCGACGCACGAGGTCCTGCGCCTGTTGCCCCCCGCCTCGGGCGCGGCGGACTCCTCCGCGCGCGCGCGCGCGCGGCGGCCGCGCCACCGCGAGGCGCGCCCCACCGCGTTCGTCTGCCCCGACACCGGCGAGACGCTCGACCGCGGCATCTTGCTGTGGTTCGACGGCCCGCGGAGCTTCACGGGCGAGGACGTGGCGGAGCTCCACGTGCACGGCTCCCAGGCGGTCGTGCGCGCCGTTCTGGCCGCGCTCGGGCGCCTGCGCCCGCCCGACGCACGCGGCGGCGCGGTGCGCCACGCCGAGCCCGGCGAGTTCACGCGGCGCGCGTTCAGAAACGGCAAGCTGGACCTGACGCAGGCGGAGGGTCTGGCGGACCTGCTGGACGCGGAGACGGAGGCGCAGCGCCGGCAGGCGCTGTCGCAGGCGGGCGGCGAGCTCCGCCGCACGTACGAGCGCTGGAGACGCACGCTTCTCCGCGCGCACGCGCACGTCGAGGCCACGCTTGACTTCGGGGAGGACGACGAGTTGGGCGCGGACGTGTTCCGCGCCGCTTCGTCTGAAGCGGGACCCGTCGCGGCGCTCCGCGCAGAGCTCGAGGCGCACCTCCGCGCGCCGCCGTCGGGCGAGCTCACGCGTTTGGGCGTGCGCGTGTGCCTGGTGGGCCCCCCCAACGCGGGCAAGAGCTCGCTGCTGAACGCTCTGGCGGGGCGCGCGGTGGCCATCGTCTCCGACGCGCCGGGCACCACGCGGGACGCCGTGGAGACCAGCCTCGTTGTCGGCGGACGCAAAGCCGTCGTCGCCGACACCGCCGGCGCGCGCGACGCCTCCGACCCCGTCGAGGCGGAGGGCGTGCGGCGCGCCGAGCGGCTCGCCGCCGACGCCGACGTCGTCGTGCTGGTGCTGGACGGCGCCTCCTTCGAGGGCGTGTGCGCGCTGCCGCGCTGGGCGCTCGAGCGCGCGGACGTGCTGGTGCTCAACAAGGCGGACCTCGGCGAGGCGGACGACGCGCCGCTGCGCGACGCCGCCGCGGGGAGACTCGGCGCCGACTCGGCGAGTCGCGCGGCGGCGGCTTCGCGGCGCCGAGTCGCGACGTCCGGAGCGTCCGTCGGACCGAAAGAGGACGCCGCGCGCGTCGGAGTCCCGACGGCGCGCGTGTCTTGCGCGACGGGACACGGGCTGGACGCGTTGGCGGACGTGCTCCGCGCGGCGGTGGAGGCGCGCGCGGGTGAGGTGGCCGGGGACGGCGCGGGCGTCGCGGCCATCACGCGCTCGCGGCACCGCGCGCGGCTGCGCGAGTGCGTGCACCACCTCGTAGCGTTTGCGGCGGCGGCGGCGTCCGAGACGGGGAGGCACGAGGTCGCGGCGGAGGAGCTGAGGCTGGCGGCGCGCGCGCTCGGACGCGTCACGGGCGCCGTCGACGTCGAGGAGCTCCTGGACGTCATATTCAGCGACTTTTGCATAGGCAAGTGAGGAGAAAAACCGCGTAGAGCGGATGCGCAGAGCGGTTCAGGCGGTTTCCGCTGCGGCGCCGACGCGCGGATGAGCAGAAAACGTCGACTCGAGCGCGGACGATTGATTTGTTGGCCGGATTGACCAGTTCGATGTTGAACGAAGAAAAAAGGGAGGTCTCGCGAGTTCTCCGAAAAGAAGCCCAAAAATCCGGAAATATCGTACCATCGTATGTAGAATTAGTATCAACAATCGGGAAAACAAGGTGAGACTTTTTTTTGAGATCTGCGGGACGCCGACTTGTTGAACTCCGAAAGGTCGCGTGTGCTTGTCGGTCGTGTTTTGTCGGACGCGACGACATTCGCCGCCACTCTTGACGTCGCCCCCACGTCACGGCACATCATGCCCTCTCTCAAGACCGCTCTGTTCCTCGCCTCCGGCGCGGTGCTCTTGCCGTCCCTCGCGGACGCTTCGGAATTTCCCGAGCGCGCGCTCGTTTCCGCGGCGCGCCAGATCGCGCGAAACGCGACGGCGACGGGTGCGCGCTTCGGATCCGGAGTTTCCGGGACGGCCGCGGAGACCGCGATCGCGTCGGACCGCCGTGGCCTCGCGGAGGTTCTCACCCCCGAGCAATACGTCGAAATCTTCGATCTGTGCCCGAGTTACGCGGCGGTTGCGAAGTGCAGCTTGCTCACTACGTCGGCAGCCTGCAACGCCGACAGCGACTGCGAATACGACCTGGATGCGACTGATCCGCAGAGCACGAAGTACCCGTGCTCGCCTGCTGACACTTCAGGGTTGTTTGGTGTGATCATCTACCACTGGGATGATTTCTCTTATGTTAATGACGAGTGCGGTACTTTGACCGGCGAAAGCGCCTGCGACGCGGACGAGAGGTGCGAGTGGGATGACAGCGACGACACGTGCGGTATTTCTGGCGATGCTATCGCCAGTATTCTCAGGGGCCACCCGCACTACGTGCGCCGCTCCACTATTGCTGAGACGTGCGAGACCATCGAGACCGAGGCTCTTTGCGGCGTCGGCGACAC
>ENA-OUOG01001998-OUOG01001998.1-marine-metagenome-genome-assembly--contig:-NODE-1998-length-22242-cov-5.289465_pt1 | contig 22242 bp, 15 predicted proteins | sample MGYA00248635_ERZ508505 | MGnify/ENA primary metagenome ERZ508505 (study PRJEB26176, sample SAMN06267871) | marine metagenome | isolation source: Saanich Inlet, British Columbia, Canada | place: Pacific...
CGTTTGGAAACGCGCGCGCATGGAAAAGACGCGTCTCGCGTCTTACGGCGTCGTGAAAAACGTACGAGACGCGTCCGATGACGTTTACGAATTGTAAACGGAGCGCGCGGTCGCGTCGCGGTGAGACGTTCTTGTCGTCATTGACGACGGCGTCGTCTTTGTCTCTGCGTTTCGTCGTCTCCGGATCCTCAAAAATCTCCGTCGTTTTGGATGAGTCTTTTGAGTGTGTCGCTATCGTCGCTACTTTGCTAATAATACGTAGTACTACGTCGCGTCGAGACGAGACGCGCGCGTCGTCACCGCCGCTCGCCTCGTCGCGTCCTTCCCGGGGGCTCGTCCAGCTCGCCGAGCCACCAGCTCTCGAATCCATCGCCGGACGTCTTCACGGGCATCCCCGGTCTCCTCTCCCGCCCCCCCCCCGCGCCCTCCCCCCCCCCCGCGTCGGCGCGCCGCACGCCGAGCGCCAGCGAGAAGCCCTCGTCGTCCACCACCGACGCGGACGAGGGCGCGATCGACGCAGGATCGCCCAGGCGAGCGCTCTGATGCTTGGTCACCGTCCACGTTATCTGCGCGGCGAGTAGGGCGGCCATCATCGCCATCGCCGTCCGCGGCGATGGCGGCCGGCCGCCCTGCTTCGCGAGCGACGCCGCGAGATACGCCAACACCATGGTCGCGCCCCCGGATGTGCCCGGAGGGCGACGGCTCGCTGCTCGAAATTACTCGGCGCGGCGAGCGCGGGAGGAACCGTCGAGCCCCGGAACGAAAACGACGCCGGAAAACCTCTCGCGTAGGGTCTCGGTGGTGCGTCCGCCAGAGCGTCCCCGCGCCGGCGGATCGGCGCGCGACCGGCGCCGGGTTTAGACCTGCGGAGCGCGATGCGCGCCCTGGTGGAAGATGCGCCGGCCTGGGTCCAGAACGTGGCGCAGCTCCTGAGCCTGCTGTGGTGCATGTGGTTCCACTTCGCGCGCGGCGCGCTCGGGGCGTTGGTTTCCCTGGCGCATCCCCTGACGTGGTTGGGCGAGCGCCACGAGGGCGTCGAGTTCGTGGTCGGCCGCGTGCACCACGCTCGCGACCACCCCGTGCGCCGCTCGTTCTCCTACCCCCTGCGCCTCGCGGTGGTGGACCTCGACTCCCCCCCCGCGTGGTTCGCGCGGTCCGGGCAGGCGGCGGACCACATGACCGCCGACCAGGCGCGCGCGCGCGCCGGCGCGGATGGCCCCGTGAAGCTCCTCACGTCGCCCTGGACGTTCGGGTACGTCCAGAACCCCATCAGCGTCTACTACGTGTACGACGCGTGCGAAAAGGAAGAGACGCCCGTGACCGAAGGCGGCACCGGCGAGACACGGAGGGAGACACTCGGTTCCGGAAAAGACGGTTCCCGGTTCCGACTCCGCGCGTGCGCGGCGGAGGTGACCAACACGCCGTGGGGCGAGCGCGTGGTTTTCGATTTCGACCCGCGCGGCCAGCGCGTTCCAAAGTCGCTGCACGTCTCGCCCTTCATGGACGCGCTCGGGGACTGGCACATCAAAGCCACCGACCCGATGGCGTGTTTTGAGGACTGCGACGTGGACCAAAACGACGCACACGAAAGCGAAAACAAAAACAAAAACAAGAACGCGCCTCGCCTGGCGGTGCACGTCGACGTCGTCGGCCACCCCGCGTTCGGCGATTACTTCCGCGCATCCTTCGTCGGGCGACCCGACGCGCGTACCATTCGGCGCGCGCGTAACGAACGCGCCGGACTAAAAACGCTGTGGCGACACGCGTGCACGCCGCACCGCGTGGCGTTCTGGATCTACGCGCAAGCCGCGCGCGTTCTGTTGGCGGGCGTGCCGTTCTTCCCGCCGCCGGGGCTGGGCGCCATCAAGGAGAAGAGCCGCGAGCGAGACGTCGAGCTCGAAGATGAAAGAAAACGCCTCGACGCTTCGCGGGGCGGCGGCGACGCGCGCCGACGGCGGCCGCCGGGGTTCCGGGGAAACGACGGCGCGACCGTCGCGGGGGGGGGGTGTCCGCTGCGGCTGACGTGGCGCGAAGCGGGGGGCTGGCCGTGGAAGACGTAGGCGCGACAGGCGCGGCGCGCGAGAAGCCGCGTCGACAAAAAACACTTCTCAAAGATCTCAGAACGTCTTCAACGTCATCCATCGTCCTGCTCGCGCGCTTCGAAATTCCAAAATCGCGCGCGAGTCGTCTGCGTCCTCGTCAGATCTAGACGCGCGTCGAGGGCATGGCGCGCGCGTGGAGCGCGCGCGCGGCGCGGCTGCTGGTGGCGCTGGCGCTCGTGACGGCGGTCGGGGGCGCGCGCGAGCCCCGCGCGGGCTCGCGGCTCGCGCCCCCCCTCGGCGCCCGCGGACCGCTCGCGCCCGACCGTCGCCACAGTGCCGTTCGCTCGGGCGGGCCTCCGCGCGCGCGCGCGGAGGCATCCTCCGCGCTCGGCCTGGCGTACAGCTCCGAGGAGTCCGAGCGGTTCGTGTTCCTGGCGGGCGCGGCGTACTGCGACGCCGGCCTCGAGAGCTGGACGTGTCCGTACTGCAACGGCACCGACCTCGTGGACGTGCGCGTCACGAAGGGCGCGCGGAACGTGCGGGGCTACGTGGGCTGGGACGTTCGAAGAGACGTCGCGGTCGTGGCGTTCAGGGGAACCGAGCCCAACTCGCTGGAGAACTGGCTGGAGAACCTGGACGCGCACCACAGCGAGTGGGAGTTGTTCCCCGAGCCGGGCGAGGTCGTGCCTCCCCCGCCCGTGCGCGTGCACGCGGGGTTCCTGGACTCGTGGCGCGAGCTCAGAGGCGACACGTTCGCCGCGCTCGCGGACATCGCGAACGCGCGGTTTTCGCGAAACGGAAAAAACAAAGACGCGCGCTTACCCGTCGTCGTCACCGGCCACTCGCTGGGGGGCGCGCTCGCGACGCTCGCCGCGTTCGAGCTCGCCGCGTCGGGCTACGAGACGAGTCGCACGAGTGTCAGTACGAGTGCCAGTCCTCGTAACGTAGATGGCGTGGAAAAGGTTTCGACGGCGCCTCCGCCTCCGCCTCCGCCGCGCGCGCGCGCGTTTGTGGCGGGCGTGCGCACGTTCGGGTCGCCGCGCGTGGGTGACATTTTGTTCGCCGCGGCGTACCGCGCCGTGCTCGGGGATCGAACCTGGAGGGTCACGCACGCGCACGACGTCGTGCCGAGCGTGCCCGTGCGCATGATGGGCTTCCACCACGTCCCCACGGAGGTGTTCTACCCGGACGGCGACCCGAACCATGCGCGCGACGGCGGGAACGCGACTGGCGCGCCTGTGGTGTGCGACGGGGGGGGGGAGGACGTCGCGTGCTCGGACGGGGAGTGGACGCACACCAGCGTGATGGACCACCTGTATTACCTGGACACGTACATCTGCGGGTGCAACTCGTAGGCACAAAAAATTAAGGAAGTGCGCACAAAAAGGATGTGGGAAAGGCGTGAGCGGCGCGCGTAAGGGCTCTTTGTCGGGCGAGCGTAAGGGCGAGGCGAGTCTCTTTGACGATTTTGACGATGATTCTTTTCGCGACGTATTCATCGAAAGTCTCACCTTTTCACGCTCTCGTCGACTTTGGTTTCACGCCGCGTTCGCCGCGAAGAGAGCCGTAGGTCACCCTCGCTGTTTTCGCACCCGCACGAGCTCTATGTCGAACACCACCGTGCTCAGCGTGTCGCCCTCGCCGTTGGCGAGCCGCGTCGGGTTGAAGATTGTCGTGTACAGTCTCTGCCGATTGGCGAAGTCGCGCGGCACGGGCTCTTGCGTTTTGTCCTGGTAGCTCACCGGCGGGGGGATCACGACTCGCCTCACCCCCCCCTCTCGCATCCCCACGACGCCGATCTCCAGGCCCCGGATGACCTCCCCCGAACCCACCACGTACTCGTGCGGGGTCGCGAGCCCGTCCTTCCCCGCGCCCTCCTTGTAGTCGTCCGTGAACACCCAGCCCTGCTTGGCGAAGAGGCGCCCCTTCAGCAGCACGCGCACCGCGTCGCCCTCGGACGCCTCGGAGGCGGACGGGTCGCCGGGAATCAGGTCGACGCCCCTCACGCCGGACCCCAGGTCCACCGGCCGGGGGCGCGCCGCCTCCTCGGCGAACGCGGGCGGGGCGGCGAGGAGGACGAGACCGACGCATCGACGGCCGAGGGTGCCCACCGCGTCGTCACTCTTCCGGGGGCGCGGTGGGACGCTCGAGGCGGCGGCGATCGGTCCGAGCCGAGCGCCGCGGCATGTTCGTCCCGCGCGACGCGATGGGCACAGCGCGAGGGACGCCGATGCGGTCGACATGTCCGCTTCGCGCACGCAGATTGTGAAACGCCCAATGTGCTTCCTCACAGCACGCGCTGCGAACCTTTCTGAATCGTATGGACATTTAGTCTGAAGGTTTACTCGAAATTGACACGGTCTCATGGCGTATCCAGTCTCAGAGTCTGGAAAAGTGGACATTTTTTTCGTCGCTTTTCGCGTAACATCCAAGAGAAAACCACCCGAAGATTTTGCGGTGGCAGCGCGAGTCGCCGCGGGTCCCTCAGAACATCCTGCGCGCCTCAGGGGTAGAGGACGACGCACGGAGGTGTCGTGTCTAGGAGTGCCATGGCGGCAACGTCAGGATGGAGGGCGGAGCGGATCCCTCTGAGTACGTCCCCGGTCGCATCCGCGGCTCTGCGTCCCTGTTTTCTTGCGCGAGGTGTTGCGGGCCATCTTCGGATGTTTCACGCGTCTCGCGTCCCCCCGTGCCTGCGCCGTCCGCTGACCCGCTCGTTCCCGTCGTTCCCATCTCCCGCAGTCCACGGCGAATCAGGGCGAGACGGTGAGGGGGGCATCGCGGCGGCGCCCTCGACGTCCGGCGGAGGCACAGCCTCCCGGTTCGCGCTCGCGGCGACCACCGCGACGGCGATCGCGGCGGCCACCTTCGGGTTGTCCGTCGTGGCGCGCGACGCGCGCGCGCCGCTCGGGGGGCTCGGCGCGGTGGACGCCTCGTTCTTCCCCGACGTCGCGGTGGTTGGCGGCGCGGGCTCCGCCGCGAGGGCGCTGATGAAGGCGGACTGGAACGCGAACCACGCGGGCGGATTCGAGGCGGTGCGCGTCGTCCCCACGCTGGACGTGCGCGCCTGGCCCGACGGGGATTACCCGCTCGTGCGCCAGCTGGTCGACGCCGAGCTGGGCGCGAGCGCTTTGAAGGTGCCCATCGTGGACCTGGACGACGACAAAACGCAGGCGCGCGTGCTGACCGAGGCTGAGGCGAACGGCGAGGACGTGGACGCGGCGGCGGAGAAAACGTCGCTCTCCGCGCAGCACCTGGTGGCGATGCTGGACGCGAAAAGCCGCGACGCGCCGGCGCTGGTGGTGGCGGACCGCGACGCTTCCATCTCCGCGCTGGGCGGCGCGTTCGCGCACGCGCACGTCGGGCGCCCCGAGGAGTTCGATTCCGTGCTCCTCTCGTTCCTGTACAAAGGGCCGAAGACGTGGGACGTGCTGTGGTGCGACAAGGGCGCGGGGGGCGTGTCTTTGGCGGCGGCGGAGAGGCCCGCGCTGACGATGCGCAACGAGAAGTGGGTCGGCGACTACGACGTGTTCCGGTGGACGGGCGAGAACGGCATGCGCGGCTCGGGTCTGTACGTCGTGTCGCAGCGGTTTCTCAGGGCTCTGCCGAAGCGCCTGAAGAAGAACAACCTGGAATTTCACGACGTGGCTTCGTTCCTCGCCGACGCGTGCGCCGAGGGGGGCGACGCGGCGTGCTTTTCCTACCTGGAGCGGAAAAACGCGCGCTCGGGCGCCAAGATGGCGGCGCTGGGCGCGGTGGACGCGAGCAAAGTCGCGGGGCGTAGGACCAACATCTCATGGCGGGATACCGTCGTGACCGTCGCGCCTGTCAAACGCCCGGCGTCGCTGGGCGCGCTCATGGTTGGCGGCGAACACGCCGGAGACGCGCAGACGCTCGACAAGCACGTCGCCGAGGCGCTCGGGAGAGCCGCCGCGCCGGTGATTTCTTTCGACGACGAGGAGGACTGGAACGACCTGGCGAAGCCCAAGGACCTGGACGCGAAGTCGGTGAAGGAGCTCGTATTGAAGGGCAGAGACGCGGCGAAGCCCAAAGCCGCGTCGGAGAAGACGCGAAAGACGTCGAAACACAAAAGCCGCGACGAAGCGCCGAAGGCGTCGTCGAAGACGCCGAAGAAACCGTCTTCGAAAACCGCGGACCCGGACGCGAAGGCGACGAAGGAGGTGGTCTCGAAGGGCAGCGATTCGAAGCCTAAAGCCGTGTCGGAGAAGACGCGAAAGACGTCGACGGCGTCGGACGAAGACGCGGTCAAGCTCGCGCCCAAGTCTTCGAAGTCGTCTTCGAAGTCGTCTTCGAAGTCGTCTTCGAAGTTGTCTCCCAAGTCGTCTTCGAAGTCGTCTTCGACGCCGTCTTCGAAGTCGCCTTCGAAGTCGTCTTCGAAGTCGTCTTCGACGTCGAGCCAATCCGCTTCGTTCGCTTCGACGCTCGCGTCGTCGAAGCGCGCGTCTTCGCCGCCACCGCCGCGGACAACCTCGAAGCGACCCTCGTCGACGGATTCGAAGCAGCGCGCGTCGAAAGACTCTTCGAAAGACTCGGCGAAAGACGCCGACGTCGACGTGGACTCGATGCTGGACTGGTGGAGCGACTTACCCTCGGCGAAGCGCGGGACGGGTGTCGAAAAAGCGCGCGACAAAAAGCGCGACGACGGCGCGACCCGCGCGAGTTCTCGGCGAGAAAACGCCTCTTCGAAGGATACTCTGAGCGACATGCTGGACGACGCGGCGTCGTCGCTCCTCTCCGACGCGAACCCGCGAACGGCTCCGGTCGAAGAGGATTCTCACAGAGCGGCGCAGACGTCGACGTCGACGTCGGCGTCGACGTCGGCGTCGACGTCGCCGGAGACGACGATCCGGCCGTCGCCCGTGCTCGAGCGCGAGGGCGACTTGCTCCCCGACGACCCCGAGACGCTGGCGCGTCGTCGCGAGGCGTCGCGCGAGGCCTCCGAGGGAGAGGAGCGTGACATGCGCGCGTCCGCGCAGATGACGGACGCGGGCGCGGACGCGCGCGCCGAGCGCGGGCGCTGGCGCGACGAGAAGCCCATCACGCTGCACACCATCTCGCCCGAGGAGGCGCTCAAGTACGTGTCGCGCGTGCACCACAAGGAGGAGGTTGAGGCGGCGGAGGCTGCGGCGGAGCTCGCCAGGCAGGAGGCGGAGCAGCAGAGCCTCCGCGAGGAGGAGGAAAAGAGAAGAGCCTCCGCGGATGCCTCTCGTTCCGCCGAGGACGAGTCGTACCTCGACGCCATCGGGGACGCCTACGACGACATCGCCGGCGAACGCGACGCGCGGCGCAGCTGGAGCGCCGTCGGCGAACGCGAAGAAGACGCCCCCCCCGAGAAGAAGAAGAGAAGCGGGGATGACGCGACGTACGACGGAAAAAGGCGCGACTACGATGAGCCTGTGTCGCGTGACTACGACGACTACGCGCGTTCCGAAGATGGGGTTCCCGAGGATGATTACGACGAGGACCAGCTTCTCGTCTCGGCGCTCGCGGAGCTCACCGGCGAGGCGAAACCGAAAACGTCAAAGACGGCGGAAAAGTCGGCGGCGGCGACGCGAACGAGCCGACCGCCCACTCTGAAGAAGTCGCCGCACTCGGTGGACGTGCACGCGAAGCACGCCAGGCACGCGAAGCACGCCGCGCGCGCCGCCGCGTCCCCTAAGCAGCTCGCGTCCGCCAGGCGCGTGGCCTCGGACCGCTCCACGCTGGGAAGCGACGAGCGCTCCCTGTCGGCGGAAACGCAGGAGGCGACCCCTTCGGTGAGCCTCAGCCGCGCGGAGAGAGCCGCGGCGGCGAAGGCGGCGGAGCAGAGGTCGGCGGCGCCGGCGGCGCCAACGGAGCGCGCCGCCGGCGGCGCGTGGCGCTCGGCGTTCACGGAGACGCAGACCCAGGTCTCCTACGCGACGCGCGCGCGGTCGGTGTTCGACGGCTCGTCTTCGGCGGGGGTTAACGGCTCGGGGGCGAGCGGGGCGTATGGGCAGACGGTCGGGGGGGCGAGGGCGGCGTCGCTCGGGGCGCCGCGGCGCGCGATGGACGAGGCGGAGCTCGCCGCGCTCGTCGACGCGGCAGACGCGGAGCTCGACGATTTCGGGCCGGGAGCGAAACCGCTCGCCCGCGATAGTATCACCGCGTGACCGCGTATAGTCTGATAACACTTAACGGTATCTGATATCTCGATATATCTAAATAAACACACGCGTGACGTCGACGACGAAAGGCGGATGGATCCTACGCGCTGGCTCTCGCGCGTCGACCGGGGAGGTTTTTTCTTTCGCCATCCGTAAGGACGTCGCCGCGCACGCCCGCGTCCCACTCTCTTTTCGTGTGCGCCTTGGGCGGTCGACCCTCTCCGCCCAGCCTGACCGCGTTGAGCTGGTCGAGCCTGGCTTCGAACGCCTCCAGTCGCGACTCGATCCGATCGAACGCCGCGAACGCGCCGCGCTCGAATCGAGCCAGCAGAGACTCGACGCGCGAGACGCGCGACGCCAACGCGCCGAGAGAATGAGAATCGTCATCGTCTCGAGAGACGGTCTTCGCGCTTTCTCTCTCTCGTGCCCCCCCCCCTTCGCCGCTCGCCATGCCCCGCAGCATCGACAGCATCGCCGCCGCGGACGCGCCGGACATGCCCAGGTTTCCGGGCGGCAGGCCCGCGACGTCGCGCGTCGCCGCCGCGAGCGCGTCCAGCCGCAGAGGCGAGCCCATCGGCGGGTTCCGCGCCTCGGCGGATTCCGCGCCCGGGAATCCGCCCCCGCGCGTCGGCGACGACCGTCGCTTCAGCTCCACGACCACCCCGCGGAGCCCGAGGGTGGACTCCTGGTCCGCGGCGGCGCCGCTCGAAGGGACGAACAGGCGCAGAACGAGCGCGACGCACGGCACCGAGCCGAGCTCCGCGACGCACTCGAACCGGCGTCGGGCGTTTTCGTCCTCGGACGGGCCCGCCGTCTCGGAGGAGGACGGCAGGACCACCGACGCGCGGACGGTCTTGACGTACGCGCGGTCGTACGAGGGCGCGCGGACCGCGTACAGCTCGACCGTCCGCGAGCCGCTGACCACGGCGACCGCGCGCGCGGCCGCGCCCTCGGGAAGGGGTATCACGAGCTCGCAATGCGACTTGGCGGGGACGCCCCGCATCGTGCATTCGGCTCGCGAGGTGGTCACGTTCTTGATGTGACGCTCGAACGCTCCGTCCTCGGACGCGGAGATGACGCTGACGCGCTTCGCGAGCGCGTCGACGTCGTGGCTGCCTCCCACATCGACGCGCCAACTGCACGTCGGGGCCTCCCCGCCGATGCCCTCCGCCGGGGACATCGCGACGAACGCGAGGTCAATTGTGGTGCGCGAACTCTCCTAATCGTCATTACACGAGCGTCGCGGAGGGCCTGAGGCTGAGTTTACGCACGCTGTCCTCCTTGCGCACGCGCGCGCGCGCGGCGCTGTGCCTCGGCAGGCCCTTGACGTCCCCCCGCTCCAGCGACGTGGGCACGGGCGTCGCCGCGTCCCGCCAGGTCCAACCGCCGACGTTCGCGGAGGCGCTCGCGCCGGGCGTCCAGACCTCGCCGCCCACGCGCGGCGCCGCGCCCATCGTCAGCCGCGAGTACTCGCGCACAACCGCCGGCGAGCTGATTCGCGCGAATCGATCGCCGCGATTCAAATCCGCGTCGTTCGTCATCGCGCGACTCGTCTCGAGCCGTGTTCCCTCCTCCGAGTACTCATGGGACGCATCGAAAGACTTCCCGTTCGTCTCTACGGGCTTCTCGCGCACGGCGTACGTGGGTTCGAACCGCGTGAACGACGCGCTCTTTCGGATCCCGTGATTCTGATTTTGGAAGCGCTTTTGTTCGCGCGAATTCCGCGGCGACCCGAATCCGAGCGCCTTCTCCGCCGCGCCGATCTCGCTTTTGAACGAATCTAAACTCGCCTCTTTCTTGGCGATACGCGAACGCCTCTGCTCGAACTTGAACCCGCCAACTTCGTGCACGCGTAGATCGTACACGCCACGAGCCGCGTTTTTCAAACGACGTTTCTCTTCGTCAGCTTTGTCCTCTTCCCGCAAACGACGTTCGATCGAAACGCCTTCAAACGCGCCGAGCGGCGTTCCGCGGCGCACGTGTTTGCCGGCGGTGGCGCCGATCAGCGGGTTCCCCACGCGTCTCCCTAAACCGTCCTTGGGCACGACCGTCCCGCCCACGCGCCCGTTCGCGATCAAACGCGTGGCGTACGCCGAGCACGCCTTCACCGAACGCGTCTCCATGCCGTCGGCGTCGCGGCCGGGCGCGAAAAAACCGCCGCCGTCCGCGCCGGCGCCCGCCAAACGCGGGTTCACTCTTGGTTGTCTGGGAGGGTAGTCATGCGGCGATACCGCGTGACGCGCACGGTCGGACGAGTCCGATTTTTTTCTCGTCTGACTCGTCGCACTAGAGGCACGCGCTTTGGCGTTCGGAACCGACGGGACCAGCCGCCCGTCCGCGTCGATCGCGCCCTCGTGACGCACCGGCGCGGCGCGCGCGAAGTGCCCGGGGCGGTGGAGCGCGCGTCGCGAGGCGTTTTCCTCTTTGGGATAAAACACCGCAAACGCGGGCTTGTCGAATTCGCCGACCACGCGCTGGCACGCGTGGAACTTGCCGTGCCGCGCGCGCATTAAACGCATGTCCTCGTCGCACGCCCGCTCAGCCTCCACGAGCGGCCGCAGGTCCACCGCGTCCCCCAGGCTCTGACCCTGGTGCACCGGCTTCAGCGACGGGAAGTGCCTCCTGAACTCGCGCTCGTACGTGCCCTTCTCGGGCTCGCGGTTGAACACCCACGAGAACGGCTCGTACGGGCCGTTGGGGTACCGCGACCCGGTCACGCCGCAGTCCAGCGCCGCCTCGCGGCGCATATCCTGCGCCAGAGGGATGTGCACGGGCACGGTGTGGAAAGGAGCAGGCGCGGCGCGCGCCTCCGCCTTGGCGCGCATCTCGCGCTCGAAGCGCTGCAGCGGGGTCTCGTCGGAGGACGATCGCGTCTCGGCGCCGTCGTCGTCGCGACCCCCGGCCGAGGCGCGCGACCGAGCGGCGAGCTCGCGCGTTGCGCGCACGACCGCCGCGCCGCGCGCCGCGCCGGACGTGCTCGGCGGCTCGGCGCGCTGCTCGTGCCCTTTCCCGGATGCGCCTCGCGCGGTGCCCGACCCCGCGCTCGCGGTCACGTCGTACGGGCGCGCGGCCCGATTCATGGTCTCCGCGGTGAGCGAGTCCGCGAACGCGTCGAACGCGCGCTTCGCCTCGAACGTCACGACCGGCGCATCGCCAGGCCCGGCGCCCTCGCGAAACGCCAGCCCCGGGGGGGGGCGCGCGACGCGTGCCGTCGCCATTCGCCCGCGTCCCGATTTGGAGCAAGGCGAAAATGCATCAGCCCGAAAAGGGCGCGAGAAGGACGAAGTGCTCAAGTGCTGGTGACGAAGGTGACCGTCTGACCGTGTTCGGTTTTTTTTTCTTTTCGCGCGCCGTCTGACCGTCGGCCGACGCGGCCGCGCGACGCCCCCCCATCCGTCGTCGCCCCCGTTCACGAGCGATGCGTTCCCGAAAACGTAGACTATCAACACTAAAACGCGCGTAACGAGACAAACCGCGAGCGTCTGAACCGCGTCCGCGCGCGTCTCTCGTGACCGACCCCGTCCCGGAAGTCACGCGCATCCGTTCGCGCGCTCGCCCAGAGCTACTTTTTAGACGGCGACGAGCGCGCCTATGACCACCCGCCGCCGCTTGAACCCCGTCGCGACCGAGGGAGGGACCTCCACCTCGTTCCAGGGGGGGAACACGGAGACGCGCGAGCCGCCGCGCAGGCTCAGCTCGCGCGCGACGCGCCCGTCCATCGCCAAGACCGCGCCGGGAGCCGGCGCGTCCGCGCCGCGCCGAAGCCAGTCTCGTTCGGACGAGAGCTCTTCTCTCTTCTCGGACTCGGCATCCTCGAAACCTCCGAAACCCCCGCGGTCGACCGAAGGCGAAAGCTCGTCGTCCTCGCCGACGCACTCCCACAAGCACAGGCCAGCCTCGGCGCCGCACTCGCCCACCAGCGTGACGATCATGGGGCGGCCCCAGGTGGCGCACCGCCGCGCGCGCAAAAGCTCGGCGGCGGAGCTTTTGTCGCTCTTCTCCTTCGAAGCCGACGCGTCGACGGCGACGTCGGTCGATAAAAACTGCGCCTGCCTCGCCCTGACCCGGTGCATGATGCGCTGCAGGCGCGCCGTCGGCGCGTTCGAGCCGTGTCGATGCGCGCCGCGCGCGCCGCCGCGCTGCGAGGGGCCCGCCCCGCCCAGACGCGCCAGCGCGTCGTCGGCGGCGGTCCCCGGCGCGCGCGAGGGCAGACGCGCGAGAGCCGACATCAAGCCGCCGCGGTTCGTCGGCGGCGGCGGTCTCTCCGAGCCTCCCCCTCCCCCCGGAGGTCGGTCGTCCTCGCCCTCGGTGCACGGCACGGCGTCTTCCGCCACGTCGGCGTCCTTCGAGACGCCCCCGCGCGCGTTCAGAGCGGCGTCCTCGCCGTCGTCGTCCGCGCCGTCGTCGTCGTCGATGTCGTCGTCGTCGTCGTCGTCGTCGTCGTCCAGCCGCGCCGCGCGCGCCGCCGCGAGCGTCCAGCCCCGGAGCGTCCGCGGCTCCGGCGCCTTTCGATCGGCACCTCGCGCCTTCGCGACGCCCCGTTCGCGAAAGACGTTCGCGCTCGCGTCTTTCGCGGGCGATACTCGGGGAGCGGCTTCGCCGCGCGCGAGCGCGCCGAGCGACGCGAGCGACGCCAAGCCGCGGTTCGCGCCGTCCGCGTTTTTGTTTTTGTTTTTTGGCGCGGACGCTTTCGCCTTGCCTCGCGGCGAGCGCCGCGGCACAGTCGTCTTTGCTTTCTTCGAGACGCGCGCGGAGGCGGAGGCGTCCGCGTCACCGCGCGCCGCGGACGCGACGCGGGCCGCGGCGGCGGCGTTCCCGAGCGTCTCCTCCAAAAACGCGCGGTCGGCGTCTTCGTCGGCTCCGCCGTCGCGATTTAAATCTTCGCCTCGAGGATGAGGATCGCCCGAAGGCTGCCGCCGAGCGGAAGAGCCGCTCTTGCGGGCGCGCTTCGCGCCGGAAGGCTCGCCGGGGGAAGCGTCCACGACGTCCTCGTCGTCGGAGCCCGAGCCGCTCGCCGGCGAAAACGGCGTTCGGTCCCCTCGGTCGCTTCCGCGTCGCGCGTTCGCCATCGTCGCGTCCGAACGCGCGCCCGCGGCGGACGCCCGCCCGTCACCGCGCGCGGGGGACCGCGCGCGTTCGTCCTCCTCCTCCAGCAGCGTGGGCGGCGGCGCGCCGTCCACGTCGTCGTCGGACGCCCAGGGCGCGGCGCCCGGCGCGGGACCGCGGGGCGCGAACGCGCCCTCGCTCGCGCCGTGGCTCCCCCTCGAGGCGGAAACGTCCGCGCCTTCGCCGACGCCCGCGGCGTACCGCGCCATCCGCCCCTCGCGCTCGGCGTCCGCGTACACCACGCGCGGCTGGTCATCGTCGTCGATGTCGTCCTCCTCCATCGCGTCGCCCGGGTCGCCCACCGGCGCGCCTCGCTCTGCGCGCGCGAGATCCGTCCGCCGCGACTTGGAAAGTTTTCAAAGGCTTTTTCGGCACTTCGTGCGATGGTGCGAAACGGCCGAACCTTTTTTTTCGCGTGTCGAGACGTTCCGTATCGCGACATTATGCGTCGGGTAATGCTTATCAGATAATCGCTCGTCTACGCGTCACGGCTTCTCACAGCTTCTCCAGCGAAGGCAACCGCGCGACCAGCGTCGAGATCACCTCCGTGCTCACCATCAGCCCCTCCGGGTCCGTCAAGCGCACGACCGTTCCCGAGCCGCGGAGAGCGTCATCGTCGTCGTCACATAAAAGCGCGCTCGGTTCATACGAAACCGCGGGCGCCGCGGCGGCGTCGCGCTCATCTTTCCCGTCGCGCGTCGCCACCACGGCGAGGCCCGCGGGCTGCTCCGCGAGCACTTCAAGTATTTCGCCCGGGACGTGAAGCCCGAACTCCGACGCGAGCGCGTCCAGGTCGATCCCGTCGCGCGTGCGCAGGCCGAGCATAAGGCGCTCCATGAGCGCCGACGCGCGAAGCTCCGCGATCTCCGTCTCAGTAAACGTTTTCGTTTCTTTCGCGACGTCTCCGTAAACGTTTTCCGACGCGTTTTGGACACGAAAAGGCGGCATGGCGTCCACCCAGCTTTCCCAGTCGCGCATTTTCCTCGGGCGCGCGACGCGCTCGCCAAAAGCGTCCACGTGCGACGTGGCGGCCATGCCGAACGCGTACCAGCCCTGCCTCCCCGAGTTCCAGTACACCTGGTTGTGCCGACACCGCTTCGAAGGCTTGGCGTAGGAAGAAACCTCGTAGTGCTCGAATCCTTTGTCGCGCAAAACCGCGCTCGCGTCGCGAAACATCGCCGCGCCCGTTTCGTCGTCGGGCATAACCCCTTCACCCGGCTCGTACCACTTGTGAAACGGCGTGCCCTCTTCGATCTGCAGGTCGTACACGGAGACGTGATCGGGCGCGAAAAACACGGCTTCCGCTAAAGACGCGCGCCACACTTCCGTAGTCAAGCCGGGCAAGCCGCCGATCAAGTCGAGGCTCCACGAGAAGCTTTTCTTTTTTTCTTTGGCCGAGAACTCGTCTGCCGACGCGGACGAGGAGCATTCGCGTCGCGAACGCTCCTCGTCTTCGCGCTTCTGCGCGTCGCGCATCGCCTGCGCGACCGCCGCGCACGCCGCGCGCGCCTCCGAAACGGTGTGCGCCCTGCCCGCGAGCTTGAGCACGTCCGCGTCGAACGACTGCACGCCGAGCGAGACCCGCGTGACGCCGCTCCGCAGGTAGCCGTCCAACTTGGCGTCGTCGAACGTGCCCGGGTCCATCTCCATGGACACCTCCGCGTCCGGCTCTAAGCCGAACTTAGAGCGCAGCGCGTCCAAGACGCGTCGCAGCAAGTCGGGGGGGACCAGCGAGGGCGTCCCCCCGCCGAAGAACACCGTGCGCAGCGGCCATTCTTTTTCGTCACCCGCCGCCGCGGTGGACGGCGCGAACGGCGTGTTTTCAATCTCGCGGCACACGCGGTCCACGTACGCCTCCATGCCCTGCCGCACCGCGTCGCTCTCCACGGCGTCGCCCACCACGGAGATGGCGAAGTCGCAGTAGTAGCACCGCCGACGGCAAAAGGGGAGGTGCACGTATGCGGAGGTCACCGGCTCGAGCGGCGCGGGGCGCCACGCGGAAGGGGACGACGTGTCGTCGGTGGACGCGGCGGCGAACGCGCGACGGGGCGCGCCGGGTCGGAGCGGAGGGGAGACGCCGCCCGCGCGCTGCGCCGCGCCGCGCATCGCGCGCGCCAAGCAGCTCGCCGTGCGCCGCATCGCGAACCCCTCGACCCGCGGGCCAGCGACACTCGCGGTCGCGGCGCGCATGGCACTGACGAGCAGGGCGCTTTTTCCAGCGACACTCCGAAGCGGTGCCGAACCTCGAAAAACCGTAAAATAGGGTGGTTGTGTATTTCAACGATGACAGACTATGGACAAACGTGGACAAACGCCGCCCTCTCGCGGTGCGGCGTTGACGGCGCGTCTTCTCCGCGCGCGCGCGCGCGTTCCTGTGCGCTGTTTCAGTCGAAAACGACCGATGGCTCTCACTGGCTGGCGAACCTCGCGGCGCGCGCCGCGAGCTTGGCTTCCCATTCCGGGTCGAGCTGTTTGAGCATCTCCCCCGTGCCAAACGCCTCGGCGCGCTTCTTCTTCTTCGCCTCGCGCGCCTCGGAGTCGTCCGCCTTGCGCTTGCCGTCGCCGGGGGTCTTCTGCGCGCCCCCGGCGTGCGCGCCGCCGCCGGGCGCGCGGCACTCGCGCGCCCAGTGCCCGAGCTTGCCGCAGTTCTTGCACTTGTCCTCCTTCTTCGCCTTGCTCTTCTGCGGCTGCTGCTGCTTTTGGCCGTGCGCGCCGCCGCCGGGCTGGCGGCACTCGCGCGCCCAGTGCCCGAGCTTGCCGCAGTTCTTGCACTTGTCCTCCTTCTTCGCCTTGCTCTTGGGCTGGTTCTGGAACCGCGCGTCGCGCCCGGCGGACTTGTCGCCGTCGCGCGGCTTGGGCTTGGGCATCTTCTTCGCGCGGCGCGCCTCCGCCTCCTCCTTCGAGCCGGGCATGGGCTTGCCCGTCCTCGCGCACTCCAGGCGGCGCTTGTCCAGGTCGCTCATCTCGAAGGGCATGCCGAAACGCTCGGCGCGCTCCTTGCGCTTCGCGATGTCCGCCTCGATGGTGGCCACCAGCGCGTCGCGCGCGGCGGCTTCCGCGGCGAGCTCCTCGGCGGTCTTCTCCTTCGCCGGCGTCGCGTCTTTCGCCGGCGCGGGGGCCTCCGCCGCGGGGGCCTCCGCCGCGGGGGCCTCCGCCGCGGGCGCGTCCGGGTCCACGAGCTCGCCCTCCGCGGCGGGCGCGTCGTCGTCGGGGATATCCTCCAGCTCTTCCTCCTCCTCCGCCGCGGCGGGCGCGGCCTCGCCGCCGGCGAGCGACTGCTCGAGACGCTCGAGGAGCACAGCCTTGATGCCCGTGGAGTCCAGGCCCTTCTCCTCGCACGCGTCGCGGAGTTCCTGGAAACGAGCGGGGTCGCGGGTGCGGGGGTCGGTCGTCAGGCGTCGTGTTTCGAGGGTCGCGTGAAGGAGGCGTTTCGGCGTGGGATCGGCGTCGCGGCCCCGCGAGATCGCGTCGGGCTCGAGAGATCCGAGCCGGCTGACGAATTCGCGGCCTCGGGACGGGACACCCCGGCGCCTCGGACGCGGGCCGGTCGGGGATCACGCCGCGCCGTGAACGCGCGCGGGTCTTCTTTCGGGTCGTTCGAGCGCTCACCTGGACTTTCATCTTCTTGTACGCGGCCATGTCAGCCATCTCGACGTGCGGGTGTTCGGCGTCGTTCGGGGGAGAATTCACCAATTGCAAGGTCGGCACGACGATTTTCTGTCGCGAGCGAGACGAGCGTTCAGTCAGACGAGCGGGGCGGGCTCCGGACGACAGCCGTGGGTGTGCGCGGTCTCGGTCTGGTGAGATCGAAGATCCACGCGGGGTCGCGCTCGGTGATGTGAGAAGCGACGGCGCGGACTCGCCTCCTAGGTTCCACCCGTCGAAAATTCGAAGTTCTTTCGCTCCGCGACTTCCCGCCTTCCGAGAGAAAACGAGAAATGCTCGAATCTTTCGCCGTGCGCTCAAGGCACACGTGGAAGCAGTCACAAAACAAAACACGAGACTGAAAGATCATACACGGACGTTTTACCGCGTCGTTTGCGAAAAAACGCGTTTTTTCGGCCTGCTGGAAAAGAAACGCGTGCGTTCTCTTGGGATCGACGAAAGAAGCTTCGCCTCGCGCGACGCGTCATACCATGTCTGCGCGCCTTGTCGACTACACCACCGGCACCAGAGCTCCCGTCGTTCCTACCCTCAGGAACCACAGGTTCCGCCAGAGACTCCTCCTCCACAAGCCCTCCACAGGCTCTCCCCGCTCCCCTCGCTCCCCCTCCCTCTCCCCTCGCGCGATGCTTCACGAAGCGGTGCAGGTCACTCCCCGTGAGGTGGGAGGCGGCAAAGGCCTGCTCGTGACCGCGCACATCCCCAAGGGCGAGGTGGTGTGGTGGGAGGACCAGAAGTCCGAGCCCGAGTGGGTCTCCGTGCCCCGCTGCCGGCTGTACGTCGAGTCCCTCCCCCCGGAGGCGAGGAAGAAGTTCGAGCACTACATGTACAAGGTTGGAGACGACGCCTACGAGGCGCTTCCCGAGTACGACCGCCTTCCGATGGACGAGTGGCGCCTCGAGTCCGACGACCCGTCCATGTACATGAACCACTCCTGCGAGCCCACCTGCGTGTTCGAGCCCGAGATGTTACGCACGGAGCACGGCGCCGTGGTCATGACCGCGTTCCGCGACCTGCACCCCGGGGACGAGCTCACCTTCGACTACGCCACCAGCGAGGACCACGAGCAAAACTGGAAGTGCCTGTGCGGCGCGCCGACGTGCCGCGGAAGAGTCACCGGCGACGACTGGCGCGACCCCTCGTTCCAGGCCAAGTACCGCGGGCACTGCATGCCGCACGTCGAGCACTTGATCGCGACCGGCGGCGTTTCCACCGAGCTCGACGAGCTCGGCTGGGTCCCCTCCGCGTTCCTCACCCCCAACGAAGCGCAAAACGCGCCGGAGGCGTTTTGGACCACACAGGAGAGCCGCGCGCGCGCGGCGGAGCTGGCGTCTCGCATCCCGCTGGTGCTTCGGCGCTCGCACGCGCTGGGGAAGCACCTGGTGTACGCCGGGGACGACCACGGCGAGACCTCTATGCTCCCCATCCCCGCGGGCGAGACGGTCATGCTGCTCCCCCCCAACGTGCTGAAGCGCGCGTCGCAGATGAAGGGCGCGGCGTCCTACAACGCCTGCCTGCAGGTGCGTCCGGCGGGCCAGAGGCCGGGCGCTCTGTTTTCGCTGAGCGAAACCGCGGAGGACCTGGACAACTTCCTGAACCACTCGTGCGACCCCAACTGCGACGTGAGCGTGTTCCCCACCAACTACCTCATCAAGCTCACCGCGAACCGGGACATCATGCCCGGCGAGGCTGTGACCATCGACTACGACGCCACCGAGGAGGATCTCGTCGCGCAGGGCGGCGCGTTTGACTGCGCGTGCGGCGCCTCCAACTGCCGCGGAAGAGTCGTCGGGTGGAAACACCGCGCGCCGATCGACATCAACCCCAAGACACCCTCGCCGCCCGCGTCGGTGGTGGAGATGGAGACTGAGGAAACGCTCGTGACCGCCGTCGCCGCCTGACAGGAAGCGCGTGGATCGAGCGTCTCGTGCGCACGATCCGAAGCGCGCGCGTCTCGTCGCTCGTCCTCGCGTCCCTCCGTAGCTCCCGATACGCCTTTGAGTGCCTATCTATCTATGTGTACGCCTACGCGTGTAAAAACGCCCCCTTCGAAGGTGCTCGTCTCGTCTTTTCGACTGTCGCGCGGACGGGCGAAACGCGGTTCCGAAGAAGAAAACGGCTCCGGTGCGCGGAGCGGAGACGGTCCGGGGAACGGGAGACGTGAGGCGAGCGCGCGGCGCGCGCGCGGCGTCGAGTTGTGAAAAGCGCGTCGTTTGACAAATTCGTTCTTCTGTCGATTTCGTCCGAGTCTCGTTTCGAAACGCGCATGTTCTCCTCGTCATTTCCGCGCCAAAATCGCGATTCGCGTCCGATCTGGCAGGACGCCGAATCACAAGATCGCGTGCTTGGCGAAAAGGCGTCTGAAACGGTGCAGAGCGCAGTCCTCGATCCGCGGCGCGCGGAAGACGAGACGGGGATGATGGCCTCGATGGCCTCGGTCGCGAGCGCCGCCGCGCTCGGCGGGTCCGCGCGGCGTCGCGACGCGCGCGCGCTTCGCGCGTCGTCGAGCGCCGCGCCGCGGCGCGCGCGTCTTCGATCGTCCCCGACGGTTCGCGCGGGCATGGAGGTGCATCAGGCGGACACGCGCGTGGTGGACTTCTACGAGCTGCTGGGCGTCCCCGAGGACGCGGACATCAAGACCATCAAGCGCGCGTACTACGACCTGGCGTTGTACTGCCACCCCGACCGCAGCGGGGACGACGGCCACGACCTGTGCGTCGTGCTCAATGACGCGTACGCGATATTGAAAGATCCCGTGCAGCGCGAGGCTTACGACGCCGAGCTCGCCGTGCAGCGCGAGGACGACCTGGACGAGTTCACCGGCAAAGCCTACTCCAAGTGGACGACGCGCAAAGCGGCGCCGGGCGAGACGCGCGCCGTGTTCGTGGACGAGTTCACGTGCATCGGGTGCAAGCAGTGCGTGTGGGCGGCGCCGGCGACGTTCCGCATGGAGGATGAGCACGGCCGTTCGCGCGTCTACGCGCAGTGGCTCAACTCGGAAGAGGACATCGACTGCGCGATCGCGAGCTGTCCGGTGGATTGCATTCATTGGGTGGAGAAAGAGCAGCTCCCTTACCTGGAGCACGTCACGCGGTTCGTGGACAAAGTGTCCGTGGGCATCATGCAATCCGGGCAGGGCCGAACGTCGGTGACGGACCCGTTCGACGCCGCGTACGCGTACCAGAAGTTCCGCGAGCGCAAGATCGAGCAGAGGCGGCTCAAGCTGGAGGAGGAGCGCAGAAACCGCGAGTGGGCGGAGGCGAACGCGCGGGAGAAGGAGGCGAAGGCGGGCGGCGATGACGCCGCCGCGGGATCCGCCGGCGGCGCGAGCGACCCGGATGCCTTCTCGCGGCGGCGCGACTACGGCAAAACCGTGGGCCGCATCAAGGAGACCTGGGCGGCGGGCACGGGCGTGAAGATGGAGACCATGAAGCGGCGACGTTGGGCGGACTCAGGCGCGACCATCCCCATCGAGCGCGCGCTCGTGCCGCTGGCGGAGGTGGAGCGCATGAACGCCGAGATGGAAAAAGAAACTGTCACGACGTCGCGGTGACCTTTCACGTCGTGACCAGGTGGTCGTGTATTTTTTCAATTCCTATGAGCAATTAGTCTGGCTGTTTGTAATTTCTTGTATTTTCGCACTGACGGTTCTCACGCCAAACTCCAAAGATTCGCACGCCAGTGCACCGCCTGCATCCGGACGACCACTCTTTGCCGCGCGAGGAAGCATGTCGAGTGCCCTCGTCAACGCCGCGCGCCGCGCGCTCACGCAGCGCGCGCGCACCGCGCCCGTGCGCAGCTTCAACACCTCCGCCCCCATGCGCGGGGGCGACGGCGAGCCGGTGCGTGCCCGCGCCCCACCGGAAGCCTCCCGCGGCTCTGCCCTTCCGTTGGCTGGCGATATTTTGCTAGGGTTCCCCCGCTCGCGTCGCGCGTCCCGCCGCTGACCTTTCCCACCCGCGCCTCCTTCTCCACCGCAGGCGTACATCCACGCCGAGAAGATGTACGACATCGGCGCGGTGCGTACCCCCCGACCCCGCCACCTCCGCGTGTCTCCGCCCGAGCGCAGGCGGCTTCTCGAAATCGGCTCGAAATGAAGCGCTGGTTTTTTTTACCTTCGTATTTTTTTTCGCTCCGCGACGACACCGAAAACTCACCCGCGAGACTCCCTTTTCTCCCGCGACCGACAGACCAAGGGCCGCGCTGCGGTGTTCGGCGCCGCCTGCGCTGCCGTCGTGCTGATCGGGGGTTACATCCCCGTGTACGCCGTCCAGTTCCAGCAGCGCAAGGCTGCCGGTTGATCGCCGCGCGCCGAAACAATCAAATCAATCGGCGGACGCGCCGAGACGCGAAAGGAGCGTCTCCTTTCGCGTCGCTCTTAACGACTCGACTTGTAACGACGCAAATGTACACGACGCGAAACCTTCGTCTTCTTCTCTACCATCGTATCTATCGCGCTCGAGAGCGTTTCCCACGGCGCCGCGTGCGTTTATATACGGGACGACGAGTCATCGCGCGGGTCGAGGCGTCTTTGACGATTGTTTTTTTTTTTACACGCGCGCGCGGTTGCCCGAGAGCGACGTTCGCGCGACGATCACTTCTTCCCCCGGCTCGCTCGCGTTTTGGCCTTCGCGGGTTGTTCCGTCCCGGGGTCCGGAGCGGCCCCCTGGAAGTACGGCGGCTTCCGCACGTCCACGCCGTACTCCCCCAGCGCCGCCGAGACATCCTCCATCGTCAGCACCGCTCGTTTGTCCCTGGCGTCGTACCCTCGCTCGCGCTTCTCCCTCGCCATCATCTCGCTGCGCTGCTGCGCGCACTGCCGCGCGTCCTGCGCGATCTGCGTCACGAACTTCTGCGCCGCCAGCGAGATGAGCCGCGTGATGCGCACGTCCGGCTCCTTGATCCCGCTCTGCTTCAGGTAGTGGTTCGTCAGCCCGTCCGGGATGGTGGGCGTGCACTCGTCGAGCGACTCGAGGAACGCGGCGATCTCCTCCTCGGTCATGCCGTCCACGCCGGGGATGGAGGGGGTCATGCTGGGGGGCATGGCGGCCGACCCGCCGGGGCGACCGGCAGCGTCGGACCCGGGAGCGCCGGTCGACGCCATGCCGCGGGGCAGGACTGGCGGCCAGCGCGCGGAGCCAATGGCGTTGCAGAATCCTCCGCCCCTCAGAAAAAGACACTCGGGGGTTTCACTGAGGCTCCGTGCGTCCTCGGTCGGCTTTTCGGCAGCTTGCGTCGAGTCGTTTCGCCCGTCCGTGCGTCCCGCGCGCGCACACCACCGACGC
>ENA-OUOG01001999-OUOG01001999.1-marine-metagenome-genome-assembly--contig:-NODE-1999-length-22239-cov-4.207923_pt1 | contig 22239 bp, 18 predicted proteins | sample MGYA00248635_ERZ508505 | MGnify/ENA primary metagenome ERZ508505 (study PRJEB26176, sample SAMN06267871) | marine metagenome | isolation source: Saanich Inlet, British Columbia, Canada | place: Pacific...
GAAGATTACGAAGAGAAAGGAATGTTAATTAAATGGAATCCAGCTATAAAATCAAAAAGAGATAAGGAAGGATTGATGAAAGCCTTACTGGATGATAGAATTGATTTGATAACAACAGATCACGCACCTCATACTTTGGAAGAAAAACAACAATCCTATTTTAAGTCAATGTCTGGCGCACCGATGGTTCAACACACATTGAACTGTATGCTCGAGTTCCACAAGAAGGGAATTATTTCTTTGGAGAAAATAGTGGAAAAGATGTGCCACAATCCTGCCATCCTGTACAAAATGACCAACCGTGGTTTCATCAAAGAGGGGTTTTATGCCGACCTTACCTTGGTTGATTTGAACGAATCTTGGAAAGTATCAAAAGAAAATATTTTGTACAAATGTGGCTGGTCACCTTTAGAAGGAACAACTTTTAGCTCTGCTGTAACTCATACTTTTGTAAATGGAAACTTAATCTTTGAAAATGGAAATTTTCATGAAGAAAAAATGGGAATGGCAATTGAATTTTCAAGAAATTAGCAATGTATAAAGGTAGGCGCTTAGTTATCGCAACAATGCATCAAAAAGAAGTTGTGATTACTCCGATTCTTGAAAAAGAATTGGGCGTAGAATGTTTTGTTCCAGATAATTTCGATACCGATATGCTTGGAACTTTCACGGGAGAAACCCCTAGAGTTTTGAGTCAAATCGAAACTGTAAGACAGAAATGTTTGTTGGCTATGAAGCAAACAAACTGCGATTTAGGAGTGGCGAGCGAAGGGTCTTTCGGCTCACATCCTACCCTTTTCTTTGTTCCAGCAGACGATGAGTTTCTAATATTTATCGACAAAAAAAATGACATTGAAATTGTTGCGAGAAAACTGAGCACAGAAACAAATTTTAGCGGACAACAAATTAACTCGGAAGAAGAATTGTTAGAATTTTCAAAAAAAATAAAATTTCCTTCGCATCGGATTATACTGAAACTACAAGAGTCTAATCAAGGTTTAGTTTACAAGGATTTTTTGAATTGGAATGAGTTAAAATCTACCTATCACAGTATCAATAAAAATGGAGTTGTAATGGCTGAAACTGACATGAGAGCCATGAATAATCCTACCAGAATGTCAGTGATTTCAATAGCTACCGAAGAATTATTAAAAAAAATAGTTTCGCTCTGCCCTATTTGCAATCATCCTGGCTTTTCAATTACAGAATCAAAAACTGGATTACCATGTGAATCATGCCAATTTCCTACCAATTCTACCCTAGCCTTCATTTCTCAATGTCAAAAATGCAATCATACATCAGAAGAATTGTATCCTCACGGAAAAAAACAGGAAGAGCCAATGTATTGCAACTTTTGTAACCCCTAATTTTTCTGAAGTTTAAACCTGATTTTCTAATCATTTTTTGTAATTTTCTGATATGAAACAGCCTAAAACCTATTCTTCACTTTTTGTTTTTACTCTATTTTTTCTTTCCAATACATTTGGACAAGAGAAAAAAAACATAGAAATGGATGCTTCATTGAATCCTAATGATGTGGGGATTTTTGATTCTGATTTGTTGCCTGCAAATTTTCATAAAGAACGGAGACAAAAGTTGAGAGATTTAATGCCAGATAGTTCGGTAGCTGTTTTCTTTTCTTCTCCAATAAGAAACAGATCAAATGATGTGGATTATGAATATCATCAAGATCCTGATTTCTACTATCTTACTGGCCTAAGAGAACCTCACTCCGTGGTGGTAATTCACAAACATCCTGTGGAAGTAAATGGAAAACGAACTGATGAAATAATTTTTGTTCAGCCCCGTGATTCCAAACAAGAATTATGGGCAGGAAAGCGTTTAGGTGTAGATGGAGTGAAGCAAATTTTGGGATTTGAGGTTGTTGTGCCCAATACCGCATTTTCAAAAACTGATTGTAAAATAGACGGGATGAATTATACTTTTTTCCCAATTGATAAAAATGATACACGAGATACGAAATCAAAATCTGACTTATTTGATTTAAAAAAGCATTTTTTGACCCAAACTGTGCGGCAAACAGGAAGCCAAAACCTTGCGCGCTACATGGCGCAATTAAGAGAAATTAAAACGGAAGATGAATTGATATTGATGAAAAAAGCCATCGGTATTACTTGCAAGGCACAATTTGAATTAATGAAAAACTTGACACCAAAAATGGCTGAATATCAGTCGGAAGCTTTGGTTGAATTTCATTTTAAAAACGAAGGGGCCGAACATGCTGGGTTTCCTTCAATTCATGGCAGTGGTGGAAACTCCTGCATATTGCATTATGTAAGCAACAGAAGAATGTTTGAAGAAAATGATTTACTCGTGAGCGACATCGGTGCAGAATATCATGGCTACACTGCAGATGTTACTCGAACTCTCCCAGTAAATGGAAAGTACTCCAAAGAACAAGCTATTATTTACAACTTAGTATTGCAAGCACAATCAGCTGGGATAGACTCTTGCATAGCTGGCAACAGTTTTTGGGTTGCTAGCCAAGTAGCCAATGCTATTATTGCAGATGGCTTGAAGCAACTTGGAATTATTAAAAAAACAAAGGATGTTAAAAAATACTTCCCACACGGAACCTCACATTATTTGGGATTGGATGTTCATGATGTAGGAACTTATGGAAAACTCACGCCAGGCCAAGTAATTACGGTAGAGCCAGGGATTTACATTCCTGCAAACTCTGAGTGTGATCCTAAGTGGTGGAATATTGGAGTGCGAATTGAAGATGATATTTTGATTACAAAAGAAAAACCAATTAATCTTTCTGAATGTGTACCTCGAACTATACACGAAATAGAAGAAATTATGAGTAAAAAATAGTTTTAAAACACTGAAAAACTATGAATTATGTCATATTCAATTAAAACCTTTAAAATGGAATTAAAATATGAAAAAATTAGGCTAATATGTTTGAATCTTAATTTATAGTTTCTATATTTGCACTCTTGAAATTAAAGGACAATGGCAAAGACAAAAGGAAATAGAATACAAGTAATCTTAGAATGTACAGAACACAAAGCGACTGGGGTGCCAGGAACTTCTAGATACATTACGACTAAGAACAGAAAGAACACTCCAGAAAGAATGGAAGTGAAGAAGTACAACAGAATTTTGAGAAAACACACAATTCACAAAGAAATAAAATAATAAGTTATGGCTAAGAAAGTAGTAGCATCCTTGCAAAAAGGAGGAGGAAAAATGCATACAAAAGTAATTAAGGCGGTAAAATCTCCAAAAACAGGAGCTTACCAATTTAAAGAAGCTATTGTATTAAACGACCAAGTAAAAGAATTTTTTAGTAAATAAATCATTATTTACGATTCAGTATATTAAGCTTCTTTCATTTTATGAAAGAAGCTTTTTTATTTTTAATCTATGAGTGTATTTAAACGATTTTTCTCCAAGGAAAAAAAAGAAACGCTTGACAAAGGCTTAGAAAAAACCAAGGAATCTGTTTTTTCAAAACTATCGCGTGCGGTAGCAGGAAAATCTACCGTTGATTCTGATGTTTTAGATGAATTGGAAGAAGCTCTCATTACTTCGGATGTTGGGGTTAAAACTACTGTGAAGATAATTGAGCGAATAGAAGCTAGAGTTGCTAAGGATAAATACATCAATACTTCTGAGCTTAATTCTATTTTACAAGAAGAAATTGCGTCTCTTTTAGAGGAAAACAATTCTACCGATCAGGTTGATTTTTCGGTTCCAGACACTCACAAACCCCATGTAATAATGGTTGTGGGAGTAAATGGCGTAGGAAAAACTACAACAATCGGAAAGCTTGCTCATCAATTTAAACAATCTGGAAAAAAAGTGGTTCTTGGTGCTGCCGACACATTCAGAGCTGCGGCAGTGGATCAACTCATAATTTGGAGCGAACGAGTTGGGGTTCCAATCGTGCAGCAAGGAATGAATGCAGATCCTGCATCTGTTGCATTTGATACCTTGCAAAGTGCAGTGAATCAAAATGCAGATGTGGTACTTATCGATACTGCCGGAAGATTGCATAACAAAGTAAACCTAATGAATGAGTTGACTAAGATAAAACGGGTGATGGACAAAATTGTACCGGGTGCACCCCACGAAATCTTATTAGTTTTGGACGGTTCTACTGGTCAAAATGCCATCGAACAATGTTCACAATTTACCCAAGCAACCGATGTCTCCTCTCTTGCACTTACAAAACTAGATGGAACAGCAAAAGGCGGTGTAGTAATCGGAATTTCGGATCAATTCAATATTCCAGTGAAATATATTGGTGTAGGCGAAGGAATGGAAGATTTACAAGTTTTTAATAGAATGGAATTTGTGGATTCTCTTTTTAGTTTGAAGTAAAAGTCACCAAACATCGTCACCCTTCGAGACATTTTGTCCCGAAAAGACGGAACAAAACCCTCAGGGTTCAGCTTTGAGTTAAAACAAGCAACTAGAAACTTGCAACCAACATTATGAAAACAAAAACTCTCAAAAAAAATAAAGTCAACGTAATTACATTAGGATGTTCAAAAAATACTTTTGACTCTGAATTATTGATGGCTCAGTTGCATGCCAATAAATTTGATGTGGAGCATGAATCTATGAGTCAAGATCATGAAATTGTGATTGTAAATACATGTGGTTTTATTGATAATGCTAAGCAAGAATCTATTGATACGATTTTGCAATATGCGGATGCAAAAGACAACGGATTGGTTGATAAACTTTACGTTACGGGATGTTTATCTGAGAGATACAAAGACGATTTGGAAGAAGAGATTCCACAAGTGGATGCTTACTTTGGTACTCAAGAACTTCCACAAATGTTGAAAGTACTGAACGCTGATTACAAAAAAGAATTACTTGGAGAACGAATTTTGACTACTCCAAATCATTACTCTTATTTTAAAATTGCCGAAGGATGTGACAGACCGTGTTCATTTTGTGCAATACCACTAATGAGAGGAAAACACCGCTCCACTCCTATTGAGCAATTGGTTTCTAATGCCAAAAGTTTGGTTGCACAGGGGATAAAAGAAATCATGCTTATCGCACAAGATTTAACTTATTACGGGTTGGATTTATACAAAAAGCGAGCATTGGCTGACTTACTTCGTAAGCTATCGGATATTGAAGGATTGGAATGGATAAAACTGCACTACGCCTACCCAAGTGGTTTCCCGATGGATGTATTGGAAGTAATGGCAGAAAGAGATAACATTTGTAATTATTTGGATATGCCTTTACAGCACGGTTCTACCAAAGTATTGAAAGACATGCGAAGAGGAATTACCAGAGAAAAAACGACCGAATTGGTAAATACCATTCGTGAGAAAGTCCCTGGAATCGCTATCAGAACTACACTAATTGCGGGATATCCTGGTGAAACGGAAGAAGATTTTCAGGAAATGGCTGATTGGGTACGTGAAATGAAATTCGACAGATTGGGGATTTTTGAATATTCGCATGAAGAAAACACTCATGCTCACAATTCGGAAGATGATGTGCCGGCAGAAGTTAAAACTGCCAGAGCCGAAGAAATTATGGATATCCAATCCACAATCTCTTACGAACACAATCAAAACAAAGTAGGGAAAGAATTCAAAGTATTGTTTGACCGAGTAGAAGGAGAACACTTTGTAGGAAGAACAGAATTTGACTCACCAGAGGTAGACAACGAAGTGTGGGTAGAAATATCAGAAGAAAACCATGTAAGAATTGGCGATTTTGCTACTGTAAAAATTGACCGAGCTGATTATTTTGATTTGTTTGGGAGTATTGTGAAGTAAACCATCTACTCCAAATTCACCTTGTGGAATTTCTTGTCCAAACAGATAACACGGGTGATAGCTGAATCGATTAACGGAAGATAATAATCTAGTTTATAACGAGGAACAGAGCTGTCAAACACAATGTTTTGAGGTTTGTTATTCTTTAAATATCCGCTCAATCCTTTTAGTTTATCCTTCTTTATCCAGAGATAATCTGGCTTTAAAAACAGCTTGTGTACAACATCAAATACCTGAATACTTGCACTATCAATCAGGATTACATTATTGGAAATCCTAAGATGAGAGAACACAGTATCGGATGGTAATGAATCAATATTTAAATAGTGTTTGTTTAAGATATTATGCGAATTCCAATGATTGTTTACATTAAACATCATCATGCTCCAATCTGATTTTAACTCGCTAGATGAGATAAAATAAGTTTGGTTTCCAACTGTGTATTCCAAAGCAGATAGTTTATTTATGGAATAAAATGTGAGGTATTTTTGTTGGCTAAATTGGTATTGTTGAGCAACTTGCATGCAACAAAACAATACAATTAAAACCAATGAGAATCTCACATACTGAATCCTGCGAATGAACAAGGAATACAACACAGAAACAATGATTCCATAAAGAAAATAGGTTTCAAAAACAGTAAATTCTATTTCCTCTATCAAGGACAAAGTGAGGCTTTCTGTCCAATATACAGCCTGATTTAAAACCCAAACTATTCCATTAATTAACTTTCCTGCAACCAAAGAAATTCCACCGAACGGAGCCGATACGAAAAGAAAAACGCCTAAATAAAAAACACAAAATGCAGCTGGTATTACTATTAAATTAGAAATAAAGAAATAAGTGGGGAACTGATGAAAGTAATGTAAGCTGAGTGGAAATGTAGCAATTTGTGCAGCCAAAGAAACACAAGTGATTGCCCATACTCCTCGAACCAATTTATAACGCGAATAAAACAATCGGTTTAGTTTGGGTTGCAAATACACGATTCCAACGACAGCCACATACGACAATTGAAAACCAACCTGATATACGATGTAAGGATTTATTATCATTAGAATAATGGCAGAAACCGCCAATGTATTGTAAATACTCGTTTTTCTGTTCAAGAGTTCGTTCCCGATTACAATGAATGAAAACATAGTTGTGGCTCGCATAACCGAAGCCGATAATCCAGTCATTATGGCATAAAACCACAAGAATGAAATGATAAGAATTGTGAGTATGAATTTTCCGTTTTTTACTTTTTTTAGAAATGAAAAAATACGGGTTAGGAGTAAATACAATATCCCAACATGCAAACCCGAAACTGCCAATACATGCATCGCTCCCGCGCTTGCATAAGATTTCACCAATTCTTTGTCTAGGTTTTCGCGATAACCCAAAAGCAAAGCAGAAGCAACTTTGAGCTGCTTCCCTTCTACTCCATTGTTTATTAAATAACCATACAATTTCTGTCTCATTTTTTGAGAAAAAGAAAAAACTGAATTGCCATTTTCTTCCGCCAAAACCTCATAATCACCTTTTCTGAGAAAAACCTGATAGTTTATCTGATTCAGATTCAAGTAATTTTGATAATCAAATTGATTGGGATTTCTGTAAGACTCTATTTCATTCAATTTGTTTTTTATCAGTAATTTATCTCCATACTTGAGGAGTTTACTCACAGAATCTTTTTTGAAATAAGCCAACACCTTTCCAGTGCAAATGGAAATAGAATCCTCATGACATTGATTTAAATTCAAAACCGTTTTGAATGAATTTTCTTTCTCTTGCAGGTTATCCGAAATTGTGACAATAAAATAATTACTGCTTGTACCATGTTGAGAAAAATGATTGGGTGAAAATTTTTCTGTTCGGAAAGAGGAATAGGTGAAACCAGCAAAAAACAAAGACAGGAAAAATAAAAAACCTATTTTTTTTCTTGTTTTGTAGGTTGAAAAATAAAAACTAAACGCACTGAGAAAGAGGAAAGAGAGAGAAACAATCAAAAAAGCACTGGAATTTATCTCCAACTCAATTGAGGTAATAATTCCTAAAAGAAAAGGAATTACAAGTTTGATTCCAGGATGATTTTGCCAAAAACTCATACTATAAGATACAAAAAATGTTTTCTATTCAATTTTTTTGTTAAATCTGAATCCAATCAACAGACCTTTCCTATATTTATTCAACTAAAACAAAGGACAGTGTTTTTTGAACTTTGTATTGAAATAACATTATGAAATTTATCCTCTTACAGCTTTCTCTCTTCATTGGATTTATTGGTTTTACCCAAAACTCAATTCAATCTACTTTTAATAAAATAAAGGAGTTAAGTTATCTTGAAAATGCCAGTTTTAGTTTTCATGTGATGGATGTGGATGCTGACACAGCTGTTGCTGAATTTAATTCGAAAAACAGTTTGGTTCCTGCCTCAACAATGAAGCTTGTGACCACTTCGGCAGCTATGGTAAAACTGGGTTCTTACAAACAATTTAAAACTAAAATAGAACACGATGGAAATATTGATTCCAATGGAGTGTTGCACGGAAATTTATTTATAACGGGTGGTGGTGATCCCACTTTGGGTTCCAAGTATTTTTTGGATAAAGACGAAAATCCTTCTGATTTTATGAATGAATGGGTATTGAAAATACAAAAAGCAGGAATAAAATCAATTACCGGAAAAGTAATTGGCGATGCAAGTCATTTCAGTTACGAAATGATTCCTACTACTTGGCTTTGGGGCGATATGGGAAATTACTATGGCGCAGGTGCTTGTGGATTAACTATTTACGACAATTACAATACGCTCACATTCCGTTCTGGAAATACTGCAGGAGATTCTACTTTTATAGATTGTATCACCCCCTTTTCTCCTGGGCAGACGTTTGAAAATAGAGTTTTGGCTTCCGATGAAAATAGAGACAATGCTTATGTTTACAGTGCTCCATATTCTAACCATAGATTGATAAAAGGTTCTATTCCTAAACAAAAAGATGAATTTAATGTGAAAGCTTCCATGATGGATCCAGCTTACCAAACTGCTTATGATTTGGAATATTATTTATTAAAGAAGGGAATAGAAGTTGGTAAAAATGCGAGTACAAAAAGGATTTTACTTTTGAAAGGCGATTCTGTTTCTTCTAAAAGAGAAGAAATATTTGTTCATACCTCACCTTCAATCGGACAAATTGCCTATTTCACCAACCACATCAGTGTTAATTTATTTGCCGAACATCTGTTGAATGAAATGGGCGCTGATGCATTCAACGAGGGCAGTAATTATACGGGAAGTATGGCGGTAAGTAATTTTTGGAACAGCCGAATAGATACAAAAGGAATGCATGTGAGTGATGGTAGCGGAATGTCTAGAATGAATGCAATTTCGGCAAGTCACCTTACAGCCATTTTAGATTATATGGCAAGTAGCAAAAACTATCAATCTTTTTACACTTCTCTTCCAATAGCTGGAAAATCTGGTACGATGAGTAGAATAGGCAGAAACACTTATGCCGCTGGGCGACTGAGAGCCAAAAGTGGAACCATGACTCGTGTAAAAAGTTATGCAGGATACGTAAAAAGCAAATCGGGTAAAAATTTGGCCTTTGCCATTATTGTAAACAATTACAATTGCTATACTTCAACAATGACAAAGCAACTTGAAAAAATAATGGTTGAAATTGCTAATTATTAGCCTTTTGAGATTGCATCAAACATTCTGTGTGCATTTACTTCATTGGAGTAATTCTCCTTAAGCACTTTTGCTCTTTTTTCAATTTCTGACCGTTCTACCGGAATCTCCATCAATTGTTTGACTAGTATCATTTGTTTGTCAACAGAATCTTCAACTACACAAACTGGGCTCAAACTTGTCCCCTCCACCATTTTGGAATTAACCAAACAGTGACGTCCGTGGTACAAAATATTCAATAGCTTCAGTTTTAGTCCCGTTGCTTGATTTGTGTACAAAAAATGAATGTGTGCATTCTCCATCAATTCATTCATTTTTTGTTCAGATGCATTCGCGATTAAAGTAATGTGGTCATGTTTTTTGACTTCACTTATCAAAAATTCTGGCGGATTTAGACCCGCAATTATAAATGGAACTTCAATTGTGGCAAACACTGTTCTTATCAAATGAATTGCGGCTTCATAATTCTCAGAAACGGATAAATTACCATGATACAAAACAAATTTCCCTTTCCCCTCAGGAATATTTACTTCTTCATTTTCGTGAAAACTCGGAATAAAATAATTCTTGTTCTGAGGATATTTCATCTCCAAGTAATGAAAATCTGTCTCGGAAACGATAAAGCTCATTGATGCGTTTCTAATTTCTTTTTCAAACCTTTTAAGCTTTCGAGCTTCAAGATTCAAATAGATTTTTTTTATAAAATTGCGCTCAGATTTTGCCAAATGACTGTAATATCTATGTTCAATATTACTCTCTCTGTATATCGTCACTCTTTTCTTTAATTTATTATTTTTCAACAAATAACAAGTGTGCAATCCTTCGAAAAGAATAGGGAAGTTATTGGTTTTTAAATTTTTCTCTAGTTCATTCGATTTTCTCGAAATTACAATATACGGGATTCGAGAAAGAGCTAAATGCCAAGTCGATTTTCGCTTGTAATACGTTACCGATTCACAATAATTTTCAAGTTCTGGCTGTTCTCCTCTTCCGTATTCAAAACAATGTAAATGTACTTTTACACCTAGTTTATGGAAAGTTCTCACCTTGTGAAAAACATCAATTACTCCTCCGTAATTGGCAGGAAAAGGCACATCAAACGCAACAATATTAATGGATTCAATCATTTTACTAAGCTAGCATATATTTGTTTCAAAACCAATTCTTCGTTTTCCCAAGTAAGCTTTTCGGCTGCTGCCGAGGTGTTTCTTTTCTTTTTCTCAAAATTGCTCATGTCCTCAAATATTTCTTGAATTTGATTCGCTATTGTTTCTGGATTGTGATTTTTTAAAATCCACCCCACTTCATGCTCTTCTATTATTTTTCTTATTTCAGTGAGATTGGATGCCAACACTGGTGTTTCGTGATGGAGATAATCAAAGAGTTTATTGGGCAGTGAATACTCATAATTTAGGTTTGTATTCTTGTCTAACGAAAGTCCCAAATCTGCAGCATGAGTGTATTGTACCAACTCTTGATAAGGAATTTTTCCTTTTATTAATACTTTGGATTCCAATTGATTGGTTGCGATTATTTCTTTCAATTTTTCAAAAACATCGCCTCCACCTACTATGACAAACAAATAATTAATGGGTAAATATTTCATGGCTTCTACCATTTCTTCTGCTCCTCTGTCCAAATTTATACCTGCACCTTGCAGCAATAAAATGTGTTTGTCTGATGGCAATCCCAATTCGGCTCTCGATACATAATTCACTTTCTCTTTTCTTCTTGGGATATTCCTCACAACTTTTACATCTACTCCATATTTCTCCTTGTAAGTATAAGCAATGGAATCACACACGGTATACACCGACTTTAATTTAGGAAAAATAAATCGTTCAATTTTAAGCCAAGTATTTTTAGAAAAAGATCCCTCTTTCAGTTCCGGAACTTCGGTGAAATATTCGTGAGAATCATAAACCAATTCAGAACCTCTGAGTTTTGAAACCCAATAATTAGCCAACAAAGTATCTAAGTCATTGGACAATAAAACACCTTGTTTTTTGAACAAGAGATAAAAAAACAGTCTTAAATTCAATTCTGCATAAAACAAAGCTCCTTTTTTGAAGATCAATTTTATTCTTTTGGTTTGGTAATTCCTTGGTGACAATTCCAAACTATCTGGTAGTTTTCGGCCAACTAAAGTTACTTCAAACCCCATTGAAACTAGCGTGTTGCAAATTTTATCTACTCTCATATCCGAGAATAAATCATTAGAAACTGATACGAACACCCGATTGGCGGAATGAGACATAATGGGCTTATTTAACTAGCTTTTCTACTTTATCCTTTGGTACAAAACTTAATAATACAAACGCGAGGATAAAAAATACTGCAATACATATTATGGAATTTCTCATGCTACCGGTAATCTGTTCCAAAAATCCGAACATAAACATTCCTACAACGATAGCCAGTTTCTCGGTGACGTCATAAAAACTGAAATACGAGGATGTATCTTCGGTTGCTGGCAAGAATTTGGAGTAGGTAGAACGAGAAATGGATTGTACAGCTCCCATTACCATTCCTACCATTGCGGCAGTGAAATAAAATTCAACTGGAGTGACGATAAAGTAAGCCCAAACCACGATACAAATCCAAGCAAACAAAATTATTTGTAATGTTTTTATATTGCCAATTGCTTTGGAAACTCTCGCCATTCCCATTGCTCCCGGAATCGCAATAAGTTGTATCAACAAAATACTAATTATCAATCCCGATGATTTGTCATCTTCTGATGGCCATGCAATTTCTTTGGCGGCAAAATAAACTGCTACAAGCATTACAGTTTGTACTCCAGTACTCAACATAAAAAAAGCAGGTAAAAATCTTTTTAATCGAATGTCTGCCATGAATTCTTTGTAAACCGATTTCAACTCTCTAAATCCATTTCCCAAAATATGGCTTGACACAGTGTATTTATCCCACGTATCTCTTATTCTGTAAAAGAAAACATGACTAAACCCAAACCACCAAATTCCAGTTAGTAAAAATCCTATTTGAGAAGCTTCTCCTTTAGTGATATCAAGTTTCTCACTATTCATTACCAACATCAGACAAACAATCAACAACAACACACTGCCGATATACCCCATCGAAAACCCTCCTGCACTTATTCGATCGTGGTCTTTTTTGTCCGCAATTTCTGGTAAATAGGCATTATAAAAAACCAAACTTCCCCAAAATCCTATTAATGCAAAAAAGTAGAATAAAAATCCAAGCTCAATGCTTTCGTACTGAAAAAAATACAATCCCATGCATGAAAATGAACCGATGTAAGCAAAAATCCGCATGAACATTTTTTTTCGTCCAATATAATCAGCCACACCAGAAAGAATGGGAGAAATAATAGCTACTAACAAAAAACCAAGAGCTCCAACATAAGTAATTAATGAAGTATTGATCCACTCAAAACCAAATGCTTCTACCATAACTTGTTTATGTCCATTTACATAAACTTCCCTCCCATTTGCTTTGGTCATTCCTTCATAAAAAATCGGAAATATTGCCGAACTTATTACCAAATTATAAACTGAATTTGCCCAGTCGTACATCATCCAACCACGGATAGTTTTTTTGTTTCCTTTTTCTAAACTCATTGCTAAATATAAAACTATTTTTGATATTCCATTCAATCAAATTATTGAGTCGAACAAAAATTCATTGGCATTGTAATAATGACTCTTTTAATGATCTTTGTCGGAATATTTCACACCCGCTTTGATATAAGTTTGGAGTGAATTTTCTTTTGGGGGAATCGGACAAGAATATCCATCCGTGTAGGCGCAATATGGATTATACGCTTTATTAAAATCCAGAATAAGTTCATCTTTTTGGGGTATTTTTAAATCTAAATACCTTCCGCCTCCGTAAGTCTCACCACCGTTGGTAAAATCATTGAAGGGAAAAAATAAAAAATCTTCAAAACCTTCTTTATTCACAAGTTCGATATTTTGGTACAATAAGATTTCGTGGTTGGTATCGCGCAATGTGAAGATTGCTTTTCCATACACTCTGTAAGTCGGTTTTCTGCTTGTTGACGTCTTCATTTTAATCACTCTTCCCTTTTCAATTTTTACAAATTTAGCCCTGATATAATAATTTGTATCTATTGAGAAAAAAGGCAAGGTCGTGAATTGATCTCTTGCTGCTTTGGTCAGCGGTGAATGAACAGAATCTTTGTATTGCGCGTTAATTTCATCTCTAAACTGCAAATTATCAGCAATCAAAAAATTCCATTTCTTTTGACTGAAACTGGAAAATGTGAGGGAGAAAAAAAGAATATAGTTTATTAATTTGAGCATTATTGTTTAATTATTTTTTTACTGATTATTCCTTTTTCTGTTTTAATTAATAAAATATATACACCTTTTTGAAATTCTGAAATATCAAATGATCCTAAATTATCATATTTCAATTCAAGAAACTTACCAGATAAATCCATCAACTTTACCTCAAGGAATTTTTCAGCAGACTGAACATTAAAAATACCAGAACTAGGATTTGGATATACTGAAACTTTCTGCAATTCATAAGTTGAAATACTCGTATTTGTATTGTCAATTGGTAAAATCAATCTACTAGGAGTTGCACTACCTACGTGAACTTTATTTACCACAAACAATGGATTCAAGACAGAATCTAAGTTGTTACCAGGATACATTTCGCCACCATTATTCATATTTCTGTTGTACCTGGGATAATTGCTACTAGTCACAATCAGTCGTAATTTATTTCCCGCTTTTATAGTAATTGCAGTACTTTGTAACTCGATACTCACCGGATATACCATTCCCGGTTGCATAAAAGCGGTGTCGGTAATACGAAATCCATTTCGGAATCTCATTCTTTGGATTCCATCCATAATAATCATTGAGCGACCATCTGGATATACCTCAGTTAATCGAACTGCAACATCAGTATCTTTTCTGTCCGAACTGATATAAAAATGTGCCTCTGGTTTTCCTTTAATTTTTAAATCCTGAGTAGAAATAGAAGTTTCGAAAGTGACTAAATCAAATCGTGATTCTACTGCTGGCACCTGATCATAAGGGCCTTGAACCAAATCATTTCTCATGGTTGCCCCGCCAATGGTAGGCGAAGGAGAGTTAGGATTGTAAGAAAAAGTAAGGCTATCTCTTATCGATTGGCTCGTTTGAAGACTTCCATCAGCTTGAAGATAATAATTGGTTGGAGTGGTATAATTTACTGGCCATTGCGTATCTTCTAGCCACTGCTCATCTCCCATTTGATAATACATAACAGGTAATTGTGCATTCCAATTGTTATTAATATTTCTCAAATGAAAATCAAAAAACTGCATAGCAACTGAATCACTCACTCCCTCTCCGTTAGGATAACTGAGCTGTCCTTGATTAGATGAACCCACATAGGAAGTTCCGTTTCCTCCGTGTGTCCAAGGTCCCATCAACAAATGATGCTTTGTACCAGAAGGTAATACAGATTTTTTTGTGCACGTATCGTATTGAAAAATAGTAGATTCTGTATTGTGATCGTACCATCCTCCTATCATCAACATCGGAATCTGAATACTATCTGGATAAATAGAAAAGGATTCGATAAAGGACCAAGTTGCATTATAATAAGGATTGTTTGAAATTGTAGAGGTAATTCCAAATCCTAAAATATCCAATTGATCTATCAATTCGGTTCTCGCTGCACCTCCTGAATAATAATGTTCGTACATAAAATGAGGAGCAGCAACCAGAGGAACAGCACAAGTAAGATGTGGAGGTTGTTTTTTAGCTGTTTCAAACTGTACACTTCCTAATGCCGAAGGGCCCCAAGTTCCAATTTTTCCTGTACTCCAAGATTGACTAGCTATCCACTCCACCAAATCATATCCATCCTGACCTGTTCCTAATCCTGGAATTGCTTTGGATAAATTTGAAAATCTTCCTCTCCAATCCATAATAACTACAGCATAATTACTCGAAGATAAATTTCTTTGTATTCCTAAAGGTAAGCCAAGTCTAAATCTATTCTTACCGTAAGGAGTCTGGATTAAAATAACTGGGAATGAACTAGTAGAATTGGGTAAATAAACATCTACTTCTAGGCTATCTCCTTGCGAAGTTGGAAACATGACTTGTTGAGGAACCAAAACCTGAGATTGGGCAATTATCCCTAAAAACAATCCAGATATGAGTACAAAAATTTTCATATTTTACATTTTAGGGATGTACTTTTCCTCAATCACAGACAAGTGATGCTGTGTGTGCCCTGCAATTATGTGAGCAATCATTTCCACTGATAATTCCTCGCCACTTGCCTGTCCTTTTCGTTTTAATGCCTCATTTGACAATTGATTAAAAAACATAATTGTTGATCTATGAACCGCCACAAACTCTTTCAATAATTGATCTTTGAATTTACCATTTGCATTGGATTCTTGAGCGTACAAATCGTGGTCATATCCGGGCAGCTCTGTTTTGTCATTTCTCGCAAAACGCAAAGCACGATAAACAAATATGCGTTCGGTATCTATCAAATGTTGTGTTAAATCTTTGATAGTCCATTTTCCTTCCTCGTAAGCAAAATTCATCTCATCCTCAGAAAAAGATTGTATCAATTGAACCAAATGATTGTGGCTCTCGACCAAAGTTGTTTCAATATCTGAAGAGGTTGAAAGCTTAATATATCTGTCAAAATATGGCATATTTTAGTTGTTTTCTATTATTTCAAAAATAACCACAAAGGTTTTTTCTTTGGGTTCTGAATTGGAAAACACGGTAATCTTTTTAGTTAATTCTCCAAAAAGTTCCTCCGTATTTATCTCCGCTTTTATCCTTCGTTTTTCTCCTTGCAGTATGCTAAACTCACCTTGTTCAATGACTGTGCAACTGCACGAACCTTCTACATTATAAACTTCGAGCGGAGCATTTCCTGTGTTTTCTATTTCAAATTCAACCTCAATTGGTTTTCCTTTTTTTCTTTTTCCCAGATTCAAAATCTCTTTATCAAAAGAAATGTGTGGCAAAGAGTCTGTTTTACTTTTCAAGTTTACTGATTGTATTTCAATTTTTCTTTCAAGAGCCGCTGCTCTACTGTACACCGAATTTCTTTTGTCATTCAGGTTATCGCTTACCAGATTACTCGCAGTATATTCTCCAAACGGCACTCTCTTTATTGTCAAATTATTATTGTTAAGATAAGGAAGAAATTTTCCTTCATCTATCTCCGACAGGTAATTAATCAAACTAGAAATTCTTCTTTCTGTCAAATTTACATTGTAATCCGTTTTAGCTAAAGGACTTGCAAATCCTTTCACTGTCAGCTCAACCTCGGTTCCTTTTTTTAGTTCCAAAAACAACAATTCGGTAAATAAAGCTAAATCTTTCACTCCTTTTTCCACATATTCCTTAAAAAAATCTTGAATGTCAAGAATTGCTTCTTCTTCTTTTATACCCGTCATTCCTTTGGAATATTCTGTTTCATAATCAGGTAATAAAGCGATATAATCTTTGTACGTTGACAGATAATTGAGGTTGGTTGTTGTGCTTGTTGTTTTGGGATTTGGTCTGTCGTTATGAAAATAAAGCGTCACAGGCAGGTAATCATTCAGTTGATCCAAAGTTTTAATTTCAATCTCAGTAGGTTCTATTTCTTTCGGAAAAGTGACAGAATAAATGTCATTGCAGCAAGTAGATTGTTTGTTGATACTCAAATCTACTCTGTTTGATGCTAAGTAATTTACTTCTTTTTGGTTATCCACAAAATAATACAAATCATTCCACCGTGAATTAATGGGAGCTCCCATATTTTGTGGTCTTGAGAACCTCAATGGAGTTCCTTTTGAACTAAAAACATCAAACCCACCAAGCCCAGGATGCCAATCCGAACTAAAGAATAAACTTCCCGAATGAACATCATAAAAAGGAGTGACTTCGTTGTCAGGCGAATTGATTGCATCTCCTACATTTATTGGGTTTTCGAATTCTTTATTCTCATTTTTTTTAGAATACCAAATGTCCATTCCTCCCATTCCTCCTTTTCTATCCGATGAAAAAAACAAATATTCTTCTCCATTTATCTCACAGCTCATTGGTTGAGTTTCTGTAAACAAACCTTCATTAAATTTTAATTTTTTAGGTTCTTTCCATTTTCCGTTTTCATACTTAGAAACAAAAATATCACAAGGTGCATTTTTTCCACAACGAGTGAAATAAAACTCAGTTTTGGATTCATTAAAACAACCATTTGCAACCTGATATTGAGGAGAATTAATGACCATGGGTAAATCTCCTGATTGCATCCAAACTGAATCTTTGAGTTCAGCTTCGTACAGTTTGAAAGCATACAATTCATCAAAAACCTCACCATTTTCGCCCATATTTTTGGCTCTTAAAGAAGCAAAAATCAATTTATCACCAAAAGAAATAGGACTAATTTCGGAAGCTCCAGAATTTACTCCATTACCCAAATTCACTACTTGTGCATCGTTTCTATATTTCTCTGCCCTTCGCGCAAATGCCAAAGCCTTTATCTCTTGTTTTGCTTTTTTATTTTCGTACGAATTACTCTTTCTGTAAATCGTTTTTACTTGCTTCCAAGTTTTATAACTCTCGAGATAATCTCCATTTATTTTTTGCAAAGTAGCCAACCAAAATACTGCTTTTGGATACTCTCTTCCTCCATCTTTTTTATATATTTTTTGATAATAATACAAAGCGCTAGGATATTCATTGGACAAACGAAGTGATTGAGCATATCTAAACAGTACCTCTGTATCTAAAGAGTCGTAGGCTAAAGCGGTTTTGTAATGGACTGAAGCACAAACAAAATCATTTTTTTCAAAACATTTGTCGGCAATTTTAAGGTATTGATTCCTTGACTGACCCAATCCTGTGAGGGATAAAATAAGACTAAGAAAAACTGCTATGTACAAAGAATTTCTCATAAATAATCAGGACATCTTTTAAATTTTTCTGAGGTTACTTTCAATTGCTTCAATATATAAATTGCCGAGAATTCAATTCCTCCTCTACCATTACTGGCTTGCCTTAGTGTAGATAAATTAATGTCGTAACTCAATCCAAAGTGCCAATTATTGTAGTCGTATTCGGCAGTAATAAATCCTGCATCTTTGGTTCTAAAAAACAAACCAATGTAAGCTGCTTGCTTTGCTCCCACTGCATCGCTCAAAATATATTTCCCTCGAACCCCTAGAATGTACTCAAAATAAGTGCCTTGAGCCATAAAAAACATAGTAGGAACCAAATCAATTTCAGAAGAAACATCAAATTGATAACTTGCATCCGCCACAAATCTTCTGTCCAATTCTATGGCTTGATTATCAAAATAGCTCTCGGTTGGTTTTGTCAAATTAAAGAGCCCAACTCCAAGCTTGAATTCATTCCTTTCATCTATTTTTTGTTGGAAACGAATCCCAGAATGTAGATTAAAAAAAGTTTGTCGATTGGATGAAAAACTCTCTCTGCTTGGCAATCCTTGCTGAAAAGAAAAACCATTGTATTGGGCATCAAATCTCAACTCATCATAACTCAAGTTTTTATTCGTTATTCCAGATTGAATTCCTAGTGTAAGAAAACGATAGTCGCTAATTTGTATTCTGTAACTACCGCTAACATTCACAACGGTGGTGGTGAATTTTGAATCCCCAGTATTGTCATGATTAAAAACCGCACCAATTCCCAATCCATTAACCCCAAATGCATTATTTATATCGCCTGTCATGCTAAATGTGGCAAAAGGAACGGTTACCGCATTCCACTGGTTTCGGTAGTTACCTGCAAATCTATAATCTCCATCAAACGAAGCTGTGTTTGCTGGGTTTAGCGTGAGTGGCGAATTGTAGAACTGAGAAAAATGTATATCCTGTCCGCAAACTAAAGTATAGCTCAAAAGAAACAACACAAACACTATGTATTTATCTCTTTTCAAAAATTATTGAATTATTAATTTTTCCGTTTTGTTCTCGTAACGGACCAAATAAACTCCTTTGGGCAATCCTAAAGTTTCTAATCTGTTCGATTTATTTTCTTGAATTATCTTACCGCTTACATCCAACAAAGTAAACTGTGTACTTTCCGAAAAACGAACTTGTTCTCCTTCGCTCACTGGATTTGGAAACATAGAAATTCTTGAAATTGAATTTACCTCTACTCCCACCAGCTCATTGTCCTGAATAAATATAGTATCGCTAGAAATTGAACCAATTTTTCCGTTTGTTACGGTTTTTATTGTAAAAATGATTGTTTCTGTTGGTTCTATATCCATATCATCAACTATAAACAAAGACAGACTATCGGATATTTTTCCACCAGAAAAAGAGAAAGTCTTCGGGTAAACAGAAGTTGAAGTGAAATCTTGATTTCTTTTTGCTGTGCTGTTTGCAGTATCAATATCTATTGTTACGGTTACCAAATCATCCAATTCATTAGATAAATTGAATGAAACATACTGCAATCCATCAGCCTCCGATTTTGAGAAACTAGCTTCATTAAAATTTACGATTGGAGGTGTCAAGTGCTCCAAAACAAATAAGCCTCTTCTTCTGTCCGAAGCTAAAATTTTTCCTGAACTCAATAAAGGATAAACTCCCCAACATCCTTCTCCACCTGCAGCATTAGGACCTTGGTAAGTATCGTAATACCCTATGTTTTTTACATTGTATTTATCCGAAATATCATACACCTGCACTCCATCATAATAGTAACTGATGTAAGCCAAGTTTCCTTTTATTATAGGATTGTGAGGGATTTGAAAATTATTAGGCAAAGCTGGACCTTCCAAATCTGTAACTTGAATGTTGGACATATCCGAAACATCCATAAATTTGGTTCTTTTTCCGTGAGTTTCATCACACATCACATAGGTTGTGTCATCATCCATCAAATACCCAGAATGATTGTAACCTTGATCAGAATAGCTGGAAATCGAACCTAAAACAATGGGGCTTGTTGGATTATTAAAATCTATAATGTGCATTGCATTTTCGTCATTGGTGTAGGCGATATTGTCCTTCACAAAAATATCATGAACATATCCTACGAAAGAACTCCACCAGACTACATCATTTTGTAAATCAGTAATTAAAACGGGTGAAGAAGGGTTAGAAATATCTATTAATCTGAGTTCATTAGATCCTATTTGTGTATTTCCACCACAAGAATAAAGAATATCATGAGCAGAATCAATGAAAATATTATGAGATCTTATAATTAAATTGGTACTGTCATACACCACATGAACGGAATCTGGCAAAAAGGATAAATCTGCTATTTGCAAACTACTATTTGCCTGGTCGCAAACCATATACAAATATCCATTTCGCACATCAAAATCTCTGTGGGTTACATTTCCGCGGTATTGCCCTGGAACAAAATCTTTTTCTACTAAATTATTCGGATCAGAAACATCTATAATATGCGTTCCTTGCGTAGAACCCAAAACTGCATACTCCACTCCATTCATTTCGAATCCAAATACTTCGTTGTAGGTAAATCCCCCAGCATTGGATGGAATTGTCGTGTCATTCCAATTCCCCAATAGTCGGAAGTTTTTACTTTGAGAAAAAGACCCCAGAGAAAAAAAAATAAAAAAAAAGAGTAACGTGCTTTTCATAAATACAAAAATTTAATCCTTCTCTAAATTACAAAAAAAAATTCCTTGGTTTTCTAATTACCAAGGAATAGTTCTTTTCGATGCTATAAATAAAATTATTCGGCTAGTTTCCACTTTATTTTTTCGATTAAAACTTCAATCATTTTATTCACCTTTTTTATTCGGTCATCGCACTCATACCTACAGATAACTTTTTTCTCTTTCCCTTCTAAATTAAGGTAAGTAGTGGCGCTAGGTACATCAGAGACAAATTCACTGTCATACTTATCTTTGAGTGAAAAATATCCAACAGCAGAAGCTTCATTCAACAATTGATTAACATCTTCTTTGTTAATTTTCGCTTTGTATTTACCTAACCTAGCCACATTACTTAAACCATCGTATTGTGCTGTTCCATTTGCAAAGACCGTAAAATTAAATGAAGGACAAGCACCAAAACAAGAGGTTTTTGAAAGAGAAACTAAAATCAATTCAGCAAACTCTGGACTTTCCATATCTTTAGATTCAGCTGCGGCATATTTACTCGACTCTTTTTTAGATTTCTGCTCGTTGGTTTTTTTTACGATTTCTATCTCATTCGCCACACCTTGTTGTTTTTTTGATTTACATCCAAAACTAAATAAGACTGTTACTAAGATGATTGCATAAGTTATATTTCTCATAATAATAATATTATTTTTTTATTGATCGAAACAAAATAGATTCCACTTATTTCTTCTTCGATTTCTGAACAGCTTGTTGTTGCTTCATTGCCTCTTCCATTCTCTTTTGAAAAGCAGATTGTTTTTTAGGCTTTGTTTTGTTCAATTCGATGGTAGCTCTAATTTTATTTTCATCAATCATATACTTTTTTACCAATAGCATAAGTCCCATTGTTACAAGGTTTCCACACAAATAGTAGTATGTAAGACCTGCTGAGAAGCTATTCAGAAAGAACAACATCATAAGCGGCATCAGGTACATAATTACCTTCATATTTGGCATTCCTGGCTGAGACGGCATACTCATTTGGCTACTATTCATTTTGGTATAAAAAATAGTAGAAATACACATCAATAAAGTGAATAAACTCACGTGATCTCCGTAGGCTGGGATATTAAAACCTAAATCATAAATTGATTCGTAAGTAGATAAATCTTCTGCCCAAAGGAAAGAACGCTGTCTTAA
>ENA-OUOG01002001-OUOG01002001.1-marine-metagenome-genome-assembly--contig:-NODE-2001-length-22224-cov-4.773152_pt1 | contig 22224 bp, 12 predicted proteins | sample MGYA00248635_ERZ508505 | MGnify/ENA primary metagenome ERZ508505 (study PRJEB26176, sample SAMN06267871) | marine metagenome | isolation source: Saanich Inlet, British Columbia, Canada | place: Pacific...
ATCAACGAGCTCAACCCCATGCGCATCGGCATGCGGGACGCGAGCCTGGCGGTCATCAACGCGGCCCGCGCCTCCTCGGCAGCATTGCGCATCGGCTATGCGGACAAGCAGAGCAGCGTGGCGAACGCATGGAAGAAGTGGATCGGCCAAAACAAAGGCCTCATCGAACTCAACGCCCTCGGCAAGAAGCGCGACCTCGAATCCTCCTTCGCCAAGCGTGCCTCCCAAGCGGGCAACCGCACCTACGCAGCTTGCGTCCCCGCCATTCAAGCCCTGAACGCGGAGTACTTCCCTTACCAAACCGCCCGGGCCCTCTTCGTCGAATACGTTTACTACGGTGCCGACATCTTGAACTTCGCTCACGCCTTTCGCAACGCCATCGAGTCCGGTGCAGAACTGGAAGAGAAGGGCGAATGGCAGTCCACCTTGGAATCCCTGCGCGGAACGGTGAGCGGGCACTTCCGCACGTACGACGCTGCGACCGACGAGGCCATCCTCGCTGCGCTCACGGGGCCGTACATCACCCACACCCCCCGTCCGGAATTCCTGCCGCAGGCGCTACAAGGAGTGGCCAATGGGACCGACTTCGCTTCGGATCTGTTCGGAAAATCCATCTTCGACGACGAAGAGGCCCTGGTGGCGCTCCTCGACAAAGGCAGCCCGAAGGTGTTTTCCAAGCTCGCGAAGGACCCCGCGTTCCAGCTCATTGAGCAACTGCGCAGCACGTACTTCGAAGCCGTGGCGCCGGAGTACGGTCGGTTGCGCGAAGCCCTCGACCTTCAGACCTCCACTTACACTCAGGCCCTGCGGGAGCTCTTTCCCGACGAGGCGTTTTTCCCGGATGCGAACAGCACGTTGCGCTTGACCTACGGCAAAGTCGAAGGTTCCGCTCCTTACGATGGCATGCGCTATGAGCCGTTTACGACGCACAAGGGCATCCTCCAGAAGTACATTCCGGGGGACGCGGATTTCGATTTGCCGGAGGACTTGGTCGAAGCGTTGCGTCGGGGAGATTGGGGGGCTTATGGCAACGCGGACGGCGACTTGCCGGTGTGCTTTACGGGGAGCAACCACACCACGGGCGGCAATTCGGGTTCGCCTGCACTCAATGGTGACGGGGAGCTCATCGGCATCAATTTCGACCGAACGTGGGAGAGCACGATGAGCGACATCTTATTCGATGAGACCCGATGCCGCAACATCATGGTGGACATCCGATACGTTCTCTGGGTAGTGGACGTTTATGCTGGTGCGGGTCACTTGGTCGACGAGATGGACCTCGTACGCTGAGGAGCGCTTGCCAGAAAGAAAAACCCCGCGTCGGCTGCCGACCCGGGGTTTTTTCACGAAATCGCCCGTGGGATTCAGGAGGCCATGAAGGCAATCGCCATGATGACGATGGCGAACATCATCAGCGCGAACACGACGGGTCCAGCGATTTCGTTCTGTTGGGGTTCGTGGTGATCGTGTGACATGCCGCAAAAATAGCGCAACTTGAAGCAGTTGCAACGCACGTTCCATTTTGTTCACAACGCGTGCAACGCTTTGAGCCCCTTGCGGGTTTAGAGCGTGGATGCAGTAACTTACCCGACTGCAACGATTTGAAACCAACGCCATGAAGCTCCATTCATCTTTGTTCCTCGTTTTGGGAATCTTGTCCCTTGTTCCTCATCACCTTTCAGCTCAATGTGCAGCCGGTGAAATCGAAATCACCATCGGGGTACAACCGGACAATTGGCCCAACGAAATCTCCTGGGAGTTGCTCTCGGGGACGGTCGTTTTGGCTGAAGGGAGCGGCGGAACTTCGGGGGTGTTGGAGGAGACCGTGGTGTGTTTTGCTTCGGAAGAAGAAGCGCCTTGCCTCGAATTCCACATCAACGATTCATACGGCGATGGCATTTACAGCCCGGGAGGCTACTGGATTTCCATCGATGGGGAGGAAGTGGCTTCGGGCAACAGCTACGGTTTTGGTGAGTCCGCTTACTTCCTTTGTCCGGAAGGGTACACGTGTTCGGACGCTCAGCTGCTGACGGACGCCGATTACGGCATGGTGGACCAAACAGCCGACACCTATTGGTACACGTTCACCCCACCTGCAAACGGCATGTACCTCCTGAGCACGTGCGAGGCGGCTTGCAACACGCGGCTTTGGGTCTACGATTACTGCAACATGAACAACTTCGACGACACCAACGAAGGTTCGATTTATTACGACGATTTCGAAGGCGGTTGCGGGGAGTCGGCGAACTTGACGGTGCTGTTGGAAGAAGGCGTCACGTATTGGATCCGCATCGCGAGCCTCGACGGTTCGTGCAACGCGGATTTTGCATGGGAGTTCGACTTTGTGGGGCCGCCGACCGGCTGCATGGACGAGGCGGCGTGCAATTACAGCCCGCTTGCGGAGGTTGACTCGGGGGAGTGCTCTTACCCGGGTGATCCGGATTGCACGGGGCCGGACTTGACGGTGTTGGAAAGTGCGATTTCCAACAGCTTGACTGCTGCGACCTTGAACGTGGGGCAGGGGGATTGCTATGTCGGGGAAGGCTGTCTGAACGGCTATGGAACGCGGGAGTTGGTCCGGTTCACCACCCACATCAAGAACGTTGGGGACGTGGACTACTACATCGGCCCAACGTCCAACAACGCGGAGACCCAGCAATTCGAATGGGGCGATTGCCACAACCACTTCCACTACAAAGGGTATGCGGAGTACATTTTGTTTGAAATGGACGGCACCGCCCTGCCCATCGGGTTCAAGAATGGATTTTGCGTGATGGATTTGGAGTGCAGCGATGGGGGAACGGCGCAATACGGTTGCAGCAACATGGGCATTTCGGCGCATTGTGGAGACATCTACAGCAGCGGTTTGTCCTGCCAATGGATCGATGTGACCGACATTCCCGACGGCCAATACCAGTTGGTGGTGCGCGTGAACTGGGACGAGAGCCCTGACGCCTTGGGGCGTCACGAAATTTCGTACGACAACAACTGGGCCGTGGTGTGCATCGGCATGGACCGCTCCAGTGGCGCGCTGGTCATCGAGGAATTCGACGACTGCCCGCAGTACACCGACTGCATGGGAGAGGTGTTCGGTTTGGCGCAGCCCGACTGCAATGGGGACTGCAACGGCTCCGCCCTCATGGGTGACCTCGATGCGAACGGTGCGCAGGAGTATTCGGATGCGGTCGATTACGTCGAGCACATTTTGGGCAATGACATTGAGGCGCTTCCGTGCACGGACATCGACCAAGACGGAGCCATCAGCGTGACGGACGCGGCCCTGATGTCGCAGTGCCAATTTTTCAACGCAGCGCACCAACACCCGGACTCATCCGGTGTACACGACAAATGCCAATTCCCGGTGGTAGCCATCACGAATCCCTTCGATTCCGTGCGGTTCTCCATCGGTGCGGTGAACACGAGCGAGGGCTTTGTGGACGTGCACGTCTTGAATCCAAACAACCGCATTGTGGGCTACGAGTTCGTGGTGAGCGGCATGGGCATTGCCAGTGCGGTGAGCATCGCTGACCCCATCGAGTACCCGATTCAACCGGCGCACATGCCGGGGGGACAGAAGGTCATCGGTTTGTCCTATGAAGGTCAGAGCTTCAAGAAAAACTACGAATGGGTTCCGCTTGTGCGGCTCTATTGGTCGAATGTTTCCGACGAGATTTGCATCGACAACATCGTGGACGTCGTGAACGACAACTACGAAAACACCGTGAACCTCATCGAGAACGGTTGCGTGCTGGTGAATTCGGTCAGCGAGTTCACAGCTGCAGCTCCGATGGTGTTCCCGAATCCGATGACGGATGAGGCGCTCATTCGGTTCGACAATCCCAGCCGTCAGCCGGTGCTCTTCGAACTGCTCGATTCCCGAGGTCGCGTAGTGCGAAGCGAGGAGGTCAATGGGGTGGAGCTTCGCCTCCAACGAGAAGATTTGGAACCTGGAAGCTACGTGTATCGGCTGACGGGGCGCAACGCCCAACCGATGACGGGACGGTTGTCGATTCACTGATTTAGAATCCATTGAAATGAAACGTTCTGCTCTTTTGCTTGCGTGGTGTTGGGCACTTGGGTCCGTGAATGGCGTCATTGGCCAAGTCGTGATCAACGAGTTTTCGGCAGCGAATTATTCGCTCGGAATCGGTGGGGACAACGAGGATTTCGTGGAGTTCTATAACCCCACGGGTGCGGCGGTGGATTTGGGCGGTTACTTTCTAAGCGATGATCCCGCGGATGCGACGAAATTTGAGATCCCGGCAGGCACGCAGGTGAACGCGGGGGGGTACCTGATGGTGATGTGTTCCGCAGAAGGCGAGGTTCCTGCGAACCTTTACGCGGGGGGCAACTTGAACACCAATTTCAAGATCCGCCAAACCGCAGGCGAGTCCATCGTATTTGCCGATCCATCCGGAGTGATTTTGGAGCAGCACACATTTGGCGTGGACTGGACGCCGAATCAAGCAGACCACAGTTGGTCCCGCGACGTGGATGGGAGCAACAACTGGGTGGTGTGCGCCACCCCGACGCCCAATGCATCCAACGGCGGCACGTACTATAGCGGTTATGCACCCACGCCGTCCTTTACGGTGGAGGCAGGGGTGGTCGCAGCCGGGACGACCGTTGCCCTCAATGGAGCGGCTGGTTTGGAAATTCGGTACACGACGAACGGGTATGCACCAACGGCGACCAGCACGTTGTATGCGGGGCCGATTGCCGTGAACGCCACGACGGTCATTCGCGCGGCGGCCTTCGATCCTTCTGGGGCGATGGCCACGAGCTTCATTGCAACGAATACCTACTTCGTGGGCAATGACGTGCACGACATGATCGTCGTTTCCGTATCCGGGAACGGTCAAGAGGATGGCGCTTGGCCCGGAGGATGGGGGGGAGGCGTCGATGAACCGGCTCACGTCGAATTCTTTCATCCCGATGGCACGTTTTGGTGCGAAGCCACGGGCGACAGCAACGAACACGGCAATGATTCGAACGCCTATCCTCAGAAAGGCTTCGATTACGTCTCCCGCGATGAAATGGGCTACAGCTATGCCGTTGAGGCCCCCTTGTTTCACGTCAAGCAGCGGGACGCCTACCAGCGCCTCATTTTCAAAGCCGCTGCAAACGACAACTACCCGTCTTCGGGCGGAGGGCACATCCGCGACGCCTACGTCCAAACCCTGAGTCACCTCGCCGACCTGCACCTCGATGAGCGCACGAACGAATCGTGCATCGTTTACTTGAACGGTGAGTATTGGGGCGTTTACGAGTACCGGGAGAAGGTGGATGATTTGGACTTTACCACCGAATACTATGACCAACCGCGGCACTTCGTGGACTTCATCAAGACGTGGGGGGGCACGTGGGAGGAATACGGCTCGGTGGCCGATTGGAACACCTTGGTGAATTTCGTCACCACGCAGGACATGACGGATCCCGCGAATTACGACTACGTCGTGAGCGTGCTGAATCCCATGAGCCTCATCGACTACTTCGTGATGAACTCCTACGTGGTGTGCGCCGACTGGCTCAATTGGAACACCGCTTGGTGGCGTGGCCGCCATCCGGACGGTGATGCAAAGCGGTGGCGCTATGCGCTGTGGGACATGGACAACACCTTCGGGCACGGTGCGAATTACACCGGTGTTCCCTCCCAACAACCGGATGCCGATCCGTGCAACCCGGAAAGCCTCGGTAACCCTGGAGGTCAAGGCCACGTCCCCGTGCTCAATGCCTTGCTGGAGAACGAAGATTTTTGGGCCCTGTACATCAACCGCTATGCGGACTTGAGCAACACGTACTTCAGCTGCGATTACATGCATTGGGCACTCGACTCCATGATCGCGGTCATCGAGCCCGAAATGCCGCGCCACATCCAGCGCTGGGGCGGGAACCTCGCCCAATGGGAGGCGAACGTTCAGGAGATCCACGACTTCATTGATGACCGGTGTGCATCCACGTTGGTGAGCGGCATGGAGGATTGTTACGACGTGGAATCCGCGACGGTGACGGTGCTCATCGATGGCATCGGCGAGGTGGAGGTGAACACGGTGACCATCAACCAGTCCGCTTCCCCGTTCAACGGGATTTACTTCGTGGGCTTGCCGTTGACGCTGACCGCTGATGTGGGCAACGCCTTGCCGTTTTTGTTTTGGGAGGTCGTCGAAGGCGACGTGGAGTTGCTCGATCCGGAGAACCCGGAGCTGGGCTTTGAGCTGATGGGGGACGTGACGTTGATTGCCCATTTTGCGACGGATTTGGACCCGGAAATGCTGGTGTTCCAGGTGGAACCAGCAGGTGCAGGCCAAATCCTGCTCGACGGAATCCCCTTCGCCTCCTACCCCGCAAGCCAGCTGACCGATGCGGGCTACCACAGCATCGCTGCGCAGGGCGTGGACGAATGGCACGTATTCACGGGCTGGACCACCACGGGATTGAACGTTTCTCCTTCGGCGACGAGTTCACCGGGCACCATTTTCGTGAACGAACCCGATACGATTACGGCACACTTTGAAGTCATCCAGCACATCGAAGTGACGGTGAAGGTGGAACCCGCAGGTGCCGGTACGGTGTTGTTGGAGGGCGGCATCAGCACGATGTCCGAATGGTCGGGTGGATTGGAGCCCATCGGCGCGTTGGATGCCACGGCGACGCCCGAGCCCAATTGGGTGTTCGATCGGTGGACGAGCGAGCAGGCGAACCCGTTCCCGGGGCCACAGGAGCGCGAGGTGGCGTTCAACATCGAGGAATCCGATGTCCTCACGGCGCACTTTACGCCCATTGAATTCGCGATCTATGTGCCGACGGCGTTTTCGCCCAACAACGACGGAATGAATGACGCGTTCTTGCCTGTGGGGGAGGCGATTTTGACGGAGAACTACCGCCTCCGCGTTTTCAATCGCTGGGGCGAAATCGTGTTTGAATCGGAAGATCCGACCCAGCCTTGGCTCGGTGAACACCAAGGCGGCGGACATTATGTCCCGGATGGCGTTTACCAGTACCACCTGCGGTTGCAGTCCGCGCACAAGGACGCCCCCGAGGAGCGCTCGGGCTTCATTCAGGTCATTCGCTGATGGGGCGCGTTGTCTCGCTGTGGTCGGGACCGCGCAATCGCTCGACGGCGCTGATGTATTCCGTGGCGCAACGCGCTGACGTTGAGGTGGTGGACGAACCGTTGTTCGGGCACTACCTCGCGCTGAGTGGGGCGGCCAGGCCGTCGCGCAAGGAGGTCCTTTCGGCTCAAGCGACCGACCCGTGGGCGTTGTTGCCCTTGTTGCAGCCGCGCGTTGGACGCGATGTGTTCCTGAAGCACATGGCCTGCCACCTCAGGGGATGGGCGCCGGAGGTGTTTGCTGAGCACGTGCACGTTTTGCTGGTGCGGGAACCGGCCGCCGTGGTGGCCAGTTACCGGAGCGGGGTGGATCGACCGACCTTGGAGGATTTGGGCTATGCATGGCAGGCGTGGTGGTGGGTGGAATGCCAGCGGCGCGGCTGGCCGGTGTTCGTGCTGGACAGCGATCGGCTCGTGTTGGATCCGGAGGAGGGCTTGCGGGCGCTTTGCGCGGCGTGCGGTTGGGGGTGGGAGCCGGAGATGATGGCGTGGGAGCCGGGACCGAGGAAGGAGGACGGGGTTTGGGCCCAATACTGGTACGCCAACGTGCACGCCTCATCCGGCTGGAAACGCGGCGCGTCCTTGCCGACGGCCCCAGAGCTCACCCAGGCCGAACAGACGCTCGTAGCCGAATGCCGCCCGCACCATGACGTGTTGAAGGCGCACGCGATGAATTAACTTGCTGCCCATGGCGAAATGGAATCTACCCGACCCCCGGAACGAGGGGACGCAGGTTTGGGTGAACGGATTGGTGCCGCGCGAGGAGGCGCGGGTGCACGTGCTGGACAGCGCGGTGCAAGGAGGCGATGCGGTGTGGGAGGGACTGCGCGTTCGATCGGGAGCGGTGGTCCAATGGAGGGAGCACGCGAGGCGGTTGCGGGACTCCGCACGGGCATTGGCGTTTGCTGAAGTGCCGACGGAGGACGCGGTTTGGCATGCAGTAAAGGCCACCCTCGAAGCGAACGGCATGACCGACGGCGTGCACATCCGATTGACCCTCACCCGCGGGCGCAAGCAGACCAGCGGCATGGATCCGCGGCTCAACACCTTCGGCCCGACCCTCATCGTGCTTCCGGAGTACAAGGGCTACGTTTACGGCAGCGAAGGCATTCGGCTCATCACCGCATCCACCCGCCGCAATGCGCCGTCGTTCCTCGATTCGAAAATCCACCACGCGAACCTGCTCAACAACATCCTGGCGAAGATCGAAGCCAACGTGGCCGGCGCGGACGATGCGGTCATGCTCGACGAGCGGGGATTCCTCGCGGAAACGAACGCGACGAACCTGTTCCTTGTTCGGGACGGGGTGTTGCTCACGCCGCGGCCCACGGCCTGCCTCCCAGGCATCACGCGCGGCTATGTGCTGCAGCTCGCTCGTGAACTCGGCATTCCGGCGGCGGAGCGCGACTTGTCCCTAACGGAGCTGTACACCGCCGACGAGGCGTTCACGACCGGAACGATGGGCGCCCTCGCGCACGTCATCGAGGTCGATGGCCGGTCCATACCGGGGCAAGGGCCGCTGACGCAACGCCTTCAACAACGCTACGAATCCTCCATCCTGCAGACCGCCCGAAGCTTGACCTCATGAATACGTTCACCCTGATTTTGAAGTACCTCGCTGTTTTTGTGCTCGCCATCTTTGTCGGTTCGTTTTCCATGATGGGCTTGCACCTGTTGTCGGGCGTGATGTGGCCGGAATTCAGCCTCAACGAAATGCCGGCGAACCCACAGGCCTTGGAGCAGTTCATGGCGGCGATGCCCCTCGGTCCGATGGTGGCGGTGCTGGTTTCGCATTGGGGCGGGACCGTGTTGGGGGCCATCACCGCCGTGTTGGCTTCGGGGCGGCGGCAGGTTTGGCCAGGCGTGGTGATGGGCGCTTGGTTCACCATTGGCGGCATCGCCAACAACGCCCTGTTGCCCGCGCCGTTTTGGCTCGAAGCCGTGGACCTCGTCGGGTACATCCCGCTGGCCTACCTCGTCAGCCGGCCGTTGGTGAAGGCCGACGCTTGAGCAACGTGTTGAGCGTGACGGCCACGATGACGAGGCCAATGCCGGCCATGGCGTAGCCGTTCAGCCGCTCGTCAAAGAGGAAGAGCCCGCTGAGGAAGGCGAGCACGGCCCCCACGTATTTGAAGGGCATGATGGTGCTGGCTTGGCCTTGATGGAGGGCGAAGGTCATCGCGATTTGGGCCACAATGCTCAACAGGCCCACGGCCAACGCCAACCCCCATTCCCACCCCACCGGCGGCACCCACGTGAACGCGGTCAGCGACCCCGAAACCGGCACCGCCACCAAGTGAAACCAGATCACCACGCCCACCGGATGGTCCGTATCCCGGCACTTCATCGTCGCCAAATACGCCACCCCCGCCGCCGCCGCGCTCACCACGCCCAACGCGAGGTACCACCAACTCACCCGCGCATCGAACCCCTTGACCATCAGCACCCCCACGAACGCCAGCCCGAACAACCCCCACTGCACCGGACGCATCGCCTGCTGCCCATCGAACCGCCGCGCCAACAACACCGTGAAAATCGGCGACAAGTACTGGATTACGGTCGCAGAAGCCAACGGAATGTGCCGAATGGTGTGAAAAAACGTGGCCAAGCCGATGGTCCCGAACACCCCGCGCACCAACAGCCAACGCCGGTTGTACCCCAACAACGGCTTGCCCTTTGCGAGCAACCAACCGCCGGCCAACACCAACGACACGACCGACCTTAAAAACACAAGTTCCTCCGTCGGCAAGTGTCCCAGCGCCTTGACGCACAGGTTCGCCGACGTGTACAAGACCGTCGCAAGCAACATCCACGCGATGCCGGCGTGCGGCCCGCCCATTACATGTTGCGGCGGTACGCGCCGCCCACTTCGAAGAGCGCGTCCGTCAACCGCCCAAGCGACGTCACCTTGCACGCCTCAAGCAGTGCCTCGAAGACGTTGCCCCCGCTGACCGCTGCCTGCTGCACGTCCTTGATCGCGTCCGAAGCGCGCTCCGCGTAGGCCGTTTGCAACGCCTCCACATTCCGCAACTGCACCGCTTTTTCCTCCTCTGTCGCCCGAATGACCTCCCCGGGAACGATGGTGGGCGACCCCTCCTTCGAGAGGAAGGTGTTGACCCCGATGATCGGATATTCCCCGGTGTGCTTCAGCATTTCGTAGTGCAAGCTCTCCTCTTGGATGCGCGAGCGCTGGTACATCGTTTCCATCGCGCCGAGCACGCCACCGCGCTCCGTGATCCGGTCGAATTCCGTGAGCACCGCTTCCTCCACGAGGTCCGTCAGCTCTTCGATGATGAACGAGCCCTGCAACGGGTTCTCGTTCTTCGCGAGCCCGAGCTCCTTGTTGATGATGAGCTGGATGGCCATGGCCCGCCGCACGCTGTGTTCCGTCGGGGTGGTGATGGCCTCGTCGAACGCGTTGGTGTGCAGGGAGTTGCAGTTGTCGTAAATGGCGTAGAGCGCTTGCAGCGTGGTGCGGATGTCGTTGAAGTCGATTTCCTGCGCGTGCAAGCTGCGGCCGGACGTTTGGATGTGGTACTTCAGCATCTGCGCGCGTGGGGAGGCCCCGTATTTTTCGCGCAAGGCTTTGGCCCAAATCCGCCTCGCCACCCGCCCGATCACCGCGTACTCCGGATCGATGCCGTTGGAGAAGAAAAAGCTCAAGTTGGGGCCGAACCGGTCGATGTTCATCCCCCGGCTCAGGTAGTACTCGACGTAGGTGAAGCCGTTGGCCAGCGTGAAGGCGAGTTGCGTAATGGGGTTGGCGCCCGCTTCGGCAATGTGGTAGCCGCTGATGGACACGGAATAAAAGTTCCGCACGCCCCGATCGATGAAACTCTGCTGCACGTCGCCCATGAGGCGGAGCGCAAATTCCGTGGAGAAAATGCAGGTGTTCTGCGCTTGGTCTTCTTTCAGGATGTCCGCTTGAACGGTTCCTCGAACGCTGTGGAGAGCATGGGCCCTAATCCGCTCATAATCCGACGGTTCAAGGATTTCGTCTCCCGTAATCCCCAGCAGCAGCAACCCCAAGCCGTCGTTGCCTTCAGGCAGCGCTCCTTCGTACTTCGGGCGCGGCAACCCGCGATCCTCCCAACGGGCCTTGAGCGCGGATTCAACGCGTTCCTCCAGCCCGTGTTCCCGGATGAACCGCTCGCACTGTTGGTCAATGGCCGCGTTCAAAAAGAACCCGAGCATCATCGGCGCCGGGCCGTTGATGGTCATCGAAACCGAGGTCGCCGGGTCGCACAAATCGAATCCGCTGTAAAGCTTCTTCGCGTCGTCGAGGCTGCACACACTCACGCCGCTGTTGCCGACCTTGCCGTAAATGTCCGGGCGCGGGTCCGGGTCGCGCCCGTACAACGTCACGCTGTCGAATGCGGTTGAGAGCCGCTTGGCGGGCATGCCCAACGAAACGTAATGGAAGCGCTTGTTCGTGCGTTCCGGCCCCCCTTCGCCTGCGAACATGCGCGTCGGGTCTTCGCCTTGGCGCTTGAACGGGTAAATGCCCGCCGTGTAAGGGAAGGCTCCGGGCAAGTTCTCTTGAAGCGCCCATCGAAGCAGGTCTTTCCAGCCGGATAAACGGGGCACGCTCACCTTGGGAATGCGCTGGTGCGAAAGGCTTTCTGTGGTGGTTTCTACGTCAATTTGCTTGTCCCGAACCTGAAAGCTGAAAATGGCCGCCCGGTACCGATCCCGGAGTTCAGGCCACTTTTCTAGCCAAGCCAAGTTCTTCGGGTCGATTTCCATGGTGAGTTCCTCGGCCCGGGCCAGCACGGCTCCCCGATCGGTTTCCGAGAGGGCCTCCGCAGCCACGCGCAAGGCCTGAAGCGTCCCGGCCCGCTCCGCTTGTTGGTCCACCCAGGCATTGTAGGCCCGATTCGATTCGGCGATTTCGCTCAAATAGCGCACCCGGCCCGGCGGGATGACGAAGATTTTCTCGCTGTCGTCCATCGGCCCGACGAACGATGTTCGAAGCTCCGTTTCCGTGCGCTCCGCCAGCCGGTCCATGACCATTCGGTAGAGCCGGTTCGTCCCCGGGTCGTTGAACTGGGATGCGATGGTGCCGACCACGGGCAAGTCCTCGTCCGCTGCGTCCCACAGGTCGTGGTTGCGCTTGAACTGCTTGCGCACGTCGCGGATGGCGTCCAGTGCGCCGCGCTTGTCGAACTTGTTGATGGCCACCACGTCGGCGAAGTCGAGCATGTCGATTTTTTCGAGCTGCGTGGCGGCGCCGAATTCGGGCGTCATGACGTAGAGGGCCACGTCGCTGTGGTCCATGATTTCCGTGTCGCTTTGGCCGATGCCAGAAGTCTCGAGAACGACGAGGTCGAACCGCGCGGCTTTCAGGACGTTCACGGCTTCAGCGACGTGCTTGGAGAGGGCGAGGTTGGATTGGCGCGTGGCGAGGGAGCGCATGTAGACCCGTCCGTTTTGGATGGCGTTCATGCGGATGCGGTCGCCGAGGAGGGCGCCGCCGGTTTTGCGCTTGGAGGGGTCGACGCTGATGAGGCCGATCCGGGCGTCCGGAAAGTCCAGGAGGAAACGCCGCACGAGCTCGTCGACCATGGAGGACTTGCCCGCACCGCCCGTGCCGGTGATGCCGAGGACGGGCACGGCGGGCAGTTCCGAATGCGCTTGTGAGAAAGCTGCGCCGAAGCCTTCGGGGTCGGTTTCTGCTGCCGTGATGCAGCGGGCGATGTCTCGGGTTTGGCCTTCAGCCAGCCGTTCCAACGCTCCGTCCAACGCCGCCACGCCGCTCACCGTCGCGAAGTCCGCCCGCTCGATGAGGTCGTTGATCATTCCCTGCAAGCCCATCGCGCGGCCGTCGTCTGGGTGGTAAATCCGCTCAATTCCGTACGCGTGCAATTCCGCGATCTCCTCCGGCAAAATCGTGCCGCCACCGCCACCAAAAATGCGGATGTGCCCGGCTCCGCGCTCGTCCAGCAGGTCCTTCATGTACTTGAAATACTCGATGTGCCCGCCTTGGTAGGACGTCATGGCAATGCCTTGTGCGTCTTCTTGGATCGCGCAGTTGACGACTTCATCGACGCTGCGGTCGTGTCCGAGGTGAATGACCTCGCAGCCGGAACGCTGCATGATGCGCCGCATGATGTTGATGGCCGCGTCGTGGCCGTCGAAGAGGCTCGCTGCGGTGACGATGCGCACCTGGTGCGTCGGGCGGTAGGGGGCAGGGGGAGTTTGTTGGGTAACCATGTCGTTGATGGTGTTGGAGGCCAAAACCGCCGCAAAGTTAACCCGCACGCCTCCGACCACCGCGCGTTTTCGTCCCGACCTGCTCAGCCGTTGCGGTGGCGCGCATGCCACGCTTGGGTCCGCAGTTCCGCGTTGTGCCGGATGTTGGCCCAAAACAAATTGTAATCCGCAATGTGCCAATCCTTCAACCCCAGCATCGACCCCAACGGCATCCGGAGGGGCCGAATCCACAACAAGCCGTCCTTCGGAATGGCTCGAATGGTCCGCGAATACCGCAACTGCATCTTCCGGTTCAGGATGCCGAAGTGCGCCCCATAAGCACTGTATTCTTCCAAATCCGCCGTCCAAGTGGTCGGATTCACGGTCGGATTTTTCACGAAGTCATCGCGGTAGTAATCCGGATAGTGCCCCCGCGCCACCGTCATCCAGGTCAAGTAACCACCGGTGGCCTCCGGCTCGTGCATCGGTTTCAGGTGCTGAAAACCGGCGGGGTCGAGTTGCATCCCCGGCACATAGGCGGCCACCAACCGTTGGGCGAGCTCCGAGCCGGCGTCGTCAAACCGTTCGCGCATCAGCCGAATGAGGTGGTAACTCCCTTGGCTGTGTCCGGCGAGGATCAGGGGCAGCCCGCGGTCTTCGTGCTCGAGGTACCAGTCGAAGGCGCGCTGCACGTCGCTGTAGGCCAAATCCAACGCCGCCGCCCCATCCGGCACATCCTGATAAAAGACGCGAAGGTGCGCCTGCCGATACCGCGGGGCGAAAACCCGACCGCATCCCCGAAACGCCGAAGCCTGGTGCTGAAGCGGCCACGCGTCGGCAATGGCCCGTGCCACCTCGTCGTTCCACGCGGCGTTCCACTCCTCGCCGAGTCCGCGGTGCGTCGTCGGGTGCACGAAAAACACATCGGCCAACGGAGCCGCCGAATCGGCCGCGGGAATCAACGCCGGGTGCAGGGGGTGCGCCACCGGGTCGGGCATCGGACCATAGCCCTTCGGCCAAGCGCGCAGTTTATTGAAGCGCGGATGCAGCCCCCACGCTAGGGGATTGCCGTACTCCGGCGCTTCCCACGCCTCGCCCGTGCGGAAGGGAAAGGGGAATTCGGTTTTATCCCGATCGTCGAAACCAAACATCACTCACGAAGGAAAGCGGTTTCCGTCCCCCATCCAAACGTTTCCATCACTTCCTGCCAATCTTCCGGCAACGGCGATTTCCAGGTGCGTTCCGTTCCGTCCGGATGCTGGAGCGCGAGGTGCCCGGCGTGGAGGTAGAGCGGTCGGTGGGTGAAGTGTCCCGCGAAGAACCGGTTGTGCGGTTTGTCGCCGTGGGCGGAGTCGCCGATGATGGGGTGGCGCAAGTGACGCAGGTGTAACCGGATTTGATGGTATCGACCTGTGGAGGGCCGGCATTCGACCAAGCTAAATCGGCTGGTGGGGTAGCGGGTGATGGCCACCGGCCACTCGAAATGGGCCCGTGGAATGAAGTCCGTTGACGCGTCCTTTGGAAGGGCGTTGTGGCTCGTGGGGAGGGGCTTGTCCACGGTACAGGGAGCTTCCAGCCATCCCCGCACAATTGCCACGTAGCGCTTTTCAACGCGGTGGGAGGCGAACTGTTCGTGGAGCATGCGGTGCGCCTCGCCACCGCGTGCGAACAGGACGAGGCCGCTCGTCGGTCGGTCGATGCGGTTGACCGGATGCCAGCGGTGATCGATGGTCCCCTCGGCCAGCAGCCGTTCGCGCAAATTGTCGGGGTCTTGCAGGGCGAGGTCCGTCCGATGGACCAGCAGGTGGCTCGGTTTGTCCACCACCACCACCTGCTCATCCACGTGGACCAAACGGTGGGGCCGGGTCGCCTTCGGCCAATCTTCCGTGCACGTGCTCATTTGCGGGGTGTGCGTTGTCTGCCCATATTGCCTTATTTTGCGCGCCGAAGTTAGGGCGAAGCAACGCTTTAGGCGCTGAGTTTGTCTTTCCTTCTGACGTCCTAATTGGAGCGAGAATTGACCGAACCTGCCATGATTCAAATGAACATTCGCACCGGAGTTTTGCCATCTGCTTGGGCCGCTTTCGTCGGCTTCATTTTATTGAACTCCAGTGTTTTAGGCCAAATGGTGTCCGTGACCTGGGAAGTGGACACCACCTTTTATGCCCCGGCGCCCCTCACAGGGAGCGCGCCTGGCACGCCGGCCTACGACTTTGATGAGGAGAATGAGCTCGCCGGGTACACGACCTATCGGGTCTACGCCAACTTCACGAACCCCACGGACAAGCTCGTGTCGGTGTTTTCGGCGAACAATGCGGCGGATTTGACCGCGCCGATCGTTTTGAACGCCCCCTGCGGATGCTACAACACGCCGCTGTACGGGGTGTTTTACTTGGAGAGCTTGAACGATATCTTCTTTCCCATCATTCCGGAATTGGAATTCGATAGCTACCTGTCTTTCGGCGGGGTGGGCATCCTGGCCACGCCGAACATTTCCTCGGTGTACAACAACATCACGGGCTTTTGCGACATGACCGTGGACGACGGGGCGTTCATTTTGAACGGGGGAGCGGGGTTGGTTTGCGGGGAATCGCTCCAAATCGAATTGTTCCACATCACCACATGCGGCCCCTTTGATTTCCATGCCTGCTTTCAGGTCTTCCCCGAGGGCAGCCAAGCGGCAGGAGACATTCAGTTGTACTGCATGGAAACCAACGGCGGCATGCTCTCGGTGGAACCGCCATGTGAGGTCTGGTCCGAGGAGGATGCGGCCATCAGCGTGATCAGCGACATTGACTGCTTCGGTGATTTGGCCACGGTGGAAATCCAACCGCAAGGCGGCGCCAACCCCGGCATCACGTATGAATTGTTCAGCGCAGCGGACACCACGCTCATCGCGACGCAAACGGGCAACAACCAATTCACGGGCTTGGCAGAAGGGGAATACTTCGTGGCCCTCGTGGACGGCAACACCTGCCGCGACACGTCGGAGGCGTTTTCGTTCGTCGAACCGCCTGCGTTCGAAGTGTCCTTCACGCTGGAGCAAGACAACGTTTGCCCAGGAGAGAACGCGTCCGTCGTTCACATGGAAGTCGCTGGCGGGACGGAACCCTACGAGTTTTCGGCTTTCCTAGCCACCAATCCGGGGGTGGTCACCTTGCCCAACGGGCAAAACGACTGGATCGGCTTGCCCTGCATTCAGGGGGACGGTGGATACGAGTTTCACGCAGAGGATGCGAACGGCTGCGCAGTGGAGGCCTTGATTGAATTGAATTGCCCGGCTGAATTGCTGTTCGACTTGGAGGCCGAGGACGTGACCTGTTTCGGGGCCGACGACGGCGAAGTGTCCGGTGTGGTGACCGGAGGGACAGGAACCTTGATTTGGGAGGCGAACCCCGCGATGGATGCGCTGGAGGGAGGGGCTCCGTTGGTGGTCAACTTCACCGATTTGGGTCCTGCAGACTACGACGTGACCATCACCGACGAAAACGGCTGTACGGCGACAACGAGTTTTGAAATCGCGCAGCCGGAAGAGGTGACCACGGAAGTGAATTCCACGGACCTCGGTTGTGCAGGTGAGTGCAACGGCACGGTGGTTCAGTCCGCTTCGGGAGGAACGGCTCCCTATGATTTTGTGGTGACGACCCTGGCCGGTGCGGGAGCGAATCCAAATGCTTTGTGCGCGGGGACGTATTTGGCCAACACCATCGATGCCAACAACTGCGTGATTCAAGATACGGTGGTCATTTCCGAACCCACGCCGATTGAATTCGATGTCGTCGTGAGCAACGTGAGCTGCGCGGGGCAGGCTGATGGGTCGATTTGCGTAGTGGGAGCTTCGGGAGGCAATGGCACGTTGATGTACCAAGTGGATCCCCCGGAGGATGCGTTCGTGAACACCCCATGCTTCGATTTGCCGGTGGGAACCTACACCATCAACGTCATGGATGAATCGAATTGCATGGTGTCGGTGACGGGCCTGACGCTGACGGAGCCGGAGCCGATGCAGTTGATTTTGAACACGGATGAGATTTCGTGCTTTGGCTTTGACGATGGGGCGGTGAGCGTGAGCGCCATCGGGGGCACCGGTGAGATCGAGCTGGTTTCGCCCGTTGCCACGACGTTGCCGTTCACCTTGGATGGCCTCGGGGCGGGCACCACAACCTTGGAAATCATCGACGAGAGCGGCTGCACGTTGCAGTCCGACATCCTGTTCGTTGAGCCGGATCCGTTGACCTTGGAGGTTTTGTCCACCCAAAACATCGCCTGTGGTGGGGACTGCAACGGCAGCGCCATCCTTGATTTTGCAGGCGGAACAGGGTCGATTGAGTTGGAAGTCAACGGCAGCTCGAACTTCAACTTGGGCGCTCTGTGTCAAGGCGAATACCAGGCCACGGTCACCGATGCCAACGGTTGCGTAACGGAGTCGGCATTCGCCATCGATGCGCCGCCCGCGCTGGAAGTGCTGATGGCGGTCACGAACGTGACCTGCACGGGCATGAACGATGGGGCCGCGAACATCTTCCCGACCGGGGGCACGGGCGTGCTGACTTGGGAGGTGTTCCCGGCGGGCATTGATTTGGACAATTTGTACGAGGGGGAATATGCGGTTTCGTTGGTGGACGCAGTGGGCTGCACGGAGGACACGGTGTTCGTGGTCGGGGCCGAGGAGGTGACGGACATGGAAGTGGTGATGCTGAGCTCGCCGGTGACGTGTTGGAACGAGGAGGATGGCACAGCGACGGCCTCGGTGACCGGGGGGTACGCACCCGTTGAGTTCTTGTGGAGCGACAATTTGGCCCAAAACACGGCCACCGCAACGGGACTGCCCGAAGACGTCTACAGCGTGGTCATCACCGACGACCTCGGTTGCACCATCACCCGAACGGTGGAAGTGGAGCCGACCATCGGATGCCTCTTCATCGCCGAGGCCATCACGCCCAACGGCGACGGCTACAACGATGAGTGGATCGTTGGGGGATTGGAATACTTCCCGAGTGCTCGCGTGACGGTCTTCAACCGTTACGGTCAGGTGCTGTTCGAATCCCAGGGCTACGAAACCCGGTGGGATGGCCGTTACAACAACGCGCCCCTGCCCATGGCCGATTATTACTACACCATCGAGTTCGCGAACGGCAATGCGCCGATTACGGGAACCGTTACCTTGAAATACTAAGTCACCATGAGCATCATCCGCAACATCGCATGGGGAGCCGCATTGGTGGCAGGATTCGCGACGACCGCGCAAGCGCAGCAAGTCTTCCGCCGGTCGCAGTTTTTGGTCAACCCTTACTTGAGCAATCCCGCCGTGGCGGGCACGTTACCAGAAAGCCCCATTTCGGCTTCGTTTCGCAACCAATGGGCGGGTTTTGATGGCGCGCCGCGTACGAACACGATTTCGGCCCATACCAGCTTGCCCAACCGGTTTGGCATTGGCGGGGTGGTCTATTCGGACAACACCGGGGGGGCCATTCAGCAATCGGGAGTCGAATTGACGGGGAGTTACACGATCGATTTGAACAACTACGATGCGGTTTCGTTTGGGTTGAGTTTGATGGCCAGTCAGTGGTCGTTTGACAACGATTTGGAGGTGTGGGATGTGGAGGATCCGGCACTGCAATGGGGCATGGAGCAGAGCATGAGCTTGGACGCCAACTTTGGGATGATGATTTTCGGGGATGCGTACTCGTTTGGTTTTGCCATTCCTCAATTGCTTCAGTCCAAATCCGGAATCAACCCCTCCAACATCGGCACCACGAACAACGAGAACTCCCTCTTCCGTCATTTTCGGTTCATGGGGCGTTACGAATACGATGTGAACAAGGATTTCTCCATCGAAACTGCCGGTCTAGTTCGGTTCACAGCAGTGACTCCTGCACAATTGGACGTCTACGCGAAAGCGTGTTACGCCCAAACAGCATGGCTCATGCTCGGCTTCCGATCGGGGGATGCGGTACTCGTCGGGGCGGGCTTCGATTACGAGCAATTCGGTTTGGCCTACACCTATGACATCACGTCCACGGACGCCCGCTTGTTCAGCCCCCACACGCACGAGCTCAGCTTGACCTTTTACATGCCGCGAAACGGAGGGTTCTCGAGCCGATCGCTCAATAGCAAGCGCATCATCAGCCGCAGCCGACTTGTCCGCTGATTCAATTGTTGTAAATTTAGGGGGAACTACCAGGACATGCAGAAGATTTTTACTCTAGCGTTGGCGCTCGCTCCCGCGTTGACATTCGCTCAATTCCAAGAGCTCGTAATCGAGGAGGTCCCCAACAACGGCCTTGTCAAGGGCCAAACATGGCGCGTTTATGCGTTGATGGAAAACCCAGGTGACGTCATTGACGCCGTGTTTGGCGAGGAGAACGCTCCATTGCGACTGCACGCCGAAAACGGCTTCTACCAGCATCCCAAAGGTGGCGCGCTTGCGAGCGAGGTTCAGCGGTATGACGTGGAGCAAGACCGCTCCTTGCGTTACGACACCTGGTTCACCATCGGCAAAGCGGACAACTACCTCAACAAGGTTTCCTCTTTCCCCCCTGACTTGAGTTTCGATGCATTCGAAGCCGGTGGCGATTTCGAAACCAACAACGGGGCGTGGTTCGTCGTTCCGACGGAATTCCAAGCCATTGCTCCGCCCGACCGCAAAATCCTGCTCATGCAACTCACCGCTGACGGTCCCATTGAAGGCGTCATCAACTTGCACGGGCGCGAAGCCCAAACGTTTGACGAAGCCGGCAACATCGTCGGGAGCGTCACGCCGATCCAAGTCGAAGGCGTGAAACTGGAGTTGCCTCCTCGGAACTGAATTCTAGGCATCCGTGGGCATCGGCCGGCACTTCCCTCGATGGGCGGTTGCCGGCCGATGACGTTCAGGCCTGTGCCGGAACGAATTTCGATTGCAGGTGGGGCCCGGTTACAGAACCCGTCGCTTGTAAGGCGCCTTCGGGTGGGCCCTGGTAGACGCACTGTCCGCCCGCAGCGCCACCGCCTGGTCCCATGTCGATGAGGTGGTCGGCGTGGGCCAACACATCGAGGTGGTGTTCAATGACCACCAAGGTGTGGCCTTGGTCAATGAGGGCGTCGAACGCGTCGAGCAACCGCTGAACGTCGTGCACGTGCAAGCCCGTGGTGGGTTCATCGAATACGAACAGCGTTGAACCGTTGCGCGAGCCTTTGGAAAGGAAGGTGGCGAGTTTGATGCGCTGCGCCTCCCCGCCGCTGAGGGTATGCGAACCTTGGCCGAGCGCCAAATACCCCAGTCCGACGTCCGACAACGGCTGGAGCTTTTCGACGACTTTGGTCAGTGAGGCCGGACGTTTTTTGGAAGTCGGGTCGTTTTCTGAAAAGAAGCCGATGGCCTCGTCGACGGTCATGGCGAGGACATCGGCGATGTGCCGGTTGCGCCACTTGACCTCGAGGACATCGGACTTGAATCGCAGTCCTTTGCAGGCATCGCACGTCAACCGAATGTCGGCCATGAACTGCATGCCGATGGTAACTTCGCCTTCCCCGTCGCACTGGTCGCAACGGCCACCCGGCACGTTGAAGGAAAAGTGCCCCGCTTTATAGCCTCGGGCTTGGGCCATGGGGGTCGAAGCGAACAAGGCGCGGATGTCGTCGAATGCTTTGACGTAGGTGACGGGGTTGGAGCGGGAGTTTTTGCCGAGGGGGTTTTGGTCCACGCTTTCCAACGAGTTCAGGTTGCCCCATTCGCCGCTCAACGTTCCTCGACCACTCGGAGTTTGGAGGCCCTCCAACTCCGCCCGCACGAGCGGGGTGAAGACTTCGTTGATGAGGGTACTTTTTCCCGATCCGCTCACTCCGGCCACAACAGTCAAGGCGTGCAGCGGGATGTCGACGTCGACGCCCTTCAAATTGTTCGCCCGTGCGCTCCGCAGCTGCAGGACGTCTTTCAAGGGCCGCGGACATTCAGGCAGGGGAATGCGCATTCTTCGGGACAAATAAGCGGCCGTCAACGAAGGGTGTTCCGCAGGAAGGGCCGCACACGCATCCAAGGAGCCTGAGAACACCACTTCGCCCCCGTGTGTTCCCGCCAGCGGCCCCATGTCGATGACGTGATCGGCAGCAGCGAGGATGTCCTCGTCGTGCTCCACCACCACGACCGTGTTCCCCAAATCGCGCAATCCGTGCAAGACGGCAATGAGTCGCTGGGTGTCGTGCGGGTGCAGGCCGATGCTCGGTTCGTCCAAAATGTAAGTGGAACCGACGAGGCTGCTTCCAAGGCAGGTGCTCAACGCGATGCGTTGGGATTCGCCCCCGCTCAGGGTATTGCTCGGCCGGTTCAGGGTCAGGTAGTCCAATCCCACATCGGCCACATACCCCAGCCGCGATTGGATTTCCTCCAGCAGCCGGGCGGCCACCTTCGCATCAGCGGGCGAAAGGTCCAACTCGCGCGCCCAATTCAACACCTCCGAAATCGGAGCCATCAACAGATCGGGGAGGGAACGCTCACCGACCAGGACGTTGCGCGCATCGGGGTGGAGCCGAGCGCCCTTGCAGGAGGTGCAGGCGGTGCGCCCGCGGTAGCGGCTCATCAGCACGCGGTTATGGATTTTGTATCCTTTCGCTTCGAGGTGGTCGAAAAACGCATGAATGCCCTTGAACCCTTTGCCGCCGCTCCAGACCAAATCCCGTTGCTCCTCTGTCAAATCCTGCCAGGGCTTGTGAATGGACAGGCCCTCGCGCGCCGCAGCCAAACACAACTGGTCGTTCCATCGCGCGTGCTGTTCCGAGCGCCACGGGGCAATGGCGCCCTCGTAGAGGCTCAGCCGGGCATCCGGGATGACGAGTTCGGGGTCGATGCCGAGGATTTGGCCAAACCCTTCGCACCGCGGGCACGCGCCCACCGGGCTGTTGAAAGCGAAGAAATCCGGGGTCGGCTCGGTGAAGCTTCGGCC
>ENA-OUOG01002002-OUOG01002002.1-marine-metagenome-genome-assembly--contig:-NODE-2002-length-22194-cov-4.157616_pt1 | contig 22194 bp, 21 predicted proteins | sample MGYA00248635_ERZ508505 | MGnify/ENA primary metagenome ERZ508505 (study PRJEB26176, sample SAMN06267871) | marine metagenome | isolation source: Saanich Inlet, British Columbia, Canada | place: Pacific...
GAAAAATATCTGATGCTATGGAGGAGAACAGATGTAATGTAGGAATGTATCTGGGAAAACCCAAGGCCGTTTTTGAATCATTAATCAAGCAATTTTCTATTGTAAAAGTCATTACCAATCACGACTATGAACCTTATGCGCAAGAACGCGATGGAGCAATTGCCTCTTTACTTGCAAAAAAGGGGATTGAATTCGAAACCCATAAGGATCAAGTTATTTTTGAAAAAAGTGAGGTCGTCAAAGACGATGGAACTGCCTATAAGGTATATACCCCCTATTCCCGGCGTTGGCTAAGACGTTTTGAGCAGGAAGGAATTACTCATTTCCCATCTGAAAACCAGCTAAACAATTTAGCTGCGATAAAACAGCCCACCATTGACCTGCATGAATTAGGCTTTTCGCCTTCAGGCATTGACTATCCAGCCTACCTGTTCAACAAAAAAATCATACAGGAATACGAAGAAACACGGAATTATCCTGCCTTAGATCAAACCTCCCGTACTGGTGCGCATTTACGCTTTGGTACACTGAGCGTGCGCAAGATGGTTGCTAAAGCGGCTAAAGAAGAGAATAAGGTCTTTTTAAAAGAATTGATCTGGCGCGAGTTTTTTATGCAAATACTATGGCATTATCCCCATACCCCAGCTCAATGCTTCAAACCAAAATATGAACGCATAGAATGGCGGAACAATGAAGAAGAGTTTAAACAATGGTGTGAAGGAAAAACAGGTTACCCTTTTGTGGATGCAGGGATGCGTGAATTAAATGCTACAGGATTTATGCACAACAGAGTTCGTATGTTGGTGGGAAGCTTTTTATGTAAACACCTCTTGATCGACTGGCGTTGGGGAGAAGCATATTTTGCTGAAAAACTATTGGATTATGAGATGTCTAGTAATGTAGGAAATTGGCAATGGGTTGCAGGCTGCGGTGTTGATGCTGCACCATATTTTCGCATTTTCAACCCCATTGATCAAATCAAAAAATTCGATAAGCAACACCAATACATCCAAAAATGGGTTCCCGACTATCAGGAACTCAGCTATCCAGCACCAATGGTAGATCATAAGTTTGCCCGAGAACGTTGTCTAACCACCTATAAATCGGCCTTGAATGCCTAAGGGAGTCGCTAAAGCTAATCTACCACAGAAGATCTGTCTTCGTTGTCAACGTCCATTCAGCTGGCGCAAAAAATGGGAACGCGACTGGGAAAATGTTAATTATTGTAGTAAAAAATGCAGAAACGAAAAGGGAAAGCCCTCGTCTGGCTAAGAAATGATTTACGAACCTCCGACCAACAGTCACTTTATTTGGCGACGAAAAATCATGAACAAATAATTGCATATTATTCGTTTGACCCCGCGCAATATGCCTCCACAAAATGGGGGTTCAAAAAAACAGAGGTTTTCCGTGCTCAATTTTTGATTGAGACCATCACGGCACTTCAAAAGGATTTGGCTACTCACAACATCAGTTTAATCATTGAACAACTGTCACCGCATAGCGGACTTCCCGATTGGATCACAAAATTAGGCATTACGGATCTCTACTATCAAAAGGAATGGACCAGAGAAGAACAAGAGGAAGAAGATAAAGTACTCCGTTGTCTATCCTCATCAATAAATATTCATTCACACTATGATCAGTTTCTATTTCAGCCTGAGGATATCCCCATGGAGATTGACCAATTACCTGAAGTCTTTACTGCATTTCGCAAGAAGTGTGAAAAATACAGTTCAGTTCGTCCATGCCTTCCCTCCCTTCCAACCATGGAAGGTGAAAATCTTCTGAGGGAGGAATTTCATATCCCAAGCACAACAGAACTTGGTTTGACGCCTATTGAAAAACATCCTCATTCAGCCTTTCCATTTGTTGGTGGCAGCAATGCTGCACAAGAACGCATTGACCACTACTTCTGGAAAACCGAAAAACTTTCTTTCTACAAGCAAACACGAAATGGATTGATCGGAATAGATTACAGTGCAAAACTCTCAGCATGGCTGGCCAATGGATCCATTTCTGCGCGTCAAATCTATTGGCAAGTAATCGAATATGAAAAACAAGTGCAGAAAAATCAATCGACCTATTGGTTAATCTTTGAGCTCCTCTGGCGCGATTATTTTAAATATATTTCTCTAAAACATCAAGATAAACTCTTTCATTTGGGGGGAATTTTGGCGCGTAACTACACATGGAAAAACAATCCAAAAACATTCCAATCCTGGTGCGAAGGCTCTACACAAGAGCCCTTTGTCAATGCCAATATGATTGAACTCAAGAAAACTGGTTGGATGAGCAATCGAGGACGTCAAAATGTGGCTTCCTATTTTGCGAAAAACCTCTTGATGGATTGGCGAATGGGTGCTGCCTATTTTGAAGCCTTCCTCATTGACTATGATGTACATAGCAATTATGGCAATTGGCTCTATGTAGCAGGGGTGGGAAATGACCCAAGGGACCGAAAATTCAACGTGCGGCTTCAAGCCCAACGATATGACGAGCAAGGGAAATTCCAACGTCTTTGGAACCAAAAAAGTTTATTCGAATGAAACTCCGTTTAATTTTAGGGGATCAACTCAATGTAAAACATCCTTGGTTGGAGGAGGTCAATCCAGATGTGCTGTATGTATTGATGGAAATGCGACAGGAAACTGACTATGCACCGCATCATATTCAAAAGGTAGTCGCTTTTTTTGGAGCAATGCGCACTTTTGAAAAATCACTCAATAATGATGGTCACAACACCCATTATATTTCACTTGATGATCCCAAAAACACGCAAAACCTAACAGAAAATCTGCACTGGTTAATCGATCATTACAGGGTAAATTCTTTTCAATACCAAGCACCAGATGAGTTTCGCTTGGACAAACAACTCAAGGATTTCTGTGCAACATTATCCATTCCAACAACTATGGAGGATACACATCATTTTATGACGTCACGTGAAGATTTGCAAGCATTCTTTGCTGGAAAAAAGCAACTGATCCTCGAATTCTTTTACCGCAATATGCGGAAGCAATTCAATTTGCTTATGGAGGCTGGGCAACCAGAAGGAGGTCAGTGGAATTTCGACAAAAACAACCGTAAGAAGTGGAAAGGAACACCCCGTATTCCTATCCCCTATCTTCCACAAAAAGAATCTCTCCTTGAACTGAAAAAAATGATTGATGAACAGGGGGTGAAAACCATTGGACATTTCGATGATAAGACCTTTTATTATGCATTAAATAGAGAAGAGGCGCTTGCACAGTTAGACTATTTTTGCACCAATTTACTGGTTCATTTTGGCGATTATCAAGATGCTTTACACACCGATGAAGTAAATCTTTTTCATTCGAGAATATCCTTTGCATTAAATGTGAAAATAATTACTCCACTTGAGGTGGTCGAAACAGTTATTGCCTACTATCGTAAAAACATGGAAGACATCGAACTTTCACAAGTAGAAGGATTTGTTCGACAAATCATCGGATGGCGTGAATATATGCGAGGTATTTATTGGAAAGAGATGCCTGCCTACGCACAGAAAAATGCCTTAGAAAACCACAATCCACTCCCAAATTTTTACTGGACTGGAAAAACAAAAATGAATTGTCTACACCAAAGCATCAGCAATTCCTTGGACAATGCTTATGCACATCATATTCAACGCTTAATGATTACGGGGAATTTCGCCCTACTGGCCCAAGTTGATCCAAGTGCAGTTGACGAATGGTACCTGGGGATATATGCTGATGCAATTGAATGGGTGCAAATTACCAATACTCGTGGAATGAGTCAATGGGCAGATGGAGGAATTGTAGCGACTAAACCCTATGTGTCCGCAGCTGCCTACATTCACAAAATGAGTAATTATTGCGATACATGTCAATACGATAAAAAGAAACGTGTTGGAGAAAATGCCTGCCCCTTCAATAGTTTATATTGGAACTTTTTGGACGATAAAAAACAATTCTTTGCGAAAAACAATCGCATGGCCATGATGTTGCGTTTGTTAGAAAAAATACCCCCTCACGATTTGGCTGAAATAAAAGAAAGAGCAGGTTCCATTTTAAGCAATCCAGATGACTACTAAACAAAGCGGCATAGCGGTGGTTTGGTTGAAACGTGATTTTCGTCTTCGAGACCATGGAGCATTGCATCAAGCCATTTCATCTCATCAACAACTTGTGCTTCTTTATGTATGCGAAAATAGTTTGAGGAAAGAAGCACACAGCAGCGAACGTCACTTTGATTTTATAAAGCAGTCAATAAGCGATTTGAATCGACAATTAATTCCCTTTAACACCAAGGTTTTAGCCCTTAAAGGTGAAGTGATTCCAGTCTTAGATAAACTAAATAAAAAGATCAATGTCGCGGGACTTTATTCCCATCTTGAAACTGGTATTGACCTGACGTTTAAGCGAGATAAAAATGTGCAGAAATGGTGTACAGAGAACAATATCCCTTGGAGGGAAGAGCGGCAGCAGGGTGTTTTTCGTGGAATGCAGAATAGGAAAGAATGGATTCAACAATGGTCAGCATTCATGAATATGCAGCAATTCCCGTTTCCGCAAAAAAATGCTTTTCTTCCCAGCGATAGAATTAATGATTTATTGGAGGATTTTATATCGCTGAATTTAAACACAAAGCTTTCTTCCCTTGTTCAACCCGGAGGTGAGCAGAATGCACATCGATACATGGACTCCTTTTTTAATGGACGTTACACCAACTACCAAACCCATATATCAAAACCAGATCTAGCACGAAAAAGCTGTAGCCGACTTTCGCCCTATTTGGCCTTTGGAAATCTCTCCATGCGTCAAGTTTTACAACGTACTGAAGCGGAGAAAGAACAAGGAAAAAGAAGTAGAGGTATAAATGCATTTGAATCAAGACTGCGTTGGCAAGCCCACTTTATTCAAAAATTCGAAATGGAATGTCGGATGGAATTTGAAAGTGTAAATCGTGGCTATCATCGCTTAAAAAAAGAGATCAATCCTTTGTTTATCAATGCTTGGGAGAATGGATTAACAGGGGTCCCCATGGTCGATGCAGCAATGCGCTGCCTGGTTGCAACGGGTTATTTAAACTTTAGAATGCGTGCACTTGTCGTTTCTTTTTTTGTTCATCAATTATGGCAACCTTGGCAGGCGTGCTCTGCTTTTCTAGCACAACAATTTTTAGACTTTGAACCTGGAATACATTTCCCACAATTGCAAATGCAGGCGGGAGAAACTGGAATCAATACTTTGCGGATATACAATCCTGTCAAAAATGGATTAACCCATGACCCAAAGGGACTGTTTACCAAGAAATGGATTCCTGAATTAGCAGAATTGCCCGATCAATTGGTTCATACTCCATGGGACATCACCCCTTTTGAAGAAGAAATGTATGGCTTTAGATTAGGCACAAACTACCCACACCCTATTGTAGATATCGACCAAAGAAGAAAGGAAGCCTCTGATATTTTGTGGAAGATGCAAAAAGATCCTTTGGTCTACCAGGAAAGCAAACGAATATTAAGTCGTCATACACTCGCAAGACGGAAATCAAATCGATCAGCATGAAGAAAACTTTTGAATTATCTCTAGTCCAAATAGACCGCGTCATCGAAATGGCATGGGAAGATCGTACACCCTTTGATGCTATACTCGATCAATTTGGCTTAAAAGAACAGGATGTAATTACGCTTATGCGACGGGAATTAAAACGCTCTAGTTTTAATTTATGGCGTGCAAGGGTTCAGGGCAGAAAGACCAAACACCGTAGGTCTCGTGGAGAAGAAGTTGATCGCTTTAAATGTACTAGACAAAGAGGAATTAGTAACAATAAAGTCTCTAAACGATAAATTTTGTATTTTAGGACAAAGCCCTGAAATATGAAAAAAAACAAAACCCAAAAAACAGAAGAAAGCATCGAGCTTTTTTTATCGTCTATAGAAGACGAACAAAAGAGAAAGGACAGTTACACCTTACTTGAATTGATGTTTAAAATCACAAAGGCAAAGCCCCACTTATGGGGAACAAGTATCATTGGTTTTGGCGAATACCACTATATCTATGCTAGCGGTAGAGAGGGAGACTGGTTTCTAACCGGCTTTTCGCCACGTAAACAGGCCTTATCTCTTTATTTGATGTGTGACCTAGCAAACGATGGATTAACCTTTGACGGACTTGGAAAATATAAAATTGGAAAAGGCTGTTTATACATTAAACGTCTGAGTGACATTGATCTAAAAGTACTTGAACAACTTATTAAAGATTCTATAGAGATTATTAAAAAGAAGTACAGCTAATTGTTTTTTTGAATTAATTCTACCCCCATACCAATGCTCAAGGCTTTTTGACGTACCCATTTCGATTGGCTTGCACTTCTTGCATAAACTGATTTTCCAAAAAACCCTGCAGAAAACCACAGATTATCGACGCCTAAATCCTCAATCCACTCGATAGAAAAAAAGAAATTCTCTTCAACATAGATATCATAGGGAGTTAAATCTACAATAATGGTTTCTGCTTCATTTGGTAAGGAAATATAAATGGGTTCAGTTAAAATATTCTCAGCCGGAAAACCTTCATCCTCGGTATAAACATTTAGGCGAAGAATAACATCTTCAATAGCATTTTCTGCAATTGAAAGCCAAAATTTTTTCAATAGGGTTGGACGATTTTTTTTCACCCGAACAAATTGTGCAATTTCATTTCCCAATTGATTGGATGTAAATCCTGCGGTAATTAACTTGGAATCCGATTTATTACCGACAGAAATGGGCTCCCATTTGGCATCGGTCAGCACAACTTCTGAAAGTGCTGTTGTTTTTGGCTGCATTTTAAAACTGAACAATTTCTCTTCTCCTCCCTCCAAAGAAGAAATAGGCTTCTCTACAGAAGCAAAACCAACCATGGAAAAAAGAATACTGGCGTTTAATAAATGAGCGGGGATTTCAAGTTGATAATAGCCTTCTTCATCGGTAACCGTTCCAATTCCTTGCTCAGGGATGCCTATATTGACATAGGCTAGCGGTGAATTGAATTCAGCGTCAAGAATTTGTCCGAAAACAAGCTGCTGTGCTTGAAGGGGAAAACACATTAAAAGCAAACAAAAAAGAGTAGGTTTCATTGGATGAATTTGGGAATATTCTTTCTTTATACACGCTGAATTTTAGCACCAATTTTTTGAAGACGCTCTACAATATGTTCATAGCCTCGATCAATTTGTTCGATATTGTGAATTGTACTGGTTCCATTTGCAGAAAGAGCAGCAATCAACAAGGAAATGCCTGCCCGAATATCTGGGGAAGTCAAGGTAGCAGCCTTTAATTGAGATTTGAAGTCATGTCCAATGATAGATGCTCTGTGCGGGTCACATAAAATAATTTTAGCTCCCATATCGATTAACTTATCGACAAAAAACAAACGGCTTTCAAACATTTTTTGATGAATCAACACACTTCCTCTTGCTTGGGTAGCAACAACCAAAACAATGCTCAAAAGGTCAGGAGTAAATCCAGGCCAAGGAGCATCAGATACGGTTAAAATAGAACCGTCGATATAGTTTTGAATTTCATATCCGTCCTTGTGGGCAGGTATATGAATATCGTCTCCTTTCTGTTCTATGGTAAGGCCAAGTTTTCTGAATACAGAAGGAATCTGACCTAAATATTCCCATTGCACATTTTTGATGGTCAATTCGCTTTTAGTCATGGCTGCAAGACCTATCCAACTTCCAATTTCTACCATATCTGGTAAAACACGATGGCTTGTTCCAACCAAGTCGTTTACACCTTCTATGGTTAATAGGTTGGAGCCAACCCCAGAGATTTTTGCGCCCATGCGATTTAACATAGAACAAAGCTGTTGAAGATAAGGCTCGCAAGCAGCATTATAAATGGTCGTTGTTCCGGTAGCCAAAACGGCTGCCATCAGAATGTTGGCTGTCCCAGTTACCGATGCTTCATCCAATAACATATCGGTGCCGATTAGCTCTTTTGCTTCCACAGAATAGAAATAATCTTCACGGTTATAGTTGAACTCAGCGCCTAACTTGATTAAGCCTTCAAAATGAGTGTCTAAACGGCGACGGCCAATCTTATCTCCTCCAGGACGAGGAATACTCCCCTGACCAAAACGTGCCAACAAAGGCCCAACAAGCATAATTGATCCACGCAAACCTCTCCCATCCACTTTAAATTGATCGGAATGCAGATAATCAAGATTAACTTCATCTGCTTGAAAACGAAATTTACCCGGCCCAAGCTGTGTTACCTTAACCCCAAAATTAATGAGTAACTGTATCAATTTATTGACATCAATGATGTCTGGTACATTTTCAATAGTAACTTCTTCTGGCGTAAGTAAAACCGCACAAAGGATTTGCAAAACTTCATTCTTAGCACCTTGAGGAGTGATTTCTCCTTTCAGTTGATGACCTCCTTCAATAATAAATGTACCCATAGAAAAGCTTAATATCGTTTACGATTATTTCTGTTTTTTCGCGGTTTAACGGCCCCATTACTTTTTGGTCCATTTCCGTTTTTTGATTTCATACGCAATAAATCTTGGGTAGAAGTCAAAGGAAGTAAGTTCTCATTTAATTTAAGTTTACCTCCAGAAAACTCGTCCAAATGATTAAAAATCACTTGGTCATCGACAGTATCTTTGTTCCAATTTAGAAAACATTTTTTCATGTGATTGGCGATATTGAACACCAATGCGTCTTTCATTTCTCCATCTTCCCATCCTAATGCAACATCAATCATGCTTTTAATATTGTTCCCATAAAAACGGTATTTGGGAAAATTTTGCGGATAGGCCAATGGCTCTGGACGCTTTTCAAATACTTCTTTTTGGGGCTCCTCGTAGGGGGAATCTACATCCAATTCAAAATTGGACATAATAAACAATTGATCCCACAGCTTGTGCTGAAAATCAGGCACATCACGCAAATGAGGATTTAAATTCCCCATCACACCGATGATGGCTTTTGCTTTTTTGTTGCGTTCCTCTCTATCTGAAGTAGCTAACATTTGATCGACCATAATATGCATATGACGACCGTATTCAGGTATGATTAACGGTTTCCTTTCGGAATTATATTGAAGTGCTTCCATGAAATGGGTTGAAATTTTAATGAGAATATAGTGTAAATGTACTCTTTTTAATAAAGAACTAAAAACTAGAGTGTAATTACTCCTTTAATGGTTTTTACTTGTTTGTAAATAGCGACTATTGCCGATGGGCTATCCATAGTAACCAGAACAGATAAACTAACAAATGTATTCTTTGACGATTCTTTGCGTGAAAAGGTGGCATCTGTAGCCAAGAACAAATCCGTTAAAACCTTTTCGTCTACCTCACCTATGCGAACGATAAATTTGAATAAATATTTTCCAGGCCATTCTTGCGAAAGCTGAAGTTGTTCGTGAAATCGTGAATAAAATTCTTCTGGATTTTCTTTTGGGAGCATTTGCTATGCTATTTTTACACAAATATAGTTGAAAACAGATAGTATCAATTGAAAGTCAAAAAGAAAATTGTCATCTCGGGAGGTCCAGGAAGTGGAAAAACAAGCCTAATTAATTTATTTAAAGAGCGAGGTTACCGCTGTTTCGATGAAATTTCGCGCACTTTTATACAAGGCGGTAAAGAAGATGGAATTGATGACATCTTTAATAGTCAACCGCTCAGTTTTAGTACTTTTTTATGGGAAGGAAGAAAAGCCGATTATTTTTCAGCTAACGCCCTCGAATTTTCCCCAAATGAAAAACCGTGGGTATTTTTCGATCGTGCCTTGCCCGATGTTACTGCCTATCTAAATCATAAGGGAATTGTAAAAGAAGACTGGGAAAACGACTTGAAAATGTATAGTTATGACTTGGTTTTTTTGATTGCTCCAGTTGCCAGTATTTACAAAAAAGACGATTTACGCATGGAAAGTTTCGAGGAATCTTTGGCACTTCACAAGCAACTCAAAACGACTTATTTGGGTTTGGGAGAAATCATTGAGGTCCCTTTGTTGAGTCTAGAAGAACGCCTACATTTCATTTTGAATCACTGCCATGACTAAACTAACCGATCTTTTATTCAAGCATTGGAAAGCAAAGGATTTTCATCCCATGCAGAAAGAAATATGCATTTCTATTTTAGAAAATAACGACACGCTTGCCCTCTTGCCCACTGGCGGTGGAAAATCACTATGCTACCAATTGCCATCTCTACTCTTTGAGGGTTCAACCTTAGTCATTTCACCACTAATTTCATTGATGCAAGATCAAGTTGCCCAGGCCAACGCAAAAGGAATTAAAAGCATGGCGTTCAATGCAACCCAATCCTTAGACAAACAGCTTGACAATGCAGCTTTTGGTCAGTATAAACTTCTGTATTGTTCTCCAGAAAAAGCGCAAAATGCTCTTTTCCTCTCCCGAATATCTCAATTGAATATTCAATGTATTGCTGTAGATGAAGCGCATTGTATATCCCAATGGGGTAATGACTTTCGCCCGGCTTTTCGGGAAATCAAAAACCTTCGAGAAAAATTACCAAAAGTACCCATTATTGCTGTGACTGCCTCTGCCACTCCCGCTGTTATCAAAGACATCAAAGAGCAATTGGCCTTGAATAATCCCCGTGAATTTAAAACATCATTTGCACGAAAAAACATTGCGATATCGATCGAAAATACCCAGGATAAATTTGGCAGTTTACTTCGCACTTTTCAGAATAATAGTGCCTCTTCCATAATATATTGTAGCAGTAGAAGAGAAACTGAAGAAGTCAATCAGCTGCTCAATTCTAGCGGAATCAAAGCTACATATTTTCACGGAGGTCTATCTGCCCAACAAAAACAAGACAGATTATTGGCTTGGCAGGAAGAAAATATACAAATAATGGTGGCAACCAATGCATTTGGAATGGGTATCGACAAAGGAAATGTTGGCCTTGTGGTGCACTTAACTATTCCAGCAAGCCTAGAACACTATTATCAAGAAATTGGCCGAGCGGGTCGAAATGGAGAGAGAGCTAAAGCCATTGCCTATTTCAGTCCTGGAGATGAACAACGTCTAATTCAACAATTCCTTGGGCAACTCCCATCACCCGAATTCATTCAAAAATGTTATAAATCGCTTTGTAATTACTTGATCATTGGGCATGGTGAAGGAATTGAACAAGAATGGCGTCTATCTTTTCAAGATTTTTGTCAAGCCTATCAATTTAACCCAAAAAAAGTAGACGCCTGTATTACACTTTTTGATCAAGCCAGTATTTTCCACCGCATCAATACAAATAGACAAAATGCTAGCTGTCGTATTATTTCCTCTCCTGCCCAATTCAAATTAGAATTAGAAAAAGCTCCTCCATCACATTCGAAAGTGCTACAAATTATAGGACGAGAATATGCTGGAATTTTTGAGCGGGAAACAATAATTGATTTAGACCTTATTGTGCGAAAAAGTAATCTCTCTTTTTCTACATTAATCAATGTCATGGAACACTATAAACAACAAGAACTTTTATTGTTCAATTATGCCACGAGTGACCTCCATCTGATTGGAATAAAGCCAAGAGATGACAAATACACGCTCAATCAACTTTTGAGAAACACAGCGCAGATTCATACCGCAAAAAAAGAAAAATTAAATAGCATATTAACCTTTGTCAAACAAGACGATATATGCAAGCAAATAGAACTTCTGGCCTACTTTGGCGAATCGATTACTGAAAAATGTTCTTTATGTAGTGCAAAGGAATGCCTCCCCGAAGGGAAAGAAATTCCCATTGAAGACATTGCAGTACAAATTTTGAATTATGTTGAGCGGGGGCCAATAGCAACTCATCAGCTTAAAGTATCTTTACCACATCTCTCTGTAGAAGAACTAGCAGAAGGATTGGTTTGGCTGGAAAGGCAGCAAAAAATCAAAACAAACGCATTGGCGCAAATAATGAAACTATGAGTTTAAAAATTGTTTTCTTGGGTACTCCCGATTTTGCCGTTTCGGTTTTGGCCACTATAAACAAATCGAAACATGCTATTGTGGGTGTTGTAACCAACATTGACAAACCAGCTGGACGAGGAAAGCGCTTGCATGAGTCGGCTGTAAAAAAATATGCCCTGGAGAATCAACTAAAGCTGTTGCAACCCGAGAAGCTAAAGGGAGAGGAATTTCTCGCATCCTTAAAAAGGCTTGAGGCCGATGTATTTATTGTTGTTGCATTTCGAATGCTACCCAAAGAGGTTTGGTCTATCCCACGTTTGGGAACCTTTAATTTACATGCATCGCTTCTTCCAAACTATCGCGGTGCGGCACCCATTAATTGGGTAATCATTAACCAAGAAAAGAAAACAGGACTAACTACTTTCCTCATTGATGAAAAGATTGACACAGGAAACCTTCTTTTACAAACTACTGTCCCAATTGGCTCAAGAGAAACTGCCGGAAGTTTACACGATACCCTGGCCGAACTAGGAGGAGATCTAGTCGAACAAACCCTAGATGAACTAGAAAAAGGAATTTTGCCAAAACCACAAGAAACCGATGGCTCAGAAAAAGAAGCACCAAAATTAAATAAATCAAACACCCGCATCGATTGGTCAGCATCACTCGATAAAATAGATTCACTTATAAGAGGCCTCTCCCCCTATCCCGTGGCTTGGACAGAATTAATTCAGGACAAAAATATACTGCCCATTAAAATTTATGCGAGTCAAACAGAGTTCATCGAACACTCGCATCCTTTCAATCAATTAATTGTTGATGGAAAAATGCTTAAAGTCGCCCACCCAGAGGGATTTTTGGTTATCAAAGAAATACAACTTCCCAATAAAAGGCGAATGAGAGCGACAGAATTACTCAACGGTTACTCTTTTTCAGCCTCAGCTGTGGTAAAATAAAGCCGTTTTATAAACAATCTGTCTGATTTATTAACAAATAACAGGATTTATTGCATAAATTCTTTTGACTTCGGGCAAAGAATATATATTTGTGTAAGTCTAAAATGTTAATTAAAAACAATATTATGAACAAAACAGAATTAATCGATGCAATGGCTGCTGACTCAGGAATTTCAAAAGCTGCTGCAAAAAAAGCATTAGAGTCTTTTTTAGGAAATGTAGGAAAATCACTTAAAGGTGGAGGACGTGTTTCTTTAGTAGGATTTGGTTCTTGGTCAGTATCTAACAGATCTGCACGCGATGGTAGAAACCCACGTACAGGAGAAACGATCAAAATTGCTGCAAAAAACGTTGTAAAATTCAAAGCTGGAGCTGAATTATCTAATTCAGTAAACTAGTTTTAAATCACTACAAATAAAATCTCCTTCGGGAGATTTTTTTTTGCCTAATTTTAAAAGATGAATAATCAACTTCGCAAAGGAGATCTTCTAATTGCTGAGCCATCAATCTTTGATGATCTTTCGTTTCATCGAGCTGTTGTACTTATTGGAGCAATTCACGACAAAGCACCAATGGGATTTATTCTCAATAAAAGTTTTGATTTTACTTTATCCGATGTCTTACCCGAAATAAACACAATCGTTCCCTTGTATTATGGGGGTCCCGTAGATCCTGATGAACTTTTTTTCATCCATAGTGCTCCTAATTTAATTGAAGAAAGTGTGTCCATTAGTACACGCTTATATTTTGGAGGCAACATTGACCAAGCTATGGAAGCGGTTGAACAAGGAACTTTAAACTCTACAAACATTCGGTTTTTCTTGGGCTATAGTGGATGGTCCAAAGGTCAATTAGAACAAGAAATAAAGCATAAAAACTGGTTTGTTCTTCCGAATACATTAGGTGAAAATATAATTTCTCAGCCGGCAGATACACTTTGGAAAAAACTATTACTAATAAAAGGAGGAGAATATCTTTTGTGGGCAAACACCCCCGATAACCCCAACCACAATTGACCGATTAGGATAGTTTATTTAGAAGAAGCGCAAGTATTTTTTGCGTTTGTTCACTTTTAAATCTCTTTTTACGGTATTGACCAATACTGTAAATTCCTTCAACCCCCGCAAGTACAAATAACTCATCTGCCTTTTGAATGGCAAAGGGAGAAATTTCTTCCTCAAGCAATTCAAAGGTATCGTTCTCATATAAAAGGGCTGTCAATAATGAACGATAAACAGTCTTTCGGCAACCAGAGGCGAGACTGGGAGTAAATACAGTGTTTCCTTTCACCAAAAAAAGTGTTCCTCTTAAGGTTTCCACAAGTTGTTTATCTTCGTTCAAAACAATTCCATCAGATAGACTATTTTCATATGCATAGACCCATGCCATATTTCTCCATTGGTCATGTACACTTTCTAGGGAAGAAAACAGCCCTTTCGATAGGTAGTGATCTTTGTATAAATCAATTGGATGGTCATCATGTTTGTAAGAAAAATTGCCATTCCCTTTTTCTGCAGTAATCGAAAAGAGGCTAGTAGGAATGGGGAGGTCTGCAGTAGGTTTTTTAGTAGCGACCACATGTATTTTAACAACTCCACTAAAAGCAGTTGTTTGAATTTTCTCACAGTAATCTAGCAATTGATTTTCCAAATAGGCCAAGGTAAATTCCATGGGGATTTGCATGCGCAAAATTCGCATTGATGCCATTAACCTGAGGTAATGTTCTTCCCAAAACAACAATTGACCCTTTTTGATTCGAATGCTTTCGGATAGCACAGTTTGTTCCATAAAAGCCGAAAGAATTGATGCAGGAACTTCTTGATAGGAAGTGTAGTACTTCGCTTGAAATGAATACATAAATTTAGGCTGCTCCAAGAACTTGCTTAAGACTATCTACTAAGTTCTCCCATAACATTTTGGCTTCTTCCAATTCATCCTCATCCGCGAAGTCACTGATAACGAGCGAAACATCCTTGGTGATTTCGTCTACTTGAATTCTAAATTCAAAATAATAATCATCTTGATCTTCTTCCTCGGTTATCCAACGGTAGCGAACTCTTTCATTGGTTTTCTTTTTGATGAGTTTGGCATATTCCTCGGTATCATCCCAAATAAAGGTGAAGTCTTCCCCTCGAGAATTTACATTATCGGCAAACCATTCGGATAACCCAGATGGAGTAGATAAGTATTGATAGAGCAACTGTGGAGAAGCATGGAAATTGATTTCCAACGTAAAAGGAACTTTAGCAGACATAGGTGTTTTTTGTTAAGCTCCTAATATATTGAAAAAATAGAAACAACCTAAAACAAATTGACTTTTTTTAGCAGCAAATTAATAACGTTTCTAAGCATTTTTTTTATATTTGCAACCGTTGAAATGGCGAGGTAGCTCAGCTGGTTAGAGCGTCGGATTCATAACCCGGAGGTCGGGGGATCGTGCCCCCCTCTCGCTACAAAGGATAATGCTGTCTAAAAAGTCTTTCTTTATGTCAATCTGAACTCGTTTTAGATTCTAAGATATTTTGAAAAACAGTCATTTGAGATTCTAAAATTAATCTACAATGGCAACTTTTACACTTTTTCAGACAGCCTCTTTTTAAGAGAAATACACTGAAATTTTTAAAACTTTTCTGTAACTGTCTGTGATAGCCCTTCTTTTAGGCTAAACAAAATTGTATTAGGAAAATAAATTTTAGCGCACAAAGGATAAAATACTTGGGAAACTTCTCATAAACTAATTTTCAAAAAAACCTTTCGCTTTAAATTTCATAAATACTTCTATCCAAGCGGTCATAATTAATTTTGCTCTTTCATCTATTGTCAATTTTGCTGTTCGGGTAGAAACGAGAATTGTGTATGCTATATCTTCCAATATACTCTGATGAGCTAAATCCTCTACTTTTCCAATGAGAAATGCTACAGTAAGACTGTAAAACTGTCCTTGCCGTTCTAAGATTGCATTCAAAAAAGGGCTTTTATTGGGAAATTCATTATTTATATCAAAAAACATATCATTTAGACAAATGTAATCTGATAAGAGTAGATTGATTATTGACGATTTCTCATCACGCTCTTTTTTATCCATAAGATCCCACTCATAAAAAGTGTACGAAATTATTTTTTTTATAACAAATCATAAATATAGTATATTTTAATATGAAAAAAAATAAAATTTTATTTATTTAGATAAATTCTAAAAATGATAGTTAAGTCATAATTAAAAAACAAAATTGTTTCACTATTGAATAAAATACCTTTATTTTGTTATTTAAGATTTTTACTATAAATGAATGAATTTGATGAAATTTCTATCCAATTTGGGAATGCAATAAGAAAGCGTCGAATAGAAGCTGGGTACAAAAGTTATGAGCAGTTTGCAGAAGACAACAACATTAGCCGGATTCAATACTGGAAAATGGAGAATGGAAATAACTTTACGCTTAAAAGCTTGTTGAGAGTATTGGATGGGTTAAATGTAGATTTCAATGATTTCATCAAAAGTCTTAATTTATTCAGTTTTCCGGAAAGCGGCTCTGCTAAGCGCTTAAGTGAAATTATTGATTATACCAATCTTTCAAAAAAAGAATTTGCTCTAACACTTGGATACAATAACACAACATTATTGAACAATGTCCTTTCTGGCAGAAACGAAATATCCAATACTTTAGTCAAAAAGATCAATGCAAAATACCCTGCCATAAATGCTGAGTGGATAAAAACAGGGGAAGGAGCTATGTTAACGTAGTTGCCTAAAATAAAAGATATTTACTCTTTCATTAAAAACGAAAGTAAATCGATTGCTGTTTCACTTATTTTAGTTCCAGGACCATAGATTCCTTTAACACCCTTTTCTTTTAAGTAGGCATGATCTTGCTGAGGGATTACACCCCCAACAATGACACATATATCGTTTCGACCATACCCCTTTAAAGCATCAATCACAGCAGGAATTAGGGTTTTATGACCTGCAGCTAAAGAAGAAACTCCCAGCACATGTACATCATTTTCAACAGCCTGCTTGGCCACTTCTTCAGGGGTTTGAAACAAGGGACTAATGTCTACATCAAATCCTATGTCGGCATAACTGGTTGCAACTACTTTAGCTCCTCGATCATGACCGTCTTGTCCCATTTTAGCAATCATAATTCTTGGTCTACGACCCTTTTGCTGCGTAAACAAATCGCTTAAGTCTTTTGCTTGTAAAAAATACTTGTCTTGCTTCACTTCTTTTGCATATACACCCGTAAAGGTTTGAATCTTAGCTTTGTGCCGCCCAAAAGCTTTTTCTAAGGCATTGGTTATTTCACCTAGGCTAGCTCTTTGCCTTGCGGCCTTGACGGCTAAAGCTAAAACATTTTTATCACATTTTTGATTCGCTTGTAATTTTGTTGCTGCATCGGTTAGCGCTTGTAAGCTTTTGGATACTAAACTATTGTCTCGTTCTTTCTTAACACGCTCCAAACGCTGCTTTTGCTGTGCTAACACCTTGACATTATCCACTTCCAAGATTGAAAGGGGCTCTTCCTCTAAAAGCTGGAAACGATTTACGCCAACTATTACGTCCTGACTACTATCAATTCGGGCTTGCTTTTTTGCTGCTACTTCTTCTATGCGCATTTTTGGTATTCCAGCTTCAATTGCTTTTGTCATTCCACCCATCTCTTCTATCTCCTCGATAAGCTGCCATGCTTTATTCATTAGTTGATCTGTTAAATGCTCTACAAAATGGCTTCCAGCCCAGGGGTCTACAACACGTGTAAGCTGGGTTTCTTCTTGTAAATACAATTGAGTATTGCGTGCAATATGGGCAGAGAAATCTGTTGGAAGTGCTATGGCTTCATCCAATGCATTGGTGTGTAAACTTTGTGTTCCGCCAAGAACCGCTGACATTGCTTCAATAGTAGTGCGAGTAATATTATTAAAAGGATCTTGGGCCGTAAGCGACCAACCACTCGTTTGGCAATGGGCGCGCAATGCCATTGATTTTTGGTTCTTTGGATTGAACTGTTTTACCAGCTTTGCCCATAAAACTCTAGCTGCTCTTAGTTTGGCTATTTCCGTGAAATGATTCATTCCAATACCCCAGAAAAAAGAGAGTCGTGGAGCAAAATCATCGATAGAAAGACCAGCATTTATTCCTGTTCGAATATACTCCAATCCGTTGGCCAAGGTATAAGCCAATTCAATCTCAGCAGATGCCCCAGCCTCTTGCATATGATAGCCCGAAATACTGATGCTATTAAATTTTGGCATGTTTTCTGCCATATATGAGAAGATATGAGAGACAATTTGCATGGAAGCTTTTGGCGGATAAATAAATGTATTGCGCACCATAAACTCTTTTAGAATATCGTTTTGAATTGTCCCTTTTAGATCTTCTTGCAAAACTCCTTGTTCTTCTGCTGCAACTATATAAAAGGCTAAAATGGGCAAAACAGCTCCATTCATGGTCATAGAAACAGACATTATGTCCAAGGGAATTTGATCGAACAAACGCTTCATATCTTCGACTGTATCGATGGCTACTCCAGCTTTTCCAACATCTCCAACCACCCTAGAATGATCACTGTCATAACCTCTGTGCGTGGGCAAATCAAAGGCTACAGAAAGTCCTTTTTGTCCCATAGCAAGGTTCCGCAAATAGAATGCATTACTCTCTTCGGCTGTAGAGAAACCTGCATACTGCCGAATGGTCCAGGGACGTTGAACATACATACTTGCATAAGGGCCACGCAGAAAAGGAGGCTTTCCCGCGCCAAAAGATTGGTGCGGATATTCGCTTGTGGTAAACTGACTGCTGGATGAAATTTCGTCTTGGGTTAAAAAATGCTCCGAACTCTTTTTATTTAAAGTTGATGGCTCGTGGATATCCAAATGGTCAAAAGTCTTTTTCATCCTCATTCGGTTAACTTAAATAAAATGTTTCAAGAGGAGTGAACATCGCTTTCTTCTTCGCTGCTCTAGGGACAATTGCTTTTATTTCAGCATTCAAACTTGAGGCAGTGGTATATTTATTAGTGCCTACCAAAACCAATGCTCCTTCTTTGAATTGCCTAGCTTCTTCTTGTCTTGCTTTTTCGATCTTTGATTGGATATTGTTGCTTTCTATCGCGGTCAACCATCCCCCATGCTGCTCAATTTCTAAAAATAACGCCCACGCTTTTTCCTTCATCTCTTCTTGCAAAGCCTCCAAATAATAGCTACCGTCCATTACATTGGGAAGTTCATCAAAATAACTTTCGTACTTCAGCAAATGAAGTTGATTTCGAGCAATTCTGTCGCCAAAGGCATTGGGTTGATTAAACCGTAAATCATAGGAATGATTCATGACTCTATTGGCTCCGCCTAAAACAGCAGACATCATTTCGGTGGTAGTACGCAAAATATTTACATTATAATCGGTAGTAGTTTTATTGCGTTGTAAAGGTTCAGCAGTAATAAGCAGTTCTAATGAATGACTATATTCTTTGATCATTATTTCAGCCAACGAGCGAAAAGAAGCAAGTTTCGCTAGCTCAAAAAAATAATTACTCCCCAGTGCAAGTTGCACATGAATTTTGGAGGGAAAAGCAATGGACTTTTCATCCATCAAAGAAAGGTAGGCATTCATATGAGAGAGAGCAAATGCAATTTGCTGTACAAGATTTGCGCCTGCATTAGCATACAACGAAGCATTGATAAAAAGTCCTTTACCAACAGTGTTCTTCATAAAAGAAAACCAGTTCTCATGCGACATCTCGGCTGAAGCTTTCCAATAGGCCTGCTGTGCATATTGACCGTAAAAATCAATTCCAAGTTCAACATTCTCTACGGCACTTAATTGTGTCAGTATACTCTTGGACGGGATTTCTTTAAAAACAAATAAAAAATCTCTCTTCGCATCTTTCAGGGTGGTAGGCACTATTCCAAGATCATTAACCTCTTCACTTACAAAAAAATGAATGCAGTCGATTTCTGCATCTAGCGAATCATTTATTTCCTTAATTGCCAAGTCGCTGTCAGACTCAATACAAATGCGCTGCGTCCGTTTCCAATTGACTGGAGGGCTTGTAATGTCTTGCTTTTTTGGCTTAGGCTTTTTAAAATAAATTGGATCAACAGCAATGTCCTCGGGGCTTATCCATGTATGAGGTAAATTCCCCCGAGTCGCACCAAGCGCCTTCTTAATTTGCTCTTGCTGCTCTTCAACAGTATAAGAATGAAAGGCATCAAAAAAAGAATGTTCCATGGTACAATGTACAATTTCCCGAATAAAACTAGGTCACGCTACTTTATAAATGCAACTGGAGATTGCCTTTTGCAATATGACGAGATAAAACAATTTTCTGAATTTCAGAGGTACCTTCATAAATTTGGGTGATTTTAGCATCTCGCATCAATCGTTCCACATGGTATTCTTTCACATAGCCATTGCCGCCATGCACTTGAACTGCTTCAACTGTAACATTCATGGCAACCTCGGAGGCTTTTAATTTTGCCATAGCGCTGGCATAACCATAAGGAAGACCCTGGTCTTTTAAATAGGCTGCTCGGTAAACCAACATTCGAGCAGATTCTATTTCCATAGCCATTTCAGCCAATTTAAACGCAATACCTTGGTGTTCTATAATAGGCTTTCCAAAAGCTTTGCGCAGATTGGCATAGTCAGCAGCCAGTTCATAGGCTCCAGCTGCAATTCCCAATGCCTGGGCGGCAATACCAATACGACCACCTTCAAGCGTTTCCATAGCAAACTTAAAGCCAAAACCGTCTGGACCCAATCGATTTGCTTTGGGTACTTTCACATCCGTATAGATAATAGAATGTGTATCCGAAGAGCGAATCCCTAACTTATCTTCTTTCTCCCCAATTTGAACTCCTTCCCAAGATTTTTCAACTACAAAGGCATTGATTCCTCGGTGTCCTTTTTCGCGATCGGTTTGAGCAATGACCAAATGATAATCTGCTTTTCCCCCATTGGTGATCCAATTTTTGACCCCGTTGAGAATATAATGATCTCCTTTGTCAATGGCAGTTGTTTGCTGACTTGTTGCATCACTCCCAGCCTCCGGTTCGGATAGGCAAAAACAACCGATGGAGGTTCCGTCTACCAAAGGTCTTAAATAGGTGTTTTTAACTTCATCGGATCCATGCTTTTCTATCCCCGAAACTACCAAAGAATTGTGGGCACTCATAATAACCGCAGCACTGGCATCGACCTTGGAAAGTTCTTCCATAACCAGCACATAGGATAAGGTATCTAAACCACTTCCGCCATAGTCAGGAGAAGACATGATTCCCATAAAACCTAATTCCCCCATTTCAGCAACAGTTTTTGTGGGGTACTCCATCTTGGTATCCCGTTCAATGACGCCCTCTTTTGCTTTTTGTGCAAAATCGCGTGCTGCTTTTTGAATGAGTTTATGTTCTTCAGATAAGGAAAAATCCATTTAATTAAATTTAAAATTAATTTATTGATCTACAGTGATTTAGTGCACAATGAAACACAAAACGCTTATTTATAATTACTTCTGTAAAAAAATACGATTATGATAGTTGTGACCAATGCTAATTTAATAGCTATTTTCAACTTTAGCATCAATTTATTACAATTATTTTTAATTATTAATTGTAAATAAAAACAATGAAATTTTCTCAGAATTGAATCAATAGCAGAAGTAGATATGTTTACTTTTACCCCAGATGAAAGATAGAATTAATCAATTTGTTGAAAAGTACGGCGAACCTATACGGGAAAGCAAAGGTTGGGCTTTTTACTCTTTATTAGTAGTCATCTTTTTGCTGCCCATGGGTTCTTTACTTTGCTTATTTGCACTCTACATTCGTTGGAAAGACATTTTGTTCAAAAATGAAAACTAGATTTTTCCTCCATCTATTCGATTCTAGGCACTCTTGAATTCATTACGTAAAACCATAAAGGTGGAACCAAAGCCAACAAAATAGAAGTTGGATATCCAAAAGGCAATTGAGGACTTTCTGGCTTGTGAGTTAAGTCTTGATATTTCTTTGACGACTTGTAATGATGATCACTGTGACGTGTCAATTCATACAAAACAATCCTCCCGATAATGTGGTTTGAATTCCAAGAATGATGTGTTTGAACACGCTCATAGCGCCCCGAGGGTAACTTCTGGCGTTGCAAACCATAATGTTCTAAATAATTAATTGTTTCCAGAAACAAAAAAGACATCACCCCAATACATACAGCAAAAAATAGTGCATTCCAACCTAAGATCACAACAATAAGGGAAAGATAAAGTAGTTGAAAAAAAGTATAAAAGAGCATATCGTTCTTACTGCTTAAAAAACCCCTGTGGT
>ENA-OUOG01002005-OUOG01002005.1-marine-metagenome-genome-assembly--contig:-NODE-2005-length-22183-cov-5.218267_pt1 | contig 22183 bp, 13 predicted proteins | sample MGYA00248635_ERZ508505 | MGnify/ENA primary metagenome ERZ508505 (study PRJEB26176, sample SAMN06267871) | marine metagenome | isolation source: Saanich Inlet, British Columbia, Canada | place: Pacific...
CGCCGAGGCCGCCGTGCAGGCTGCCGTGAGGGTTGGCGTCCCGGAGTCTTTCGTACGCGCCGCGGTGGCCGCGGCGGCCGGCGCCGGCGAGACCGCCGCGGCCGCCGTGCAGGCTGCCGTGAGGGTTGGCGTCCCGGAGTCTGGCGTACGCGCCGCGGCGGCCGCGGCGCGTGCGGCCGCCGCCGAGCGACTTGATGACCCGCGTGCGAGCGGCGCCGCTTCGCCCGACGAGACCGCCGCGGCCGCCGAGACCGCCGAGACCACCGCCGAGACCGCCGTGTGGAACGCCGTACAGGCCGCCGTCGTCGCCGCGCGCTGCAAGGTTTCCGGCTGTGAAAACATCGTCGAGCTGCAGAGAGACAAGAACAAAAAGTACATCCCCAACGTGCGCTCCGAGGCTGGTTGGTGCCAGATTCACAGAACTCCATTTAGTCGCGGCGAGAGCACGTTTTCAAAACCGATGCGCGACGCGTACCTCAAGTGGAACAAGCACCAGGACGAGAAAGCTGACGAGATCGCCACAGCCCTCGAGCGCGTCGAAGAGGTGCAAAAGAAGATCGAGGAGATCGAGAAGGTGCAGAAAGAAAGGGACGAGTCTGGAACGGAGTGGAATGATGACGAAGTCACATTAGCGGAACACCTGGAGATGGAGAAAAAGGCGGACACGGAGAGGAAAAGAAGGACGTACCACCTGAATGCCCTCAAGAAACGCCTCGACCGGGCAGAGGCTGCCGTGCCTGATATCAGATGCACGTTCTGCGAAAGCGGTGAAAGGGTTGACGAGTTTACTGGGAAGCCGGGTCCGGCACGATGCTACCTGCTGAAGACGTCGCGGGTGAAGAAGAACGGGGAGAGTTATCTTCTCGCGTACTGCGACAGTCACGCGTCCACGGTAAATCAGGTGCCGGGCACCTGCGCAGGAAGCGGTGAGACGAATAGGTGGCCAAGGTATCACAGGGAGTCGCAAAAGTCAGAGGGAAAAGTATCAGAGCTCAAGGACAAGAAGGGCAAGGCCCCGGTTGGCACGGCGAACGCGCCCATTGTGCTCGACGACGAGGAAGACGAGTTGCAGCGCGGCAACTCGGCGTCTGACGGCGCTTCGCCGACGCACGCGGGGAAGAGGTCCCGCGGCGCTGACGACCAGCGCGACGACACGCCGTCTAGACACAGAAAAAGGGCGGAGTGCAAACACGGGACGCGGTTCGACAACTGCCGGGAATGCAACCCATGTGAGTGCGGCAAGGGTCGAAACGGGATGTGTGTTTGCAGGCCCTCCCCGAGTGCAGCGAGATGCCATCACGGCGTGGTGAAGAGGGAATGCTCGAAGTGCAACCCATGCCCGCACGACAAGCTGAAACGCTTCTGCCCGAAGTGCAACCCGTGCCCGCACGGCAGGGTGAAGAGGTACTGCACGGAGTGCAAAGCGGCTCGCGAGGGTAAGTCGGTTGCGCCCGAGGTAAAGCCCGAGCCCGAGGTCAAGCCCGAGCCCGAGATCAAGCAGGAGCCGTTCACCATCCGCGGCTACTTCGGCTTGGACAAGTAGACGGAGACGCGTCGCCTGGAAACAGTCTCTGCTCTTGTAGTAAGACTCCTAGAGCTAGCTAGTTAGACTACACGTACAGTACAACTCCGTCGGCGCGCGCTATCGTCTGGTCCACGTCTTTCCCGAGAACCCCGCGGGCCTGGTTTTGGTCGCCGCGCCCAAGTGCTGCTCCTCGGCGCCCGCGCGGGAATTCAACCCCGCGCCTCCGCGTTGCCCCACCAGCGACTTGACCATGTACGGCCCCTCGAGCTCGTACCCGAGCTTGCGGTAGTAGTGCCGCGTGCCGACGCCCGAGATGACGGCGATTTTCTTCGAGCGGTGCTCGTCGCGCGCGATGCGCTCCGCCTCTCGCATGAGCAGCGCGCCGTATCCCTGGTGCTGGAACTTCCCCCTCTGGCGGTCGTGCACGCCCACCGCCGTGCCGTAGACGTGCAGCTCGCGCACCATCGAGCACCGGCCGCGCAGCTCGGGCGACGTCGACTTGGCGGTGCGGCCGCACCGGCGCAGGCGAAGCAGCCCGACCAGAATGTCCTGCCGCGGGTCTTCGTACGCCAGGAACGTCTCCCAGCCTCCGTTCGCGGTGTACTCGCGTCTGACGAGCTCCACCTCCTCCGGACGCACCTTGCTGTGTATGTCCTGGATGCCCACCTCGCGCGTGCGCACGTCGCGGCACCGCAAACCGAGGTCGCCCATGCGCGCCAGAGCCAGCTCGCGCAGGTTCCCTTTCTCGACGCCCGCGGTGACCAGCGGCATGGGTATGTCCCGCTGCACGCGGTAGACGCGCGTCCACGGCGGGACGAGCGCGAGCGCGCGCGCCACGAGATCCACCAGTCTGTCTGGTGAGTAGTTGCGGTACTGCCCCGTGCGCCAAAGCTCGTACAGACCCGTGCCTCGGATGACCAGCGTCGGATACAGCTTGAGCCCGTCGGTGCGGAAGTCGGGGTTCTCGAAAAACTCGCGGAACGATTCGAGGTCGCGCTCCATGCCGACGTTTGGCAAATCGGGCATCATGTGCACCACCACCTTAAACCCCGCGTCCTTGGCGAGCTCGAAGCACTTCTGCACGGCCGCCACGGTGTGCCCGCGGTTCGTGTCGCGCGCGACGTCCTCGTAGATGCTCTGTAAGCCAATCTCGAGGCGCGTGCACCCGTACGAGAGCATCTGCCGCAGGTGCGGGGACAGGCAGTAGTCCGGCCTTGTTTCGATGGTCAAACCGACGCACTTCGTGCGGCTCTGCTCCGACGCCGCGACCGCGTCCGCGACGCACGACGAGCTCGCGCCGGAGAGCGCGTCGTGCAGGTTGCGCACGAACCAATCGCGGTAATCGGACGGCAGACTCATGAACGTGCCGCCCATCAGGATGTACTCCACCTTGTCCACGCTGTGGCCGAGCCTTCTCAGCTGGTCCACGCGTCCGCGCGCCTGCACGTACGGGTCGTAGCGCGCGCGGATCGCGCGCATGGACGTGGGCTCGTAGCCGGTGTACGACTGCGTGCTGTACTCGAAGTCGGAGTCGGGGCCGCCGGGGCAGTACACGCAGATGTTCCCGGTGGTGGCGATGTGCGGACACCGGTGGGGCTTGGACATGACCGCGACGACCGCGATGCCGCTCGCCGTGCGCACGGGCTTCGCGCGCAGCTGCGGGAGCAACGCGCCTCTGTGCTCGTCCGGGACCGCCTGAATCAGTTCCACCAGCTTCAGGTTACGCTTCAGCCCGTGTTTCCTCGCCGCCGCGTTCTTCACCGCGTTCAGGTTGATCACCTTGCCCTCCCTGACAGCCTCGATCATCGCCGCCACCACCTCCCCGGTGGCGCGGACGCGGTTCTCATCCTCCGACATCGCGAAGGACGCCCGCGGGCGCGGCGCGGAGCGGCGACGGCTCTGCGGTGACGCGCGGGGGTAGCGCGCGCCGCTGCAGTGCCTGAGAAGGCGCGACCTTTCGCCGCAAGAGCGGTCTGACAGCGTGTTGCACGCGTCGAGTCGGTCGGGCGGCGCGTCTTGTCAATGCGACGCGACCGCGCCGAAAAGAAACGCTTTTTCTCGGAAGGGCCGACGTCATTTCGAAAGCGCACGCGCACGCGGGCGCGGGCGCGACGATCACGATGGCCGTGGACCAGGTGACGAAGTACACGTATTCCATGGACGCGTCCGCGGCGGAGACTCTGTTGGCCATCCGTTACACGGCAGCATCCCGCTCGCGCAAACGCGAGATCGAGCAAATCTGCCCCCCCTCTTCCGTCCCCTTCGAGGATGGGATGCGGAAGAGCAAGAGGAGGAGGACGACGAAGAACACCGGCGATATCGCGTCCCGCGTCCGGTTTAAGAAGAAGAAGAAAATCAGGGTGATCGTGTGTCGCGTCCCGTACGGCCGGCTCGGGAGTAAGTGCGAGAGCGCGATACAGGCTGGAGACCTCGACGAGCTGAAGCGCTTGGTGGTGCACGGAAGCCAGCTCCGGTTTACCTCGAGACTCTGCGCGCGCGCGGCGGAGGTTGGTCATCTCGAGACTCTGAAGTGGCTGCGGAGCGAGCGGTTCCCGTGGGACGAGGAGACGTGCGCGCGCGCGGCGCTCGGCGGGCACCTCGAGGTGCTCGAGTGGGCGCGCGAGAACGAGTGCCCGTGGAACGACGCGGAGGTGTGCGCGTCGGCGGCGAAGCGAGGCCACCTCGAGATTGTGCGGTGGGCGAGCCAAGCCGGCTGCGCGTGGGACGCGCGGGTCTGCGAGTGCGCGGCGGAAGGCGACAACCGCGACGTGCTCGCCTGGGCGCGCGCCGAGGCGGTATGGCACGGACGTCGCGATGTGCTGGAGTGGTTTCGCGAGAAACAATGTCTATGGGACGAGGACATGTGCGCTCTCGCCGCCGAGCGCGGCGTTCTCCAGACGCTGCGATGGCTGCGCGCCGCGCGGTGCCCGTGGGACTGGGCGACGTGCGCGTTCGCGGCGTGGCGAGGCCACCTCGAGGTGCTGAAGTGGGCGCGCGCGAACGGATGCCCGTGGGACGAGGAGACGTGGAAATACGCGGCGAAGCGCGGAGACGCCGCCGTCGTTCGTTGGTTGCGCTTGAACGGGTGCCCTAAAAAACGCGTTCGATGGAAAGTTCCCTTGGAGACGGTCCACGTTTTTCGAAAGGAGACCAACAGAACATCGGCGCCCCGCGGCGCGGTGTCGTCGCGACAGACGCCCGGAGTGTAGCCGAGGGGGGCTTTCAGGGCTCGGCGTGCGATATCGACGCGCCCGAGTGATGGGAGGGCGGACGACTGTCAAGACGGGGTGAGACGAATACGCGCGATTGTACGCGTCGACGAGATTTATCGTTCGTCATCAGCGTGATCGAAAGTCTCGTCAACAAGTGATTGCTTCTTCCGTCGCGTTTCTGTTGTTGTTGCTCGGCCGACGCCACTCCCGCGCGCGCGCGGGGCTCCCAGGCGTCGGCGGTCCGACCCCCCCTTCTCGCGGCGCGCGTGTCGCGAGGTCTGCGACGCCACTATGGTCAAGCGGGACCAGGGCGCGGTGAAGCGTGAGCCCCCCCGCGAGATTTCGTGCGACGCCTGCGGGCACGCGAAGCACCCCCGAGCGAAGAAGTGCAATGCCCCCGGGTGCGCGTGCGAGTGCCTGCTGATGCACGGCGGGTCGAAGCGCAAGCGCGCGCGCGCCGCCGCGGACGCGGCGAAGGCGCGCTCCGGCGCCGCCGGCGCGCCGGGCGGCGCGTGGCACCCGGCGCAGCACCGCCGGGTCGTGCACCAGGCGGCTTTCGCGGCGGAGGCCATGCACGAAAGCCGCGCGGTGTACGCCGTGCTCGTCGCGCGGCGGTGCGAGCGCACGGGCGCGGTGGTGAGTGAGACCTGGGGGAGCGAGCCCTGGGTGGCTGGCGAGCTCGGTGGGACGACGGGCGTGTTGGAGATTGTGTTCCGGGGGCACGCCTCGAGGCACATCGCCGCCGCGCCCGTGCGTGGCCTGGGGGATTTCGAGCCCGTGACGGAGTCGCTCCGCGCGTGCGGCGTCGCGAGTGACGTCGCCGAAAAAATGCGCGAGCACAATTTCGACGCCGCCGCGTTCCGCGCGCTCGGGACGGAGTGCGCGTCGAACGCGGCGTTCGCGGAGGGAGCGCTGGAGCGCATGGGCGTCGCCGCAGTGGGGGACAGGCTCAAGCTCATGGCGGCGGCGCGCGCGTTCGCGGAGGCGACGCGAGAGGAGGAGGAAGAGGAGGAGGAGGAATAGCGAGGCGGTGTCGTTTCGGTTGAAATGAAAAAAGAAACGTTTTTCGGTGCCCCTCGAGACGGATCGTCGACGACCGGCGTGCATGTCTTTTTTCCAGAGACGTCGAGACCTGACGCTCTCGCTTCGGCCGCCGCCCCGTTTACTTCCGAGGCGCGCGGTGACGATGGCCGGCCGCGGTCGCGCGGCGACCCTCCCCGCGTGGATGACCTCCGGGCCAGGCGCGGGAGGCGCGCCCGGCGCGCCCGGTGCGCCCGTCGCGGTCGCGTTCCCGCCTCCGCCGCCGAGCGGCGCGGGCGCGCCGATCGCACCTTCCGCGCATCTCTCCGCCTCCACGGATGGATGGACCGAGCACACCGCGCCCGACGGGCGTCGCAAGTACTGGCACAACTCTGCCACGGGTAAGTCCACGTACGAGAAGCCTTTCGTTCTGATGACCGCCACCGAGCGCGCGGATTTGACGACGCGCTGGAAAGAGGCGGTCGCGCCGGATGGGCGCGCGTATTTCCACAACCTCGACACGAAGGAGACGCGATGGGCGATGCCCGACGTCGTGCGCGCCGCGCGCGAAGCCGCGCTCGCCGCGGAGGGCGCCAAGGCGGCGAAGATGGCGCTGATGCGAGCGAACGCGGCGGCGACGACGACACCGAACGCGACGAACGGAGACGGACGAACCGCGGTGGCCTCGACGACGACATCGATAGCGGAAAAGACGAACGTCGTCGGCGAAGCGTCTCCCGACGACCCCAAGGCTGTATTCGCGGCGTGCTTGTCGGCGTGCGGCGTGACCTCCGCGCAGAGGTGGGACGAGACCATCCGGATGGTGGAACGACACGGCGACGACCGCTTCTACGTGTTGAAAACAGCGGCCGAGCGCAAGAAGGCGTTCCACGAGTTCCAGGCGAGGCAAAAGAAACGCGAGCGCGAAGAGAAGCGGATGGACGACAAAAAGAAACGAAAAGAGTTTGAAACCATGCTTCGCGAAGCCGAGACGACTCTCGGATGCGGCGCGCCGGGATTCGCGTTCCGCGAAGTCGCCGAGGACCTGGCGAAGGACCAAAGGTACGCCGAGCGGTTCCGCGCGGTCGAAAACGACAGGGAGAAGGAGGATTTGTACCGCGCGCACTGCGACGCGCTGCGCGTCCGCGAGCGCGAGCGAAGGCGTTTGGCGCGCGACGACGCGAGGCGGCGTTTCGCGACGCGTCTGGCGACCGAATTCGGGGTGGATTTCGAAAACGACGCCTGGCGCGACGCGCGTCGCGCGATTCTGGCGGATAACGAAGAGGCGCTTGTGACGAACGAAGAGGACGAGGGCGGCGCGCGGATGACTACGCCTACGCCTTACTCGTGCGACCGGTACGACCGGCTCGTGGCTTTCGAGGATGCCGTTTTAGCCGCGGAGGAGGCGGCGGAGAAGAGACGAACGGTCGCCGAGCTTTCGCGTCGCGTCGCCGAGAAAAAAAATCGCGACGCGTTTGTCGCGTTTCTGGAAAAGAAACGAAAGGAAAAGCGATTGACGCTTCGAACGCCGTGGCGCGATTTCGTGAACGCCGAGTCGCTGGAAGACGAAGAGACGTACGTTTCTGTGTCTACCAACGCGTCCGGCTCGAGGCCGCGCGAGCTGTACGAGGACCAGCTGGAGATTTTGGAGACGCGCGCGGCGCGCGACCGAGACGCGGTGATTGCGGCGCTCGCGCGAAGCGGCTTCTTTGCGCTCGAGAAGGATGACGGGATCCCGTCGTCGCCGAATGTCGATTCGCCGAGACGCGCGTCGATTCGTCGCGCGCTCGCGCGGACGGACCCGGAGACACTCTTCGCCGCCGCCGAGAGGCACATCGACGCCGTCGAGGCGAGCCTGCGCGACGTGCACGGAGACGACGGAGGCGAAGAGGCGTCCGAGGCGTCCGACACCCGCGCGCGCATCCGACGAGCGTGCGGCGACGCCGTCGCCGTCGCGTCGCGCGAAGCCGCGACGCGCGACCGGCGTCGGCGTCGCGCGGCGGAGGCGTTTTCCGCGCTTCTGGAGTCGTCTCTGCGGCGTCGCGTCGTGCGTCTGGACTGGACCTGGGAGGAGGTTTCAAGGAAACTCTCGCGCGAGCCGGAGTGGCGGGAGATGTGCTTTTTTGACATGGCGGGAGAGGACGACGCGAACGAAAATTTTACAGACGACGGGTACGCGTTCGCGTCGGACGCGGCGGATCGCGACGCGTACCGAGCCGACGCGCGCGCCGCGTTTGCGGCGTGCGGGTTCCGCGCGGGTCTCGCCGAGGAGGGCGAGCTGGAGGAGGGCGAGGCCCCCGACCCGAAACGCGCTCGGCGCGAGCCGTAGGCGTATCGATCGATCGATCGAGCGAGCGAGCCGTAGGCCTGTGTGCTAGGGGAGCGCTCGACGAAACGACAGAATCTACAAACGCCTTTCACGCCTCCTCCCGCTATTGTTCGTTCTTCTTCTTCGTCTCCCGCGCCTCCGCTCGTCGTTTCACGGCGCTTTTCTCGCGCTCGCGCGCGCCAAGTCTCGTCTCATGTCGTCATCACGTCTCCATGGCGTCTCCGGTTTGTTTCTCCCCCCCCTCCCCGACGGGCTCGGCGGGGTAGTACTCGAAGTGCAGCTCGCCGACGTCCGTGCCGGACATCTTGGTCCAGCCCTTCTCCGAGACGTGGTACACCGAGATGGTGCCGCCCGAGAAGGCGTCTCGGAACGTCGCGTGGTAGATGGCGCGCCGCCCGAGCTCGCACGCCTCCGCCACGGAGAGGTCCCACTTGTACCCCTGGTCCAGGACGCCGTACGCGAACAAAGACCCGGACCCGACGCTGAATCGCTGCCCTTTCAACCGAGTTCCGTCCGAATCCACGTAGTATAAGCCCGGGCCGGTCAGGTCCCAACCCGCGACCATCGTGCCCATGGACAAACCTTGTCCGCGGTAGCCGTACAGCGTGTTCGCCAGGAGCTTGGACGCGCCGCACACCGAGATGCGTTTGCCGTTTTCGAGCTCGTGCAGCCGGCACTGGATGCCGAGGTTGCGCTGCCAGAACTGGCAGTCCGCGGCGCCGCCGGCCATCGTGCCCAGCAAGTACGGGTTGATCTCGATCACCTTCTTCACCGTCTGCGAGGAGATGTACGGGCCCTGCGACGCGCGCGAGTCCACGGCGATCACCACGCCGTGCTCGAAGATGAACCCCAAAGTCGTCGTGCCGTGGTTGGGCTTGACGTAGTCCACGACCTCGCGCTGGAAATCGTCGTACTGCGTTGTTCGGCGTCAAGGCGGAAGGGCGAGGCGGAAGAGCGCACCGGGTCAGCGGAGGGTCAGACGAAAAGTCGGCGGAGATCGAACGAAAGGCGCGCGAAAGGCCTCCTCGGGAATACCTAAACCGCTTCGGGACGGAAACCGAGCAGGGAAATGACGTCGAGGGGACGCACGTCATCCACGAGCGGGAGCTTGAAGTTCTGCGCGTGCACGTCCGACGTGACCTCGGCGGCGCTGTACGGTGGGACGCGTTTGGGAACGGAGGTCAGCCGCGAAAAGCGCGGGTGCGGGCGAGGGGGTGGGCACCGACGCTTTCGGTTCAGATCTGACTCTGTCAGTGCTGCGCGCGTCGAAAAAGAAGAAGACCGATCTGGGGCTCGCGGGGCGACGGGCACGCACCACTCCGCCTCGAGCTTGTCCGCCGCGCGCACGGGCGCGTCCAGCACGGAAAAGTCGAGCTTCATGATCGCGGGTCCGGGAATAGATCGCCGGGCGCGCGGGGTGAAGTGCCCGTCGCGCCCGCGTGGGCCTTTTCAAACGTCCGTCATCATCACACCGTCGGATCGGCGCGCGGCTCGTCGCAGCGGTCCAGCGTTTTCGACTCAAACGAAGAGCGTCGGCGGCGGTGGCGCGCACTTCCGCCTTCGCCATGTTCGCGGCGCGGCAGCACGCCATGCTCCCCCAGCTCGCGCGGGCGGGTGGAGCGACGTCCCGGCTGCGGCGCGCGCGGCGCGTCTCTCCCCCCCCCGGGTTCAGGTCCGCGAGCGCCGCGGCGCAGCCCTCGGACGCGGTCGAGGTTGCGGACGACAATCAGCGCCGGGACCTGGCGGTGGTGCTGGTGTCCCCCCAGATCCCGGGGAACACGGGCACGATTGCGCGGACGTGCGCGGCGACGCGCGTGCCCCTGCACTTGGTGGGCCCGCTCGGGTTCACGCTGGAGGACTCGCAGCTGAAACGCGCCGGGTTGGATTACTGGAACAGCGTGTGCGTCAAGGTGCACGACGATTGGCCGGCGTTTCACTCGTACTGGCGAGACGAACTGGGGTCGCCCGGTAGGCTGGTGGCGTTTTCCAAGTTCGGCGCGCGGCCGCACGCCGAGGAGGGCGCGTACCGAAAAGGCGACTGGCTTTTGTTCGGCGCGGAGACCACCGGTTTACCGGACGAGGCGCACGACGTATGTGCCAAGAGTGGGGGCGTGCGAAGAATCCCCATCGACGAACAACACGTGCGCAGTCTCAACTTGGCGGTTTCGGTGGGCGTCGGCGCGTACGAGGCGCTGCGGCAAATCGACGGATCGCCGACGGAGGGAAATCCGCCGCGACCGGACGCGCCGGGGAGTCACGAATAGGCAGTGACGGTATGGTTGTTTTTTAAAAGACTGCGTGTCCTATCTATACGCGCGAAAAAACTCTGTTTACGCCACGAACGCCTTCGGCGGCGTCGTCGTCGTCGTTTTTTCCTCCGTAGGTAAATCGCGACTCGGCGCTTTACTTCTTTGAACGACTCCATCCGGGGGCGTCGCGAAACTCGCCAGGCTGACGCACCGGGGAAGGGGGTTGATCCAATCGAAGACGCCGATTTCCCAGCCCGCTTGTCCTAAGTGCCACTGCGCGACGCACTTTTCGCGGTTGAAGGAAACCGCGGTGTGGCCCCACGCGGTGACGCTCTTTTTCGCCGCGGGGTGCCAGACGTGCAGCGCGGGGATGGCGAAGATTTGAAACGCGCGGAGCAACGCGCGCCTGTGCGGCGAGTCGAAAGGCACGCGGAGCGTCGGGCTCAGGGATCCCGTGGTTGAGTGTCCAGCGGGTGCATCAACAGGAGGCGTCGCGAACGCCGCGAACCCGGCGTCCGCGGCGTCCGCGGAGCCGTCGCCGGAAACCACCACGGTTACGTACCCCGCGCGCTCCTCCAAAGAGAAGGAGGCGAGTGTGGGGGAAAACCGCACGCACGCGGGGCAGTGCCTGCCCGTGAAGTACAGGCCGACCACTTTGTTGTCGAACGCCTCGGCCGCGGCGACGGGCTCGCCGCGCGCGTTCTCCAGGTCCAGCTCCGCCATCATCTCTTCCAGCGTGACGCGCTCGTCGCGTGTCTTGTCTCCGAACGCGCGCGCGTCCCCGTGGTCGTGATGATCGCCGCGAGCGCAACAGGCTCCCCGGGTCGCGATCTTGCCGGTGCCCTCGCAGGCCGCGCACGCGACGAAGCCGTCAGCGCCGGGTCTCGAGCCCTGGCCGGCGCACGCCGCGCAGGAGGCGTCGCACCACTCTTTGTCCGCCATGGTGGCCATGCCGAGGCGCGGCGTCGAGTGAAGAAGACGCGACGCAAATCGTCGTTTTCGCCCGCGGCCCGTGGTCGGTTGACTCTTCACACTCTCCATTTGAACGAATCTCGCCACTTCGCCCGCGCGCGGGGCTGCCTCCCGTTCGGGACGGCGGACGAGACGCGCGATGCCGGGGTCGGTGGTGACCGTGCAGCTCGGGCAATGCGGTAACCAGGTGCGCGCCGCGTCTCAGCCCCCCGCGTCTCCACGCGACCCCTCCCCCGGATCCGCCGCGTAGGCACCCGTCCGAGGAAACTTCTCGGCTGCTCTGACCCGAACGCCGTCCCCGCCTCCCGTTCCCCCAGGTGGGCACCGAGCTCTTCTCCACGCTCGCGCGCGAGGCGGACGCGTCCTCCGCGTCTACGCGCGATGAGATCCACGAGACGTTCTTCCGCACGTCGCAGGCTCGACGCCGGGGGCACTCGTCGTCGTCGGGCGCATCCGAGAACGACGCTCCCGAAAACCGAAACGCCCTCGACTCGCGCGCCGCGCCCGTCGCGCGCGCGGTGCTCATCGACATGGAGCCCAAAGTCGTGCAGTCGTCTCTGCGTCGCGCGAAGAAATCGGGTCGATGGCGCTACGACAGCGCGCGCACGCTGGCGTTTCAGTCCGGCTCGGGGAATAACTGGGCGCGCGGATACAACACGTACGGCGCGCAGACTCGCGAGACGGCGCTCGAACTCGTTCGCCGCGAAACCGAGGCGTGCGACCATTTCGGCGGGTTCTTATTAATGCAGAGCATGGCCGGGGGGACGGGCGCGGGTCTCGGCGCGTACGTCGCCGAGGCGCTTCGGGACGAATACGCGCACGCGCCTTTACTCAACCACTGCGTGTGGCCGCACGAGAGCGGGGAGGTGATCGTGCAGTCGTACAACACGCTGCTGACCGCCTCGACGCTCCTGGACGCGAGCGACGGCGTCATCGTCGCGCAAAACGATCAGCTGCGTTTGACGTGCGTCAAACAACTGGGCATCGAGAGGCCCACCTTCGACGACATGAACGCAGTGGCGGCGAAACAGATCGCGGGCGTTCTGTTGCCGAGCGTCCGGCGGGACTCTTGTGCGAACGGCGGCGTGATGGTAGGCGCCGACGCGGCTGGAAATTCCCCGGGCGTCGGCCGGCGCGCGCACTTACTCCACGACCTGACGCGCGACGTGTGCCAGCACCCGTCCGCGCGCCTGCTGTCTCTGCGGCAAACCCCGGTGATGCCGGAAGCCTCCGTGGACTTCACCACGTTCGCGTGGCCCTCGCTGTTGAAACGCACACGGCAGATGCTCCTGTCGGGCGCGACTCTGGAGGAAGGGCTGGACTGGGGCCTCGACCCCGCGGCGGTAGGCGCGGGGCGCGGTAGGCACACCAAGTGCCTGGCGGCGTCTCTGTTTCTGCGGGGTCTCGGGTCGGACGCCGCGGACGCGTCCCTGGTCAGCGACAGAGAGTTGTTTCCGAAATGGGTCCCCGCGCCGTGCGCTGTGCAGTGGAGCCCGGGTCGGTTCGACGGCAAGGAAATGTCGTGCACGCTGCTGAGCAACTGCCAGACGCCGTGCCCGCCCATCGGAAGAATGCTGGCGCGCGCCTACCAGATGCGCGCCGCGCGCGCGTACGCGCACCAGTACGCCGAGCACGGCGTCGGGGACGAAGAGTTCGAGCAGGCGTTCGCGAGGGTGGAGGATGTCCTCGCCACATACAGAGCGCTGTGATGTAAGTGCGAGACGTTTAAGACGTAGACTATGACGATATACGGAGCGCATTCGTAGCTATTACCGTAGACTCCCTAATGTACCTAACACGCCTCCTTCGTCTAAAAAAACGCGTCAAACGCGTCTCATCTAACTAAACCTTTCCCCGGAGCGAGAAGCGCGGTTTTGGGTCCTCCAAACGCGGCGGTCTATTCGCGAGCTCGAGCACTCGGTCGCGCGCGCGTCTCGCTTCTTCCCCGAACCTAGACACGTGCGCTTCCGCGGCGTCCGCGTCGCGCGCCACCTCCAAAAGCAGGCGGTACGCGGCCACGTGGTCGCCCACCGCCCCTCTTAGCTCGGCGAGCGCGAACGCGTGCCTCGCCAGCGCCTTCGGAATCGCCGGCGGCGCGACGCGCACGCCAGTCACCAGACCCAGCGCCAGCATGCCACGCACGCTCGAGCTCGTCACGGCGTTGGGGTCGAGCGCCGCGAGCGCCGCGTGTGCGTCCACGCGCGAAGGTTCCCGTCGCAGAAAAGAAACCAGAGACTCTTCAGAGACCTCATCCTTTCCGGAGACGAGCGGAGTCGTCGTCTCTAAACTCGGCTCGCGTCTCGCGTCGGAGATCCGCGACGCGTCGTTTAACTCGTCGCTCGCCTCCGCGTCTCGCACCTTTACCTCCTCCTCTTTCAACTCCCAGAGCGCCACGAAAAACGCGGTGTGCGCGTCGCCGTTCGCGCGGTCGGGCGCGAACGGCACGATGCGGTCGCGCAGCACCGACACGCGCGTGGCGCGCGACGCGTTCGCGGAGACGAGCGACTCTAACACGAACGGAAACTCCGCCGCGCGTTTGACGCGCGGCGTCGCCAAGACGGCGACGCCGTCCTCCGGCGAATGACGCAAAATCCACACTAAGTGCCTCCTCGTCCACCGCGCCACCGCCTCGTCGTCCGGCCGCGCCGCGCCGCGCAAATCATCGCGGCACCGCTCGCGGAACAGACACGAGGCGAGGCGCGCGGCCGCGAGCGTAACGGAGCCGAACGACGCCGCCGCGCCGCCGCGGGGCTCGCAGGGCGCCTCGACGAGTTCGCCAAACGCTAAAGAGGCGTACGTCTCGAAGGCGGCGTCGTCGTCCTTCTCCAGGCGCCAGTACGAAAGCGCGCGCGCGAAGTGCCGCCCGCTCGCCGTGAGCGCGGGGCCGAGCACGGAGACGTCGACGTCCCGCTCCCCCACCGTGTGTTCGTAAGTGTGGCTTTCTTTCGAAGCGTTTGCTTTTTCGTTCGACTCCGAGCCGGCGAGCGCGCGCTCGAGCGCGCCGGCGTCGCCCGTCTCCGCCCAGAGCCGCAGCGTGAGCGTGTCCATTATCCGCTTGCGCGGGTCGCCGTGCGGCGCGGGGCGCGACGCGAAGAGCGACGCGAAATGAGCCTTCGCGTCTCTGCATATCGCCTCGATCTGAATCGGTGTGGGTCGCGAGGAGTGCGAAGACACGACAGTCTCCAGGTCGGCGACGAACGGCGTCTTGACGTCGCGTTTGGTCGACGCCGTTTCGCGCGCGCCGAGGCGCGAGACGAAGCGTTTCGCGTCGTTCTCGGCGCCCGCGCCGACGGCGCTCGCCTCGACTCCGCCCCGGAACGACGTCTTCGACCCGCCCTGGCGCGGGAAGTACGGCAGGAGCTCGGAGAGCGAAAGAGCCGAGCCCGCCGAGCGCCACAGAGACACGGCGAGCGCGAAGTCCAGCCGAAGAGACGCGGCGAGGAAACCGCACTCGGCGCGCGCCGCGACGGCGAAGGGTGTTTTTTTCGTCGTCGGAGTTTTTCCCGAAACCGACGGGAAGCCCGACGGCTCGTCGTTTGCGTCGACGTCCGCTCCCCGCGCGTCCGCGAGCGCGACCGCCTCCTCGAGGCGCCCCGCGACCGCCAGCTCCACGACGCGCTCGCGCGTGGACCGGGCGCGGTGCAGCTCGAGCACGCCGCCGCGCGCGGCGAGCAGCGAGCTCGCCGACGCCGGACACGAAAAAAATCTTTCATCGTTTTTCTCGTCGTCGCCTCTCCCGAGCGCCGCGCCCCCGGGCGCGCCGGCGATCAGCAGACGGCTTTCGTTCGCGCGCGAGTCTCTGTCCTTCGCCGCGCCGTCGCCGGAAACGCCGAGCGCGAGCGCGTGGCTGTCCCCCGGCGCCAGGCCGGTGAGGTCCACGGCGCGCGCGGCGCCGCCGTTCACCGGCGCCGCCACCGCGAACGGAAAAGCGCACGTCACGTCCAGACGTTCCGAACGCGCGAAAAAACACGTCGCCGCGTCGTCCAGGATCAGCACGCGAGCACCTTTTTCGGCGTTCGAAAAAGCGTCCAAGTCGTCTTCTTCGTCCTCCGCGTCTTCGTCTTCTGCTTCGTCCTCCACGTCTTCGTCCGCGCCGGGAAGCCAGACGCGCAGGAGCGTTCCGTCCGGCGCGCGCGCGACGACGCTTCCGTCCGGCGTCGGCTCGGCGTCTGAACGTCGGAAAGAAAAGGAATCACACGAAAAAGAAACAGCCAGCGCGGGCGCCGCCGCCGCCGTCTCTTCCGTCTCTTTCGTGTCTTCCTTTACGCGTCTCGAACGCTCAGATCCGAACATGGTGTCGTAGGAGGCTCCGTCCGGGCTCGGGCGTTTGGGCGCGAGCGCGGCGAGCGCGGCGTTTCGCGCGCGACGCGCGTCGCGTCTTACTACGTCGCGCGCGTCGCGCTTTCCAGAAAAGTTTAAGACTAACGGCGTTGCCATCCCGGTTGCGACGCGCACAAACACGGCGCCGCGCGGCGCGCCGATCACCAGCGTCGCGCCGAGCCACGCCATCGTTTGTACGGGGTGCGCGAGGCCCAGAACGATGTCATACGCGATGTCGAACACGACGTGGTTTCCTTTGTCGTTTTCTTTTCCCACTAAGTCCCAATAAGGAGGCACCTCGTACACGACGACGCGTTTGCGTCCGCCGGGGCTCGCCACGGCGACCCGGCTCGCGGTTTGATGAGAAAACGCGTCCGACGCGATGGCGGCGGCGTTCGCGGTGTCTGGGATGACGAAGACTCTCCTTGTTGGGCGATTCGCATCGTTTGTCGTCGCGGAGAAGCTCGCGCCATCGGTGCGTGCTCCGGAAGACGACCGGTCGTCGTAGTAGTGCACCTCGACTCCGGCGTCGGCGCGCGCCGCGACGGCGCGCGCCGAGCGAACCGCGCACAGCTCGCGGATGGTGCGGTCAACGACTTGGACGCGCGACGTCGGCTCCGGCCGGGAGGACGCCGCCGAGGTGTGCGGCGACGCGGGCGGTCGCGGCGACGGCGTGACGTCGTCCACGACGAAGCGCGAGCGCACGTCGCCGGAGGGCGTGGTGCCCTGCGCGACGCGGCAGTGCGCGACGCACACCTCGGCTCCAGCGCATGCCACGTGTAACGTCTCGCCCCCCGGGTCGAAGAGGAGGGCGGTGGCGGTCACCGGGTGCCTGGGCGGGCGTCCCGGCGCGCGCTCGCCTCGCGGCTGGAAACCCCCCACGAGCTCATCGAGGTCCGCGCGGGCCACCAGGCGGAAAGGCGCACCGGCATCCCCCGCCGGCGCCATCCCCCGATGCGGCGCGCGCGTCGGTTTGTAACGGCACCCTCTTTTTCGTCGTGGTTCAGTTTCTCCTTCCTCGTGCGCGCCGAGGCGCTTGGTTTCCTTTCCGCTGCCGCCTAGTCCAAGACTCCGACAGAGGGAGACGCGCACGGAAGTTCCTCTCGTCGCCATGTGGGGCGGCCTCGACGGCGCGCTCGGCGTGTCCGTGAAGCCCAAGGCGCCCCCCCCCGCGTCGACCCCCGCGAACGAGGGCACCGCGGTCCCGGAGCCTCCGCGCAGACGCGAGCCCTTCAATCTGTTCGGCGGCCTCGCGTTCTTCGGCGGCCTGGACGGCGCGCTGGGCGTGTCCGTCGCGAAACCGCGAACGGAAGACGCGGCCGACCGACCGAGACCGACGCCCGTGCCGTTGCGCTCGACGTACACGCCCGGGCGCGTCGATCGCGACGCTCACGAGACGAAAGACGGCCTCCCTCCCCTGGTGGTTCTGGTGCACGGCCTGGAGAGCCACGGCGGGACGTGGGACGATCTCGTCGCGCGCTTCGTCGCCTCCGAACGCTCTTCGCCCTCGTTCCTGGCGGTGGACCTGCGCGGGCACGGCTTGAGCCCGGTGGGGGACGAGGCCTCCTTCACCCCCGGCGCGCTCGCCGCGGACGTCGCCGCGTGCGTCGAGGCGCACAACCGGGAGGGGAGGAAGGTTGTTCTCGTCGGACACTCGATGGGCGCGCGCGTCGCGGCGCGCCTCTGCGCGGACTTCCCCGGGGTGGTGAGCCGTCTCGTGATCGAGGACATGGACGCGCGCGTGTTCGACGGCACGAAGTACTTCGGCGAACAGTGGGGCATGACCGGGTTCGACTACGAACGAGCGAGGGCGTTTAAACGAACGGACGATTCGTTACAGGCTATGACGGCTTCGTTAACGCACGCCGCGGGAGTCGGGACGTTCACTTCCGATCGCGTGGACGGCTACGTCGTTCGCGGGCGAGTCTTTGAGTCTACTAACGGAGGAAGAGCGGTTTCCCTGATCCAGCCGTTAGGGTTTTGCCTGGCGTTCGACAGAGTGCTCGCGTGTGATGACATGCAGGATGCGTTATCAAAAATCGCGTCCATGCCACTTAGTTCGCAGCCGGAAATACACCTCTGGCGCGCGCCCGAGAAGTGCGGCGAATCGTGCGCCGCGCTCGCGCCGGGCGTCGCGGGGGGCGTGCAGTGGATTCAATCAAAGTTCTCGGAACGACGCGTGCACGATTGCGTGTTCCCCGGAGCGGGGCACAGCGTGCACAAAGACACGATCGAGCTGTTCGAGCGCGCGTTGAGGGAGCTGGCGTTCCACGGGACGCCCGCGGCGTTCGAGCGAGAGGCTTCTTAGTACGGTAGGTACCGCGGCGCGGTCGCTTTTTGAAGACGCGTTTTCGTCCGTCTCTCAATGAAACAGCTTATGAGACTCATTTTCGCGAAAAACCGACATCATCACGACAGCGACAGCGTTCCGTCGCGGGAACTGACGACGAAGACGCGTCTCCTCGACGCGCGCACTCGTCGTCGCGCGACCGCGTGCGCACAGTCGCATCGTCGCGTCGTCGCCGTCCGCTCCCCGGCCGTCGCTGCCGCGCACAGGAGAGCACCTCGCGACGGGATGAGCTCGGCCGAGACGGATGTTTCCGAGCTCGGCGGTCTGCCGGGGGCGCCACCGCCGCCTCTGGGCCCCCCCCTAGAGGTCCCCAAGATGGGTCCCGGGGACGTGGTCCTGCTCGAGATGAACGGCGAGAAGTGGGCGTTCGTCAACCTGAAACGCGGACAGTGCGTCCCCGCGCGATCGCCTCGACCGCACTCTTCGACGCGCACCGCGAGAGCGGAGCGCGTCGCGTCGCCGCCGCCGCCGCCCGCGAAACGGAACGACTCCCGCTCCAACTCGACTGACGCTCCCTTCTTCTCGACGCGCTTCGTCTTCCCGCTTCCCCCGCTCCCCTAATTCGCGACCGACGGAAACAGAACCGCGTGCATCGGCAAGCACCGCGAGGTGAGCCTGGAGCCTCTGCTCGGGCAGCCCTTCGGGTCGTGCTACGAGGTGAACCAGGATGGGATCCTGTACCCCGCCGAGCGCGATCCCATCGGCGAGTGGCACGCCGCGAAGCCCGAGGACGACCACCGCTCGAACAAGGAGATCTTCGACCGCAAGGACGCCTCCGCGCAGGGGCTGAGCCACGATGACATCGCGCGCCTGAAGAAACAGGGCGTCACCGGGGACGAGCTCGTGCAGAAGCTGTGCGAGAACAGCGCGACGTTTTCGGACAAAACCGCTTTCGCGCAGGAGAAGTACGTGAAGAAGAAGATGCTTAAACATCTGACTCGCGTGCGGGCCAGACAGCCTTCCGCGCGGGCCATCTGCGAGGCGTACTTCTACAAACAACCGGCGACCACCAACTGGATGCGGTACGACGCGCTGGGATTGCTCTTGTTGCACGCGAACCTGGGGGCGAACGCGCAGCCGCTGGTGGTGGAATCGTGCGGAGGGCTGGTAGTCGCGGCGGCGGCGGAGCGCGTCGGCGCCGAGGGCACCTCGGGCCGCGTCTGCGCCGGTCACGCCGGCGCGCACTGCAACTCGCTGGACATCACCAAGCTGATGAACCTCTCGGAGGCGGCGCGGAACTGCGTGGTCACCGCGCCGCTGACGGCGCTGCTGGAAGCGCGCGAGCGATGGAAGCGGGGCGAGGACGTCGACGCGGCGGCGGCGGCGGAGGAGACGGCGCTCGCGGCGGCGCGCGACAAGGCTCTCGACGCGAAACGGTTGAAGATGGAAGCGGAGGGGGAACAGACCCCTTTGGTTCCGAAAGAGCGCGCGGAGGGGTGGCGCTCGAAGCGGTTAGCCACCGCCACGCCCTCGGTCGTCGCGCACCTCGCGCGTCCTTCGGAAGGATTCACGTCGCTGCTTTTGGCGTCGCCCGCGCTCGAGCCCATCGACGCGCTGCGCAAATTGCTCCCGCTGTGCGCGCCGAGCGCGCCGTTCGCGGTGTGGTGCCCCTTCTCGCAGCCGCTCGCGGACGCGCTGCACGCGCTGCGGCGCGACCGACTGGCCGTGAACCTGGCGCTCACCGAGCCCTGGCTGCGCAAGCACCAGGTGCTGCCCGGGCGCACGCACCCCACCATGACCACCGGCGCCGGCGCCGGCGGGTTCGTGCTCTGCGGAAACTGGATCCCGCCCGAGGAGGAAGAAAAAACGAAAGCGGCCGACGGGCTCGGCGCCGCCGCGAACGCCGCTCGCGACGACGCCGCCGGAGGAGGCGACGAGGACACGCCGGAGGCGGAAACGGGAGGCGGCGCGAAGCAGAAGCGCGAGGACCGGGAAGGCGGCGAGTTTGACGGGGAGGTCTCGGGAGATGACGGCGTCGAGCCGAAGAAAAAGGCGAAGAAGTAGCCTGAGAGATGAAATGTGAACGACGACCCGAAATCTCATCTCTTCGAGGCGAACGCCGCGACTTCGCGACTACGAACACACTGCGCGACTACGCGACACGCGCGCGTGTGAGAAATGAATCGTGGTTTGGTTTATGTACACGCACACCGGTGTTCCTACCGCGTCGCGTGCTCGCGTGCGCCGGCCCCGCGTAACTCGCAGTGCTCCGCTCACGCGGCGAAGAGCTCCTCCACCGTCATGTCGCGCTCCTTGGCAACCTGCTTGTACGTGCGCATCTCCCCGAGGCCCTTGACCACCGCGCGCGCGTTGTTGAGCGGCGAGGAGGAGCCGAGCTGCTTGGCGAAGCAGTTCTTGTACCCCGCGAGCTCGAGGACGGTGCGGCAGGAGCCGCCCGCGATGACGCCCGTGCCGGGGCCGGCGGGGCGGAGCATCACCACGGCGCCGCCGTTCCCCTTGACGGTGACGCGGTGCGGGAAGGACTGGCCCTTCGCGAGGGGCACCTCGATCATGCACTTGCGCGCGTCCGCCGCGGCTTTCGTCACGGCAACCTGCACCTCCTTCGCCTTCGAGCACCCGACGCCAACCTTGCCCTTGCCGTCGCCCACCACGACAGTCGCGCGGAAGCTCATGTTCGAGCCACCCTTCGTGACCTTCGTCACGCGCTGCACCTGCACCACCGATTCCTCGAGGCCGTCGCCGTCGTCGCGGCCGCGGCCGCGACCGCGCCCGCGCCCGCGCCCGCGCCCGCGAGCTGCGCGACGCGACAGAGAGGCGAAGAGAGAAGAGAGAAGAGAGGGAGGAGGGAACGGTCAGCCGCGAGCGCGGAGGTCTCGTCGTCGCGTCGCCTCGCGAAAAAAAAACACGCAGCGCGTTTAAGCATCTGGATAAGAGCACCAGAGCCCTAAAACCCCGCGGACATCTCCTCGAAGCCGCCCGGCGCGCGCGCGAGGCCCCGGACGCGAGGCACGGCGTCGGTCCGGGCCGTCGTCGTCGCCACGCGCGCGTCGATATTGACCCGTGCCCCTACGCGCCGAGTCGAAACGCGCCGCCGGCGCGCGTCCCGGCCGCCGCGCGCGGGCGCGGGTGGCGAACAAAATCGCAGATGCGGTCGGCGCCACGCGTCGCGATGACGCTTTATCCCGGAAACGCGCGCGGTGTCGCTTGTGGAGCGCGCGGAGAGGGGCGGTCGGATCGGCACGCACCACGAGGAGCGGGGGAATCATCCTCATCCGTGGACGCGGACTCCGAAGCGGACTCCTGCGCCGGCGCAGCCTCGTCGTCCGCCGCGCGGACCGTCAGGCGGTGCGCGCGGGTGGAGCGAGACATGACCACCGCGCGGGCGACAGGCTTGCCGCCGAGGGTGGTCTTCGCGGAGAGCTTCGCGGGCGACGCCTTGGCCGAGGCCTTCAGGCGCAGACCGGCGAAGGCCTGGGTGCAGGTAGCCATGGCCGCCATCGTGCAGTGCTAACGAGTCGCGGGTAGGCGCGAGCGCGTTGTGGCCGGAGCGCGTCACCGCAACGGGGAAAAAGCGTCGATTTCGGAGGTTTTAGGGTTGAGTCGCTTCGGAAGTCTTGAGTCAACAGACCGTGACGTCGCGTCGCGTCGCCACCGACGTCATCGCTCGATACATCGTGCAGAGATCAGTGAATTTCTAGTCTCAATAAAATGTCGCAAATTTGTGTACAATGTAATCAGTCTTTAAAAGTCGTAATTCCTTCGTAACGCCCCTCAGATCTGAGAGGACGATTTTAACGCCAGCGTACACCACAGGCACAGCGACAGCGGAGCCCACAACGCTGACGGCAGCCTTCACGTCGATGTCCGGACAACACCGATTCGCCTTCGGAAGCGCGCTCGGCGACGCCGGGGCGACGACCATCGCGAGCCTTCCCGTGGATCTAGTGGCCACCCAAGTTCTCAGTCCGCGCAAGAGAAAGCGAGATCTCGCCGCGCAGGCGGGCGTCGCGATCCCGGGCCTGCCCTTCGATGTCGCCGTCACGCTCGTGGAGAAGCACCTGCCCGACCCCGCGGACCTCGCGGTGCTTCGCGCGGTGAGCCGCGGGATGCGCGCCGCTGTGGATGCGACCGGACGGAAGGTGGAGGAGTTCGGTGAAAAGGATGCCGCCGAACGCGGATACGTGAGCACGCTCAAGTGTCTGCGTCGACGAGGTCGACTGTCTGACGAGCGTCTCCTGTGCGCTG
>ENA-OUOG01002006-OUOG01002006.1-marine-metagenome-genome-assembly--contig:-NODE-2006-length-22181-cov-16.559220_pt1 | contig 22181 bp, 26 predicted proteins | sample MGYA00248635_ERZ508505 | MGnify/ENA primary metagenome ERZ508505 (study PRJEB26176, sample SAMN06267871) | marine metagenome | isolation source: Saanich Inlet, British Columbia, Canada | place: Pacific...
ATTATCGACGCACTTAAACGACTCTCGCCTGAAGCAAGAAACACAATCACAATCGAAAACGACGAAAACAAATGGGGTCTCGAACACAGCCTCGAACTTGCAGACCACTGCGCACTCGTTTTGGACGTACACCATCACTGGTGCCGTGAAGGAGAATACATTCTACCCACCGACGATAGATATTCTCGCGTAATTGACAGCTGGCGTGGTGTCCGTCCTGTAATACATTATTCATACAGTAGAGATACTGCACTACCAGAAGGATTTGCACACGATACAATGCCTGATATGTCTGCACTATTAGAAGCAGGACATAAGAAGGCTAAGTTGCGAGCCCACAGCGATTACTATCCTAACAACGCTGTTAATGACTATGCACTAAGTTTTCTACCTTACGCAGATATTATGGCGGAGAGTAAGGCTAAAAATTTAGCAAGTATTGAACTATACGAGTATAAAGAAAAAAGGTTGACAACTCAATCTAACGATGCTATTATAACAGCATAATCAATAGTTAGGCAAAAACAAATGGCAAAAGTAACACGAACTAAATGGTATAAGTTTGTAGGCGATGTATATGAATACTACGGACAAGATAGAGATTCTAAAGAACGTACACATAGTGATGTAGGCTGGAGACTTCGCAGTAAAAAATATGGCGGCGTTGCTACGTTTGCTAAAATTGCACTTTCAGAAAGTCTTGAAGATCGAGCATGTCCGTTGACAGAAAAACAGTCAGGCATTTATATTTTGCGAGACAGTATTTTTCCAGAAGGCTTTTATATCGGTAAAGGCAAAAAGATGCATGATCGTGTTTGGAAACATGGTGTTAAACTTGAAGGCACAAGCAAATGGAACAAAGGTGTCGAAACTACAAAAGAGTTTGAACGTTATCGCCAATTGCGTAATTCAAAAGGATTAACTGATCTAAGTGATGTAGAAATTGCTTTTTGGTTTACCAGTCATATTGATGAGCTTGAAGATCAGCTGTTAGGTGCTTACACTGCAAAATATAATCGTACTCCGTACTGTAATGATACCGAGGAGGCCATGTTTGAGGCCTTTGATATCTAAAGACCATAAATAGATACACATAAGGAGAATTCAATGGCAACCGTACAGGCACAAACAAACAAAATTTTAATTGAAAACAAAATAGGACGCAAGATGTGGGTATGGGACTCTGACAGTTTCTATACACAACGTTTGCAAGCAGGTCCGTATCAGAAGCAAAACTTGTTACATTTACGCAATCTTTGTCCTAATCCGAGAACAATTTTAGATATTGGTATGAACATCGGAATGAACACTTGGGAGTATGCTACATTTGCTGAAAATGTTCATGGGTTTGAACCAGTTCCAGAAACATATAATGTCGCAATTGATAATATTAAAATGAATCAAGACGAATATCGCAAAGACACAGGATGGTATAAATTACCTGATGGTAGTTTTGCATCTTTAGAAGTTGCTGGTAATATTCATACACACAACATTGCACTTGGACCAGCAGGTGGTCCGAGCAAAGTTGAAATGCATATTAAAAAGAACGATGGACATAATCGTGTAGCAAATGACAACGGAGACTTTAAAACAGTAACTGGTAAAGAGATTAAACGAAACACAGGTTATGAACGTGTAGAAATTGATCAACGAACACTAGACAGTTATGGCTTTGAAGATGTAGATGTTATTAAAATTGATACAGAAGGTTATGAACTTCTTATCTTAGAAGGTGCAGATCAAACTATTGCAAACAATCGTCCAATTGTACAAGTAGAGTGTGTAGACATTCAACCACGAGCATTTGGTAGAACTATTCAAGAACTGTTTGATTACTTTAATGATAGAGATTATGTAATCACAACAGCAGACGGTGTAGTACGTGGACCAGAATGGTGCTATGTTAAAAAGATGATGGATCGCTTTATGATTCCAAAAGAGCGTACAGACTTGTATACACTGCCAGAAGAACAACCCGTAAATTCTTTATTCGAAGAAGTATCAGAATGATCACAAGTGTTCCAGTGTCATGGGACACTAACGATTTTTCTAATTTAGATTATAAAATAGGCAGTATCACTACACCCGAATTGTATAAAGAAGCAGGGCATTGTATGTCTTCGCTTCAAATTCATAATTATTTTGAACCTAATCCGATGCCTGACGGTGTAGCTGATGTTAAAAAATATTTCAATTTTTTAGATCATTGTACTCTTGCAATTAATATGCTGGCTCCGGGCGAATATTTGCCTATGCATTCAGATGCATACAAAGTATGGATGGAAGTTTTTAATGTCACTAACATTGATAGAATTTTGAGAAGTGTCATTATGGTAGAAGACCGTAAATTTGGCCAGTTTAATGAGGTTGGAGATATTGTTGTTTCTGATTGGAAAGCTGGTGAATGCATATCTTGGCTAGGCACTACAAGACATTCTGCTTATAATTTTAATACCACACCAAGATATGCGATTCAAATCACCGGTTTATTAAAAAATCAGGATTGAGCTTTCTTTGGACGTCCACGCTTTTTAGGCGCTGTTGTTCCAGCCGGTTTCTTTGATCTTTTAGCAGGTGCCTTTTTAGCGGCAGCCGGCTTTGCTTTTTTCTCTGTTGGGATTGGTTCAGGTGCTTCTGATTTAGTTACTTCATTAATAACTTCAGGAACGCTCGTACCAACAAACAGTGTTTTTAACCATTTAAACATAATTATTCTCCTTAAGGACTTTTATTTACAATAAATATGTCAACAAGGAGAAAGAAATGGTTAAAAAATTTATTATGGACAGATTAAACGAGCGCACTACACTAGACGGTGCTGTACTAATTGGTGCAGGCGTTGCGTTTTTAATCTTTAAACCAATCGCAAGTCTAGTAGCATACGGTGCTATTGCATACGGTGCTTGGACACTATTCAAAAAAGAAAAATAATTTAGAATTTTCCAATGGGCAGTTCTGCACTTGCTGGGAGATCCCAAATCTTTTTCTGCTCTACACCTTTACGTTGAGCAAATCTTTTGGCATCGCAGTTAGGGCAAACATGGAAATAGTTGTTTGAAGTTCTTTTACGATCCATCTTACTACGCGGACGAACAAATTCATCACTGCAATTATCGCAAAGCATTCGATACATACTTCTTTCTCGAGTATATTCGTGTTCGTTACCGTTTTTAGATTTGCGGCGGTAAACAATTTTTTCTGTGAATTCTTCTATGAACATACTGTATTTACATTAGGTTTATAGAATATAGGATAAATATTAACATAGCGTCCAAAGCTGAAGGATAAAAAATGGCAAGAAAAGTAATTGATGTCGGTGCAGTCGGTAACGACGGAACCGGTGATAGTGTACGCGATTCGTTTCGCAAGGTAAATGATAACTTTAGAGAACTTTATAGTTCATTAGGTTTAGGTGACAGGCTCACCTTTATTAACTTAGATGATACCCCAAGTACATTTGTTGGTAATGAAAATGCTGTACTTTCAGTAAACCCAACTACTGATGGACTAATTTTTAGGCAACTTACTGGCGGTGAAGGTATTACTATTGATAATACTACCGAAGCAAACCAGATAATTCTTAATGCTGAATTTAGTAGTATTGCATCGGATCCGAGTCCGCAACTAGGTGGAGATTTAAGTGTATCTTCAGGCGGCAACACATATAGAATTTTAGACTTGTTAACGCCGACTCAATCACATGAGGCAGCGAACAAAGAATACACTGATACAAAAATTGCTAGAGCAGGTGTTAATGCAGTTGACCCACGAACAGGGGAAGCGAATCCAACCTTTGGCACGATGACTGGTCCTCTTATCCTTGCTCGAAATCCAGAACCTGACGATGACGAAATCTTTGATGGTAAAATTGCCGCTACTAAAGAATATGTTGATAATTCAGCTTTCGGCAGTAGTGTAAACTTGTATGTAGCAACATCAGGTAAAGACGAACGTCCCGGAACTAGTGCCCAACTACAAGGTAGAGCGTTGGCCTACGCATACAGATCTCTTGAAGCCGCATTGAAACGTGCTGAAGAGATTATGTTAGAAAGTTTAGATGAAGTCGGACCTTATCAGAAGACACTTACTTTCAACGATAGTGCTGGAACTGTTACATTATCACAAATTGATACTTCACCGATTTCAGGTACAGGATTTATCGGCACTCCAAAAATGAGTGTTGCAACTATCGAACTCAATAGCCCAGGACAAAGTTATCAAGTTGGGGATAGAGTATTTTTAGATGGTGGTACAGGCGATGCGGCTGAAATTGAGGTATTGTCAACTGTAACTAATCCAGGTGCAATTAGAACATTCAGGATTGTTAGTACAGGTAACTATACTGCACTTCCGGGTGCATCAGCAGTTGCATCAAATTCACCAGAATCTAGATTTGGATCAAGTGCAACTTTTGATGTAACTTATAGTGTTAACGGTGTTAGCATTGCAAATGGCGGTAGCGGATATAGCTTAGTATCTGTTAGAATTTATAGTACAGGCGGAGACGGCACAGGTGCGTTTGGTACCGCAGTTGTTAACGGCGGCGTCATTACTGAAATTGAAGTTACAGATGGCGGTACTGGTTTTACAACTTTGCCTATTGTACAAGCAGACTTGCCTAGATTCTTACTTAGAACAGACGGGTTCAGAACTGATGCTACTGGTGATGTAATTAATAATACTCCTGAAGCATTCCAAACTCGAGATATTAGAGAAGGTTTATTTTTAAAGGGCATCGATTCTGGTGCGCTTGCACAAATTGTGTCACACCAAGGGGATCTAGACTCCAACGGTAATGAAATTTTTGATGTTGATATCAAATACGGAACATTTAATCTTAATGAACCTATTCAATATGGCGATGTAGCATTCCAAACGCAAATTACTATTTTAGTTGAAAGTGGTATTTACGAAGAAAACTACCCTCTAAGAGTTCCGCCAAACGTTTCTATTGTTGGTAATGAATTTAGACGTACTATCATTCGCCCAAGAGCAGGCACATCAAGCTCTCCGTGGGCATTCACAAAGTTTAGAAGAGACACTGTAATTGATGGATTAACTGTTGCTGATAGTTTATTTGGTTATCACTATTTACAAGATAGTTCAACACCGGTATATCCAAAAATTGACAATGGCGGCGGGTACAAAGCGGCAGCATCTCTTTTAGAATTAAACAAAGAGTTTATACAAGATGAAGTTATTGGCTGGATTACCAACGAAGTAACTGACGGAGCAGGTTCATCAGGCGATGTTATATGGGATAACTTTGTATATGATGAGAGATTGTGTAAACGAGATGTTGGTTTAATTATCGACGCAATGAAATTTGATTTGCGTTATGGCGAATACAACAGAACTATTTCTGCAGGTTTAAAATATTATCAGAGTGCAAGTGGTAGGAAAGCAATTAATGAACAGCTAGCTCAAACAACTGCCGCACTACGTTATGCAGAACTACTCATTAAGGCTGTTATTCAAAATAGTGAAATTACAAATACATTTGGAGAAATATATCCTCAGATTGTTGATCCTGCATTTGTAAGTCAAACAAAGTCTTTAGATGTAGTCGATGATTTGTTTGATGTTCTAATTGACGTTATTGATGGTTCCGGAAGCGTAAACTATCCAAAAGAAAATAATCAAATGGATGTGTTTATGGCAAACGATGCTGTTCGTTGGCAGGCTATTACATGTCAAGGACACGGCGGATTTATGCAAGTACTCGATCCGACTGGACAAATTCTTGCTAAATCACCATATGCACAAGAATGTGCAAGTTTTTCAAGATCAGTTAATAAACAAACCTTTGCAGGTGGTATGTTTATTGACGGCTTTGCCGGTAACTTACAGTTCATTATCGAATCGAAAGATAGCGATACACGACTACGTGTTAGTGGACTAGATAGATTCCCTCAGTTGCCTGCATCATTTATTGTAGACGATCAAGTTTATCGTATTAACTACGTAAGAGATTTTGCATACGGCACAGCCGGATCGACTGCTACGCTAGTTTTAGACGAGACAACGCCTTGGCCGTTTCCAGTATTCCAATATGATGAAGATATTTGTAGTCGAGATGTTGGGTTAATCATTGACGGGCTAGGATATGATATTGTTTTAGATACTAACTACCATGCTAGAAAAGCAGGTAAAACATATCGCCAATCCAATGCCGACGAAGTTATAACCAATCAACTTTCTATTACAGTTAGAGCAATCGAAGAAGCACACAGGTTAGCAAAATTAAACACTACTGGTGTTGCTAGTGAAATTAATTCAAGTAATACCGAAATTGCAACTATTATTAACCAGGGTACTTTCTTTGCGTCAGACGTTGTGTTTACAAACCCTCCAGGACTTGCAACTAATCTTGCTAATGCTCGAGCACATATCGAAAACAACTATCAGTATATCGTAGACGAAGTTAACGGATATGTTTCGACTACTTACCCATTGCTCGATTATGATAGTCTTGCTTTCCAAGATACCTTCCTAGAAATGACCGAAGCGTTGGTGCATGATTTAATTTATGGCGGTAACTGGCAAACTGTTGACGCAGGTGTAAAGTTTTATGATGGAGTTGGATCTGCAATTGCACTTCAAATTGAAGATTTCCAAAAAGACGAATATGTCGACGCAATTGATTACTTAAAATATATTACAAAACAGGTTATTCTTAGTGCGGCACCAGCAGTTTCATATAGTGCAACACCACAGGATACTACAGCATCAAATTCCGATGCGTCAGTACAAGCAACTATTGAAGCACTGCTATCTGACACTAGCGATATTTTGGCAAACGGTGTTGGTTCAGCTCCGACAATTGTATACCCAGACTTAGCAGGTCCGGCATTTAGCGCAGTTGACCTTACTGCTAGAACTGACTTGCAAACAAACAAAACTAGTATTCAAGCTGATGTCGTTGAATTTGTAAACACAAACGGTAACTTGTATGAAATCTTAATGCCAGGCAACAGAAGTATGCTAGGCAACGACTTTACTCAAGTTAACGATTTAGGTTACGGGCTGTTGGTTACAAACGGCGGACTATCGGAAATGGTTAGTATGTTTACATACTACTGTCATTGTTCTTATATGTCAATTAACGGTGCGCAGATTCGATCTGTAGCAGGTTCGAGTGCGCATGGTAACTTTGCTCTTGTTGCTGACGGTGCTGATCCGTTAGAAGTTCCGACTCCAGTTACGCTTTATTATGATTTAGCACAAAGAGTTGACTGTTATGCACCAGGTGGACAGTATGTTAACACAGCTGAAGGTTTGTTTATTTACATAACCAATTATAGCTATACTCCGTTAAATAATTCAGAACTAGAAATCGATCACGGTAATTTGATATATAGATATCCAGTTACATCAGTATCAACTGAAGGAACTCCTGATGGTGTTGCTAGGCTTAACTTAACCAGTGATGACACTGGGAACTTTGATGGACTATTTGATGCTGTAGCAGACGGCGAAATAATGAGCATTCGTTCAAACTCGCAGGTTGTACTAACTGGCGATATTGTCGATGTTGCTACTAGACCGTCTACAGGTTTAAAACTAAAAGAAAATGACGAAGTTTATCGTATTCTACAGTTTGAGGAATTTGCTGATTCAATAGGCAATAGAGAAGCTGTGTTTACAGCTGACGATCCTAGTGTAGTTTCTTTACTAGAAGAAATTACCGATATTAACGGTACTACCAATGTTGCAACTACAAGTCGTCCTCACAGATTAAGAAGAGGCGACCGAGTAACAGTATACGGCACTGGCGGATACGGTTTAGTAAGTGGTAGCAATTACTTTGTAATTGACGTTCCTAACTATAACGAAGTACAATTAAGTACTTCGCCCGGTGGTAGCGTTCATAGCTTAACTACTGCCGCTAGTATTAGTTTAAAACTACAAGTACCTCATGATTTATTAGCAAACTATATTTTAAACTTTACAAGTACTGGTACGTTACCCGACGGTATTGAAGAAGACGATCCGTATTATGTTTTACCGAATGGCTTAACGTCACATACTTTTAGAATTGCTGATAAAATTAATGGCGCGGCTGTTGCAAATACTACCGTAGGCACTGGAACTATTAGTGCAGTTGGATACGGTCTTGCTAAAACAACTATGCGAGAAAACTACAACTATGTCGACTTAACTGTTTACAGACCCGGCGAAGCTGAAGTTGGATCAGAGCAAGCTATTACCTTTGATTTTGCGGCTGCGCCAACTGAAATAGTTTTCGGCAGTAGTCATGGATTAAGTGTCGGCGACCCAATTGTGTTTACAGTTACAACCGGAGGAGAACTTCCAACTGGATTGTCAGCTACACAACATTATTTTGTTAATACAATTATTTCTCCTACAAGATTTACAATATCTGAAGGATATCCTGGATTAACAGGAACAATTGAATTAGAACTAGGAAACACTGGTAGCGGAACATATACTATTTACGAGCCAATTGGTAAGGCAGGTGATGATACTTTTGCAGTTGTACCTGTTGCGCCAACAGAGCGTAGCAGAGTTCCGGGAACACGTTTTGTATTCAAAGGCGAAGAGTATATTATTTCTAGTTACGAGTCTGAAGATGATACAGGCGAAGTATATGCTAGAGTTGTCCTAAATAGAGCCTTAGAACATAGTATCCAACAATACGAAGCAACATATACTGTTAAATCAGCAGTTGCGGCAAGATCAACTGGTTCAACTGGTTCTTTGACTATTCGTATTTCGTTGACTCGTGTTACAGGACACGACTTACTTGAAATCGGTACAGGCGGATATGCAGATACTAACTATCCAAACGAAATTTATGGACCACCAGTAAGATCAATTGATCAGTCCAAAGAAACAGTTGAACGTGATGTTGGTCGTGTGTTCTATGTAACCACGGATCAATTTGGTAACTTCAGAGTTGGACCTTACTTTACAGTTGACCAAGGTACGGGACAAGTTACATTTGCCGCGGCGATTGCATTAAGTAACCTGGATGGTATTGGATTTAAACGAGGAGTTCCAGTATCGGAATTCTCAATTGATGGTTCATTTGCAGATAACGCTGTTGATACAGTTCCAACAGAAAACGCTACTAGAAAGTATATTGAAAATAGATTAGGTAAAACTCACGGCGGTGCTGTTGTTCCTGCAGAAGAAAGAATTCCAAGTATTACTGGTGGCTTCATGGCGCTAGACGGAAGTCTGGAAATGACCGAAGACTTAAATGTTGGTAACAATAGAATTGTTAGCTTACAAGATCCTGAGTTTCCAACTGATGCAGTTAACTTAAGAAGTTTAACATTTACAAACTTACAAGAGTTTGACATTAATAACTTAGAAGCTAATGATATACTTGTATTCACAGGCGACGGAAATAACGCACAGAATGCGTCAGTAGTTGGTGATATTACATTGAATATCGATAGTACTGCAAATACCATTGATGCTCAAATTGTTGCCGAAACTATTGATAATGCAGATATATCACTTACAGCTGATATTGATCAAACAAAACTGTTAATGAACTTAACAACTAGTGAAGCTTCTGCTCCAACTGGATCGGCAGCAGATAAACAAGCGGCTAGCGGATTATCAAGTTTTAATAGTGCAGAATTTACTGTTACTGATGGCTGGGTAGAAGTCAAAAACAACAGTATTTTAAAATCTAAAATAGAAGTAGTTGCGCCGCAAAGTGTTATCGGTAACAATACAGGTACTCCTGCTACTGGACAAGACATTGCATTTAGTACAATTGTCGATGTTGGCGGTTCAGTTAAGAAATCACAGTATAATCAAATTGGATTCTTAAGACGTAAAAATTCTGGATCTAACGTAAATGATGCTGATTATGAAATTATTCAATCATCGTCTGCTTACGGCGGGGCAAGTGATAATAATAAAATTATTACTAGAGACTCATCGGGCGACTTTGGAGCTAGGATTGGTACGCTAAGTCAGTTAAAAATTGATACACTAGTTACACTTGATACTAATACTACCGCAACAGGTGGTGCTGTTAACCTATACAGTTATAACGGCTCTGGCGGTATTAGGATTGGTAGTGGTTCTCTTGGTACAGATAAAACAACGTATTATGATAACGACTTCCATGAGTTTAGAACACAGAACGGTGCTAGTGATGGTACAGTAACGGCTGGTACAATACAAGCAACTGCTATTACTACCGGTGGTAACACTCAGGCAGGCACAATCACAGGACGCTGGACATTAACTGGCAGTGCGCCGAATGAATCAAGATTTGAAGCAACATACTCGGCAGACGTTGCAGAATATTACGAAGGTGATAAAGAATACGAAGTTGGAACAGTACTAGTATTCGGCGGCGACAAAGAAGTCACTACAACTACTAAGTATGCAGATGCTAGGGTAGCGGGTGTTGTTTCAAACACAGCGGCATATGTTATGTATACTGCATGTCCTGGAGAGAAAAACCTAGTTGCGTTAACCGGACGTGTTCCATGTAAAGTTATCGGAATTATCGAAAAAGGTGATATTATTGTAACTTCCGAAATACCCGGAGTTGGAGTTAAAGCCCAAGGCGATGTAAGAGCTGGTACCATAATTGGTAAAGCAATTGAAAACTATAACTCCGAAGAGTTAGGGACTATTGAAGTAGCGGTAGGGAGAACATAATGTCATACAGTAATAACATATCACCAGGTAATGCACCGCTAAAATGGAGCAACATAAGAGAAGCATTTGATCAAATCAATGTTAACTTTACTGAATTAGCGGGTAGTTTAGCAGGCGGAGCAGTTAGAAGTATTTCTAACGCAACACAAGCCAATCCTGTTGTAATTACAACTAGTCAAGCACATTCTGTTGTAGACGGCGAACGTGTTATTATTACAGATGTAGTAGGCATGATAGAATTGAACGGCAACACATATTATGCTAATGTATTAAGTCCTACAACGTATGCATTATATTCCGAAGGTAGTCTTAGTACTAGTGTCGACGGTACAGCATTTACTGCATATGCATCGGGCGGTTCTTCGCAGAAACTAACTGAATTTAGTCAGCTAAACTTCGAAGCATTTGCATCAAACATTCTTCCAAGTGTAAGCGGAGATTTTAGCCTTGGATCAGATGTTAAAGAATGGGCTGAATTACATATTGCAGAAGCATCAGACACTCCAGGTAACTTAGATAACGGACTGTGGATTGGTTCTGCACAAGTCACTGGTAGTAGTGGAGTTATAAATCTTCCACCATTAAGTACAGTTGATGGCGAATTAATCATCGATCCTAACAAAACATTCTTTAAAGAAGTACAAGTTGACAATGATAATGTAATTGTAGCTAGTGACTTTGTTGATAGTTTAAACTTAATCAGCGGAACAGCAATACAAATGTCCGTTGATAGTAGTGCAGAAAGTATTACTATTGACAATATTGGTGTAACTCAATTAACGGGTAGCACAGGCATTAGTGTTAGTGCTTCAACTGGTAACATTACGTTAAGCAATACCGGTGTAACTAGTATTACAAATAACTCAACACTACCAGCGGGACTTCCAGCAGGTGCAGGCCTTGCCGCAGATTTAACTACTGGAGCAATTACACTAACTAATACTGGTGTAATTGACGTTGACGCAGGATTTGGTATTACAATATCTAGAGATGATGCTACAGGTATTGTTACAGTTACAAACAGTGCTCCGGCACAGGTTGCATTTAGAATATTTAGAGTATCTGGTCAGAATGATATTGTTGCAGATAGCACTGCTGACGCATTTACATTCGAAGAAGGATATGGCATCATTGCAACAACCGATGCAGGAACAGATACTATAACACTGTCGGTAGATAATAATATCGATATTAACGGTAGTGTTTTTGCAAACGACTCTACGCTGTTAGTTGATGCATTAGAAGGTCGTATTGTTGCAGATGTTTATGCAGATGTATTTGGCAATGTCACTGGCAACGTAGTTGGAGATGTTACAGGTAACTTAACTGGCGATATAAAAGGCAGTGTATTTGCAGATGACTCATCTTTAATGGTAGATGCTGTTGATAATAAAATTTATGCAAATGAACTATGGGGAACAATAAGAGGAGACACTTGGAATGGTGCATACGACGGTTTCCTATCTATCATAAATGGCGGTGCAACTGGTCCTGGACCGATACAAATTGTTGCATCGGCGAATTTAGATCTTACAGCAGGTTCAGGATACACAATTAACGCAAATAGAAACATAGTAGCATCTGGAGGTATTACAGGTTATCATACAGGTGATATGACAGGTAGCGTATTTGCCGATGACAGCACATTATTAGTTAATGCTATTGATGGAAATATTCCAGCAGAGAATTTATCAGGAACTGCAACAATAGACATAAGAGGTTCAGTGTTTGGTGATGATTCAACCGTTATAATTGACGGTGCTACAAGCACAGTAACAGGTAAAATTGCTCCTAACGGTGCAACACCGGGAGGTGAGTTTGAAGACGGAGAACTCGGAGAAATAAGAGTCGATGACACTTATATATGGGTTAAGACTCCGTCGACAGGCGCCTGGAAAAAAATAGCGTTAACGAGTTTCTAAGGGGCAATTAGATGGCAAAGAAAACAATCAATATAGGTACTAGTGCAAACGATAGAACTGGCGATAACCTAAGAAGTGCGTTTAATAAAATTAATGATAATTTTGACGAACTATATCTAGTTAGGGGTTCTTTAGAGTTTGCAGGCAGTACTATTACTACTAACGACAGTAGTGCTATTATAATTGATCAAAAACTCACAGTAACAAGTGATATGCAAATTGATGGTACATTAACTTTAGCGCAGGTTGCCGATAGCAGTCAGCCAGTAGATCAAAATAATCCACAAGGGTGGGTAGAAGTAATTATTGACGGGCAGTTAAGTTGGTTGCCTTATTACAGGTAAGGAATAGATTATGGCAGAAATACAAACTATTAATATTGGCAATTTAGTAAATGACGGTACTGGCGACGATTTACGAACTGCATTTGAAAAAGTTAATCTAAATTTTAGTAATTTAGATGCTGAGCTTACAATTACTGCTTCAAATACAGGAAGCGTAGGTGCTGAAGTTTTTAAACAAAAAGTAGGTGCCGACTTAGAATTTAGAAATTTAAACAGTGGTAGAAATATTTCTCTTACACAAGGCGAAGATACTATTATTGTAGCAAGCACTGCGCCAGATGCATTTATTAGAATTGATACAAATTCAGGATCAGTACAAGCAAGCGCATACCAACAGATTACTTTACAAGGTGGTACTGATATTGATGTTAACGCTGTAGGAGGAGTAATAACTGTTAACAACGTTATTCCTGTTACAAAAATTCTAACAACATTTGACTTTGGAGTACTCAACGGCGACTATACAGATACTATGCAGTTAGTATTACAAGCATCTAATATTGATTTCGGTACATTAACATACGAAAGCGATCTAGTAGTTGATGCTGGATCATTGTTATAAGGAATAACATGGCTATTAATTGGATTACTCCCGCAGGCGATCTTGGAACATACGAAGAACGAATCCAAACTTCTATCACTTTAGATGTAGAAAGTGATGTTGGAGATGTTACTTTATCTGTTATCTCCGGAGAACTACCTGGCGGGATGGTATTATTGGGCAATAAAATTTTTGGTAGTCCAATTGAAGTTCCGATTTATACAACTAAAACATTTGTTATAAGAGCGTCCGATGGTTCTGAAATAAAGGATAGAACTTTTAGTATTAACATCGACGGAGCAGATTTTCCAGAATGGATTACCGAAGCTGGATTTCTAAATGTAGGTCCCGGTGATGCATTCTTTATACGAGATGATTCTGAAGTTAACTTTGAACTTAATGTAACAGGAGGCACTCTTGTTGATGTCCAGTTACAAGCAGAGGACGATGATGCAATAGCAGGACAAACTTTAAGTTTCTACCTTGTTCCTAATAGCGGCGAGCTTCCTCCGGGTCTTACTCTTAGTAAAGCAGGTAAAATTAGCGGATTTACAGAACCTACAATTGCAATTGACTATGATAATGATCCCACAGGAGCATATGATAGTCAGTCATTTGACACTGTTCCTTTAGATATTGCACTTCCTGATAGTAACGGATACGATAGTTTTTTCTATGACAATCAAACATTTGATTACAACGAGCCGAGTAGAAGCCCCAAGCGTTTAAGCAGAATTTATACATTTACTATTGCTATTACTGACGGGTTAGTAGCCGTAGCAAGAACTTTTAAAATATATGTTGTCTCAGATGAATTTTTAAAAGCTGACAATAATATTTTAAAAGTTGACACAAATCTTTTCCAAGCTGATGCTACTGATGATAGGATTCCTTTATGGATTAGTAATTCGTATCTTGGTCGATATCGTGCAAACAATTATATTAGTGTTCCGTTAGAAGTATATGATCCGCCAACACTAGCAGGAACAATTGGATTTTTCCAAGTAGCTACCAACGAAGATGGTAGTCCTAGTGAACTTCCTCCAGGAATGGAATTAGATGTTACTACTGGCTATATTGCAGGCAAAGTAGCTTATCAAAATGCAATCACGGAAACATATAAATTTACAATTAAAGCGGTAAACTTTGATGATAGTTTAGCCGATGTATCTTACGAAATTGTAGGAGATTGGTCAAGTAAAATAAAATACGCACCAAATCAAGCTGTTAGATTCCAAGGTTTTGTCTGGATATGTAAAGAAGAACATATCAACCAACCACCTGAAAAAGGCCAGTATTGGATTGAAGGTGTTGGTAGTGTAGACAAAGAATTTACTATTGATATTATTGGTGAAATTGATAGTGCAATTACGTGGATATCAGACACAAATTTAGGTGTTCTTAAACCTAGTATACCCAGTAGAGCGTTTGTAGAAGCAAAAAGTGAACTATACGGCGGACGAGTTAGTTATGAACTCGAGTCTGGAAAGTTGCCGCCGGGACTATCTTTAAGTTCTACAGGAATTATTCAAGGTGTTGTTAACCAATTTGGTGATTCGGACGCTGACGGACTCACAAGATTTTATGATGTTGATTCGAGTTTGGAAGAATCAACAGGCACTAGATCGTTTGATACTACTTTTGACCAAACAGCAACTTCTTTCGATAGAACATTTACATTCGATATTAAAGCAATTGACGGTGCTAAGTTTGCTGAATCTGTAAAATCATTCACATTGTCAGTTGAAGCAAATACTAATAAAACCTTTGCAGATATGTACATTAAAATGTTGCAACCAAAAAACAAAAGATTAAATTGGTTTAACTTTATTACTGATGTTAATATATTTCCATCGGGTAGTATTTACAGATACGGTGATCCGTACTTTGGAGTACAAACAATTCCAAAAATGCTATTGTTTGGAGGCATCGAAAGTAAAGAAAGTGTTAACTATGTACAAGCACTTAGTAGAAACTTTTATAATAAGAGGTTCTTACTAGGAGATGTTAAGGTTGCTTCTGCAAAAGATACTGATACACAAGAAACAATATACGAAGTAATTTATGTTGAGATCAAAGATGAGTTAGAATCCCAATCTGGGAAATCGATTAGTTCAGTAGTAGACCTCAGTGATAGAATCAACAGTAAGGTACTAGTCAGTTATGATGCTATATCTGTTGATAGTGACATTCCTTTTGTTAGCGATGCGGATCATCAACGAGTGTTTCCTAACAGTGTTAAAAATATGAGAGATCGTATTAAGGATGTAGGACAAAGAGACAGAGACTTCCTGCCTCTTTGGATGAGAACTATTCAGGAAGGACAACCTACTGAATTAGGCTATACAAAGGCACTTGTGTTGTGTTATTGTAAACCTGGAGAATCTAATCTAGTTTACAACAACATTTTGAATAGCAACTTTAAATTTGCAAACTTAGACTTCGAAGCAGATAGAGTTGTTATAAATATTTTAGACGGAGAAATCCAGGATAAATATCTTGTGTTCCCGCAACGTGGAGAGAAATTACCGTGAGTAACATCAACTATTTAAACATTAATGAAAATTTTCCGGTAGCAGGCCAGGATAATGATACCGGCGTGTTCCGTGATAATTTTGACACTATCAAAAACAGTCTTCGAATTGCAAAAGAAGAAGTTGCCGCATTAGAAGCGGCTACTGCTGGATTGGCTTTATCAGATACAACTGACGGCAACGGCAGTGATTTTAACTTAAGAAGAATTGAAAATGCACTTCTTAAAAACAATCGTATTGATAAGTTCAACGGCGGCAGTACAACAGAGAACATCACTATCGATTATCAAAACGGTGGGTATCAAATTTATGAAATTGCCGCTGATATCAATTTATCGTTCTTAAACTTTCCAGGTGATCCTGTATATGTTAACGAAGAAACTCCGGTTGGAATGGGTAGCGTTAGACTAGAACTATACGGCGATACAACCGAAAGAACTATTACGTTTATTACATCTGGCGGTACAGTCATTAAGACAGATCCCAATTTTCCAGATTCACTTACTGTAACTAGTAGAAGTGATCCAATCTTTATTGATGTTTGGAGACACAGTAATGAAGTAATCTACGTTCGCTATTTAGGTCAATATACTTAATGTTTCATCCATTTGAAGAAGATTTATCCGAATTGAAAGATGCCGATCTCCAAGATCGTATTACCGATTTGAACAAAAAACTCTTCACTGCGGCCCGTTTAGGTAAAAAAGATCTGTTGACACAAGTCGAAACATTTGTTACAATATACAAGCAAGAGGTTACTAGAAGAGCCTTAACACAAAAATTGGAACAAGATGATAACGATTTGGATCAACTAATTAATGTCGACTAAACAAGATAAACTTTCAAAAGCTATTTTAAAGCACGGGCCAGAGATACTCGAGCATTGTATTCTTGAAGACTTGGATTCGTATGTTAAACGAGTAGCTGAAGAATATCTCGACTATCCAATTCCAAAGTCTAAGCTAGACACTAATAATTGGTTTATGCCTAATTCTTATAAAGAATTAGATATTGAAGATTATATATTAAATCTTTGTACTACTCCAGAACAACAGGAACGAGTGCTTTTAGAATTGGCACTGTACAGAGAAAGAAATTTATTAAGTCTTCTTAAACAGATAAAATATATAGTAGATACATTAAGACAGCATAACGTTGTTTGGGGTGTAGGTCGAGGATCGAGTGTAGCAAGTTATGTGCTTTATCTTTTGAACGTACACCGTGTTGATAGTATTAAATACAGCATAGACATTACAGAATTTTTTAAAGGAGAAGATAATGGCACATAAAAGTATGCGTGGAAAACCCATTGATATGGAAAAGTTAAACCTTCAAAATGAACTTTCGCCGGCAGTAGGTAATATGAAAGTAAATGCTCGTGGTGATGAAATCGGTGCAGGTGGCAAGATTGTTCGCACTAGAGAACAAATCATGCAAGATTATTACGAAAAGAATCCACGTGCAATGACTGAAGAAATTACAAAACGTAGAAAGTAGGAGGAAACTTTGAGTCTATCAACTGTAAAAGGCAAGCCCCGAGCAATCGGAAACCGAGTATTAGTAACAGATATGTACTTCGGAGAACAGAAAACAAAGAGCGGTATCATTATTAATGATGATAACGGTACAACCCGAGGAATTTACCCTCGATGGGGTAAGGTGTTTTCAAAAGGTCCAAAGAATACAGACCCATATGAAGTCGGTGATTGGATCCTAATTGAACACGGACGTTGGACCAGAGCAATTAAGATCGACCACGAAGGTGAAGAATACAGTGTACAAATGGTTGAAACTGAAAGTATTTTAGCTTATTCAGATGAAAAACCAGAAGACACTGTACGCATCGGCGCCGAATATAATGACGGAGCCGGCGTGGATATCAGACCAGAGGACTTCGGTGCTAGGTAGTTAATTGCTCCTGTAGAAGTTTAAAGGTTAGTACACTACGTGGTCCGCGTGTTGTATTAATTCTAAGTTCTCCTGACTTTTCATGAAATTCAATTTTAGTAATCGTAGCTCGGTCGTTATGCGGACCGACTAGGATTTCTTGTCCTAATTCAAAATTTAGGCTGATGTTTCGTAAAGTTGACATGAGATTTCTCCTCTTGAATAGCGATTGCTAATAATATTTACCATTTATTCTTGACAAATATAAATGTAGATATTATAATAGCTTTAACAATCTAAAATAGTAAGGAAAAAAATGAACCCGTTTAAAGATATTGACACGTTTCATACAGCGTGTGACCAACAACCTAGTGTAGACAACTATGCAATGTATCTTGATTTAATTACAGAAGAATACAATGAACTAAAAGATGCTATTGTAGCAAACGATCGTGTAGAACAACTTGATGCACTAGTTGACATTCTTGTTGTTACTATGGGTGCTATTCGAGCAGGCGGCTTTGACGGAGAAGGTGCTTGGAAAGAAGTCATGGACACAAACTTTGCAAAAATTGATTCAGACACTGGTAAAGTTCGCAAGCGTGAAGACGGAAAAGTATTAAAACCCGAGGGCTGGAAGGCTCCTGAGCTAGCTCAGTTTGTTGGAGATTAATATGACTATTAGGTATGTAGATCCACTACTAACTGTACATCCTCTACGTTATGAATTAACCGACGATGATATGATTAAAATTATCGAACGTGTGCATAACGATGATGTTTCTCTTTCATTTGATCAGCTAGAAGCGGCAACTGATTATTTGTATGATGTAGTTGCAGGCAATCTTCAGACTGTTGAAGGAGTAACTACACTGCAATGATAACAGGTATTACATTTTCATCCTTTGATCTTTTTCATAGCGGGCATGTTGCAATGCTTAAAGAAGCACGAGCCAATTGTGAATACTTAATGGTAGGATTGCAAACAGATCCTACAATTGATCGACCTGAAAAGAATAAACCTGTACAAAGTGTATTCGAACGTTATGTACAACTCGAAGGCTGTAAGTATATCGACCAGATTATTCCGTATGCTACAGAACAAGATTTGCTCGATGTACTGTTGACATACAAAGTTGACATGCGATTTATAGGCGAAGAATACAGAGAAGTAGACTTTACCGGCAAACAATTATGTGTTGACAAAGGAATTGTTTTACATTATAATAAGAGACAACATTCATTTAGTACAAGTGGACTACGAAAGAGGATAGAACAAGCATGCTGAGAAAAATCCGAAACGGTGAAGAATTTATAATTGCAAACGATCCTGTACGTCCGCACATTCCAATTACAGATCGCATTAAAGATGGCAGAGAAGTATATGTGTTAGAAGACGATAAAGGCAACATTAGTGCTGTTCTTTGTATAGCTTATACTACAGAAGTACCAACAAATGAAAACGATTTAGATACACTGTTATGCAAAGACGGATCTATTGCTGTTGCCTATACAGTCTGGAGCTACTCTAAAGGGTCCGGTAGAGTTATTATTAATCAAGCTAGAGAACTTATTAAACAAAACAAAAGTATTGATCGATTAGTTACTTTAAGTCCTTTAACTGACATGGCTAGAAACTTTCATTTAAAAAATGGTGCAACGTTCTTAGCTAAACACTTTGACTGTCAAAACTTTGAGTATAACCTAAATGATTAGGTGGTACGATTATCCGGCAGCATTTTTAATGGCAGATTTTATGGCAACTAGTTTCTTTACAATACCTATCTTTGGTGCTATAATAGCGTATGCATTGTATGAATATGGCTGGAACAGCTATTGTCAATTTAGATTAAGGCAGGAAAACGAATGAAAGAATTATGGGTAGAAAAGTATCGTCCGAAAACAGTAGATGGCTACGTATTTCGTGATGAAGGACAACGGCGACAAGTAAAAACTTGGATTGAAGATAAAAGTATTCCGCATCTGTTGCTAAGTGGTCATGCAGGTATTGGTAAAACAACGCTTGCAAAACTCCTAGTCAATCAACTAGGTATTGATCAGGGAGAGCTACTTGAGATTAACGCATCGAGAACAAACTCAGTAGATGATGTACGTGATAAGATTGTAAACTTTGTACAAATGATTGCGTTTGGTCCGTTTAGGGTTGTGCTTCTTGATGAGGCTGATTACTTGTCTCCGAACGCACAAGCCGCACTACGTGGTGTTATGGAAGAATATCATAGTACAGCAAGGTTTATTCTAACATGTAACTACCCTAACAGAATTATTCCTGCATTGCATTCGCGCTGTCAAGGATTTCATATTGAGAAAATTGACCAAGTAGACTTTTTTCAACGAGTTACTAACATTCTCGAGTTGGAAAAAATTGAGTTTGATGACGAGACTCTTGCAAACTACGTTGCGGCAACTCACCCAGACTTGCGTAAATGCATTAACATGGTACAGCAGAATGTATCAGAAGGTAAATTACATGCTCCGCAAAAGGGAGATGAAGGTGAAGCTGATTGGAAGTTCGAAATGGTTGAACTTTTCAAGGCTGGTAAAATTCAAGAAGCACGTAAGTTACTGTGTGGAAAAATTAGTGCAGAGGAAATGGAAGACGTATATCGCTGGATGTATGACAACTTGTCAATTTTCGGCGATGAGTCGATGCAAGATAAAGCGGTGTTAATTATTAAACAAGGACTAGTAGATCATACATTGGTTGCTGATCCTGAGATTAACTTGGCGGCATGTTTGGTTAGATTGAATATGCTTACAGGAGGATAGATGACATACCTAGTAACAGATAATTGTATAAAATGTAAACATACTACCTGTGTAGCAGTGTGTCCAGTTGATTGTTTTTACGAAGGTGAAAACATGTTAGTAATTAATCCAAATGAATGTATTGATTGCGGAGTATGCGAGCCCGAATGTCCGGCAGATGCTATTGTAGCAGATAATGCTATTGAAGTGTCGGAAAGAGATAAGTGGTATAAAATCAATGAAGACTATAGTGAAATTTGGCCTAACATTACAGAAGAAAAAGACCCGCCTGAAGATGCATTAGACTGGGATGGACATCCTAATAAATACGAAGAATATTTTTCAAAGGAGCCAGGAACAGGTGATTAAAGCAATATTAGCATGTGATGATAAGGGCGGTGTAAGCAAAGACGGTACACTGCCGTGGCCACATAACAGCACAGACCTTAAATGGTTTAAAGAGAATACAGCAGGGCATGTTGTTATAATGGGATCTACTACCTGGGAAGATCCGCACATGCCGCGTCCGTTGCCTAAACGTATAAATGTACTAGCAACTAGTCGTCCTAGTGATTATAACGGCGCTGACAAATATATCAGCGGCAATCTTAATCTAAGTGTAACACGCATTGCCGAAGAATACCCTAGCTTAATTACTTGGGTAATCGGCGGGCCTAAGATTATTGAACAAACACTAGATGTTATTGATGAATTTTATTTGAGCCGTATCTCTGGCGATTATGATTGCGATACACATTTGCCTTTAGATAAAATTGAAGACATGTTCACTTTAGATTGGCAAGAAGCACACGACGAAGTAACATTCCAAATTTGGAGGAAAAAGTAATGCTTGATATTATACAATACGGTTTTGGTATAATCCTTTTAATAGTAATGGGATATTTTACATATATCAGTAGTGTACTGATCAGTGAAAAGAAAGACCGCCGACGTAAAGGCATATCTGATTACTACGACAATCCGATAAAAAAGGACAAGGAATGAAACAATATTTAGATGCCCTGCAGTATATTTTAGATAACGGTGAAGACGTAAGCGACAGAACTGGTGTAGGCACACGTAGTGTGTTTGGATACCAAATGCGCTTTCCTCTTAGTTATAGTGAGTTTCCGGCTGTAACTACAAAGCGTCTTGCGTGGAAAAGTGTAGTAGGTGAACTACTATGGTTCCTTGAAGGTAGCACAGACGAGCGCAGGCTTGCTGAAATTACTTTTGAAAAAGATAGACACGACCTAGACGGTAAGACTACTATTTGGACTGCTAACGCAAATGCACAAGGTGCGGCATTAGGATATACTAATAACGCACTACAAAAAGAACTTGGTCCAGTATACGGAAGTCAGTGGCGAGACTTTAACGGAGAAGGGTACGATCAAATTAGTGTTATTGTACAACAACTTCATCGAGAGCCAGACAGTCGCCGTATTATTTTAAGTGCATGGAATCCCAATGAACTCGAAATGATGACACTGCCTCCTTGTCATACACTTGCACAGTTTCGTGT
>ENA-OUOG01002007-OUOG01002007.1-marine-metagenome-genome-assembly--contig:-NODE-2007-length-22168-cov-6.504595_pt1 | contig 22168 bp, 21 predicted proteins | sample MGYA00248635_ERZ508505 | MGnify/ENA primary metagenome ERZ508505 (study PRJEB26176, sample SAMN06267871) | marine metagenome | isolation source: Saanich Inlet, British Columbia, Canada | place: Pacific...
ACCGTGGTAGCAGCAGACGATGATCGGCTGATCGAACTCAGTGTCATCGATAAACTGCTGTAGATTCTCGTTGCTCAGGGAGACGGCACCTTTAATGTGTCCGTTGCCGAAACTGCCAGCGTCGCGAATGTCAGCGACGATCGCGCCAGCATCGATAAGTTCCAGCGCCTCTTGGCTGCTAACAGCGGTAAAGTTGCTCATTTGTACTCCTAGTTTGTCTCTTGGCTCGCAACACTAAAGATAGTTCCATCTTCGAGTCGCCGAGCAGTTAATTCGTTACCCCAGACACAGCCCGTGTCTAGCGCAGATACCAGTTCGTCTTGGTACAGACCCAGTGCAGCCCAGTGTCCGGTGATTATACGCCTTGATAGGGGTTCGGTTCGCTGATGCTGATACCAAGGGCGGTATCCTTTTGGTGCAGACTCCGGTCCCCCGTTGGCGTCGAAGTCCAAACTGCCGTCTGCCGCTACAAAACGCATACGCGTGAAGTAGTTAGTGATCGTGCGCAGTCTATCTGTGCCTTCCAACCCCTCGTTCCAGCTAGGCGGTTCATTGCCGTACATTGCAGCGAAGTATTGATAGGCGTTGCGGCCTTGCAGTGCAGTTTCGACCTCACGGGCGTAGGTTTTGGCCTGCTCAAGTGACCAGATGTGGGGTATTCCCGCATGGGTCATAACTGCCTCAAGCTCTTTACTATCGATAAGCAGTGGCTGCTGCTGTAACCAGTGCATCAACTCATGACGATCCGGTGCATCCAAAAGATGCTTAAGCGTTTTACCGGGTTTACGTTGGGTTGCACCCTGATAGATGGCGAGCAAGTGGAGATCGTGGTTGCCGAGTACTGTGTGCACCTGTGGGCCAAGATCAATCAGGAAGCGCAAAACGTCAGCCGACTGTGGTCCGCGATTGACCAGGTCGCCACAGAGCCAGAGTTGATCGTCTGCATTGAAGTCGACTGACTTCAGTAGCGCCCGCAGAGAGCGGTAGCAGCCTTGAATATCGCCGATTGCATAGGTTGGCATTGCGGGATTAGGGTCACTTTTGTAGGCTCGAAAATCGAAGCATAACGGAAATTGAGGCCCGACCCAATTGTCTACCGATCAAAGTTTTGCCCCTGCATATGACCCCGGCGCCCGAATTCTGATACTTGGCTCACTGCCGGGAAAACGCTCGATCGCCGAGCAAGGCTACTACGCGCACCCACGTAACGCCTTCTGGCCGATCATGGGGCGGCTTTTGGGTATCGATTATCAACAGCCATATGAAGCCCGCCTCTTAGCTTTGAAGGAGTACGGCGTTGCGCTTTGGGATGTGGTGGGTGAAGCCGAGCGGCCCGGCTCGCTTGACAGTGCGATTGTGAGGCAGAGTGTGCGCTACAACCCAATCCCACAACTCGTCGCTGAGTGTCCGCAGCTCAAATTGATCGTATTCAATGGCGGTGCGGCCGAGGAACTCTTTCGCAAAGCCGAGAAACACTGGGCCGAGTCACTGAGTGCTGTAGATAAAATAAGGCTGCCATCTACCAGTCCAGCCAATGCTGCACTCAGCTTTGATGACAAGTATCGCCACTGGTCCAAAGTACTAAACTCTGTGCTCCGATAGAGCGCTTCAGTGCGTTTGTGATTCTGGGTTTGCTATACTCAGCGCCCGCTAACCTTGAATTGAGTAGTTCATGACAAAATCCCCTGTGCGCCTCGAGTTTCTGCTTTTGATGGCAGCCATGATGTGCCTGATGGCGCTATTTATAGATGCGATGTTGCCGGCCCTGCGCCAGATCGGTGAAGAGTTTGATGCGATAGAGGGGAACTATTATCAGTGGGTTATTACCAGCCTGATGGTAGGCATGGGCGTCGGACAGCTCTTTTACGGTCCCTTCTCGGATGCCTTTGGGCGTAAGCCCGCAGTCTATCTTGGGTTTGTGCTTATTCTTATCGGTACTCTGATCAGTATTTTTGCACCGACCTTCGAGTGGATGCTAGCCGGGCGAGTGCTGCAGGGGTTAGGCGCTGCCGGTCCGCGTGTGATGATGGTGGCGATTATCCGCGACCGCTACGCCGGACCTGAGATGGCCCGCATTATGTCTCTGGTGATGACGATCTTTATTTTCAGTCCTGTTGTTGCGCCGCTCTTGGGTCAATTGGTGTTGCTATTTGCAGGTTGGAAGGCGATTTTCATGATGTTGCTGCTGATCTCACTTGCCACCGCTCTCTGGTTTGCGTTGCGCCAAGAGGAGACACTGGCACCCGAAAACGTTCGTGAGTTCTCACTGCGGCCAATTCTGCGCGGCACGCGTGAAGTTTTGGCGCACCCCGAGGCGTTGGTTTACACACTGGCTGGCGGCCTTATTCACGGCGCGTTGATCGGATTTCTAACATCGATTCAGGCAATACTGCAGGGTATCTACGATACGGGCGCGATGATGCCGGTCTACTTCGGCATGATGGCGATCGGCGTGGCGGTCTCCTCCTTTATCAACTCAAAGCTCGTCTACCGCTACTCACTGCGCACGCTGGTGATGGCTGTGTTTGTCTTTCTCAGTGTCGTGACTTCATCTGAAGCGGCGCTGTTTGCCCTCTTTGATCTACATCCACCGCTTTGGGTGTTTATTGTGATGATGTCGATCACTACTTTCTGCTTTGGCCTGCTGTTTGGTAATCTTAACTCGCTGGCAATGGAGCCTTTTGGTCGGTTGGCCGGGCTGGCATCGGGCACCATTGGTGCGTTAAACATGATCATCGGTGTATTGGCTGGCAGCGTAATCGGCATGAGCTTTAACGGTACTCTGATACCGATGCTAGCGGGCTTCGCAGTCTGCTCCTTTGTATCATTGCTGCTGATCCGATTTGCCACGGCACACCCTATTACTGAGGACGTTCAGTCTGAAGTAAGCGCAGCAAATTGAATAAGTTAGTTCCCGGCTCCTCTGATCTTTGGTTCCTGCCCTTGGGTGGAACGGGTGAGATCGGTATGAATATGAATCTTTTCGGCCATGATGGTGAGTGGTTGATGGTGGACTGTGGGGTGACATTCGATGAACCGCTGACTCCAGATTCGCATCGAACCCATCCGGTGGTTGGTGCTGATCCTAAGTTTATTGTTGACCAGCGTGAGCGTCTCAAAGGAATTATAGTGACGCACGCGCATGAGGATCATCTCGGTGCACTGCCTTATCTCTGGCCTCGCCTGAAAGCACCAGTCTACGCCACCCCTTTTGCAGCGGAAGTGCTGAGGCGAAAACTGCGTCAGCATGGATTGGCGACGCGTGTCCCCATTCACGAAATTCCATCCGGTGGACGCTTTGAGGTTGGGAATTTCTCGCTCGAGTTTTTGCCGATTACGCACTCTATTCCCGAGCCCCAAGCGCTATTAATCTCAACGCCTGCCGGCAACCTGTTCCACACCGCCGATTGGAAGATTGATCACAACCCCGTGATTGGGGAGCCGTTTGATCGTGGACAGTTTGAGGCACTGGCAGAGCGAAACGTACGGGCGATGCTGTGTGATTCAACTAATGCCCTAAAAAGCGGCGCATCTCTGTCCGAGTCGATCTGCCACAACGGTTTGGTGCGCCAAATTGAGAACCACCCAGGGCGTATAGTCGTCAGTTGTTTCAGCTCTAACCTCGCACGTCTAGTCACTGTGGCTCGAGTCGCGCAGCAGACAGGACGCTACTTTGCGCTGCTGGGGCGGTCGCTGCAGAACATGTACAGCATTGCACGCATGACGGGTTATTGGCCGGCTGATCTAGAGGCAATTGACCCTGCTCATCTGGGATTTTTACCGCGCAACGAGGTGTTGGCGGTGGCAACTGGCAGTCAGGGTGAGCCGCGAGCGGTGTTAAACCGACTGGCGCAGGATCAGTTTGACCCGTTACAACTTGAAGCAGGCGATCGTGTTGTCATGAGCTCCTTCCTGATTCCAGGCAATGAACGTTTGGTAGAGCGGATGGTGGATGCGTTACGTGCGCGAAATATTGAAGTCATAGAATCAGCCCAGAGCAGCACTCCAATCCACGCCTCGGGTCACCCGTGTCAGGCTGAGTTGGCGGATATGTACGCCATGGTGCAGCCGGATATTGCCGTGCCTCTACATGGCGAACCTGAGCACATGCATGCCAATGCGCAGATTGCTAAACGCTACTCTGTGCCGATCCAGTTAACCGGACTTAATGGTGACCTATACGAGCTAGCACCGCGTGCGAGAGTTCATTTTGGCGCCGTGAAAGCCGGTCGTATCCCCCTCGCAGAGCGCTAGATATCAGCATTTGTGACATCTGTGTACTGATCTCAACTTTTCTTCAGATAGCTTTACCTTTTCAGTATTCAATCAGATTTGTTGGACTAGACTCAAAGAACTCGATGAAGTTTGGAGAGTCCTGTGCGTAAAGAGTTTGAGGCTGTTCGCGAGTTGCTGATGCGTGGCACTCGGCAGGTGAAGCTGAACGATGTGTGGTACGACATTCATCGTCGTCTGAAAGTGGGCGAAGTGACCAACCGCGGCACGCTGGCACTGAGTGAGGATGAGAAGGGCCAGTTGCGCTTTTGGGTCAAAGACGAGACTGGCATAGATCCTTTGCAGCGCGAGCACCTACCCGGCGCGTCTAAAAACGGCACGACACAACCTCAGTTTCAAAAGCCTAGCCCACGAGCCGTGTTCGGTCGCATGTTGCGTCTTGCTCGTGCCGGTGGGGGTGAAATTCCATTGAAAACCGGTGCTGCTAGGGTTCCTTCGGGCGCTATGCTGAGTGTTGAACCTGAGTATATCGATCTTTCATCAGAGGTGGTTCTGGTGGTCGACAATGGCTCCCTAGTTCGGGACTGGAGCAATCTGCATTTGCCGAAAGAGCTGAGTTTGGCGGTCATTATCTTTCGTGGACAGGAGCGTGATGCGGTCACGCTTATGAGCGTGATTGATGAGCAGCGTCCCAAACTCAACGTTGGTTTCTATGATTTTACTCCCGAAGGAATGAAGATGGGTCTGCTGGCTGAGCACGATGCACTACTTATCCCGGCGCGCTGGATAGAGATGGGTCCGCAGGATGGATTCTTCCAAGCCAATAACCATACTGAGCTGTTTACTTCACAAGTTGAGGCATTGGTCTATCTGCAGGAGTTTGCACCTAAAGCGCTCCACCCTCTGTTGTCACACATGAAGAGTCACAAAATGGCGCTGGCTCAGGAGGATCTGGTTAAGCAGGAAGAGCGCCTGCTACTGATGCCGCTCAAAACAGTGATGTAGTGGCCTTTACACACTCCAATCAGCCTTTCTAGAATGCGGTCATGACAGACTGCATTGTTATTAGTCGATTACTCAGTCAATCCTTTAAAAGTCAGCTCGAGGCGTTGAGCTCGTGGAGACACCTTAGATGTGTTTGGTTGTTCTGAACTGGGAGCCCGGTGCTGATGTGCCGTTGGTCCTTGTGGCAAACCGCGATGAGTTTAGGGCGCGTCCGACCGAAATTATGCACTGGTGGAGCGATCAACCCGCGCCGATGCTAGCTGGGCGCGACCTACAAGCGGGTGGAACCTGGTTTGCAGTTGATCGTGCGGCGAACTTTGCGCTGATTACCAACATTCGTCCCGGTTATGTTGGCAGGGCCGCTGGGCTTAGTCGCGGCGCGCTGCCAACGCGGTTTATCCAGACGGGGGCCGACATAAGAGCGTTCCATCGAGCTTTATTGCCCGATATAGGTCTATATGGTGGGTTTAACCTGTTGCTCGGTAATCGCGAGCAACTATTCTGGTTCAGTAGCGATCACCCCGAGGGGCGTTGGCTCGAAGCGGGCGTTCATGCTTTGAGTAATGACGCCTTGGATACGCCTTGGCCTAAGGTGCAGTTAGCACGCCAGCAGATGTACGACTCTGTCCGGTTGCTGAAAGCAGGGGATATAAATACCGACGTTTTGAGCTCCACTGCGCGTTACCCCGAATCGGAGCTTCCTAGCACGGGTGTTCCAGTCGAGTGGGAATCCTTGTTGTCGGCTCAGACGATTGTTGGTGCGGAGTACGGAACCCGAGCGCGTACCTGGCTGCGGTTGTATCAAAACAACCGTATTAGTGTCACGGAAGCGCAGTACTCGCCTGAGGGTGAGCGCAATTCCGTACAGCAGTTTAACTGGGACGAGTCCTAAGCTGCGGCTAGAAAAGCCAAGCAATCCCGAGCCAGAAAAACATAAAGAAGACGAAGAAGGCGGGCAGTACAAACTGTAACTCGCCGATTAATCCGTCACCGGCTGCCAGGGTGAACAGCAGCATGACGACCAGTGTGACAAAGAAGCTGATAATCGCCGATGTGCTCAGACCGACTCCGTCACTAAACGCGGGTTCGATCGCCGCGAAGAGTTCTGGTGCCAGCAAAACAATGCCAGCAACCAGCGCTAGGATAATCATCACCAGAAGCACTGCAGTCGTGCGGGCGCTTCGTTTATCTGCTGAGTCACTCGTGTTGATATTGAGTTTCATTACAGACCGTCCTTGTTCCTTTTAATCACATCGCGAATTTCATTCGGGTCAGGTAGGCCTTTTACCAGCATCTCGGGCTGATCGCCCGCAGTGTAGATCTCGATACTGCCGACACCGAAAATTCGGTTCATAAAGGATTGATACACTTTAACGGTGCGAACTGAGTCACAGTCGATCTCAGAGCGCGACTTCGATAGTAGCCCCTCTTCGAGATAGATCTGGCCGTCCGCAACCGTTAGCGATGTCGCCTTACACATCAGGTACCAGTAGAGCAAAATCAGGATGCCGATCCCTGCCGGTATCAATAGCACAGAGATAATAAAACTGAATGGGCGATTGCGGAACATAACGGGATGCGCAGTGTAAGAGGGCATAGGGATGATCTGTCTCCGTAGTAATAACTGTCCTAGATGTAGTGTAGACGCTAAATCGTTAAAAACCTCGCGCAGTATTTAAATTAGTAATTACTAAATTAGTATTTACTTACATATAGGTTTAGTCTAAATTAAATATATCTAATATAAAGCTCAGATGAGCCAACCAAATTTTGAGGTGAAACATGTTTAGACGTGACGCTAGCCAGGCTTGGCATCCAAGCTACTTTCTCGCCGCACTCGGTGCCGGCGGTCTGTCGATCTCATTTTTTATGTATCTAATGTGGCTTGTGCCGCATAAAGGCTTTCCTATGCCAACTTTTGATCATTGGCAGGCTGCATTGAGTTCTGATATCGCGTCGGGTGTGCCTATGAGTCTGATTGTTGGCTTGGCCATTGCGGGTGTGCTCATCTTCGGATTACTGCACATCGCACTATTAATCTGGAACATTCGTGAATACCGCGAAGCAAAGAGCACTGCTGCATTTGACGCGTTGATGAACTCTCCGGCTGAGGTTCAGATGATGGCACTGCCTCTGACCTTCTCAATGACGGTAAATGTGGGTTTTGTCTTTGGTGCGCTATTTGTGCCCGGCCTTTGGGACTTCGTTGAGTATCTCTTCCCCGGTGCCATCGCAGCCTTTGCCTATATTGCTTACGCCGCTGTTAAAATCTATGGACGCTACCTCGGCCGCATGCTGACCCAAGGCGGATACCGCTCAGAGGAGCATAATCACCTCTCACCTTTGATGGCAGCTTTCACCTTCTCAATGCTCTCTGTTGGTTTCGCAGCACCGGCTGCGATGGCGCACACCACTGCAGTTGCAGCTGTCGCTAGCGTGCTCTCGTATGTTTTCTTGGTCGCGGCTGTACTGGTGATAATGGTAGTGCTGGTCTCGGGTTTGACGGCGATGATGCAACACGGTCTGCAAGAGCAGGCGACACCGAGTATCTGGATGCTGATCCCAATCATCACCCTGCTGGGTATCGAGTGGATCCGCATGGAGCATGGCCTGGCGCATCTGTTTGGTTCTGAAGCTAACGCGGCTTCAAGCTTTCAGATGCTAACGCTGCTCTTCAGCCTGCAAGCTATCATGCTGCTGCTTGGTTACCGGGTGATGAAGCTCAATGGCTACCTGGCCAACTACCTGCACGGTGATAGCCGCAGCCCTGTGAGCTTTGGCCTTGTGTGTCCGGGTGTTGCCTTCTTCGTTATGGGTGTTTTCTGGTGGCATGTCGGTTTCGTTAATACCGGACTGGTTGCTAAATTTGGTCTGGTCTACTGGATGGGAATGGCCACAATGGTTGCCGTGCAGATGCTGACTATCTACGCTTTTGTTCGCCTGACTCGCAACCTGCTGCAACACCGTGAACTGGTACTAGCACCGGCAGTATAACGTCGCTATTTGACGTACAATAACGCCCCTACGTAAGCGAATACCTAGGGGCGTTCTCATGTCTGTAAAGCAGTTTGCCGTTTTAGGTGCCGGAGTGATGGGCTCCGGTATCGCCTATCAAGCATCGCTTTGTGGTATCCCAACCCGCCTTGTTGATCTCTCCGACGAGGCGCTCAAGCGCGCTGAGCGGCAAATAACCAACCTTCTGCAACGCCAACTGGAGCGCCAACGCATCGATCAAGTGACTTTGTCTAGGGCGCAATCCTGTCTGGTGACTCAGAATGATCAGGCTGGTTTTGAGCAGCTCGATCTACTCGTTGAGGCTGTTGTTGAGAGTGAACAGATAAAGCTTGCAGTTTTGCAGCAAACAGAACGAACGCTCGCGACGGATGCGGTTCTGACCACCAATACCTCGACAATTTCAATTGATCGTCTTGCAGGAGAACTAGAGCGTCCGGAGCGTTTCTGTGGACTTCACTTCTTTAATCCAGTCGCGCAGATGCAACTGGTTGAGGTTATCCAGGGTACAGCGACCAGCGAGCAAACGCTCGAGACCTGTGTCGAATTTGCTCTTAGCTTGGGTAAAAAGCCGGTGGTTGTGAGGGACTGTCCTGGTTTTCTGGTTAACCGTGTTCTCTTTCCCTACTTCCACGGCTTTGATCTGTTGGTCAAGGAGGGGGTCGCTATCGAGCGGATCGACTCTGTGATGGAGACCTTCGGCTGGCCGATGGGCCCAGCTTATCTGGCTGATCTGATCGGCATGGATGTGATGGTGGGGGCCGACCGAGTCCTGCAAGAGGGCTATCCTGAGCGCATGGCGCATAAAGAGCCTTCAGTTTTTGAAAAACTGCTCGAGGTTGGCCAGCTAGGGCAGAAAACCGGATCGGGATTCTACAGCTATTCACAAAACGAGAAGGGAGAGCGTTTGCGCGAGCCTAATGTGGATCTGCTGTCTAATTGGGGTTCAGAGGTAAGCAGTATCAGCGATGAGGATATTTTTTGGCGCATGATGCTGCCGATGCTGACTGAATCTCTGCGTGCTCTTGATGAGTCTGTTATTAAGTGCTCTGACGATCTGCAACTAGCTGCCGCGTTAGGGCTTGGCTTTCCGCAGCATCAAGAAGGAGGTTTGTGGGGTTATATTGAGTCGATTGGACGTTTACGACTGCAACAGCTCTTGGCACGTTACTCTGATCTGGGAGGTTTATACCAATATGGCTAACTCTCGTGTCGTGACCTCTAGTCAGACAGGTATACATGAACGTTTAGAGGAGGTCGTTCGGCGCAATTTGGAACACCCCTTCAAAAAACCGATCGCCGAACACACCCAAGCAGCTTTTGATCGGGCGAGTGAGTGGTACCAGGGGCAACAAAAGCCGCTGATTTTTGACTCTTGCTGTGGCGTCGGTGAAAGCTCTCGGGTGATCGCTCAACGCTATCCCAATTATGCGGTCATCGCGTTGGATCGCTCCGAGGCACGGTTGGATAAACATCAGCGCTGTTTTGATGACGCCGTCGATAATTTGCTCTTTGTACGCGCTGATTTGATGGACTTCTGGCGTCTTGCTGAACAGGCAGGTTGGCGGCTGGATTATCACTTTTTGCTCTACCCAAACCCCTATCCGAAACCAGGTCATCTGCAGCGTCGGTGGCATGCGAGTCCGGTTTTCAGTTCGCTTCTGCAGCTGGGCGGAGAGCTCTGTGTACGCAGTAACTGGAAAACCTATATCGATGAGTTTGCGCTCGCTTTGGGTGTAGCCGGTATCCAAACGGATGCAGAGGAATACAGAGCCGTAGAGCCGATGAGCGCCTTTGAGCGTAAGTACTGGGCGAGTGGGCAACAGAGTTGGCAGTGTCTGGCTCAGTTAAGCTAATACTTGCTCAAAGCTCGGTGTCGATGTAATTCTACGGCAATAACAATACAGACTGAGCTGAAAGCTCGATCGCCGAATGTCTCGGGAGATACTCAAATGAAAAGAACCAAGCTCTCTTTCCTGCTACCGGCTAGCGCGCTGTTGATGGCTGTTAGCGTGCATGCGGCCGAACCCGACCTTGCGCGTGAGCAGCGCATGGCTGATGAGATCGTTGATGTGATTTGGGACGGTGAGGCGATTGAACTTGAGGCTGAGGGACACAGCTTCCTAGCCATCTACATGGAGGCGGATGAGGCTCAGGGGACGGTGGTCATTGCGCATGGTCGCGGCTTCCATCCTGATTGGGAGACCGTTGTTAATCCGCTGCGAGTGGGCTTGGCCGAAGCTGGGTGGAATACCCTGAGCATACAGTTGCCCGTACTCGAAAAGTCCGCCAAATACTTCGATTACGCTGAGATCTTTGATGCGGCTGGCCCGCGCATTGCTGCAGCTTTAGACTATGCCAAAGAACAAGAGAGCGAGAAGACGATACTACTGGCACACAGCTGTGGTTCGCATATGGCGCAGCGTTGGATTAAGAATGAGTCCGAGGCTGCACTAGCTAAATTTGATGCCTATGTCGGCATTGGTATGGGCGCGACCGACTATAAGCAGCCGATGGTTGAACCCTTCCAGCTCGATAAAATGCCGATGCCGGTGCTCGACCTTTACGGTTTTAACGACTACCCCGCAGTATTGCGTATGGCTCCAGATCGATTGGAGATGATCGAGAGGGCGGGAAATCCGAAGTCACAGCAGTTAGCTGTACCGGGTGCCGACCATTACTTTAAAGGGCAGAATGAGGCGCTAATCACAGCTGTTCAAAGTTGGCTGGATCTCTTGTGAGCAACTAACTTGTCTAACTATCGGCTAGGGGGCAGTGGAGAATAGAGAGTAGCTCTAACGGTAATCCGTTGGTGAGATACCAGAAATCGTTTAAAGAACTCTTTCTCTACTGTGATCGGGCGATTTTTGAGTTGGACGTGCAGTCCGATGAAGTGACCCTGTTAGCCGGGCCCTGCTCAGAGATGCAATCTTGGAAAAAACATCACCACCTCAGACCTCTGCGATACGCTAATGAACATTGAGGTCGCTAGGCCCGCAGCTAAATCGAACAGCGATAAATTTGTTAATGCGCTGGGTGAAAAACTGACACAAGTGCGTATCTATTTAGGCGGAAACTCGACAACCTTCCAGTAGTGCTCGAGTAGTTTGATAGCGTTGTGGAAGTTCTCGCCCGCGTGATCTTTGACAATATATCCGGCGACGTTGTGCTGGTAGGCTTTGAAGCGATCGGCATCATCATTTGATGTCGTTAGCACGAAAACAATTGCGCGCTTATGTTCTTGGTCCTGACGGATCGCTTCTAGAAATTCATGACCATTCATGCGTGGCATATTGATATCGAGCAGAATGAGGTAGGGCGCTCCCAATTTTTGCCGACCATTCTCACCACGCAAGATCTCCAACGCCTCAACGCCATCACGGGCAACATGGACAGGGTTTGCGATGCGGTGGTCGCGCAGTTCCATCTTTACTGTTTCGACATCAATCTCATCATCGTCAACCAGTAGAATGTTTACTAACTGCCCCTGGGTCATATTTGTGCTCCGGTTAACGCGTTAATATTTTCAATCAGCACCGCCTCGTCCAGAGGTTTCTCATAAACAGCATCGGCACCTAGTATGCTCGCCATATCTAGGTACTCTCCAGCGCTCGGCACCCCAGACACCGCTATAACGGGCAGATCACCAACGAGCTTTCTGATCTCGCGGATGGTTTCGATACCCTCTTTGCCTGGCATTATTAGGTCGGTGATCAAAAGGTCTGGTGCACCTTCTTGTCTTACAAGACGTACCGCCTCTTCACCGTCCGATACCGAGGTGTAAGAGAAGCCGTGTCGTTGCAGTATATCCGCCAGCACAAGGCGATCCACCTCATCATCATCTATGAAAAGAATATGTGCCAACCGAGCGATCCTTTTTGTGGTTACTTACTTTGGAAAGTGTAGAACATTTTTATTGAGCCGCTTGCGCCAACGCTATGCTTTCGGCCAGGTAAAGATGAACTTTGCGCCTCGCTCGCGTTCAGGATCGGACTCGACTCTGATGCTGCCACCAAAGTGCTCTACGGTCTTCTGCACCAGCGCCAATCCTAGCCCACTTCCCTCAACCTCATCTCGAGGTTTAAGCGTGTGGAAAATTTGAAAGATCCGTTCCTGATACTCCGGCGCGATACCTGGACCATCGTCGGACACTGTGAATTCATAGCGCTCTGCAACAGTACGCGCATCGATGCGAATGGTGCCGGACTCGCGATCATGGTGCTTAATCGCATTGTCTATAAGGTTACGTAGTACCAGCTCAAAAGGGGCGCGTTGAGTTGTTAGGCGGGGCAGGTTATCGCCGTTGATGATGGTCCACTGACCGCCAGCATCGATCAATGTTCTGATCTCATCAACGAGTTTACTTGTGTCGATCTCCTCATCCTCCGAGAGCGTGCGACCAATCCGGGAGTATTGCAGCAGACCCTCAAGTAGTGCCTGCATACGCTCGGTACGATTAGCCATAAGATCCACGTAGCGTTTCGCATCGGGACTAAGATCTTCGCCAAGCTCGCGTGTCAGCAAGCTGACCAAACTTTTAATGCCTCTTAGTGGGGCTTTGAGGTCATGTGACGCGATGTAGGCAAAGCTCTCTAGCTCTTTATTGGCAGCCTGAAGCGTCTCGTTAGCTGCTTGAAGGTCGGTCTCAGCCTCACGGCGCTTCTGAATCATCAGTTTGAGTGAGTCAGACAGCGAGCTGATCTCATCTTGATGAGTCAATGTGAGTTGGTAACTCAGATTGGTATCAGTGACACGAGCGATCTCTCGCTCCTGCAGTCGAATCGGCTGCAGAATGCGGCGATTGACAAAGCCGAGATTGGCCAGAATAAATAATGTTAGGCCGATCAGGGATAGAATGCCCGTTAGCACAAGCCGATCAATCGCCGCATCAATATCACGTCCAAGATTAAAATTTATGTTGCGGATAGTATTCTGTAGTTCAAAGAGGTGCAGAGATATCTGAGCTGCTAGGTCTCGTTGGTCCGCTAGCTGCGTATCAATCAGCCTTTTAAAAACTCGCCCAATTCGCTCGTAAGATTCTCTGAGAATGTGCATCTGCTGCCGGTTGTCGCTCTGGTTTTCCAGCTGCTCTAGACTTTGCTCTATCTCAGCGTACTTGCTACGCCATTGGCGTGCGGACCGGCTCTCAGAGAAGAGCAGATAGTCCAGGGAGACATTGACCAGCTGTTCAGACTCGCCCAGCAGTTCATTGGCAAGGGTATTTGTAGCCCGAAGTTGATTGAACTGTAGATAGGCGATTGATATCGCCGCCACAGACAGCGTGATTAGTAGGACCGCCAGTGCAGAAAAGCTGAGCGTTAGCGAGCGTAGTTTCATCTAATGGATGACCGATACGCGACCGACAACTTTTTCGACAGCGTCTGGCGCTATTTGGTCGGTGAAGTCAGGCGGGTTTTCGCTTGCAACAACACCTATTTCCATCGCCCAGCGCTTCTCAGCATCCATTGCAACCAGCAAGGCTTGGGAAAAATCGACACGCCAATGGAACATCTCCACAGAGAGGTCAGCGTAAGCGGGGTCCAAATCCATCTTTTGGGTGATGTAGGCCTTTAGTTCCGCCGGGTTCTGAACAATCCACTCTTGCGCTTTAAGTAGTGCGCGGAAGTAGCGATCCAGGTGTTGTTCATGAGACTTTAGGTAGTCAGCGGTGGTCGTCAAAACAAAGTAGAAGGGTTGATCTTGCTGCGCGGGAAAGCTGAGCGCGTCATCTCCCAGGCCTTGCTCTATTCGGTAGACGTTAGGGTGCCAAGTGATGCTGGCATCTATCTCTGCAGCGAGCATCTGTTCAACGATCTTTGGAGGTGCCAGATTTACAATTTCGACATCTTCAGTACTCAGTCCTTGTGCCTCTAGGAAACGTCCCAAAAAGTACTCGCCAGTACTACCGACTGTTACGCCTAAGCGCTTACCCTTAACATCGGTGGGCCGGGTTATCCCGGCACTTTTACGAGCAGTGAAATGGGTGTTCTCTGCAGAGGCTATGTGTCCAAGAATGCGTAACTGAGGGTTATCAAAACTTCTCTTGACCACAACAAATTCAGAGCTGGTTGCGATTTGCGCCCGGTTATCTAGCAGCGCGTCCACCGCCAACTTGCCTGCAGAGTGAGGCGTCACCTCAACGTCTAGACCGAAATCAGCAAAGAACCCCTTGTCCTGCGCTAACCAAACGAGTGCGGCTGGTTCGCCAGTATCGGCGGCTATTACCAACTTCTCTTCCAGCATCAGATATTCGGGTTCGTCGCTGCAGCCCACCAGGGCTAGAGTTGTAAGTACCGTAAGGATCAAGCAGATCCATCTAGAAGGTTTGCTCGCTGCAGTCATTTCATCTCTCTTTGCTGTACACGTGCTGCCATTTCACTACTGTATTTGTATAGTTCAGCGAATGTTGACCGTAAAGGCGTTGGGCGGTATCCGAGCTAAGAGTTGCGGGTCATCACATTTCTTCAAATAGTCTGTTGTCAAACCCGCAAATCCCTGTATAATTCGCGCCACGTTGATGCGGGGTGGAGCAGCCCGGTAGCTCGTCGGGCTCATAACCCGAAGGTCGTCAGTTCAAATCTGGCCCCCGCTACCAACGTAAAAAAGGGAAGTGCACTGAAAGTGTACTTCCCTTTTTTGCGTTGGTTTACCGGGCAAAGAGTACTGACGAAGTCAGTTCAGCAAATGGCAGGAGAGCCATTTGCAACATCGCGCGCAGCGCTATGGCCCGAAGGGCGCGTGCACAAGGATGTGCACGCGTAAATCTGGCCCTGAGCCGTAAAACCCTACTCGTTCCCCCCAGAAGCCGTAACCTCCATCGGTATAAAACTCATCATATTCAGATAAGCCACCCGCCGCGCTTCAGGTGAGTAGACCACCATCCACTCAGGGCTGACACGCTCCAATTGATAGACCTCGCTACCTAGATAGAGCTGCCCTACGGGCTGAGCGTCAGTGTCAGGAATGGGCCAGAGCGTTGAGTACTCCAGTTCAGTCGTATAACTGGGAAGCTGCGGTAGTAAGTGCTCCAACAAAATCTCGGCTAGCTGATCGCCATTACTCGCTGCCATGGCGCTGTAGTAGGTTGCCCAACTATAGCTGATCGAGGTCCCCAGGCCTTGGGCGTACATGAAGGCAAGTCGTGTCTGCGCCATACCATATCCGAGGTGCGCGGAGGCTCTGTAAAGTTGGAAAGCGCGGCGCAGGTTACGCTTTAGACCAACCCCCATCTCGGCGTGCTGGCCCAGGCTGAAGAGGGACGGGGCATGGTCTGCTTCTGCGGCAATCTGGTAGTACTCCACAGCTTTTAGCGGATCGTACTCAAAGCCGAGCCCGTTATCGTGCATGAATCCTAGGTAGTGTGCGGCCTTTGCCGAGCCAAGATCAGCGGCGAGCTGGTAACGCTCTGCTGCCGTTGAGTAAGATTGCGTTGCGCCCCTGCCATAGAAAGCGGCGTCTCCCTGATCAATCAACTCATCCATATAGGAGGCTTGCGAGACCCAAGGGATAACGAAAAGCATAAGCGCGAGGGCGAAGCGTTCAGATACTAGCATCGTACGACCCCTGCTTTATTGAAGTTCTATTTAAGCCTAGTAGCAGGAAGGGGAGTACACCCTAGACAAACCTCCTGTTTTAATTACAGGAGGTTTTCACTATGGAATATCTATTTAAAGTGGGGTAGCCAGCTCGGTAATAAGAGTGTGAGCTGAGGCGTCTGGAGTAGAACGCTAACTCAGTGAAGTGCGTGTGTCTGAGCTAGGGTAAACGGCTGAATAGGCGCATCGAATGTTGCACCGTCTTCAACCCGAATCATTGAGTAGTGGCCCTGCATGCTCCCCACTTCCGTCGCCATCACTGTGCCGCTGGTGTAGCTGTAACTCTCACCCGGCTCAATAACGGGCTGTTCACCTACTACACCTTCACCCACAACCTCTTGGGTCTGTTCGTTGCCATCAGTGATGAGCCAGCGACGACTGATCAGCTGCACTGCAACGGAGGCGTTGTTGGTGATGGTGATGTGGTACGAGAATACGTAGCGGTGCGTCTCGGGGTCCGATTGCTCACTGATGTAGTGAGTGGTCACACTGATATCTACGTACTTGGCTAGGTCCATGTCAGTCATGCGGTATCGCTTGCTCTTAACTCTTCGGTTGGCGTTGATGGTAGACAGTATCGGCAATTTTTACGAAGTCGGCCAACTCCAATTTTTCAGGACGCAGGCCCGGATCGATTCCGATTGCTTCTAACTGTTCGCCGCTGATGAGCGGTTTGAGGTTATTACGCAGCGTCTTACGACGTTGCCCGAAAGCGATACGGACCACCTCTTGCAGCAGTTCAGTATCCTCTGCTTTCAACGGTAGCTCGGTGTAGGGCGTCAAACGTACGATCGCTGAGTCTACCTTGGGCGGCGGATTAAACGCACCGGGGGGGACCAGAAAGAGCTTCTCAACGCGGCAGTAATATTGCGCCATAATACCGAGCCGACCGTAAGCTGAGTCGCCAGCCTGAGCCGCAAGCCGCTCCACCACCTCTTTCTGCAGCATAAAGTGCATATCGCTAATCAGTCCGCTGAAACTGAGCAGGTGAAAGATGAGGGGCGTGGAGATGTTGTACGGCAGGTTACCCACGACTCGTAGAGGACGATCATCGTTCTGTAGGGAACTGAAGTCGAATTTCAGCGCATCAGCTTCATGAATCTGAAACTTGTCGCCGTACATGAAGAATTTAGTACGCAGCACTGGGATAAGGTCGCGATCGAGCTCGACCGCTTCAAGTGCACCGGCGCCCTCGAGAAGCTCCTCAGTCAGTGCACCGAGGCCGGGACCGATCTCGATGAGATGATCTGCGGGGCGCGGACGAATCGCTGTGATGATGCGTCCTATAATGCTTGGATCGTGTAAGAAGTTCTGGCCGAAGCGCTTGCGGGCAACGTGCCCTAGATGTTTTTTACTCATTAAGACTGCTTTATTTGAGCGCGGTGAGCGGCCATCTCTGCTGCGCAGTTGATAGCAGTAAGCAGGGATCCAGAGTCAGCCTCACCGGTGCCAACTAGATCAAGGGCGGTACCGTGATCAACCGATGTACGGATGATGGGTAGACCCAGCGTAATATTGACGGCCTGTCCGAAACCTTTGTACTTGAGGACCGGAAGACCCTGGTCATGATACATCGCCAGCACAGCGTCGGCATCTTTGAGGTGGTGTTCGGTAAAGAGGGTATCTGCCGGTAGCGGTCCGATTAGCTGCTCACCACGTGCCCGGAACTGCTCGAGCACGGGAATAATCGTATCGATCTCCTCAGTACCCATATGGCCACCCTCGCCAGCGTGTGGGTTCAATCCGGCAACTAAAATGCGCGGTTGCTGCAGACCAAAATTGAGGCGCAGCTCGTCGAGTGTAATCTGAATTACCGATTCAAGTAGCTCTGGAGTAATCGCCGCTGAGACATCTTTGAGCGGCAGATGTGTCGTAGCCAGCGCCACTCGCAACCCTTCAGTTGCCAGCATCATCACGACTTTGTCAGCACCGCAGCGCTCTTCGAGGAATTCGGTGTGACCACTGAAGGGGATGCCGGCGTCATTGATTACGCCTTTATGCATGGGTGCTGTTACCAGTGCATCGAACATTCCCGCTAGGGTCGCATCGGTCGCCATACGCAGCGCGTTGAGTACGTAGCGTGCGTTAGTTTTGTCTAGCTGCCCGGGGATCACATCTTCGACCAGCGGCGTGCCGAGGTAGTATAGCTCTGAGGGATTGCACGCTTGAACCGGCTGGTCCGGATCAAACTCAAGGAGTTTGATGGGCAGGTTTAGCAGGCGAGCGCGATCAACAATCAGGTCGGGGTCGCAGACCAGCACCAGTTGGTGCGGGCTGCCCTGCTGGGCGATCTGCACGCACAGATCGGGACCAATACCGGCCGGCTCACCGGGTGTGAGGGCTAGGCGCAGAGGTTGCATCAACGCGCCTTTATATCGACATAAGCTTCAGAGCGCAGTTCGCGGAGCCAGTTCTGTAGCTCTTCACTTGCTTTGCGCTTGCGGATCTCGGTACGCGCGGCGCTTTCACGCATTTCAGATGAGAAGTCCTCAGTGCGACGCTCCTCAACTTCAACGATGTGCCAGCCAAAGCGTGACTCAAACGGAGCACTGACCTGACCGACCGCGAGGCTGTTCATCTGCTGCTCGAACTCTGGAACCATCTGCCCCGGCTGCACCCAGCCGAGTTCTCCACCGAGTGAGCCACTCGCAGGGTCATCACTGTAGCGACGGGCGAGCTCAGCAAAAGGTTCACCCTCTTGTAGACGGGTGTAGAGCTCGTCTGCAAAGGCTTTTGCTTGCTCTTGGGTACGGATCTCGGTTGGACGTACAAGGATGTGACGCGTGCGCGACTGCTCAACCAGCGTTTGCTGGTTACCACGGCGATCACGTAACGAGATGATGTTGAATCCCGAAGGTGTTCGGATAGGCTGGGTAAATTGGCCGTTCTCCAGCTTGTTGGCGGCCATCGCAATATTGGTGGGTAGCTCCGCGAGTTTACGCCAGCCGAGGTCACCACCGCTCAACGCATTCGGAGCGTCGGATGAGCTAACCGCAAGATCGGCGAAGTTAGCACCCTGTCGCAGTTGATCTACGAGCTCTTGTGCTCTCGCCTGAGCGGCCTGAATCTGCTGTGGAGAGGCCGGTGAGGGCAGCGCAACGAGAATATTGCTCAGTAGAAGTTCTGAGTTGTCATTGCCTTTGGCGAGCTCAGAGTTAAGGTAGTTCTGAACTTCCAGGTCGGTCACGCTTATGCGACGGTTAACGTTGGTCTCCTGTACCCGCTGTAACAGCAGCTCACGACGGATCTGGTCACGTACTTCAGCGTATGAGCCACCTTGGGCAATTACCGCTTCACGAAACTGCGGCAAGCTCAGATTGTTCTGCTGCGCGACACGCTGCATCGCCTGGTTCAGTTCCTGATCGCTAACGCGGATCCCCTGTTTTTTGGCAACTTGCTGCTGCAAGCTCTCGAGTATCAGTTGTTCCAGTACCTGCGAGCGCAACACATCAGCCGGTGGCATATTGGCTTGGCGAGCTTGCAGCTGCTGGGTTATCTGCGCGACGCGGCGATCCACTTCAGAAGCCATCACGATGCCATCGTTAACGACCGCGGCAACACTGTTGATCGGCTCTAGCGCCTGGGCGTAGAGCGGAGTCAGTAGCAGAGCAGTGGCTAGCAGACGCTTAAAAGTTCTCATTCTTATCCTCATCAAAACCGGTCAAATCTTTCAGGAATTCGCGGCCTTCAGCGCCGCCGAGTGTTCCCAGACCTTTGAGTACAAATTGTAGGTATAAGGCGTTTTCACGCTCGTAGTCGCTGCTGCCATCTTTCACAGCGCGCTGGCCGGTTAAGCGTATCTTCCAGCAGCAGCTGCCATATTCAAGGCCCAGCAGTGTCTCGAGGTTTTCGCTCTCTTTCAAATCTTCAGTGTAGCGACCGACAACACTCCAGGCGGGGCTCAGTGGCCATTTCGCCGCGAGGTCAATCTGCTCTTTGGTAACTGTGTCGGCATTGCTCTTCGCTTGACGGAAGCTAGCGTAGACAAGTTTGGCATCATCAGGGTTGTACATTAGCCCGTAGTTCTGCGACAGCAGTGTGCCGTCATCTTTGTCGATGCGGCTGTCATGGCTCAGCTTGAGTACATCAGAGGGTTTCCAGCTTGCACTGACTGCGTAGTCCGATGAGTCCTCGGTACCGCTAGCATCACCTGGGCGCGCATCATGATCGTTGAAGTAGTGTGCTTGCGCGATACTGGCGGTCACCATTTCACGGCCTGAGAGGCTGAATACACGGCTAGTGAGTCCTAGAGTGGCTTGGTCAGTTTGAGCAACACGGTCGTTACCGGAATAGCCAAGTGTGTTGAACAGGTTGCCTGCACTGAAGCCCAAACGGCTTGAATCGAAATTCTGCAGTGTCGCTGTGTCGTCGCCTCCAACACTGATCAACTTCATCCGTGGTTCAATCGTTTGGGTTGCCAGTTCGCCTTGGCGTTCAAAGATTAGACCCGAGTCGAGTGATGCAAAGTTAGCTGTTGCACTTGGTGAGGTGTTGTTGGACAGGTCGTAACTTGAGTTCCATAGCCCTAGCTCTGGGCGCAAGTAGCCCCAAGTTCGGCTCCAGTCGTAGCTCAACGTTGGACGCAGGTGCAGCCTCTGCCCGTCGATGCTGCTGTCGTGCTTAAACTCAGTGAACTGTCCGATGTAGCCCAAGCGCAGATCGCTGTAGCTCTCGGCTCCATTGAGCGTAAGTTGAGGCATACGCGCGTAGGGCTCAGCGCCGCCATCAATGGTCTGGTAGTCATTCACTAATACCGACGCATTCCAAGTGGCTGCGCTGTAGCTCAGGCTCGCGCGCTGGTTTAGATCGTCGCTGGTCGGTACGCGAATCTCAACCGGCATCAGATCGTCGAAGTAGTCGTTGTCACTGACACGTGAGTACTCAATTGCACTGCTGAAGCCGGGGGCAGGATTACCACTGTGGTTGAAGTTGAGCAGCCAGCGCTCATCCCCGTAGATATCGTCATCGCTTATCCAGCCAGTATTCAGTGTATTCATTGAATAACGGTTGAGGTAGCGCGCTTCGTTCTCGAGCAGCAAGCCACGATGCTCAATCAGACGTGCGGTGAGCGTGTCATCGACATTCGGAGCGATATTAAAGTAGTACGGAATCGCCAGGTCATAGCCATCGGTCTCACTGCTGCTCAATGTTGGGTAGAGCAGGCCGGAGCGACGGGTATCATCCAAGGGGAAGTAGAAGTAGGGCAGGTAGAACACAGGAACACCGGCCACCTCAAAACGGGTGTGCCAGCTTTCACCATAACCCTCAGCAGGGTACAGGGTCATCTCCTGCGCGCGAATGGCCCAATCATCATTGCCCGGCTCACAATAGGTGATGCGCGACTGTTGAGTTTCGATCGATTTGTCGGCGTAGCGGGTTAATGCTAAGGCTTCACCACGCAGTTCGTTCTCGTGCAGTACATAGCTCGACTCGTTTGCGATGGCGATACTTCGATCCAGATCTGCCGAAATGGCATCAGAGCGCAGCAAGAAGCCAGGTTCGCGGTAACGCACGTTGGAGCGCAGCAGAGCTTGGCGGTTGGCACTATCAAATTCGGCGTATCCAGACTCCATTTGACGGCCAGACTGCTGAATGATGACGTCGCCTTCAAGTTCTGTGATGCCGCCGATCAGTGATGAGGACTTATCAGCATCTATTGTTGTTGCCGAGTTACTGTTGCCTGGCGTCAGCAGTCCGTTCCAAATCTGTGGCTCTGCGTACGCACCTTTACAGACCTCGTTCGCTGTCTCCAATGGAGAGCGAATAACCCAATCGAGGTTAAGGTAAGAGCCAGCGGGGAGAGGTGGCTTAGGTGCCTCTGCTGGTGCTTCAGCGACGGCAGCGACTTCGCGTTTAGGCGGAGCAACGAGCTGTGACTGTTGCTGAGATTTTGGCTCTTCTGCTAGCACAGGCTCTTCTGCGGGCTGAGGCTCTCCAAGCGCAGCAGCTGGCAGCTCGCTCGCTGGGCTTTCTTGCGCAGCGCTGTTTTCGGGCTGGCTCTCAACAGCCGATGTGGGTGCTTCAACAACCTCAGGCTCCTCGGTTGCAACAGCGGTAGGAGCCTCTTCTGTCTTTGGTGTTTCAACGGCTTTTGGTGTAACCGCGGGTTTGGGCTGCGCCTGCGCTACAGGCTGAGATGGCTGCTGCGGAATAGCGGCTGCAGTGCAGTTCCACCCGTCAGCTGCCTGAACGCAGTTCCACCCGTCAGCTGCCTGAGCCGACGGCAAGGTGCCTGCAATAATTACACTGAGAAGAAGCTTTTTGTGGCTCTTATTGTTTAGAGGCATGCGTCCGTTTCCGCCGGCTAGCAAAGTCGAGTAACA
>ENA-OUOG01002008-OUOG01002008.1-marine-metagenome-genome-assembly--contig:-NODE-2008-length-22161-cov-6.174968_pt1 | contig 22161 bp, 19 predicted proteins | sample MGYA00248635_ERZ508505 | MGnify/ENA primary metagenome ERZ508505 (study PRJEB26176, sample SAMN06267871) | marine metagenome | isolation source: Saanich Inlet, British Columbia, Canada | place: Pacific...
CCAAGTTCTCGCGTACGCTCAATCACGGCAGTGTTGGTGTTGGGCGAAACGATCAGTTTTGCACCTGTCGCAGCGACTGCCTCGGCTTGCTCGACATTGAGAACTGTGCCGGCACCAATGAGCGCATCCGTACCGAATGCCTCGACCATTTTAGCAATGCTAGTAATCGGGTCAGGGGAGTTAAGCGGGACCTCAATGCGGCTGAATCCAGCGTCTATTAGAGCGCTGGCCACATCCACTGCTTCAGAAGGTTTGATACCGCGCAGAATTGCTATGAGCTCACGATCATGCATAAGGTAAAGTCTCCACAGCTTTGCGGGCCGCCTTGAGGCCGGCTAAGGTCATCTGTTCGGCACTCTCGGCCCGGGCTTCTACACCGAGCAACCTAAGTGCATCCAAATAGTGCGATGCGAGTTTCGAGCTACCAATTACAACGACCTCTTTGTACTCTCTCCAGTACTCTTGCGAGGCCGAAAGCTCCAAACCTATAAGATAACCAGACAGGCGAGCTGCTACAGAGCCCTCTGAAGCCTGCCTACCTACTAGCCCCTCTGCCCGCAGACTAAATAATTTAGCGCTGACCAGTGCTGGTTTGCTAAACGCTTCATGGACAGCCTGAGCGAATGCCTCGCGACTCCAAGTGTTGGGCACAACGGAGAATCGCAAAACAGATTGCTCTGACAATAGGCTGTAAAGCTCGCCTGTCATGAAACTCTGAAAACAGAGAATGCCGCCGTTCTGAATAGCCGACCACTTCGAATGCGTTCCGGGCAAACAGACCGCACCTGAGAACTGAGGTTCGTTAAACACCAAGCCCGCGAGCTGAGTCTCTTCGCCCCGCATCACATCTGCGGGCTGTGCTTGGCTCAGACCAGAGCAGATGTAAACTGCGATTCGAGAGTCTTTGGTGTCAATCTGATTCAACACCGGTTCAAGTTTACCCGGAACAGAAGCGTAGGGAACTTCCTGCCAACCCTGTTTTGCGCCAACCATACCGCAGGCAACAACGGGAATTGCACCGCCATCGATCGGAAGCCAGTTTGCGATATGATGAAGTAGGGTCGCCTCAAATTCAGTCGGCTTTAGCCCACTCATCCCGCATTTTATCTCAAGAGAATCCACGATTTCGTCGCACGGACTCATCGCCCACAACCTTAGATTCGTGGTACCCCAATCAACGGCAATCCACTTTATCTTACTCATCCTGTAACCACGACTCCGCCGTCAACTACTAGCGCTTGACCGGTGATCATTCGGCTTGTTTGTGAGGCTAAAAAGAGTGTCGCATCCACAACATCTTGAGGTTTCAGATGCTCTTTCAGACACTGGCGCGCAAGATGAGCTTTGAGATCCTCTGGAGTAGCCCACATCTCTAACTGTTTATCGGTCAAAACCCAACCGGGCATCAGGGCATTAACACGGATATTATCTGGTCCAAGCTCTCGTGCGAGCGATCGGGTCAGACCCGTTATCGCTGCTTTAGAGGTCGCGTATCCCGGATAACCCGCATTACCCATCATGTAGGAGATGGAAGAGAAATTGATAATGCTGCCACCTCCTAATTCACACATTCCTGGGGCAACCGCCTGGGCCGCAAAAAAGTGCGGCCGCAGGTTAACCGCCATGCCTTGGTCCCACTGCTCCACACTGTAGTCAGCCAGTGTGTGGCGAGCGTCGTTGGCGGCGTTGTTTACCAGCACATTAATTGGGCCCTGTAGTGCCTCTGCCTGATGGATAGCCGCTTGCAGTGACTCAACATCGCTAATATCACAGCGGATAAAATTGGGCGCACGACCATAGGTTTCAAGCATCTGCGCTACAAACTCAGAGGAGTCCGAGCGCTGCACAAAGCTGACCGAGGCGCCCTGCTTTAAGAATCCTTCAGTCAGCGCTGCGCCGATACCTGAGCCACCGCCGGTAATAAATACGCTGGCGCCTTGAAGGTCATGGAATGTAGCAGTTTGGGTCATTAGTGGCTCTCCCTCGTAACAGGTCGGGTATCTTTGCCAACCAAAAAATCTAGATCAGCACCGCGATCGGCCTGCATAACATGATCGATATATAGTTTTGCGTATCCGCGCTGATAGTTAGCCGGCTCGGGCTGCCAATGGGCTCGACGTGCCGCCAACTCAGACTCATCCACTAACAGGCTTAGTTCGCCAGATCGAGCGTCGAGACGAATACGGTCGCCAGTTTTTACCAGTGCCAGAACGCCACCGGCATTGGCTTCCGGCGCCACATGCAGCACTACGGTGCCAAACGCCGTACCCGACATACGCGCATCCGAGACGCGCACCATATCACGCACCCCTTGCTCCACCAGCTTACGCGGTATCGGCATATTGCCTACCTCCGGCATACCGGGATAGCCCTGCGGCCCGCAGCCTTTGAGCACCAAAATAGTGTTCGCGTCGACAGGCAGGTCCTCGCGATCAATATTTGCCTTCAGATCTTCGATATTTTCAAATACATAAGCTTCGCCTTCATGCTGCAGCAGATGATCAGACGCTGCCGATGGTTTAATAATTGCGCCTTGAGGGGCAAGATTACCGCGCAACACGCGCAATCCGGCTGCCGCCTTCAGCGGCTTATCCAGAGTACGAATCACATCAGTGTTGAAGCACTCCGCGTCGCGGCCATATTCTGAGATATCGCAGCCCATCACGGTATTCGCCGCGCGCAGGTAAGGTGACAGTTGATTTAGCACCACCGGCATACCACCGGCGTAGCAAAAGTCCTCCATCAAATATTTACCGGATGGCATACAGTTAACCAGCAGTGGGATCTCTGAGGCGATCTCGAAGTCTTTTAGCTGCAGATCAATTTCCGCACGGCCAGCGATCGCCAGTAGGTGCACAACTGCATTGGTCGAACCACCGACAGCGGCGTTCGCCAAAATGGCGTTCTCAAGGCTCGCACGGGTGAGCACTTTGGAGAGTTTCAGGTCCTCTTCGACCATCTGCACGATACGCCGTCCGGTCATATGCGCCAGCGCCTCACGACGTGCATCTACGGCGGGCAGCGCAGCATTGGTCGGCAGACTTAAACCCATCGCCTCAACCAGTGAAGCCATAGTTGATGCGGTACCCATCGTCATACAGACCCCTTTAGAGCGGCTCATACCCGATTCGGCGGCCATAAACTCCTGCAGGCTCATCTCACCGGCCCGAACGCTTTCGGAGAACTTCCACACGTCGGTGCCCGACCCTATATCCTTACCCCGCCATTTACCGTTCAGCATAGGACCGGAGGAGATCACAATCGTAGGCAGGTCAACACTGGCAGCACCCATCAACTGCCCTGGGGTGGTCTTGTCACACCCCCCAAGCAAGACTACGCCGTCTATGCCGTAAGCGCGAATACTCTCCTCAACATCCATTGATAGCAAGTTGCGAAACAGCATGGCCGTGGGTTTCATCTGGGTTTCACCCAGCGACATCACTGGAAATTCAACCGGCACACCGCCAGCTTCCCATACACCACGTTTGACCATCTCTGCGAGGTCACGTAACCCAGCGTTACACGGCGTTAACTCGGACCAAGTATTGCAGATTCCGATTATCGGCCGTCCATCGAAGGCGTGATCAGGTAAACCTTGGTTTTTCATCCAACTGCGATGAATAAATCCGTCCCGATCTAACTTCCCATACCAGGCCTGCGAACGGCGGTTTTTCTTTGTCTTACTCACAACTTCTCACCTTTAATAACCCAAAGCGTTGCCGGAAAAGAGATCGGCAACTGAACACCAATCGACATTAGCGCGAGACCACTCAACTCTAGGCTGTCGCGAGTCAGAGCAACGGGGGCACGATTGATTCCATGCTGCTGATCGGCATTCACTAGCGTGATCTTGTACTGGACTAGGGGGTCAAGTCCCACCATACGAACAGGCAAAGGTAGGCTTTGTGCAGACGCTTCCATCTGAGCAACAAACAGAGCGAACTGGTCTTTGTCCTGGGAAATGTGCATTTCACCCAATACCGCAGGGTCATCGGAATGAACACGTTGAATTGTGCCTTTGTGCATCCAATCACGGTTGGACTTGTACCACGCAGTCACCGCGGTCAGTACAGTCGCTTCGTGCTCCGTTAATTCCCTCGGGTCCATCTCGAAGCCCATATGACGCGTTGCAGCGACCCAGGCACGGAACTCGATTGGTAACTCACGTCCAGATGTATGGCAGACTCTAGGCCCCACGTGACTGCCTGTGACAACTGCTGGCAAAAACAGAGCAGCGTTACGCTGCATCCAGAATCGTTCAAGCGCATCGTTAGAGTCAGATAACCAAACCCGGTGGGTGCGCTCAAGCACACCAAAATCGATTCGACCGCCACCTGAAGAGCAACTTTCAATTTCAACCCGCGGGTGTAGTGCCCTTAAAGCGTCCACAAGCTGGTAGAAACCCCTCGCCTGATTGGCGTCGGTATGAGGCAAAACACGATTGTGGTCCCATTTGATGTAATCAATCGGATATTCGCTTAGTAACGCATCGAGCCGTTGCAGGAGATAGGCGCGCACAGGCCCCAGACTCATGTCCAGTACAAGTTGCTGGCGACCTCGAACCTGATCTACAGGGCCGAGTAACCATTCAGGATTACGCCGAAACAGTTCGCTATCTTCATTCACCATTTCAGGTTCAAACCAGAGACCAAAACTCATTCCCAGTTCGTGCACTTTTTCGATGAGCGGGGTCAGACCTTGCGGATACTTCAGCTGATCGACAAACCAATCACCGAGACTGGATGTATCGTCGTTACGGCCCAGGAACCATCCATCATCAAGAACAAATCGTTCAGCCCCCAGAGCTGCAGCTCGTTCTGCGATCTCAACTAACTCTTCAGGCTTGTGATCAAAGTAGACCGCCTCCCAACAGTTGTAATGGACCGGCCGCGGGCGCTCAGAGTCAGGAAAATCGACAATATAATCTCGAACCGTCAGTTGAAACTGCTCTGCAATACCGTTTAGACCCTTATCTGAGCACGCTAGGTAAAGTTTCGATGTCTGATACCCTGTGCTAGGCACCAGATCCCGATCGGCAACATTACCCCACTGCACCTGACGGCGTCCGTCCGGTAGCTGCTCCGCGAGCATTCGATGGCCACCTGACCAGCCATAGTGCATGGCACGTGCAGTCCCTGAAGCTTCGCCACATCCGATAGAGGGCAGAATCAACCCCGGAAAGTGCTCGTGTGAGGTACGACCTAAACGTGACTCTCGCAGACGTACACCTGCTACCCATGGAACTCTGTTCATCTGAAATTCGCCGCACCAGCGGCCGGAGAACTCTATAGTTTCAACAGCGTCTAATGGAGCCGGTACAACCGGTGCTGCCAGCCATTCGATCAATATCGGTGTTTTGGCTTCCAAACTAGCTTGGAGCGCGAAGGTTGTCCCGATCACCTCAACACTGAGCTGGTATTGCAGTTCAAGTATCGGATCAACAAAGCGCCAAACTGAGCCTTCAGAGGCAATAGTGGCGCCTTCAATCTCAAAGCTTGGGTCCAAGCCGCGCCCATCAGGGTGACGCAACTTCATGCCTAACTGGCCAGGGAAGGTCTCCTTGGCCAGCGGCGCTACGGTGATAGCCGGCACCGCATCTAACATCCCACCGTTAACATCGCTCTGTACTGCCAATGCGAGCTGCTCCAGCTGTTCACCCGCAGGCAGCCGAGTTCCCCAATAGATACAGCTCGGAAGACCTGCGTTTGGAATGGCGAAAACCAGGCTTTGTTCAGGGCTATCGACTCTTTCAAAACGGGTCATTTCACCGCTCCAAGCGTTAGGCCAGCGATAAAATGGCGCTGCATTGCAAAGAACATAAGCACTGGCGGGACAGCCGCTAGCAATGACGCCGCCGAGACCAAATGCCATTGCTGGATAAATTGCCCATTCAATGCTCGAATACCCGCGGTTATCGGCTTAGACGCCTCGCCCTGTGTCAGAACCGTTGCCCAGAAGAAGTCGTTCCAAACAAACGTAAAGATAAGAACGGCAAGCGCAGCGATGGCTGGACGCACGAGTGGCAAAACGACGTACCAGAAAATCCGCAATTCACTCACCCCCTCAATACGCGCTGACTCGATCAGATCGTATGGAAGCGCCTTTATGAAGTTTCGCATGAAGAGCGTGCAAAACCCGGTCTGAAAAGCTGCGTGAAAGAGGACAAGCCCAGTCACAGTGTCGTATAAGCCCAAATTAACGGATAGATCTCGTACGGGGACCATCAAAATCTGGAAGGGCACAAAATTGCCGGCCACGAAGATGAAAAACAGTGGCAAGGCAGCGCGAAACTTATAGATCGACAACGCGTACCCTGCCAGACAGGCAAATGCGACGGAGAGAATCACAGTTGGAATCGTTATTTTCAACGAGTTCACGAAATAGGTAACCGCTTTGGAGCGGGTAAATACCTCGGTGTAGTTTGCTAAAAACTGAAACTCGCTCGGCCAACCAAACACGTTACCCGTGTTGATATCGGCAATCGGCCGGATTGAAGTCATGAATATCGCCAAAAGGGGCAACAACCATATGAATAGAGCGACCGGCACGAGGATTTTATACGTGCGCTGATAGAAGTTTGAGCGTTGCGCAAGAGGTCTAGGAAACATGCTTAACGGCCTCCCCGTTCATTTTTGTACATAACCCGTAGGAAGTAGCCGATAAATACCAGCATTATCAGGAACAGGATTACAGCTATGGACGAGCCGTAACCCATGCGGAAGCCATACTCTGATAGCGCGGTCTCGTACATAAAGTAGGAGAGGACATTAGAGGAGCCATACGGGCCACCTTGAGTCATAATCGCGATCATATCGAAGGAGCGCAGTGCTCCTATCACTGTGACAACGATGGCAAGGAAGGTGGCGGGCCAAAGCTGGGGTAGCACGATGTACCAGAGCATTTTCCAGCCCTTTGCGTTGTCTAATCGCCCTGCCTCAATCTGATCTGCAGAGACGTTATTTAGGCCCGTCAAGTATAGAATCATACAGTAGGCTATCTGGGGCCAAAGACCCGCCGCGATGATACCGTAGGTCACCAGGTCTTCATCACCGAGGATCGACGGTGGCTCGGCGCCAAAGAAGCGCCAAATCTCGCCGACGATGCCGAAATTAGGATTGTAAAACCAGGTGAAGATTAGCCCTACAACCACCTGAGAAATTACAAACGGAAAAAAGAACATAGACTTGTAAAAGCGCATGCCAAGCATCGTCTGGTTTAGAAACAGTGCAACTGCTAAACCCGCTGGCACAGCCAACATGTAAAGAACCAGCCAAACAATATTGTTCTTCAGCGACACATAGAAACGGTCATCGTCGAAGAGCTCTTCGTAGTTTGCCCAACCGATCCATGTAGCCTCACCAATACCGTCCCACTCATAGAATGAGTAGAGCAGAGACTGAAAAATCGGCGCGATAACGTAGACGAGGAAAAACAGCATCGCTGGCGCCAACAATAACCAAGGCATTACTGCTTGGCTTTGCCAAAACGAACGCTTACGGCGCTGCTCTGCCACGCTTGAAACTGAAATCTGCACAGTGAACTCCGAAACTGAGAGATCGGGCCCCGATTGGGGCCCGATAGGTAAAGCGACTTACTTGTAAACGCGCTCTTGGATCTTATCCAAACGCTTAAGAATGGCATCCATACGCTCAGGCTTGATCATGAACTCTTGGAAACCTTCCATACCCGCTTTAGCCATTTCAGCAGGCGCATCACGGTCGAAGAATTGTGCTAACCCTGATGCTGTAGACACCGTCTGCATACCCTTACGGATGAACTTGTCGTCTGAATTGATCTCAGACTTGGAGTTCGGTGGCAACTGGCCCAGCGTTTTGTTCCACTCGGCCTGAATCTCAGGACGCGCAATGAAGGAGAGGAACTTGCGTGCGTCAGCTTTGTTCTTGGCTTTCGATGGAATGAAGAAGGCATCCGCTGGCGCCTCCTCTGCCCGCGCCACTCCCGGAGTGATCTCTGGGAACTGGAAGAAGTCAATCTGATCTTCGCTCAGACCGGCATCTTTCATGCCAGCAACTGCAAAGTTACCCATCACGTACATAGCCGCTTCACCTTTGGCAAAAGGTGCTAGCGCATCTTGCCATGACATAGTTGCATGGTTATCAACGAATGAACAGCGGTCCAACATCACTTTCCAGTTTTCAAAAGTGTTGCGAATACGCTCGTCTGTGTACTTAATCTCGCCTGCTGTCAGGCCGTTATGCACGTCATAACCATTAGTTCGAAGGTTCAGGTAGTCAAACACGCCCGCTGCTGTCCAGAGGTACTTAGTACCAATGGTAAACGGCGTCACACCGTTCTCTTTGAGAGTGTCACAGGCACCGAGCATCTCATCCCAGTTCGAGGGTTCTGAAATACCATATTTGGCGAATAGATCGGCGCGGTAGTAGACACCCCACTGGTAGTACGAGTAAGGCACACCCCACTGTTTTCCATCGCGGGTCATTGTGGGTTTAACCGCCTCGAAACTGGTCGATAGGTTAGTATCAGAAGCCCAGAGGTCAGAAATATCCTCAAACTGACCTGCATCTACAAACGGCCCCATACGGTTACCTGGGTACCATGCCGTTACGTCAGGCGCATCGGCAGACAGGAAGTTGCGAATCGCAGTTTTGTGCGCTTCACGGTCGTTGATGTTAACAATCACGTTTACATCTGGGTTTGCTGCTTTGAATGCTTCTACCGCTGCTTCAAAACCTGCCTTCGGTGCAGGGTTTGGATCATCAAAGTTGATTACCAAATCAGCGGCATTCGCAGACGCTATGGCAAACGCCAGGGACATACCAACCAAAGGTTTAATTGTTGTCATTATACTCATCCTCTTTCTTGATTTGCTCAGTGAGCCTTTTTTTCGCTGCTTTTTGGTTTCGAATAATGAAACCCGGTTTTAACTATTGAAAATTTAGCGCGCCCGCCCTAAGATGTCAACAAATGAACTTTCATTTCTGTTCGGTTCTTACAAATGGAAAATAAAACAACAGGCGGCACCGTAGGTAAGGCATTACAAGTACTGGACCAAGTGGCCAGTGCCGGAGGGCCGATAAAGTTTTCAGATCTGTTGGAGCAGTCAGCCTACCCTAAGGCAACACTCTACCGATTGCTGCAAACCTTGGTCGGCGAACGGTTGGTTCAATTCAATGAGACGACACAGAGCTACTCCCTCGGTGTACGGCTGGTTAGCCTAGCCCACTCTGCGTGGCAACAAGCGTCGCTTGCGCCCATTGCGCGTGATGCAATTGATAAGCTATCGGTTGAAGTGGGCGAAACCGTTCACCTGGCTCAGCTTGATGGAGGCCAGGTTCTCTACGTCGATAAAAGAAACGCCACTCGTCCAATTCAGATGTTCTCTGATGCCGGAAAAGTTGGGCCGGTCTACTGCACTGGAGTCGGTAAAGCGATGCTGGCTTTTCTTCCGGCGATCAAGCAACGCCGTATTATCGATCAGCAGAGTTACTATGCCTACACAGCCCACACCCTTGCGAGTGCAGAGGCTTTGCGAGCAGAGCTCGCTGAGATCAGGCTAGCCGGTATCGCCTTCGACCGAGAAGAGCATGAGCCTGGAATTATTTGTATCGCGGCTCCGATTAAGACGGCCGCAGGGTTGGTTTACGGTGGCATCTCGATCACAACGTCCACACAAAGATACAACCTTGCGGCGCTCGGGGAGTTCAAGAACTCTCTAGTTGCGACAGCCAACGAAATTGCCCGAAACGCCGAAGCTTGGCGTTTCCCAGAAACCATCTAGAAACAGGAAAAGTGTATGTCCGGTGTTACTGCCAAGAAGCTCATAAAGCAATATGACGATATCGAGGTTATCCATGGGATCGACCTCAGTATCGAGCAGGGCGAGTTTTGCGTATTTGTAGGCCCCTCAGGCTGCGGAAAGTCTACTTTGCTACGGATGATAGCAGGCCTTGAGGAGACAACTGCGGGACAGCTTTTCATCGGAGACAGAGAGGTCACACGTGAAGACCCCGCGGATCGCGGGGTAGCCATGGTATTCCAAACCTACGCTCTTTATCCTCATATGACCGTTGAAGAGAATATGGGGTTTGGCTTACGCATGAATAAAGTCCCTGCAGACGAAATCAAAGCCAAGGTTATGGAGGCGGCTCGTATTCTCAAGCTCGAACCTTATTTAGAGCGCAAGCCAGCCGCTCTCTCTGGTGGTCAGCGCCAACGAGTCGCGATAGGTCGGGCTATTGTTCGTGGTCCTGAAGTGTTCTTATTCGACGAGCCTCTATCTAACCTCGACGCCGAATTGCGTGTTGATATGCGTGTAGAGATTGCGCGGCTTCACAAGCAGATGGGCGCCACAATGATCTATGTCACGCATGATCAGGTCGAGGCGATGACGCTTGCCGATAAAATTGTGGTACTGCGTGCCGGCAATATTGAGCAGGTCGGTTCACCTCTCGAACTCTACGAGAACCCTGACAATAAGTTCGTTGCAGGTTTTATCGGCTCTCCTAGTATGAACTTCATGCAAGCTACCGTAGTAGAGGGAGGGGTGAAGATCCACGCATTGGGTGACCGTGTGGTACCAAGTGAAGCTAATCTGCCTGCTCCTGGCACCGCAGTTATCGCCGGATTGCGCCCGCAAGAGCTGGAGCTAGTAACGGGCGAAGGGCCTCTAACTATTGATATAACCGAGGATCTAGGCGGAGTGGCATACTCATACCTCAACGCATCCACCGGCGAGCGATTGATTGCGGAGGTGCGTGGAAAACACAACATAGGTGAGAATATCGCTGCTGATCTTAAATTTAATAGCGAGGCAGTATTTCTGTTTGATGCAACTACCGAACAGCGGATTCGCTAAAACTCAAAAGCGTAAATAGTACTCTGTCGGTATACCGCTGACGGCATTAACAGAGTGGATGGAAATCCACTCTGGTTCGGACTATTCGCAAAGTGCTGAGTCTCCAAACAGACCCCGGCATAGGGGGCAAATCGAACTCGACCATCAACCGAACTGCTATCCAAATACTGCGCGGTGTAGAGCTGAACACCGGGCTGAGTAGTGCTAACTAACATTGAGCGACCCGAGACTGGATCGCTCAACCTTGCTATCTCCGTGAACTCTCCCTCGAGTTGATTTAGCACGAAGTTATGATCGAATCCGCCAGGCTCTCCAACAGGTGCGCCTGAGTCGGCTCCCAAACTCTTTGTCTGCCTGAAATCGAAAACTGTATCGCTAACAGCGCGTTGCTCACCGGTGGGAATCGACTGACTATCGACCGGCGTGTAACGATCGGCATCTAACCACAGCTCATGCCCCATGCAACTGCCAGAGTCGGCCCCAGCTAGGTTGAAATATCCGTGGTGAGTCAGATTAACATGCGTTGGCTCGTCGCACATTGCTTGATAGTCAAACTTCAATTCATTGCTGGAATTGAGTGAGATTCGAACGCGAACAGAGAGATTGCCGGGAAAGCCCTCTAGGCCGTCCTCCAGAACCGTCGATAGCTTCACGCCTACCTCATCAGGAGACTCAAAGGTCTCAGACTCAAGCACGCGATTATGCAAACCCTGAAAACCACCATGCAGCTGATTCTCGCCTTCATTAGCGCTGAGTTGGTACGTTTTACCTTCAATATTGAAGGACGCACCAGCAATCCGGTTCGCATAACGACCCACAAGCGCACCGATATAGGCACTATCTTGTTCGTAGCTCGCTAAATCATCGAAACCGAGAACGACGTTTTCGGGCTCACCGCCAGCCGCTGGCACATAGACTGCGCTTACTCGTCCCCCATAGGTAAGGAGCTCAACACTCATACCCGAGTCGTTTGTGAGCGTGTATTTATCAACGGCCTGACCTGCTCGACTGATGCCATACCCTGCGCGACTAATTTGCATACTTAAACTCTATTGAAAACCATTACTGCAAGCTTACCTTTTGCGTTGCTGCTGTGCACCACAGCGAAGCCATCAGCTTAAACCCCCCCCATTAATGTCGGTATCCTGTTTCAACGGACTACCCTGGTTTACGTGATTTTGACCGCTTCAACAAGGTCATCCAGGAAAACGTCAATAGCGGTCTTCTCTGTTGCCCTGAGTACTTGCGACGTCACTCCAGTCCTGAGGCTGCCGTAGATATCGCCTCGGCTGCAGCGCGCAGGGAAGACATACGATGTGGCTGAGTCCATCTATGGGCTGCTATCAGAGCAGAGCTCATATCTAGCAGGCAATCTTATAATTGTTACTAGCGGACGCTAATCTGAACAAATGTCCTAAGCACCTGAATAACCTGAAATAATTTCATATTCCTAGGCCGCTTAACGTCTGTTGGAATCCCCAGAGCGCCCAAATCCCAACTACACTTAGAGCTCCTCTCAACATCTGGAGCGATGTTGTATCCAATGAGCACTGGAGGCTTGCCTGCGCAGGTAAAGTGAATGAGCGATCTAAGTGCACACGAACTCAAAATCGAACTCGACAGAGATATTTTTCTGCGCAATTTACTGCGTGAACTGAGCGGTACACTTGAGGACCTTGTGGGCCTCGAAGAGGCATCTGGGTATATCTCACTTGTTGGGCAGAAAATCGGCGATTGGATAAACAGTGAATATCGCTCTAAGTATGAACTCGAGCGACTGCCGTTAGATAAACTGGCGCAAGTATTGGTCGACTTGAAAGAGCGAATCGAGGGCGATTTCAAACTGGAATCAGTCGACGAGACCAAAGTGGTCCTAAGTAACAGCCGCTGCCCCTTTGGTGACAAAGTATTGGGTCGACAATCGCTCTGCATGATGACGTCGACGGTCTTTGGCACTATCGCTGCCGAGAATAACGGTTACTCTCGAGTCATTTTGGATAAAACCATTGCTGCCGGTGATGGCTGTTGCAAGGTGATTGTCTACCTCTCCCCGCCCGCGAATGAAGATTCGTTGCGTGGCATCGAGTATTACGAGGGTTAACCGGTGCCGTTTCCGACGCTCATAAGACTGATAGATGCCGTTCCAGATATCTTCTTTCTAGTTGACCTAGATGGTCGACTAGTCGCAGCAAACCGAGCCGCGCAACGACAATTTAATCTGCAGGCCAACACTATTCTGGGCCTAGAACTCATCTCTCTGTTAGATAACTCCGAAGCACAACTGCGAGAGTTTTTAGCGCGATCAGCCAGAAGTACCAGCCCAACATTGACGCCATTGAACTGGCGACACAATAGAGAGAATCTCAAACTGAAAACTTTCGCCTCTCGGTTTGAATCAGATTCGATATCCAGTCACGGAAAAATGATTGCACTGCACTGCAGTTGGCAGATTCAGGGGTCCGGTCAGTTCTCTGCTTTGAACCGAGAGCTCGAAAACAATCGGCGTACACTGGTCAAGCTGCTCGAAAGTAAAAGGACCATAGAGTACGAGCATGAGCGCTCGGTGATCACATTACAGAGTATCGCTGATGCCGTTATCGCGACTGATCGCTTGGGATTTGTCGAAGTATTCAACGAAGCTGCGGTTCGGCTTACACAGGTTTCCGAGGAGATCGCAAAAAATCAGCATATTTCTGAAATTTTGGGTCTTATTGAGGGCCCCTACAACACAGAGGTACAAACGCCTCTAGAGAGCTGCCTGCAGACTGGCGAGTCAGTTCTAGTTAACGAGGCGCGGGTGCAGGTACAGCACAACGAGCAAGAGTTTGTGATCTCCGCCTCAGCCTCTCCGATTCGACTTGAATCGGGTCGTGTTGTTGGAGCTGTTATGGTTTTTCGTGATATCTCTGAGGCACACGAGACACAGCAGCGGATTAAATACCTTGCCGAGCATGACCTACTGACCGGTGTTGCGAACAGACACCAGTTTAACGCAGCTCTGGAGCGTGAACTTAAAAAAGTCGGTACAAATCGCCCGTGCTCTCTGATCTTTTTCGATATGGATCTATTCAAAGTGGTTAACGACACTGCGGGCCATCAAGCGGGAGATCAGCTTCTCAAGGACATTGTGCGTATTGTTCGGTCCCGTCTTCGCAATTCGGATCTATTCGCCAGAATGGGTGGCGATGAATTTACGCTACTGCTGCCGAACACCTCACTTGAAAACGCTGAAGCGTTGACAACTCACATACTGCATCTAGTTAAGCGATTCGTTTTTCGGTGGGATACACACGCCTTTGATATAACGCTCAGCGCGGGTCTTACAACGGTAGACCAAGCCGGTACAGATGCGTCCGAGATAATTCGACGTGCAGATTTGGCCTGCTATGTTGCTAAACGCTCAGGCGGTAATCAGCTTCACTGTTTCGCCCCCGACGATCTAGCCGGGCGGAGTAATTTGAGCGAGTTTAACCTTTTAAGCGAGATCCGAAGGGCACTGGATCGTAATGATTTAACACTCAATTTTCAGCCACTCGTCGATATTCGCAACGGCCGCATCGCATACCATGAAGTGCTGTTGCGTATACGCGACAGTAATCAACAACCCATTTCGCCCGCGGAATTCATCCCGGTAGCAGAGCGCAGTGGTTTGATGGGTGACATCGATGCCTGGGTCGTTACCCATGCTCTACGGACGATGAAAACCTACCAAGATCAAGGCGTGTCACTGAAGCTCAGCATCAACCTCTCTGGGCGCTCTATCGGCAACCGCGAACTGTTGGCGCGTATACGTGAACTGATAGCAGAGAATCAGATACCGAAACTGAGCGTGATTTTTGAGATTACCGAGACAGCCGCGATCGAGAACATTGATACAGCGCTTGAATTTATCGAGGAGATTCGCGCTCTCGGTTGCCTCTTCTCCTTGGATGATTTTGGTGCCGGCTTCAGCTCTTTCAAATACCTTCGCAGCCTCCCGGTAGAGTTCGTCAAAATAGACGGCAGCTTCATCGTAAATATCCTGCAAGACAGCGCCAACGAGGCCACTGTGCGCGCCATCCATCAGATCGCTCAAGGCTTCGGTAAAATGACCGTGGCGGAGTACGTAGAGGATGAAAGCGTTGTCGATCTGCTTAAAGAGATCGGTATCGATTACGCTCAGGGCTTTCATTGGGGCAAACCCACAGCGGAACCGCAACTCGAGCTGACACATGCTGAAACCGCTCAGCCTGAGAGCACAGGCTCGAAGATCAATAAGTCTGCACGAAAAACTACAAAGGTTTAGCCCAGCTCAGAGTGCCATACAGTCTCTACAGCGTCGAAAGCAGCTTGAATCGCAGGCTCGGTCCGCCGCTCCTTCCGACAGATGAATCCAAGAGCGGCCTCAACCGAGACAGCATCCGCGATAACAATACCCTCGTGATGGGCGGCATCCAACGCTAAATTTTCACGGGCTAGACTTAAGCCCACCCCCGAACGCACGAGATCGGCCATTGACGGCTCCAGATCGACCTGGGCGACGATATTCGGACGCACATTAGCTGCGCTAAAAACTGTACTCAGGAACCTGTTATGTGCGGAGTCCTCCGGCGTCCAGATCCAGGGCAGGCCAGCCAACTCCCGCCAGCCTCGACCGGCAACCATTGTCTGCCAGCCAGGTGGCGCGATTACACGATAACGAAACTCAGTCAGTGGCAAGACCGCAAAGCTTCCCTGATACTCTGGCAAGCCTGGATGTCCGAGCGTGTAGGCCACATCTAGCTCACCCTGCTCTACCTGGCGCGAGACGCGACCCGACATTCCATGGGTCAGGTCAAACTGCAGTACCGGATGCTGAGACGCCAGGAGTTTCAACACACGTCCAAGCCGCAAAAAGCCGGGGTCGACAATTGAGCCGAGCTTGAGCCGCCCGGAGAGCGCCGATTGCAGACTACTAGCTGAGGCTGAAAATTCTGCTGCCGCTCTAACGGCGCGTTCCGCTGCGGGTAAAAGTTTTAGCCCCTCTTCGGTTAACTGCATACCTCGCGAGCCGCGCTGCAACAGTTGCACGCCCAACTCAGCTTGCAGCTTCTTCAACTGATGGCTGAGGGCCGGCTGGGTTAGGCAGAGTCGCTCTGCGGCTTTAGTAAGGTTCCCCTCTTGGGCAACAATAAGAAAAGTTTTGAGACTATTGAGGTCCATAGATATAAAAATCTCTAATAACAACCCTAACAATAATTCATTGGATATGCATGAGTACAGCGCTTAAATTCAACACCAGACACGTTTAACAATAAAAGAGCTACGCTCTTTTTAAACCTTCGGGAGTGGCCGCATGAAAGACCTGGGAACCTATGACTACATCATCGCTGGGGGCGGTGCGGCCGGTTGTGTGCTGGCTAACCGTCTGTCAGAGGATCCAGATGTCAGCGTTCTGCTGCTAGAGGCAGGTAATGATGAGAAGTGGATCTGGACGCGCATACCGGTTGGCTATCTCTACTGCATCAACAACCCCCGCACTGACTGGTGTTATAAAACAGTTCCCGAAAAAGGGCTGAATGGTCGCTCTATCATTTATGCGCGCGGCAAGGGCCTGGGTGGCAGCACACTGATCAACGCGATGCTCTACCTGCGCGGTCAGGAGCGTGATTACAATGAGTGGGCTGAACTCACCGGTGACAGTGCTTGGAACTGGAATGGCGTTAAACCCGTTTTTAAATCGGTTGAAGATAGCTGGCGTGGTGCGAACGACAATCACGGCTCTGGCGGTGAGTGGCGCGTTGAGCAGCAGCGTCTCAGCTGGGAGATCCTCGATCACTTTGAATCTGCCGCGAACCAAGCAGGCATCCCAACCAATCCGGATTTCAATACTGGCAACAATCTCGGTGTGTCGAAGTTTGAGGTCAATCAGAAGCGCGGTTGGCGCTGGTCTAGCGTACGCGGTTTCCTTGACCCTGTGCGCTCGCGCCCTAATCTGACCATTATGACGGCGGCCCTATCCGACAAGGTTACTGTAGAAGGGAAACGCGTAACCGGCATCGAGTTCCTACATAAAGGCCAGCCTTGCAAAGCAAGTTCACGCATCGAAACCGTTTTGGCAGCGGGATCAATCGGCTCACCAGCTATTTTGCAGCGCAGCGGTATTGGTAACCCAGAGTTCCTGCAGAGTAAAGGCATTGAGGTTATACATGCCTTACCCGGCGTCGGTGAAAATCTGCAGGATCACTTGCAGTTGCGCACCGTATTCAAAGTCAAAGGTATTAAAACTCTTAATAAGACAGCCAACTCTCTCTGGGGCCAGGCGATGATGGCACTGGAGTTCGCCCTCTTTCAGACAGGGCCTCTGACAATGGCCCCCAGTCAGCTAGGGATGTTTGCCCACTCGGATGACAAGGTAGAGACACCGGATATTGAATATCACGTGCAGCCACTATCACTGGATAAATTTGGCGATCCACTGCACAAATTCCCGGCTTTTACTGCCAGCGTCTGTAATTTGCGTCCAACCTCGCGCGGCACTATTAAAATCACCGATACCGACCCGAACAGCGCGCCTGAGATCGCCCCGAACTATCTGTCGACAGACCGCGACCGAGAGGTTGCGGCCAACAGTCTGCGTTTGACGCGCAAAATTGTGCAGCAACAGGCGCTACAGCCGTTTGAACCAGAAGAGTTTGTACCCGGTACTGAGTATCAGACAGATGAAGAGCTGGCTAAAGCAGCCGGTGACGTGGGCACAACAATTTTCCACCCCGTCGGCACATGTAAGATGGGCAGAACTGATGACCCTCAGGCCGTCGTTGATAGCCGCCTGCGTGTTATTGGACTTGAGGGACTGCGCATTGTTGACGCTTCGATCATGCCAACGATCACCTCGGGTAATACAAGCTCGCCAACCATCATGATTGCAGCCAAGGGTTCGCAGATAATTCGCGAGGATCGCCTAGCATCAACAACGGCGTCAGAGGTAAAAGCAGCGAGCTAAAAAGCGAAATCGGTCACCAAGACGTAGCCCAGCGCTTTGTAATCATTGATCTGGGCTGGGCCTGAGGCGGAGACATCAACATAGTCTGGAAAAGCCTCAGGTTTGATATCGCGCCAGCTAGCATAGGTGCCACAGACGTGCACATCGACACCCTGTTCGCCCAAATTCAGTACTGACTGGTGCAACTCAGGGAAGACACTCGCCTTCTCAGTGGTCAAAGCAAACTGTTCGTTACCATGACTGACAACGGCGATATCAATGTCTGGCCAGCGGCGCTTGAGCTGCTCTATGGCCTGCAGCAGCTTCGGCTGAGTCCTCGTCCAGCTGCGCTCATTCGGGGCAAGAATCTCAAACACCACTCCATCTGGGCGCTCGTCCATGGAGATCACCTCGTTGAAGGTTTCGGCCCTCAGACCAAGTGAGAGCACCATCAGAATCGACAAAAAGAGTGCACGCATCGCCTTATCCTCGCATTTGTACTCTTAGGTAATTGTAGATCAAACCGGCCTGCGGCCTAATGACTGACACCATATTAACGGAATTACGCATATGAAATACTTTGAAGATCTCTATGTTGGCGAACGCTTTATCAGCGAAGAGTATGAGATGACCGAGGAGCGTATCATCGCCTTTGCCGAGCACTACGACCCTCAGGTTTTTCACCTTGATCATGAGCAGGCCAAAGAGACCTTTTTTGAGGGACTCGCCGCTAGTGGCTGGCATACAGGGTCGGTAACCATGCGATTGATGGCGCAGACCTTACCGATTGCGACAGGCGTCATAGGAGGCGGCGTCGACCTGCGTTGGCTCAGCCCGACAAGACCTGGCGATATTTTGCATATTGAGGTCGAGGTTATAGCACTAGCCGAATCGCGCTCCAAACCCGATCGCGGCACCGTACAGATCCATGTAGAGACAAAAAATCAATACGGCGACCTACGTCAAACAATCGACACCCGCCTGTTGGTGTTTAAGCGTCCATTCAACATAGGTTAGGTGGACGTTAAAATCTAATTCAGGAAAGCGTCGTCTAACTTCCTTACCGAATCTGTCGTGTTCTGCTCGAGCTCTCGCTTAACGCTGGATTTCCGTTGCACCGACTTACGATCCTTAGCTTCATCCCAGCGGACAATGTAATCCTCGCCCTCTGAAAGCGACCCATCTTCTACCAGAAGCACGGAAAATTTGGGTTTGACATCAACGATCAAACCCGACGCTACCTGAACCTCCAAAGCACCCAGCGACTCACCACTTTGAGGGTCGACCAACGCCTCGCCGACTGAGTAAATATTGACCCTTTGTCCGAGAGCTACAGCACCATCTCCACGATTTAGCACGGCTTGAGAACCCATCACACGCGCAATCCGAGCCGGGTAAATAGCCTCCGTTAGGTCTGTGGCGGCAGACAAGGAGAGCTTATTCAGCTGCGCCGCCAACTTCGACCCTACGTCAGAGGGCTGTCTATTGGACTCGACCGCGATGACACCTCTTTTACGCCACTTTATTTCACGACTGGCGAACTCGACTACCTCAATGCTGTAGTTAAGGCCTGCCTCTGACGCATACAGACGCTCCCCAGTCGCTTTTATAACTCTTACAGGCAGTTCACGGTTGTAATAGCCCGAGGTCTGCACTAAAACAAGATAGTCAGCACCCTCACCTTGCCCTAACCTTGCGGCCTCTCCAAAAGCAGCATCGGCGCCCTGCACAAAAGCTTTCTCTCTATTAAAAGCGGTTTCAGAGTCCCGTTTTAGCAAATTAAAGCGGCGACTTGCGACAAGCGAGCTCTCGAGCGCACCGGCAAGACTGGAAGCTGATTTATTTTCAGCGTAGACAGCAACGGTTCGTCGATTATCGGCAGCGCCTAGCTTTTGATAGCTCTTGTAAAGCAAACGTACCTGCGCTTCCCACCCCATGCCGGTCTCAAAGGCGTTCAGAACCTCATACCCTACAACGGGCGTATTGTCCGGGGTGTTAGTCCTTTTACGGATCTCTCGACTTACGCTGGAAACGAGCTCTTCACTGCCGCTATCGTTGGAATATGACGAGTGTTCTGACGTGAATCGACTCAGTTCACCTTCGAGACGAAAACCGAAGGCTTTGCCGACCGCGTTTTCTAACGCTACGAGTACAGCTTCACCACGGCTATCACCGGTCCCACGTGCGTCTTTTGAAAGAGTTACAACCTGTGCATTGGCTCCGATCGCCAATGTGCAAGCCAAGACTGACAGAAACTTAAAAATCATCTGCACTGTTCTTCACCTTGCTGCCAGCTGATTGAGCTTCCCCTTGAGGTTGCTCAGCTATAGGCTTCTCGGTTAAAACTCGATCCGCGCGCTGTCCAGTAGCACGATTAATAGCGTCCTCAGCTCTCGGCGACCAATAGATAACAGAGCCGACCACATTAGCCTGAGCCTGTTCGTGAGGATATGCCCTATCCCAATGGATAGGATCAGACAGACCGGTTAAACGGACTGATCCGCGAGCTCGAAACTGCTCGGTACTACGTTCAACAATCTCACTGACATCTTCTTCAGTTCGTGTAGTGCCCTCAGTAGTCTGGTTCACTTTTACGAAACTATTGGAGAACTCCTCGCGAGATGTCTCGTTAAGAAAATTCGCCTGGCTGTCAAGGAACAGTGTCAATTGCTCAAGCGCACCCGCATCAGCCTGATTCAAGGCACTCCGGCGACGGCGCTCATTCGCCTTAGCCATACCCTCCTGTGGTACATACCCCCACTGGCCATAACTCGCGAGGAGCGGTAAACCGGTGGAGTCATAAAGTTTGCGAATACCCCATTCGTAAACAATTGAGCCGTCATCAATCTCAGACTCTACTGAAAGTTCAAACGGCATGGCGGACGCTCTCGAGGCGTCGGGCTTCATACTCTCTCCACCTAAAATCGCTTGAACAAACTCACGATTCTTCTCGGAGTAAACCGCCATTATGGATACCGATGCCCGGCCATTACAATCCACTGCTTCAAACGATTTAACTGGAATCACACCCGCAGCGGCTCCAAAAGCTCGTCTCGACGTCTTGCGCGCAATTGACTCCCTGAAAAGATCAACGCGCTTTTCACGGGTTGCCCCTTTAATTTCAGCATCAGACACTCCCTCCTCGCGTAGGGCATTGTCCAATTTCGCCTCAGTTAATCTGAGTGCTTTATCCCCGATACGCACCCATTCATCGCTTCGGTCCGAGTCATTGAATTGCAGATCGGCAGAGGCCGGCTCTGCGTTGTACTCTTCAGTGACAATTTCAGCCGCAAGCTCTGACTGTTTCTTCAATATAAATTTAGCTTGAACGTTCACCAGAGCCTTTGCATAGGCAAAATCGCGGGACTTGGCAAAGTCAGGGTGGCTGACGTTGCGATCAACAGAAATAGCTTCGCTTCGCAATGAAACTAGGGAGCCAGCTTCTGCTCGACTAGCAATTGCCGCGCCAAAGTCAGTCTGTCTAAAGGCACGCATCTGCTTCTCAATGACTTCGGACGCAGAAGGCTGTGCAACTGCGTTATCGCAAGTATTCGCAACCGCGTAACCATTAAACGAAACGCTAGCAAGTACGAGAGTTAGGCTGATAAAGCGCATATCAATCACCACGCAAAGTTTTTGTTTGAACCCGTCTTATCGATTTCTATGTAACTATCAAACAACACATAACCCCTCACTTTATCGACCACCTCGAGCATAAAGGCATAATTCAGCTGCTGTTTTTTGCCATCACCTGAGCGCGTTGCATCAACGACGATTGCGCCGGTCAAATAGATTTCCGGAGCGGCGAGAGTTCCATCCTGAGCAACCGTTGATTGATCAAAGAGCTTTGAGTCTTGAAGCTCTCGCTCATCAATTATCGCTTTTGTTTGATCTGCGCCAATTGCGTTAGTGAAACGGAATCGATTCGATTGACGCAATTTGCGTTTGATCTGAGCAGTCAGTCTTCGGGTTTCGAAATTATTTAGGGTATCGTTAATGATTTGATCTACGGCAATCACATATCGACCACCACCCGGTTTCATTGACTCTGGCGCCTCCAGGAACTGCTGAACCGCTTCATTAGCTGCATAACCTATGTCAGTGCTAGTAATAGCAAATGACTCGTAAGCATTTTTGTTTCCGGTCGCCGAACCGGATAACGGATTCGTTGAGACGACTGCTGGATTGGATGTGCATCCCGCAAGTGCAAAAAGAGCTAGGAGTGCAATGGATCTGTACTTAATCATATTATTTTCCTTGGTTACTCAGCAGGTGCCCAGTTGGTGACATACTCTACCGCCCGGTCGTTCGCAGGCAGACGCTGTGAGTAGACTTTCACATCACCGCCGCGAGTCTGTTGGCGAACGTAAATCAGCTGGTG
>ENA-OUOG01002013-OUOG01002013.1-marine-metagenome-genome-assembly--contig:-NODE-2013-length-22111-cov-6.406054_pt1 | contig 22111 bp, 17 predicted proteins | sample MGYA00248635_ERZ508505 | MGnify/ENA primary metagenome ERZ508505 (study PRJEB26176, sample SAMN06267871) | marine metagenome | isolation source: Saanich Inlet, British Columbia, Canada | place: Pacific...
CGGATGTCATGCAATTCCATGTCGATCCCGATGGCCTCGAGGCTGCCCAGATAAAGCGCCTGAAGATCGGGGGGGCTGGGTTTGATCAAGACTTGATACTGATAATAGTGCTGCAAACGGTTCGGGTTTTCGCCATAGCGCCCGTCGGTGGGGCGGCGCGATGGCTGCACATAGGCCGCCGCCCATGGCTTGGAGCCGAGCGAGCGCAAGGTCGTTGCGGGGTGGAATGTGCCCGCGCCCACTTCCATGTCATAAGGCTGCATAATGGCGCATCCCTTCTCGGCCCAATAATTCTGGAGCCGCAGGATGATCTCCTGAAAGCATTTTGGTGCCGTCTTGTCAGCCATGATTGCAAATCCCGCTCTGCGCAAATCTCTTGCGCCTCAATACGACCCGCCCCTGCAAGGGTCAATTGGCGAAGGGGCGCATATTTGTGATGCAAAACCTGTGCGCTCTGCTAATTTGCAGCAAATAACGACTGGGGGCTTGCTCGATCAGGCCGGCGATACGGGAAAAATTTGAAAATGAGATTATGGGTAGCGCAAGTCTGTCTTGCGATTGGGGTTACATTTATTTGCCTTTCATTGGGCGCAGGTCAGGCGCAGGCGCAAGAACAAGTCTGGGTCCAGATCGAGGCCCATCCTGATTTGGCCACAGCCCAATCCCGCGTGCGCGCCTATGCGCAGCTCTTGGATGATGTGAACGGGTTCCGCCAGCCAGCGGGTTGGTATGCCGTTGCCCTTGGCCCCTTTGATCGCGATACGGCCGAGCAGCGCTTGCGCGACTTGCGGGCCCAAGGTTTGATTCCACGCGATTCATATGTCGAACAAGGCGATGTCTATCGCCAACAGTTCTGGCCAATCGGTGCGGCCGCGCTACAAAACACCCCCAGCCAGACCGAGACATCGGATGACAGCGCCACAGACACCGATGAATCCGCCACGCCGAGCGAAGCACCTGAAGAGGTCGAAGCCAAAGCGGAGCCTGCCCAAACCGAGCAAGCCCCCACCCTTGCCGTGATTGAAGAAACCCCCGCCGAGGCGCGTCGCTCAGAAGGGCAGTTGTCGCGTGAGGAGCGCGAAGAATTGCAGATCGCGATGCAATGGTTTGGCCATTACACCGCCGCGATTGACGGCTCCTTTGGCAATGGCACCCGTCGGGCCATGGCCGCTTGGCAGACCGCACAGGGCCATGAACCAAGCGGCATCCTGACAACCAACCAACGCGCCGAGCTATTGGGCCTTTATCAGGGTGAGCTGGCGACATTGGGTATGGAGAGCTATACCGACACGCTCGCAGGGATCGAGATTGACCTGCCCTTGGGGCTTGTGGACTTTGCGCGCTATGAATTCCCCTTCGCGCAATTTGACAGCCGCGATGACAGCGGTGTCCAGGTTCTGCTCATCAGCCAACCCGGAGACAGCAATACTCTGGCGGGGCTTTACGAGATCATGCAAAGCCTTGAGATCGTCCCGCAAGACGGCCCGCGCGAGCGCAACAACGAGGGGTTCGTGCTTACCGGATCAACGGATCAATTGCGCTCCCATACTATTGCACGCCTTCAAGACGGTCAGATCAAAGGGTTCAGCCTGATCTGGACGCCCGAGCGCGACGAGCAGATGGCACGTGTGCTGCCGATGATGGAGCAAAGCTTCCAACCCGTATCGGGTGTCCTTGATCCCGGCGTGACAGATGCATCTACCGAGCAGGGCATCAATCTTCTGGCAGGTCTCGAGATGCGCACAGCCGAGATTTCGCGTTCGGGCTTTTATATCAGTGACGATGGCGCGGTGATGACCACGACCCAAGCGCTGGACGGACAATGCGGGCGTGTGCTGATCGATGATATCTATGAGGCCGATATTGCCTATCGCAACGATGCTCTGGGACTGGCGATCTTGCGTCCACAGACACCTTTGGCACCCACGGATTATGCGGCCTTCGCACCATTGCCGGCCCGTATCAGAAGCGATGTTGCCATTGCGGGCTTCCCCTTTGGTGGCCAATTGGAAACTGCCTCGCTGACCTATGGCACCATCGCGGATGTGACAGGTTTAAATGGCGAGGACACCATCCAACGCCTCGCCCTAGAGGCGCGCGACACCGAAACAGGGGGGCCTGTTTTTGACCCCACAGGTGCTGTTCTGGGGATGGTTCTGCCAAGCGAAGTCGAGGGTCGCAGTCTGCCTGCGGGCGTCAGCTTTGCCCTGCGCGGCGATCAACTGGCCGCGGTTCTGAATGAAGCAGGCATCACCCCAAGCGCCGCCCCTCAGGAGCGCGCCCTTGGTCAAGAAGCACTGGCGCGCCTAGGGGCAAGCATGACCGTTCTGGTCAGCTGTTGGAACTGATCCAGACGCGCGCGCGTCGTCCGGCGATAAGCAAACCTCAAACCCGCGGCCCCTGCAAAAAGGGGCTGCGGGTTTTCATTTTGGAGCGCGCAAAGGCATATGCCCCGAAGTCGGCACAAATACATTATCCAAAAGCAAGCGATGTAATTTCACCCGCGCCCTTCCCCTTGCAGGCATTTGGAATATGTTGCACCACGGACGCGACATAAAACACTCGAGGCGCAGATGACAAACGGCACCATGGCAAGCGATGCAAAACCCACCGAAGAAATCTCAGTTCGTGAGGCCTTCGGGATCGACACTGATATGAAGGTGAAGGGCTTTGCCGAGGCGACGGACCGTGTGCCCGAGATCGACAGCACCTATAAATTCGACCCCGACACGACGCGCGCGATCCTCGCGGGGTTCAGCCACAACCGCCGCGTGATGATCCAAGGCTATCACGGCACGGGTAAATCGACCCATATCGAACAGGTCGCGGCACGGCTGAACTGGCCTGCGGTGCGGGTCAACCTCGACAGCCATATCAGCCGGATCGATTTGATCGGCAAGGACGCGATCAAATTGCGCGACGGCAAACAGGTCACCGAATTCCATGAGGGCATCCTGCCTTGGGCGCTGCGCAACCCTGTTGCCATCGTCTTTGACGAATATGATGCAGGCCGCGCCGATGTGATGTTTGTGATCCAGCGCGTGCTGGAACATGACGGCAAGCTTACCTTGCTTGACCAAAACGAGATCATCACGCCAAACCCCTATTTCCGCCTCTTTGCCACGGCAAACACGGTCGGGCTTGGCGATACAACTGGCCTCTATCACGGGGTGCAGCAGATCAACCAAGCGCAGATGGACCGTTGGAGCCTTGTCTCGACGCTGAACTATCTCAGCCATGATGCCGAGGTGGCCATCGTTCTTGGCAAGAACCCGCATTTCAACACCGAAACTGGCCGCAAGCAGATCAGCCATATGGTCACTGTGGCCGAGCTGACCCGAACAGCCTTTATGAGCGGCGAGCTATCAACCGTCATGTCCCCGCGCACCGTGATCACCTGGGCCCAGAATGCCGAGATTTTCCGCGATATCGGTTACGCCTTCCGCGTGTCTTTCCTCAACAAATGCGACGAATTGGAACGCCAGACCGTGGCCGAATTCTACCAGCGTTGCTTTGACGAAGAATTGCCCGAAAGCGCGGCCAGCATGAGCATCGGCTAACGCAAAACCGAAATTCCCAATACCAAGAACCGCTCCTGTTTGGGGCGGTTTTTTCTATGTGGCCCGCGCGATTCACATCTCTATAAAGATAAAAGTTTTCAAACTGCACGCTTTACAAACGGTATTTGCGGCCGTTTGCTTTAACTATGGGCAGTTTGAAAACAATTTCTCTGGGCTTGCTACTGGGCTTCGCGGCCCCGCCCCTCCCCGCTATGGCCCAAGGCTTGGACGACCCTGCACATCTTTTCGCGACCTGTGCAGGGCGGCTCTCGGCGCAGATGGAGCACCAATGGCTGTTGTCAGACCCAAGCGCGCACCGCACCGAGGCCGCGCGGCTGGCCATGTTGGATGTATTGGACAGCCTCACACCGACAGATCAGGCCTCATCGGTTCTGAACTGGCGGATCGAGGCAAAATCTGCCCATGCAGCACTCTTGAGGCGCGCGACCTTCAGAGGCGACGCTTGGGCCACCGAAATGGCGCAAAGCCTGACGCGGCATTGCACCAGCTTGGTCATCGTCCCGCGCGAGAGTTTGGAAACTGCCGATCAAAGCTGACCAAGGCGCAGGGTTTTGCGTTTCTGACCTTGCCAGTCGGGGTATGTTGAACCACATTCCCCCCTATGCAGAAGTCCTCAGACAACCCCGCTGATCCGTTCAAGAAGGCGCTGGCAGATGCCACGCGCGTTATGGCTGATGATCGTGACCTTTCCGTCACCTTTACCGTGGACCCTCCGGGGGCCTCGAATGACGCGGTGCGTCTGCCCCAGATCAGCCGCCGCATGAGCCGCGAAGAAGTGCTTTTGGCCCGCGGCACAGCCGATGCCTTTGCATTGCGCCACCGCCATCACGACGCAGGCCTGCATTCACGGTATGACCCCTCTGGCCCCATGGCCCGCGACCTGATGGACGCGATGGAAACCGCGCGTTGCGAGGCAATCGGCGCACGCGAGATGCCCGGAACGGCAGGCAATATCGACGCCAAAATCACATCCGAGGCGCGCCGCAAAGGCTATGGCGATATCCGCGACCGCGCGGATGCCCCATTGGCAACGGCTGCGGGATATCTGATCCGCCACCTTGCCACGGGACGTGACCTGCCACCCGAGGCACAAAATGTCATGGAGCTATGGCGCGGTTTCATCGAGGAACGCTGCGGTGAGACTTTGGAAAACCTCGACGAGACATTGGCCGATCAAGCCAGCTTTGCCAAATTCGCGCGCAGGCTCATTGATGATCTGGGCTATGGCGACCAGCTTGGCGATGATCCAGACGAGATGGATAGCGACAGCGAGGATGACGGCGCCTCCGAGGAGCAGGAACAGCCCGATCAGACCGGTGACGGCGACGAGGATGACGAGCAGGACAATGAGGCCGCGCCCGAGCGCAGCCAAGAGGAACAGCAAGATCAGTCCCAAGCGCAGGTCCAGATGGATGACACAGGCGATATGGAGGAGGCCGACGAGCAGGAATTGCCCGAAGGCGAGGCCCCGACCGAGCCGCCTGCCCCTGCCGCCCATTCCGATGCCGATCCGAATTATGCCGTCTTCACGACCGAGTATGACGAAGAGATCACCGCCGAAGAACTGGCCGAGCCGCAAGAGCTTGAACGGTTGCGCGCCTATCTCGACCAGCAGCTTGAACCGCTCAAAGGCGCTGTCAGCCGCTTGGCCAATAAACTGCAACGCCGCCTGCAAGCGCAGCAGAACCGCTCATGGGAGTTTGACCTCGAAGAAGGCACCCTTGATGCAGGTCGTCTGGCCCGTATCGTGGCCAGCCCCACGACCCCCTTGTCCTTCAAGCGCGAAAAAGACACCGAGTTCCGCGACACGGTCGTGACGCTTTTGCTCGATAACTCGGGCTCCATGCGGGGGCGGCCCATCTCAATTGCTGCGATCTGCGCCGATGTTCTGGCCCGCACCTTGGAACGCTGTGACGTGAAGGTCGAAATTCTGGGCTTTACCACACGGGCTTGGAAAGGCGGGCGCGCGCGTGAGGAATGGCTGGCAGGCGGGCGGAGCCAACAACCCGGACGCCTGAATGATCTGCGCCATATCGTCTATAAATCGGCCGATGCTCCATGGCGTCGGGTGCGCGATAATCTGGGCCTGATGATGAAAGAAGGCCTCTTGAAGGAAAACATCGATGGCGAAGCGCTGGAATGGGCGCATCGTCGGATGGTGAACCGCCCCGAGGCGCGCAAGATTTTGATGGTGATCTCGGATGGGGCCCCTGTGGACGATTCCACCCTCTCGGTGAATCCAGCCAATTTCCTTGAGAAACACCTGCGCGATGTGATCGAGATGGTCGAGAAACGCCGCGCGGTGGAATTGCTGGCCATCGGTATCGGCCATGACGTGACCCGTTACTACGAGCGCGCCGTGACCATCACCGATGCCGAGCAATTGGCGGGCGCGATCACTGAACAACTGGCCTCCCTGTTTGACACGGACCCAAGGGCGCGCGCGCGCTTTATGGGGATCCGCAGGGCCAGTTGATCGCAGATATGACCGACACCAGCCCAACCCGATTTCAAAGCTTTTCCACCCCGACCCGTCCCGAAAACGGCCCCCCGCGCCTGAAGGCATTGCGCGCGCAACTATCCGATGAACGGCTCTCGGGCTTTTTGGTGCCGCGCGCCGATGCCCATCAAGGGGAATATGTGGCCCCGCGCGATGAGCGCCTGTCTTGGCTGACAGGCTTCACGGGCTCGGCGGGGTTCGCGGCTGTGCTGCCGCATGTGGCCGGTGTGTTCATCGATGGCCGCTACCGCGTGCAGGTGAAGGCGCAGGTGGCGCTTGACGTATTTACGCCCGTGCATTGGCCCGAGGTCAAACTCGAGACATGGCTGATCGAACATCTGCCAAAGGGCGGCGTGATCGGATATGACCCATGGCTGCACAGCTCATCCGAGGTGGAGCGACTGGAGACGGCCTTGTCGCCCGCACAGATCAGCCTGCGCCCCGTGGCCAATCAGGTGGATGCCATCTGGCCCGATCAACCAGCCCGACCCACGGGAATGGTTGAGGCCTATCCGATTGAATTCGCGGGCCAAACATCATCGGAAAAACGCGCATCCATTGCCGCAAAACTGGACAAATCCGGACAAAAGGCGGCCGTGTTGACCCTGCCCGATAGCATTTGCTGGCTGCTCAATATCCGCGGGAACGACCTGTCCAATCTCCCCGTTGTGCAAGGGTTTGCGCTGCTGGATGCTCAAGGGCAGGTGACGCTATTCTCGGAGCCAGACAAATTCGAGGCGCTCGGCCCTGACCCCGCTATCACGCTGCGCCATTGGGATGAGTTCGAGGACGGGCTGCGCGCGCTGTCTGGCCCCGTCAGGGTTGACCGCACGACAGCCCCGCATCAGATACGCCTGATCTTGGAGGAGGCAGGTATCGAGGTGGCTTTTGGCAGCGATCCTTGCATCTTCCCCAAAGCGCGCAAAACCCAAGCCGAGATCAAAGCCAGCGCTCAGGCCCATTTGCGCGATGGGGCCGCCGTTGCGCGGTTTTTGCATTGGTTCGATGAGATGGCCCCCAAGGGCGGGCTGACCGAGATTGACTGCGTGCGCGCATTGGAAGGGTTTCGTGCCGAGACAGGCGTTCTGCGCGATATCAGTTTCGACACGATCTCGGGCGCGGGCGCAAATGGGGCGATCGTGCATTACCGCGTGTCCGAAGACAGCAATGCCACCCTCAAGCAAGGCGAGTTGTTTTTGATCGACAGCGGTGCGCAATATCAAGACGGCACCACCGATATCACCCGCACCCTACCCATAGGCACAGTGGGGGAGGAGGAAAAGACAGCCTTCACACAGGTGCTGCGCGGAATGATCGGCATCCATATGGCGCGGTTTCCACGCGGGATTTCTGGGCGCGATCTCGATGTTTTGGCGCGGGCGCCACTTTGGGCCGCTGGCCGTGATTTCGACCATGGAACGGGGCATGGGGTGGGGGTTTACCTCAGCGTTCATGAAGGACCGCAACGGATCAGCCGTGCCTCGGAGGTTCCGCTTGAGGTGGGCATGATCCTGTCCAATGAGCCAGGCTACTACCGCGAGGGTGCCTTTGGTATCCGCATCGAAAACCTGATTGTCGTGCAAGAGGCCCCTGCCCTGCCAGATGGCGATGACCGCGCGATGCTGAGTTTCGACACGCTGACCTTTGCCCCCATCGACCGCCGTTTGATCCAGCGGGACATGTTGAGCGCGGCGGAACGCGACTGGCTGAATGCCTATCACCTGCAGGTGGCAAAAAAGATCGGCCCCCAGCTTGAGGGCGCCGCCCGTGATTGGCTGATCAAGGCGACAGCACCCATCTGACTGCTGGCCATTTATGTCGCCTGTGCAATCCGCGGCCATAATGTTAGAACACCGCTCAACGAGGAGGCTCCGACATGGCTGATCATATCAAAATTCGTAAAACCTCAGGCACTTTTGTGGTTCGCACGAGCGGCGCGATTGTCGCCGAAACCTCGAATGCGATGGAATTATCCGAAGGCGATTACCCAGCAGTGATCTATTTCCCGCGCAGCGACGTTGCCATGGCGGTCTTGGAAAAAACCGACCATTCCACGCATTGCCCGCATAAGGGAGAGGCGAGCTATTTTGCGCTGGTGACCCCTGAGGGGCGGATCGAGAATGCGGCGTGGAGCTATGAAGATCCGACCGAGGCTGCCAAAGAGATTGCGGGATATCTGGCCTTTTACGGCGATAAGGTCACCGTCGAGCAGATATAGACCGCTTGCAGTCGTATTTTTGGAAAGATGAAAAAGCCTAGCTGTGTTCCTCGGCCGCCGTGGCGGCAAGGGCGCGGTTATAGGCTTTGAGCGCATCCACATGGAAAAGCGCGCCTTCCAATGCGGGCGGGCCATCGGCTGGGGCGAGTTGGACAACGGGGACGAAATCCAGACCTGTGCGCTCGAATATCGGCAGGGCGCGCTCTAGCGTTGCGTTTACATCTGTATAGATGCCCTGCTCGATCAAGGTCAGAAGGTCTTCCTGCGGGGCTGCGTTTTCATGGTCCATCGGGCGCATGACTTTGCCGACGCGGAACATCGCCAAGAGATAGGCTTGGGGCCCTGCGGCCAGATGGATATTGCGCCTTTCGAGCTGTGTGAGGAAGAAGGAGCGATCCACCATGCGGCTTGCCACAGCAATCGAGGTCGAGACCGCAACCATCACCGCAAGGCCTGTTTGCCAATCGCCCGTCAATTCGAACACGATCAAGGTTGTGGAAATGGGCGCGCCAAGGACGGCCGCGGCCACCGCGCCCATGCCCGCCAGAGCATAGAGCGTCTCGGAGCCCGACACATCGGGGAAGACATCTGTGGCGATCATGCCAAAGGCCAGCCCCGTCAAAGCGCCGATCATCAAAGAGGGGGAGAAGACGCCGCCGCCCATGCGCCCGCCGATCGTGATGGCAACGGCTGCAGTTTTGAAAACGGCAAAGACAACGACTTCGTGCAAAAGCAACTGCCCCGTCAAAGCCGCAGAAGTGGTTTGATAGCCAACGCCGATGATATGGGGGAACCAGATTGCGATGGCCCCGAGCAGCAAGCCCGCCACGGCAGGGCGCAACCAGCGCGGCGCGCCGATCTGGCGTTGCAGGTTCGAGCCCAATGTCTCGGTCCAGAAAATCGAGCGCATGAAGGCCACAGCGACCAAGCCACAGACCACCCCCAAGAGCAAAAAGGCCGGCAATTCCACATAAAACTGCAAAGCGCTATCGGTGCCGAGGCTGTATTCGGTCATCTCGCCGAATTCCAAACGATTGATCACGGTGCCTGCCGCCGATGCGATGACGATCGGGGCGAAGGCATGCACGGCGAAATGGCGCAGCACCACTTCAAGGGCGAAAAGTGCGCCTGCGATGGGGGCGTTGAAGGAGGCGGATACGGCTGCGGCAACGGCGCATCCCAATAGGTCGCGGCCGGTGATGCCATCGGCCTTGACCCAATAAGAGACTTTGGATGAAATCAGCGCCGCCAGATGGACGACAGGCCCTTCGCGGCCAGATGAGCCGCCACTGCCCAAGGTCACAAGCGAGGCAAAGGCCGAAGCTAGACCTGCCTTTTGTTCGACCCGTCCGTTGTTGAGGGCCGCGCCTTCAATGACATCGGCCACCGAGCGCGCGCGCCCGTCAGGCGTGAACCAATGCAGCACCAGCCCCACGACCAGCCCGCCCACCATTGGGATCACAAGGATCAGATACCAAGGCAGACCTTCTGCGAAACTATGCAGCATCCGCACGTTGTCGACCCCATAGAGGCTTTTCTGCAAGGCATCGACGCCTTTGCGAAAGCCTAAGGCCGCGAAACCTGCCGCGATCCCGATGAAAAGCGCAATAACCCAGAACTGAAACTGGCTTGGGCCTTTTTGACGCAAGACCTGCCAGCCGCTTTTGATCGCCGCGACGGCATCATCGGTCCAAATACGCAATTGCGTGGTTTTATTGTCTGCCACTGGGTTGACCTGCTTGGGGCTCGTCTAAAATCTGCACAGATGCGAGGGGGTGGTCCCGACATGCGATCTTGGGGTATGGGGCATGTTTTGTGGGGCGAGATCAACCACCAAAAGGCTCAAAGGGCGGCTTGGGCGGTGGATTTTCAGGAGGGATGCAGCAGCGCCCTTGCCGCCTCGCGGGCGGCATCCGTGATCGTATCGCCCGCCAACATGCGCGCGACCTCATCCACGCGGGCCCCAGCATCCAAGGGTGTGACATGGCTTGTGGTGATCCCTTCGACCACATCTTTGGCCACACGCCAGTGATGCGCGCCAAGTGCTGCAACCTGCGGCGAATGGGTGACGACCAAGACCTGCTGGCCCTCGGCCAAACTTGCCAGACGGCGTCCGACGGCATCAGCTGTTGCCCCGCCAACGCCGCGGTCGATCTCATCGAAAATCATCGTCAGGCCTGTGGCCTCTCGGGTCAGGCAAACCTTCAAGGCCAGCAAGAAGCGGGACAATTCCCCGCCCGAGGCAATTTTGTTCAACGCCCCTGCGGGCGCGCCCGGGTTGGTGGCGACGGTGAAAGTTACTTGGTCGATACCGTCAGGACCCGCGGGCGCTTGGCTGACCTCGGTGACAAAGCGGGCGCGCTCCATCTTGAGAGGGGCCAATTCATTGCCCATTGCCTGATCAAGAGATTGGGCTGCACGTCCACGATCCTCGGACAAGGACTGTGCTGCCTCGCTAAAGGCGGCATCGGCCGCACCAAGGGCTGATTGCAAGGCATCAAGACGCCCTGCGCCGCCATCCAGTGCCTCCAGCCGTGCGCGCAATTCATCGGCAAAATCGCCCAGATCATCGGGCAGGACATCATGTTTGCGAGCCAGAGCACGAATGGCAAAGAGGCGCTCCTCGGCCTCCTCCAATTCATGCGGATTAAAGGCGAGCCGTTCAGCGAAACGGTCGACCTCGGATTGTGCCGTGGTCAATTCGACCATGGCCCGTTCAATGGCGGACAGGGCCCCGTCCAATCCGCCTTCAGCCTTCCCTGCAAGCCCATCCATCCAGCGCGTGGCATCACCCATGGCTCCTTCGGCCCCCTCCGAACCAAGGGCCGCAACAACACGGGCCACATCTTCGCGCATGCGCTCGGCCCCTTGCATGAGGCGGCGACGGGCATCCAATTCCGCCTCTTCGCCTGATTTGGGATCAAGACTGTCCAATTCAGCCACAGCATGACGGAGGTAATCCTCCTCCTCTTTCATACTGGCCAATGCGGCCTCGGCTTCATCCAAGGCGCGTTGCGCGTCATGGCGGGCGCGCCACAGCTTGGCCACCTCTGCCCGCCTTTGCACCAGCCCTGCGAAGTCATCGAGCATGATGCGATGGTTTTTCGGGTCGAGGAGGCCCTTATCGTCGTGCTGGCCGTGCAATTCCACGAGCGTCTCGGACAGCGCGCGCAAGACATCACCGCTGGCGCGCCTGTCATTGACCCAAGCGGTTTTGCGCCCCTCGGGCGTGTTCACCCGCCGCAAAATCACTTCATCGCTTTGGGGAAAACCCGCCTCGGCCAAGATGTGATATGCGGGATGATCCGTGGCCAGATCGAAAACGGCCACAACCTCGCCTTGGGCGGCACCCGCACGCACCAGATCAGCCCGTCCGCGCCAGCCCAGAACAAAGCCGAGTGAATCCAGCAAGATCGACTTGCCCGCCCCGGTCTCACCCGTCAGCACATTGAGGCCCGGCTGGAACTCAAGCTCCAGACGATCGATCAACAGCATGTCGCGAATGTCGAGATGGCGCAGCATCTATACTTGATCCAATGAAAGCGGCCAAACGCCCCTGATCAGAGCCAGTCACCTCTGACAGTCAGACGCCAGACATCCCGCAGCCAGCTTTCGCCCGTTGCTTCAGGTGCCAAGTCTTGTCCGGTCAATTGGTTAAAGGCGTCATCATAGAAGGGAGAGGACTGGAAATTATAACCGAGGATCGCCCCCGCAGTTTGAGCCTCCTCGACCAAGCCGAGGGACAGATATGCCTCAACAAGACGCAAGAGCGCCTCGGGCGTTTGTGTCGTGGTCTGGAATTCCTCCACCACAACACGGAAACGGCTGATGGCAGCGGTGTAATGTTCGCGGCGCAGATAATAGCGGCCGATCTCCATTTCCTTGCCCGCAAGATGGTCAAAGGCCAGATCGAACTTCAATGCGGCACTGCTTGCGTATTCGCTATCGGGATAGAATTCGATCACGGCGCGCAGGGCCTGCAAGGCCTGAAAAGTGATCCCCTGATCACGGCCCACTTGGTCGATTTGATCATAATAGCTAAGCGCCAGAAGATATTGCGCGTAAGCCGCATCTTCATCGGCAGGATAGAAATCAATATAGCGCTGTGCGGCGAGGCGCGAGGCCTCGTAATCGCCATCGGAATGATAGCTGAAGGCCGCCATGATCAAGGAGCGCTTAGCCCATTCCGAATAGGGGTAAAGACGCTCGACCTCATTGAACAGACGGGCAGCCTCTTCGGGGTCGTCATTGCGTTCCAATTGGAATTCGGCCAGCTCGAAAATCTCTTGTGGGCCAAGATCCTCAAGAGGGGTTGTGTTCTCACGCGGGCCGAAAAGGCCACGGCGCGGCTCACCATCATCGCGGGCACCGCATGCGGAAACCGTTGCAACAACGATCAGCGCCAACCCTATTTTCACGCCAGTTTTCAACTTTTCTCGCCTGCTTGCCATGCCTGCCAACCCATATGCGTAGCTTCCGAGCTTACACGCCCGATTTCCCTTGCAAAGGTCCTAGCACATTAATTTCGAGGGGAAAACGTGTGAATAGCCTTACGCGACATGCGCGAGATCGGCGTGGTTTACGCCCATCCCGGGCAAACGCGCCGCCATTTCTGGTGTGCATTCAACCATCCGGAACGCGCCAGGCGTATTGAACAAGGCCCGCAGCAATCTGTTGGTCAGCATATGCCCTGCGCGCGCGCCCTCATAGTGGCCAACGATAGGGGCACCCGCGAGCGCCAGATCACCCAATGCATCCAGCATTTTGTGGCGAACCGCTTCGTCGTCATGGCGGAAACCACCGGGGCTGAGAACGGATTCGCCATCAACAACGACCGCGTTTTCATAGCTGCCGCCAAGAGCCAGCCCTGCTTTTTGCATCGCTTCGACATCGGATTGACGGCAGAAGGTGCGACTATCGCACAACTCACGCACGAAACGGCCATTGGCCAGATCGGCAAAGCGGCTTTGCGTGCCAATCGCGTCATCTTCGAAATCAATCTCAAAGCGCATTGTCAGACCCTGCGCAGGCGAGAGGCTCGCGCTGGCATAGCCATCAGAGACAGATACATCTTCCAAGATCTCAATCGCATAGATCGGCGTGCCTTGGCGCTGGATACCCTTTGCCATCATGCCGCGCACGAATTGTGCCGCCGAACCATCAAGGATCGGCACTTCGGGTCCGTCAATCTCGATCAAGGCGTTATGCACGCCAATGCCCGCCAATGCGGCCATGATATGCTCGACAGTCGAGACACCCACGCCGTCGGCATTTTCGATCTGTGTGCAAAGACGGCTTTCGGGCACCGCGTCATAGCGTGCCGCGATCAAAGGGTCGCGCTCGGAGATATCAACACGACGAAACCAAATGCCATAATTGGCCGGCGCAGGTTGCACCACCATACGCACCGGACGACCGGAATGAAGACCGATGCCAGTAAAGGTGGTCGCTGATCGAAGTGTCGCTTGCAAAGAAGTCACCCGTTTTTGTTTCCCCCGTGCCCACCATCGATTTACCCGATCGATAATAGGTACAGATTGCTGATACAAATTTCACAGCTTTGCCACAATTCAAGCTTTATGACTCCTTGCAACAATGGCCCAAACCATAGGCGAAATTTTGCCATTCACCCCGAAGGACTTGGTTAACACACTGTTAAACAAAGAAAAACGGGCTGACACTTGGCCAGCCCGTTTGTTAACCATTTGTTAAATTTAGTTCGCTTGACGCCGCAGGAATGCGGGAATCTCGATCCGTTCCTGCTCGGGGTCAACTTGCGTTTCCTCGGGCGCGGGACGGGCAGCCATTGTTGGCTGACGGCGCTCAACAGGTGCGGCTTGGCCCTCGGGATTGCCCGCCATACGGTTGATCAGCGAATTGATCCCGAAGCGTGGACGCTCGACCGCGGGTTCGGGCTGGGGCGCTGCTGCTTGTGGGGCGGGAGCTTCCTTGCGGATGGCCGCCTGTAGACGCTCAAGCGCCTGCGCCGAAGGGGCGCCCGCAGGAGTTGGTTTCGGCGCCACATATTCACCAAAACCAGTATCGGCTTCGGGCTCAGCCACCTCACGTGGTTGATAGGCGGGCGGAGGAACATCACCACCAGCCGTTTCAACGGGGAAATGGGCGGCAGGCGCTTCAATTGTTTCTTCGGGCTCCATCTCACCAAAGAGCGAGGGTTCATCTGCAACTGGCTGCGCAGTCTCTTGTGCGGCCCAGCTTGGCGTCTCAGCAGGTGCTGCCTCTGCCGCGGCCTCGGCAACCACGGGGGCCTCAGGACGAAGGCGGCGCAAAGGCGCAGGGATTTCTTGAATGGCCTCACCGACATCAATGCCCGTGGCGACAACGCTGACGCGCATCTTGCCTTCCATTTCGGTATCGAGCGTGGAGCCTACGATGATGTTAGCTTCTGGGTCGACCTCTTCGCGAATGCGGTTGGCCGCTTCGTCCAATTCAAACAAGGTCAGGTCGTAGCCGCCCGTGATATTGATCAGAACACCACGCGCGCCTTTGAGGCTGATTTCATCGAGCAATGGGTTTGCGATGGCTTTTTCGGCTGCAGCAACCGCGCGGGTTTCGCCCTCTGCCTCGCCCGTGCCCATCATGGCCTTGCCCATTTCGTTCATCACAGCGCGGACATCGGCAAAATCAAGGTTGATCAAACCGGGCCGAACCATGAGATCGGTTACCCCTTTGACGCCCTGATAGAGAACGTCATCGGCCATGGCGAAGGCTTCGGTGAAGGTGGTTTTCTCATTGGCCAGACGGAAGAGGTTCTGGTTGGGAATAATGATGAGTGTATCGACAACCTTTTGAAGCTGTTCGATCCCCTCTTCGGCCTGACGCATCCGCTTGGCGCCCTCGAACTGGAAGGGTTTGGTGACAACACCAACCGTCAGCACGCCCAATTCACGCGCTGCCTGCGCGATAATCGGGGCCGCGCCCGTTCCAGTGCCGCCGCCCATGCCAGCGGTGATAAAGCACATATGCGAGCCGGCCAGATGGTCAACGATATCTTCGATGCTTTCCTCGGCAGAGCTTGCGCCCACAGAGGGCCGCGCGCCTGCACCAAGTCCTTCGGTCACACGCGCGCCCATCTGGATGCGCGACGTTGCCTTGGCATGCGCCAAAGCCTGTGCGTCGGTATTGGCAACCACGAACTCACAGCCATCAAGGCTTTGTTCGATCATGTTGTTCACAGCGTTGCCGCCGGCGCCACCGACACCGAACACGGTGATGCGTGGTTTCAGCTCGGCTTGCGCCTCGGGCATTGTAAGGTTGAGTGTCATAGCTCTGTCCGCCTGTTTGTCCTAGTTACGACCACGGTCTTGCTGCCGATTGGCCCAAAAGTTCTGCCTTTGACCAGCATACTAGAGACTCCACGACCAATCGTCACGTGAAATTTGCGCCAAAACCGCAAAATATAGCAATGAAATCGGTGCAATAGGCATGATTTTGCTACCTCACCTGCATATAGCGGTGCGGCGCGGCAAGAAGTTTACCAGTTGTCCTTGAACCATTTCACCGCGCGTTTGAGCGAGCGGGCAGGATAACGGTCGGCAGGCACGTCGAAATCCCACCACTCATCTTGCGGATAGGCCGCGAAAAGCGACAGACCAACGCAGGCCGAGAAGGCAGGACCACAGGCTGATTGCGGCAATCCCTGAACACGCAATGGCCGCCCAAGGCGCACTTGATTGCCCAAAATCTTTGACGCCAGCCCGTCCAGGCCAGGCACTTGACTGCCCCCGCCCGTCAGAACGATGCGCTGGCTTGGCAGATGCTCGAACCCGGCCGCATCAAGGCGGGCGCGCACTTCTTCCAGAATTTCTTCGACGCGCGGACGCATCACGCCGATCAATTCGGCGCGGCTGACACGGCGGCGGTCGTGATGCCAATCGCCTGTGTCGGCCTCCAATTCGATCATCTCACGATCATCCATGCCTGTCGCGACCACACCGCCAAAACGGGTCTTGATCCGCTCGGCCGCCGATGTGGGAATTTGCAGCGCTTGTGAAATATCGCTGGTGACATGGTCCCCGCCCATGCGCACGGTATCGGCAAAAATCATGTGTTTTTTGATAAACACCGAGATGCCTGTGGTGCCGCCACCCAGATCAACACAGGCCGCACCCAGCTCCTGTTCATCCTCGACAAGGCTTGAAACCCCCGACACATAGGGCGATGAGGCCAAGCCCGCCAACTCAAGATCACAGCGTTTGATACAGTGAAGAAGGGCCTCGATGGCGTGCTGCTCGACCGATAACAAATGCATATCTACAGAAAGGTTATTACCGACATGACTGCGCGGATCGGCCAAACCTGTCCGATGATCCAGCGCGAAATTCACGGGCTGCGCGTGCAAAACTTCACGCCCTTCGCCCAGATCGGGCACGTCACAGGCCGCCAAAACGCGGGCTACATCATCCTCGGATACGGTTCCCGTTTGCAGGCTCACCTCACCCACCAAACCATAGGAGCGCGGCCGCGCACCCGCGAGGCTGGCAATCACATGATCGACGCGGGTATTGGCCATTTTCTGCGCCGCCTGCACTGCCGTGCGGATCGCGCGCTCGGTTTCTTGCATGGCGTCGATTTCGCCGAATTTGACCCCGCGCGAACGTGTCGTCGCGGCCCCGATGACCCGAAAATTCGACTGCCCCGCCATCGCGCCAACCCCTTCGGCTGCGCGAAACCCCTCGGGATCGTCAAAGCGCAACACAAGGCATGAGATTTTATGGCTGCCGATATCCAGAATGGCCATCACACCACGGCGCATCGCTTCTTGGCGTTTTGCGCGCATGGCACGCTGTGACTGATACAGCATACTCATCCGTTTTGGTCTCCGTTGGATATGAAGGTGCCCCGCATACGGTGCAATTCGGTCAAAGCATCAGGGGTCAGTTGAAGCGTGGGGCGCTCAGGGTGGCGCATATCGATCCGCAAAACATCGCGGTCCAACACGTCCTGCACATCATGCAGCGCCAGCACCCGATCAAGGGTTCGAACGGGATTGGCCTCGGGCAGCAAGATGCGCAAGCCATCGGTCATCACGACATCCCAACGCCGCTCGCCCATGCGCACCAAGCCTTGCAGACGGTCAGAAATCGGCGCGGCAGAGGCGATCAAGGCCAGCGCCTCATCCACGACGAGATCGGCCCCCTCGCCTGCAATCATCGGCAAAGGCGCGCTTAGGTCGCGCTCGAAAATATCGGCCACAAAGGCGCCGGTCTGGTCAAGCAACACAATCGCATCGCGCCGCTGCCAGACGACCACGGGGTCGCGTTCTGCCACCACGACGGAAAGATAGCCGCCCGAAAGAACACGCACCTCGGCGCTCAGGACAGCGGGAATATCTTCAATGCGGGCTTTGACCTCGACCAATTCCAGATCAAACGACGAGATCGGGAAATCAATCGACAAGACCGTGCGGATCGTCTCGGACAGGGCGGGGCTGGCCCCTTCGATCCCCATCACATTCAACAAAAACTCGGGCCGCCCTTCGATCTCGCGGCGCATTTCTGCCACGCTCTCGGTCAGGCCCTGCATCTGCTCGTCATCCGAAATGAACCAGCCCAGAGAAAGGATCATGAAAAACGCAGGCACACCGAGGCTTATCAGACGGCGAAAAAACGGCGTGAGCCAAAGCCGCTGGAAACGATAGGACCAGATCGAGGGCGAGGGATCATAGGACTGGGGCTGCGCAGGGCGGGTGGCGTTTAGCGGTTGCATGACGCATCCTCCACCAGCCAACGGCACATCTGGCCAAAGCTGATCCCAACCGCTTCACCCTGCTCGGGCGAGAGCGATGTCGGCGTCATTCCGGGCTGGGTATTGACCTCGAGGATGATCAATCCGTCCAAGCCGCGCGCCTCATCCCAACGGAAATCGGTGCGGCTCAGGCCACGACAGCCAAGCGCCTCATGGGCTTGCACGGCCATTGTCATACAGGCGTCGAAAATCTCGCTCGGGATATCGGCAGGCACCACATGCCGTGAGCCGCCCTCTTTGTATTTCGCGTCGTAGTCATACCAACCATCGGTCAGGATATCGGTTACCGTCAAAGCGCGATCACCCATAACCGTGGTCGTCATCTCACGACCTGCCGCGAAGGTCTCGACCATCACCTGCTCGGGCATGTCTTGGGCCAGTTTGGGCGGCGCATTCGCCCCCTCATTCACCAGATAAACCCCGACCGAGGAGCCTTCATTATTGGGTTTCACAACATAGGGCGGGGCCAATACATGGCGCGCCTCCACCTCGGATTTCGAGACAATCACACTGTCCATCAAGGGCAGACCCGCCGCGCGCAAGGCCAGTTTTGAGCGTTGCTTATCCATCGCCAAGGCCGAGGCCAGCACACCTGAATGGGTATAAGGAATGCGCATCCATTCAAGGATGCCCTGCACCACGCCATCCTCGCCCCAACGGCCATGCAATGCGTTGAAGACGACATCGGGTTTGATCTGGGCAAGCTGATCGGCAAGGTCGGGGCCTGCATCGACCTCGACCACCTCGAATCCTTCACCCTTGAGCGCCTGCGCGCATTCACGACCCGTAGACAAGGACACTTCGCGCTCAGCCGAAGGGCCACCCATCAGGACCACAACAAGGGGGGATGTTCTGCTCGAACCCACCGCCATATCTGCCTCTCATGCCATCGGGTTGTTTTCACCCGTTTGGCTGTTCTTTTGCGCCAGCTTGTTTTTCGTATCCGGCGTTTAGTCGCGCAGGGGGTCACCCACCCGCATGATTTCCCATACTAGCTCTATTCCGCTGGTCTTGAAAACCTTTTTTCTAACCTCTTCGCCCAATCTTTCGAGATCATCTGCACTGGCCCCGCCCGTGTTGATCATGAAATTGGAATGCATCTCGCTCATCTGTGCGCCACCGACCCGCGCGCCGCGCATGCCCGCCTCATCAATGACCTTCCACGCCTTTAATTCATGGCTGTCATCGGCCTGCCCCGTCGAGGAATATCCAGCAGGATTGCGAAAGGTGGAGCCTGCGCTGCGGTCCTTGGTGGGCTGGGTCGCGTCACGTTTGGCCAATTGCTCCTGCATCCGCGTGGCCAGCCCCTCTGGATCACCCGCCTCGGCCCGCAGGGTTACCGAAGTGATCACCGCCCCCTCGGGCAAGTCGGTCTGACGATAGGCAAACTGGATATCATCGGGGCCAATGGTGATCTGGGTGCCATCGCGCAAAACGGCCTGCGCGCGCAGAAAATGACCGGCCATATAGGAGCCGTAGCAGCCCGCATTCATCCGCAACGCCCCCCCGATGGAGCCCGGAATGGTGCGCAGGAATGTCAAATCCAACCCCGCCTCGGCCGCGCGCCGCGCCACATGGGCATCAAGTGCGGCCGCCCCTGCCGTGACCAAGCCTGCCTCGGCATCGCAGGTGATGGTGTTGAACCCCCGCCCCAAGCGGATCACCACCGCCCGCAAGCCTCCGTCACGCACGATCAGGTTGGAGCCGACCCCCATCGGAAACACGGCCACCTCAGGGTCGAGGGCTGCCAGAAAACTGGCGAGATCATCCAGATCGGCGGGTTGGAACAGATAATCGGCAGGGCCACCCACACGCAGCCACGTCAAATCCGCCAAGGAGCGATCAGGCGTTAGAGTGCCGCGCGGTGTTGGAATGCTTTGGGTCATGCCCCGCGTGATAGGACGGAAGCGGTGACCGCGCAAGCCATGGGCGGTGGCAGGATGGCTCAAAGCGCCATCGCCGATCCGCGGGTGGGCGCGCAGGGGGTGATATGGGGCGCTTTATGGCGGCCAAATACATCTTCCAGAGGAGCCGCTGGCAACACTGCAAATCGCCCACCCGAGGGGCGGGTCGGCGATGGCGCGGCGGCTTCGCACCAGCTATGGAAAGAAGATGTCTCGGAAAAGACGCCACAGCGTCTCAAGCCCATTAACCCCACGCCCGATCTTTCCAAGCTCATCTGCGACAGTCACCGTTTGTCTTGAGCGGCTCTTTGCCTTCTCCCAATACAGCATCATCGACACCATTACCTGTGCGATCAGGAAGTCTGCTTCCTTCCGAAGGCTGCCCTTTGTCTTCGTGTCAGGTGCAAGGAATTCTGCCTTGATTGTCTTTTCAACAGCAGCAAGCAATTTTTCAAAGACTTCGATTGCTTCTGGGGCAAGTGGAATTCGGGAATTACGCGATGTATCCGCGATCACCTCAAGTCCACGGCGCAAGTCTTCCATAAAGTCAGCAAGTGATGTGTCTTCGCTGGATTTAATATCGCGCAATGCCGCGAAGCGTAGAAGAGTGCTGGCAAAATGGCCTGCAATCAGCTTTGAAAGCCTCTCAACAACATGCCGCAGCGGCATGTTAAGGGCACCAATCTCGGCCACGATATCCGCGTTCAGGCTGTAGCCTTGAAGAATATCACCACATTCAATGACCCAACCGACATTCAGCGAACTTGTTTGGCGAACGGATGAAAGCTCCTCCAAAATCGCATCTAGATAAACAAACATTGACCCCGCGCCCTGCATGGCGCGGCCCTCGCGCTCGAAAGCGACCTGCAACGTTTCCATCGAACGCATCAACCCGTCCGCCTCGGAAAGGAAAGAAGCCAGATCAGCAGGATCGGAAAATTGTTCTACATCCTCAGGAAAGGGCACCATTTCCAGCAGGTGCCGTATGTCATCAAGTTTGAAATCAGCAATCGCGGCGCGCATCAAACTTGCGGCGGTTAAGCGTGTGTCTTGATCAAGGCGATAATCAGCTTTTTCCGCAGGCTCAAACGCCTCCATCACCCCTGCAATGCGGTCCAGAACCTCCTCATCTTTGCCCGTCCAAAACGCTTCATCCTTCTGGGCCAAGGCAGTCAGAAGTGGCCAGTTTTGCGGGCGGGCATGAAGGGTGTTTTCATAAAGCTGTTTGAACACCGCCCATGCAGGGTGGCGTTCAAACAGCGGGGCAGCTTCGGTCCATGTACGTTGCATCACATCATTGTCTGGCAGAAATAAGGGCCGATCTGAAACTGTCTTGCCACTTTCCCAAGCAACGATGTCAGCCGTTAGCGCGCTTTCCGCTGCACCCAACTTGGCGGCAGAAAAAATAATGTTTGCTTCCCTACGATAAGTTCTTCGAACTATAGAAACAGCATGCCCTGCATGCTCCGCCGCTTGGCGTGCGGCTTTCGCGATATACGCGGACACCTCAGACAGGGCATGCTGATGGTCGCGCGACGAGACATGCTTAAAGGAAGTCAGGGCATGACTGGCCGCTGGCTGCCAAACTGACTTTGCTTTGAACAATTCATAGTCGAAATCTGCATTGCGATCATGCAAGGCCACTGCGCATAGCAGGTGGCATCTGAACACGGAAACCCCAGAAATGATTTCATTCTCAAAGTTAGACCAATAGGCCGCCCAAACCGGCAAAACCCGCATGGCCGCGCGATGTGCGATCTGCGGGGCAACTTGTGAAATCTGATCCTTGGGCAGCCCATTCAGCCAAGCCCCAAGATCATCTGCCGATTTAATATCTTCCGCTTTCAAACCCGCAAACCCCAAACAGCTTAAATGCGCTTAGGTTAGGCGGGAGTGTAGCCCGAGGGGAAGCCCCCTATTTCGCCAATCGTGCAGGCAGGGCATTGGCCCAAGCGCTGATCGTGCCTGCGCCAAGGCAGACCACCATATCGCCTGCGCGGGCCTCTTCTCGGACGAGGCGTTCCAGATCATCCTCGGAATTGACCGCGCGGGCTTGGCGGTGGCCGTGGCGGATCAGGCCTGCGACCAGATCATCATGGCTTGCGCCCTCGATCGGGTCTTCGCCTGCGGCATAGACCTG
>ENA-OUOG01002016-OUOG01002016.1-marine-metagenome-genome-assembly--contig:-NODE-2016-length-22048-cov-4.785900_pt1 | contig 22048 bp, 20 predicted proteins | sample MGYA00248635_ERZ508505 | MGnify/ENA primary metagenome ERZ508505 (study PRJEB26176, sample SAMN06267871) | marine metagenome | isolation source: Saanich Inlet, British Columbia, Canada | place: Pacific...
GGATTGAATATTCGCCCGGATGGGGTTTATGTTGATGTAACTTTCGGTGGTGGAGGTCATTCTCGAGAAATCTTAAATCGATTAGGGCCAAACGGAACACTCCTTGCCTTTGATCAAGATGAAGATGCTCAAAATAATATTATTGAGCAATTTGAAGCTTTAACGGCCTGGCGTGCGCGCGTGCGCGATATGGGGCAAGGAAAACGCGATGAATTAGAGCCACACGTAGCACTTGATATTGCAAAAACATCTGACCCTAATTTGACGCCACCAGATGATGCACTGAACGAGGTTGATGGTTTAGCGGCCGGTCAAATGGTGCGCATCCAGGCAGATGATTATGGCAAAGAAACCACAGAGGGAAAGCTCGCTTGGGTGCGCGGTGATGAGGTTGCTGTCATGCGCGATGATGCCCAATTGGGTGCATTATTGGTTCATTACCCGCGTGCGGGTTACCGCATAACGAGCATGTAGGTGCGCTAGAAAAGGTGTCCGGTATCGCACTTTGCGCATTTTGTTAGAATGCTCCTTTTAAAGCGAACGGGATGAAGAGCAGAAAATTTATCGTTCTGGCCCCCAAATGCTTGCCCGCAATAGCGTTAAAGGCTAGGCATTGCCAGCCATGACCATCAGCTATGATTAATCGATTATAATTTAGAAGCTTTTTGAGAGGATTTCGACTTAAATATGTCTGCACCCCCGCCTTTACTTTACTTATCGGATATATCGCTTTCATTTGGCGGAGACCCATTATTGAACGGTGCGCAACTCTCTGTTTCGAGAAACGCAAGATTGTGTTTGATTGGCCGTAATGGGTCAGGTAAGTCGACGCTTTTAAAAGTGGCTGCGGGTTTAATGGAGCCTGACAGCGGAGAGGTGTTTGTGCAGCCAGGTATTGTGGTTAGGTATCTCGCTCAAAGCCCAGTATTTCCTGAAACTAAAACCATCGGTGATATTGTTTTAGCCGATATATTTGATAATGATGATCGTCAAAAAGCCCACCAGCTTATGGCAGATCTCCATATCGATCCGGAAGGTAGCATTAGAAACTTATCAGGTGGCGAGTTGCGCCGCGTTGCTTTAGCTCAAGCCATGGCTTGTCAGCCCGATATATTGCTACTTGATGAGCCAACAAATCATCTGGATTTACCGGCGATCGAATGGCTTGAAAATGTTTTGAGGGCGCATAGTGCTGCTCTGGTTTTGGTCAGTCATGATCGCCGGTTTTTGCAGAACATGGCGCAGGAAACTGTTTGGCTGGATCGAGGTAAGACCCATAATACGGGCGAGAGTTTTGCAAAGTTCGAGGATTGGCGAGACCGTTTTTTCGAGCAGGAGTCCGTAACACAAGACAAGCTTGACCGAAAGATTGCGCGTGAAGAAGATTGGTTACGTCATGGTGTGTCGGGACGACGTCGTAGAAATGTTCGGCGGGTTAAAGAGCTTCTTGATCTTAGGAATACCCGCGACACCTATTTAGGTCCGACTGGCGTTGTGGAGATGAAATCTCAAGAAGGAGAAAATTCCGGCAAGCTCGTCGTGAAGTTCGATCGTGTATCTAAATCTTTTGGCCCGCAGACACTCATCAAGGAGTTGTCTTTTATAATTGCGCGCGGCAATCGGGTCGGGTTGGTCGGTCCAAATGGTGCAGGCAAAACTACTCTTCTAAACATGATGTTGGGCGCGTTGGAGCCTGACTCTGGTATTATCCGATTAGGCAAAAAACTTGAGCCACTTGTGCTCGATCAAACAAGGTCAGGCATTAAAAGTGACTGGACCATCAAAGATGCACTCACTGATGGCGCGGGTGACTTGGTGAGCATTGGAGAAGAAACAGTCCATGTGATCGGGTATATGCGAACATTTTTATTTCACGCGTCACAAATGCGAACGCCAGCAAATATTTTATCCGGAGGTGAATTAGCAAGGTTACTACTTGCGCGCGGCTTGCGACAAGCCTCAAACTTTCTCGTCATGGATGAACCAACCAATGATCTCGACCTAGAGACATTAGACCTGTTGCAAGAAATGTTGGCCAGTTATGCCGGTACGATTGTCATCGTCAGCCACGATCGTGATTTTTTAGATCGTACTGTTTCCCATATTATTGCGGCGGAAGGTGACGGAAAATGGACGCTCTATTCGGGGGGGTATTCAGATATGATATCCCAAAGAAAACAAACATCTTTGACGGAGGACAGGAAGCAAAGTTCTGTAAATGCTAGCAAAAACTCTTCACTGCGCGCCGGCGCGGAGCGTAAGGCGAGGTTAAGTTACAAACAAAATTTTAGACTCGAAAAGTTACCGGGGGAGATTGCTAGCGTAGTGGCAGAAATTGATGCGCTGGAATTATTGCTTGCCGACACGGAGTTTTTTAATCGTGACCCTGAAACATTTGGAGCAAAGGCTGGTGAACTTGAAACGATGAGGAGCAACTTAATTAAACTCGAAGAAGAGTGGCTCGAACTTGAAGTGCTTCGCGAAGAATTACAGGATTAATTTTACTAGCGCTTAATATTTCGTAAAAAATTTATAAAAAGCATGCGTCAAAAACTCTTGCGAAAAAATGGTTTTCGAAGCAATCTACGCAAATGAACTATACTGCTTCGTTCTTTGTTGTGGCAGTCGGATCATGAATTCGTTGAGCAAGAGGAGATCTAGTCAATGGCCGTAACGAAGAAACCTGTAGCCAAGAAGCCAGTAGCCAAGAAACCAGCTGCTAAAAAAGCAGCAGCTAAAAAGCCAGTCGCTAAAAAAGTAGTCGCTAAAAAAGCAGCAGCTAAAAAGCCAGTCGCTAAAAAAGTAGTCGCTAAAAAGCCAGTTGCCAAAAAAGCAGCAGCCAAGAAACCAGTCGCTAAAAAAGTAGTCGCTAAAAAGCCAGTTGCCAAAAAAGCAGCAGCTAAAAAGCCAGTTGCTAAAAAAGCAGGAGCTAAGAAGCCAGCTGTAAAAAAGAAATAGCGTCTTATTGGCCGCTCTGCCAAATAATGTGAATTAAGGCGCCCTAAGCTGAACGGTTTCTGAGCTGTACAGATTAGGGCGTTTTTTTATGGTGTTTTTGGATTGAGACGCTAGACAATCTGGCACTTGCTTCTTATAGTTTTTGAACAGACTGTCTGAGAAGACTTTTGAAAATTAATGGGGAGAATATAATGTCAGATGACGCAAACGCACCGCGAGCTACTTTTTCTAAAATGGATGTGGGTACTCAAGAGGACTGGGACATTATTAAAGAGTCTGCCATGGGCTTTAATAAAGGCTTGGCGGCACGCATTGTGGATCATTTAAAAATTTTGGATGGCGACTTCGGTGGTTTCCCTGTCGATCGGTTTCAACATTCTCTGCAAACTGCGACGCGTGCATGGCGTGACGGCCGCGACGAAGAATATACCGTATGTGCTTTGTTGCACGACATCGGAGATACGCTTGGTTCAATGAACCATCCCGATATCGCCGCCGCTATTTTGAAACCCTTCGTTTCAGAGGCTAATCTGTGGATGGTAGCTAATCATGGAATTTTCCAAGGCTATTATTTCTTCCATTATTTAGGTCTCGACAGAAATTTAAGAGATAATTTCAAAGATCATGAATTCTATGATCACTGTGAAGAGTTTTGTCGCAAATATGATCAGCTTGCTTTTGATAGTAGTTATGAGAGTGAGCCGATCGAATTCTTTATACCCATGATGGAGAAGGTATTTAGCGCACCTAAAAACTCTGTCTATTTGAAAGCGCTGCAAGCTGCAGAATAGGCGCGCGCTTTATTTGGCTAAAGGGTCGTGATTTTCAAGTTTGGAGAAGGGCAGTTCTGACTGCCCTTTTTATTATCTCTTTTTGGTTTTGGGCTCTCTTTCCGGTGCTTGGGTAACAGTCTAGCCCAAGGCCAAATTGTTAGGACAATATGCCGCTTGACCTCAGACTAGAGAGCCTGCTTCAATCGCGATTCACAAGGAGTAACATATGTCGGTGCAACGAGATTTTGACGTGATTGTTATAGGAGCAGGTATTTCAGGTATAAGCGCGGCTTATCACTTGCAAAAGCTCTCTCCGAATAAGAGTTTTTGTATCCTTGAAGGCAGGGATGCGATTGGCGGCACATGGGATTTATTTAAATATCCCGGTATCCGCTCTGATAGCGACATGTACACGTTGGGCTTTAGCTTCCGACCATGGACGAACCCCAAGGCAATAGCGGATGCGCCTTCTATTCTCGAGTATCTCGATGAAACCATGGACACATTTAATATTCGTGAAAAAATAGAGTTTCAAAAACAGGTAACGAAAGCAAGCTGGTCGAGTGAGAAAGCCTGCTGGACATTGTCGGTGCTTGATAAAACGACTGGAAAAACGCAGAAATACACAGCTAATTTTGTGTCTATGTGCACTGGATATTATGATTATGAGGCGGGGTATCGCCCTGAATTTGAGAAAGAAAAAAGCTTTAAGGGTCAGATAGTTCATCCTCAGCATTGGCCAGAAGATTTGGATTATAAAGGCAAGAAGGTTGCCGTGATCGGCAGTGGCGCGACAGCGGTGACGCTGGTTCCTGAATTAGCAAAGCAGGCGGAAAAAGTAACCATGATACAACGTTCGCCAACTTATATTGTTGCGATGCCTGCGGAGAGCAAACTTGCTCAAAACTTGCATAAGTACCTACCTGATATGTTGGCCTATCGCATAATAAGAACCTATAAGGTTTTGATGCAGCGCCTATCATTTTGGTATTGTCGCGCTTACCCAGCCAAGGCCAAAGAAAAGATTATTGACGGGGTGCGGGAAGTGCTTGGCACGGGCTTTAATATTGAGAAGCATTTTACTCCCAATTATAACCCATGGGACCAGCGTGTCTGTTTAGCGCCCGATGGTGACTTTTTTGTTTCCCTTAAGAAAGGGAAATCTGAAGTTGTGACAGATCACATAGATCGCTTCGATAAAACAGGTGTGAAGCTTGTATCGGGTGAGCATGTTGATGCTGATATCATTGTCACAGCAACAGGCTTGAACATGCGTTTTATGGGCGGCGTTGATGTGCGAGTTGACCGTAAGAAGGTCAATCCAAATGATACATTTAATTATAAGGGCATGATGTTTAGCGGTGTCCCAAATCTGTCGCAGTCCTTTGGCTATACAAATGCCTCTTGGACGCTGAAATGCGATTTAACAAGTGCCTATATGTGCCGTTTAATTAACTACATGGATAAGAATAGTTTTGCTTTTAGTACGCCGGTAATCGATGAAACTAAAGTGATAGAAGAGCCTCTTCTTGATTTCTCATCGGGTTATGTTCAGCGGTCTCTTTCAGAGCTCCCGCGGCAAGGAAATGTAAAGCCTTGGAAGCTGTATCAAAATTATATTTTAGACTTATTGATGCTTAATTTTGGTCGCGTCGACGATAGCGGTATTGAGTTTTCTGAATCAAAAAATTGACGTCTTAAAATGCATTCGCGTATAGTGCTTTCCTGTCTTGGGAGGAGAGAGTTATGCGTACATTTTCAATAGTATCGAAACTTGTTTTGGCTGGCTTGATGTCGGTCTCTGTGGCGCATAGTGCTGGGCCTGAAACGCGGCGTGCACTTTATGGCGAGACACATGTCCATAGTGCATATTCTTTTGATGCCTATATTTTCGGTAATCGCAATGATCCCGATGCAGCTTATCGTTATGCAAAAGGCGAAGCGATTAAGCATCCCTCTGGGTTTGACATGAAACTAGCAAAGCCGCTCGATTTTCAGGCAGTGACTGATCATGCGATGTATTTAGGCATGTTGCCGGCCATGTTTGATACCTCTACGAATGTTTCCAACCACCCGATTGCAAGCTCCCTGCGTGCTGCTGAGACGGCGCTTGAACGCAGAGATGCCTTCACGAAGATTTTCCCCTATATTGGCGGCCTCATTGAGGATGATTTGCTCGATATGACAGTGGTCCGCTCGACTTGGCAGAAGGTGATTGAAGCAGCTGAGCGCCATAATGAGCCAGGAAAGTTTACGACCTTCATCGGCTATGAATATACAAGTTCGCAGAGCCAGTTCGAGAACCTACATCGTAACGTTATATTTTCTGGTAGCAAAGTGCCTGATGAGCCATATAGTCGTTTGATCTCGCGGAACCCTGAAAAATTATGGGCATGGATGGATGACTTGCGCGCCACTGGCATTGATAGCATAGCGATCCCGCATAACTCGAATGGCTCGGATGGTTATATGTTCCGTATGTCGACATATGACGGTGATCCGCTGAGCAAGGCCTATTCAGAAACACGTATGCGCAATGAGCCGCTTGTGGAAATTTCGCAAGTTAAGGGTACATCGGAAACACATCCTCTTTTGTCGCCGAATGATGAGTTCTCTAATTTCGAAATCATGCCTTATCAGATTGCCACATGGCGCAATAGCAGTCTAAATGGCTCTTATGTGAGAGAGGCTTATTTGAACGGTTTGAAGCTTCAAGCCGAGGGAAAGGGTAACCCTTATAAATTCGGTGTTATTTCAGCATCCGACACACATGTGGGTGCGGGCGCCTTCTCTGAGAATGATTATTGGTCGAAAATTGGTATCGTTGATGCGACGCCCAAATTACGTGGTTCAGCTCCATTAAGCTGGACGGAACGCTTAGATATTTTTGCATTGGGATTAAGAGACAAGTTTAATAACCGTAATGTTGATCCTGCTGTTGACATTGGCGACCCTGAGGCCAACCCAGCCCCTGGTTATCGTCAGATGCAATGGTCGACTTGGGGCGCCTCTGGTTTGGCTGGTGTTTGGGCCGAAGAAAATAGCAGGACCTCAATTTTTTCTGCAATGCGTCGTAAAGAGACATTTGGAACCTCTGGCCCAAGGTTAAGTGTAAGGTTTTTTGCGGCGTCAGATCTGCCTGAAAATATTTTGTCGCGTAGCGATATGGTCGCGCAAGCTTATAAAGCTGGTGTTAGCATGGGCGGAGATTTGCGAGCACCAAAAACATCACCCGATTTTCTCGTATGGGTGACGCGCGACCCTGCCAGCGCGCCACTTCAGCGTGTTCAGGTTGTTAAAGGCTGGATCGAAAACGGCGAGACCAAAGAGATTATTTATGATGTCGCCTGTGCGGGTAATGCCGTTGTTGACCCAACAACCAATAGGTGCCCAGACAATAATGCAAAGGTCGATATCTCGGATTGTAGCTACTCGGCTGATACCGGTGCTGATGAGCTAAAAACGGTCTGGAATGATCCAGATTATGACGCGAGTGAAAGCGCATTTTACTATGTGCGTGGTATTGAGAACCCAACTTGCCGTTGGTCAACGTGGGACGCGGTGCGTTCCGGCACGCCGCCTAACCCGTCCTTGCATGCGACGATACAAGAGCGTATTTGGTCGTCACCTATTTGGGTTGAGGCAAAGCGCTAGCCCATGATGCGACTGGTTAAAGGTTTTTTGCGCGACCGTCTTATGTGGTTCATGGTTGCCGGTCTTCTCATCTTTTGGGTGGATGCCGCGATACGTAAAGGGGCGGAACGAGAAATTATTATTTCATTGCCGCTTGTAGAGAAGCTTGCGACCCAGTGGGAAGCTCAGACGAAGCGTCCACCAACACCGAGCGAATTAGATATGCTGATCGAGGGGCATATCCGTGAAGAAATTCTCATGCGAGAGGCTGTCGCAATGGGCATGGACGAGGACGATGTGATCATTCGTCGGCGCTTAGCACAGAAAATGGAGTTTTTAATCGGCGAGGGCATTTCAGCCGAAAAGCCAACCGAAGAAACTCTGCGCGCGTATTTTGGTGAGAATTCAGAAGTGTTTGTTCAGGCTTCTCGAGTTAGTTTTCGCCATATTTTTCTTGGTGCTTCGCCTGATAATGGGGAACCTATTCTCACTCAATTAGACGGCGTAGACGCCGATTGGCGCGCCCTTGGTCAACCCTTTATGTTACAGCGCGAATATATCGAGCGCACTCGGGGTGATGTTGGTGAGACATTCGGTGTGTCCTTTATGAATTATTTATTTGACTCGCAAGACATCGAAATATGGGGGCAGCCGGTACGCTCAGCCTATGGCTGGCATTTGGTATATATTGTGGACCGCGTTGCAGAAAAGCCTTTAAGCTTTGAAGCAGCGGCGGATAGGGTTGCCCGTGCGTGGATTGCTGAAAAAGAGTCAGTCGCGAGAGAAAAAGCCTGGCGTGATTTGCGCGCTAAATATGCGGTTTCTCTGGCCCCGGTAACACCAATAGCTGATGGGGCAGCGGCAGGCGACTAGATGCGATCTCTGTTCTCGCTACTCTTTTTATTCCTTTTGGTGGGCGTGGCACATGCACATGAAGTGCGTCCTGGTTATATAGAAATAACGGAAACCAGTGAAAATAATTATGCGATCAGTTGGAAGCAGCCGGTTCGTGAGAATGTAGATAGTGTATCCGGGCTTGGGTTGCGTCCTGTGTTTCCGACCAATTGCAAGCATATTGGTGCGCGCGATATGGTTCGGCGTACAGGCGCTTTAATAGAACAATTTTTTCTAGAATGCGAAGGCGGTTTACTTGGTCAGCAGATAGGAATGGATGGCCTACAACGGACGATAACGGATGTTTTTGTTAGGCTCATCCCTTTGCAAGGAGAGACTGCAAGTTTGCGGCTGACGGCTGAAACGCCTATTGGAAGACTGTCGGGTGGAGGGGCGCCCTTACAAGAATACTTGATGTTAGGTGTTGAACATCTGATTTTCGGCTATGATCATATCCTGTTTATCATCACACTCACGCTGATAACGGTCTCGTTGCGGCGATTATTTTGGGTCGTTACGGCCTTTACACTTGCCCATAGTATTACTCTAGCACTTTCGGTGCTCGGTATTTTGCGCCTATCCAGCGCGCCGGTCGAAGCGATTATTGCCCTCTCGATTGTTTTTGTGGCCGTGGAGCTGTCGCTACCACCTCAAAAAAGGTCTTATGTGGCGTCTAACCACCCGCAGCTCATTGCTTTTGTTTTCGGCCTTATTCACGGTTTCGGGTTCTCGGGCGTGTTGCTTGATATTGGCATGCCGCGCGGGGAAACAGCTCAGGCACTAGTTTTGTTTAATATTGGGCTGGAGGCGGGACAACTTTTTGTTGTGGCGCTCGTCAGTCTCGTGACGGCCGCTGCTGCGCGCAGTTCTCTCAATCAATATTCAGTGCAAGCGCGGAGCATAACCGCCCTCATAGTCGGGGCGATTGCAAGCTATTGGATGATCACACGTTTGGCCGCTATTATATCTTAGCGATTTTGTGTTTTGCAATTCTAGGCGTATTTAGCTTCGCGTTTTTCAAGTTCGGCTCGGACAGCTTCAATTTGATTAGGAGTGCCGATTATATCGTCTTGAATAACAGACTCTAACATTAACATTTTAGAGGCCTCGCGGTCTGCATGTTCATTGAACAAGCGTTTCATGCCCCGAATTGCATCAGGGTTTTTTGATGCAATCCCCTCTGCCGTTTCCATGGCGGCAGCGAGTGGGTCATCGCAGACCCTCGTGATGAAGCCTGTCTCATAGGCCTCGTCCGTTTCGAATATACGTCCTGTCATTGCGAGTTCTTTAAGCTTGTCTTCGCGTGCTAGACGCCCCATCACATGGGTTGTACCCATGTCGGGAACAAGCCCCCAACGAATTTCCATAATCGAAAAACGCGTTTTTGGAGCCGCATACCGTATATCAGCGCCGCAGAATAATTGGAAGCCGCCACCCAAAGCAACGCCGTGCACTGCTGCGATGACAGGAACAGGCGCTTCACGCCAGACCCAGCTCACATGTTGTGGCCGATTGGTTAGCCCGTGTGTTCGGTCTGCCAATTTTTGCGATTCTTTTGAGGTAACACTACCACTGCCGCTCGACATTTTAGCGAAATTGGCCATATCCAGCCCTGCACAAAATGCTCTGCCTTCGCCCGACAAAACCGCTACGCGTACATCTTTATCGGCTTTTAATCTTTCACCTGCTTCAATGATCCCGTCCATCATGGAATGGTCCAGCGCGTTCATTTTGTCGCCGCGCGTTAAGCAAATATGTGCGATATGATTTTCAACCGTATAACTTACCCGATCAGACATTCTTAAATCTCCCTGTCACTATTTGGTTAAGGCTAACGGCTCGATTAAAGGATGAAAAGCTCTTATTTGTCGCATGTATAGATAAGGTTGCGATTAGTCGTGAACGTATCATAGAGGGCTAGATAAGCGCTGACGGCCTCGGGGTCCGGTATAATTTGTCGGGATATGTCTTCATCTCTGGTCAGGGCAATTATGTCAGATATTCTAACATTCACAGCCTGTGCCGCTATAAGAGCGGCACCATAGGCGGCATCGTAATGTTTGGGCACATAGCAGGGCTGATTGAGAATATTGGCGATGATCTGGCACCAAAGGATGCTTTGCGTGCCACCCCCGATCAGAGCTATTGTTCCGTCTTCCGTTGAGCTGCCATGGCTCAGGTCTGGAAATGACAGCCAAATATCGCGAAAAGCAAAGCTTATGCCCTCGATGACGGCACGCGCAATGTCATTGCGGTTGCTTGCCCGGGTGAGCTGAGAAAAGCTTGCTGTGAGGTCGCTCCGCCATAGGGGGGCACGTTCTCCATTGAGATATGGGTGGAACTGAACGCCATTTGCGCCGATAGGTGCTGCGGACGCTTCCTCAAACAATGTCTCAACGCGCTTATTTGGAAAAAATAGGCGCGCGGCCCAGTCTACTGCAGTGGAGCATTGGTTCATGCCGGCAGCAAAATAAACCAGTTCTTTGTCGAGATGAGGGTATCTTGAAATAGGCGGTTTAGGTGCCTGCTGAGTTGCGGTCATAGATATAACACCAGCAGAAGCGAGCTTGACACTCCTTGCCCCCGATCGCGGCGCGCCACAGCATAGCCACTCTGCGGTAGTATCAATGGAGCCAATGGCGACAACCAGGTTTTGTGGCAGGCCGAAAGTTGCGGCAATGTCGGGAAGAATATGACCCGCTTGACCAATGCAAGGCATTATTTCAGGCAATTGTTTCAACATAATGCCGGCTTTCGAGCATAATTCATCGGACCATTTTTCGGTGTTATAATCTGTTAGCATTGCCCCGCATGCGTCTCCTGTATCTGTCATGTGGTCGCCCGTAAACTGGGCGCGCAGCCAATCTTTTGCGAAATATATGCGCTCGATGTTTAAGTCGGGTTCATTTTCCCTGAGCCACATGATCTGAGGAAGACTCCAAGTGGCACTGGCGCGATTTCCTGATATCTTTATATCGACACCGCTATCTCTCAGAGCATCGGCTTGTGCAGTGGCTCTTTGGTCATTCCATAAGATGGCGGGTCTTATTGGTTCGGCTTTTTCGTCACATAAAACCGCAATATGTGCACCAGCGGTAACACTCATTGCTGCGGCATTCATCAGGCCGGCAGGGTGGTTTTTTTTAAGCGCATAGAGCGCTTGTTCGACAGCATTCCACCAATCGCGCGGGTTTTGTTCAGCCCATCCCATATGCCTGCTATTTGTTTCTAAACTTCTGCGCTCTTGGGCGATGATCGTGCCCGTTTCATTCACGAGAACGATTTTGAGGGCGCTTAAACCAAGATCTATGCCAATGAAGTTCATGCAGACAGCTTAGACTATCCGCAAGTGCAAGGCGATATATTACGGTACATAATTAAGGAGCAAAAACAGTGTAACGCAAAAAAAGAGGCGCCCCTTGGGGCGCCCCTCGTGATCGGTTTTTTGAGCCAATCCTAATAATTCGCGTGTCCTAAGACTGCGAAGGTTGCTCCACGCCCTGAAAACGCTTTAGTTTGAACTCTTAAACCTATAATACCACTAGACAATGGATCACCTCCTTTCGGTTGTTAATAACCTTCTTACTTTAGAATGATTTGCAAAAATACCAAGGCGAGATCTGATTAATCTGATTTGAGCTTATGCCAGTTTTGCGGCATAGTCTGTGGGTAAACCAATGAAGGAATAGTAATGGCTAAGTATCAAATTTTCCCGGTCACCCCGTTTGAACAAAATTGTACGATTTTTTGGAACGAGGCGACAATGCATGGGGGTATCGTAGACCCTGGGGGAGATATTGCGCGTATTGAGAGCTTCCTGAGCGAAAAAGGCATTACGCTCGACAAAATTCTTGTGACGCATGGGCATTTGGATCACGCTGGCGCTGTGGCCGCTCTAGCGCGTGCGCATGGTATTCCGATTATTGGCCCTCACATTGACGATAAGTTTTGGATTGATGGTATGCCCGAGCAGGCCAAACAATATGGTTTTGATGCTGCTGAAGCCTTTGATGCCGATGAGTGGCTTACTCATGGGAAAACAGTTGAGGTGGCCGGTATCTCTTTTGATGTCTTGCATTGCCCTGGTCACACACCAGGCCATGTTGTTTTTTTTCAAGCAGAAGATAGAATTGCGATGGTTGGTGATGTGCTCTTCAAGGGTTCGGTTGGGCGTACTGATTTTCCCAAAGGAGACTATCAACAGCTTGTCAATTCTATTACACAAAATTTATGGCCGCTTGGCGAGGATGTTACATTTATCCCCGGGCATGGACCTACCTCAACTTTTGGGTATGAGCGAAAAACCAATCCGTTTGTCTCCGATATGGTGGTTGGTTAGTGGCTTTTGATCTTCACCCGCGCTTGGCCGCGGATACGATCAATGTTATGGCCTTTGGACAATGCGACATTCGGTTGATGAATGATGCGCGGTATCTTTGGTTGCTGGCAATTCCGCGTATTGAAAATGCTATTGAATGGCATGATTTAGCACAAGATGTAGGACGTGCTGTCTTTGATGAGACGCGCAAGGTTTCATTATGGGCTAAAGAATATGCGAGAGCGGACAAGATGAATATTGCAACTTTGGGTAATCAAGTTCCGCAACTGCATATACACATTATCGCCCGCCATAAAAAAGATGTGTCCTGGCCAAACCCAGTCTGGGGTGTTGGAGACGCCGTTCCTTATCCCGAAAAGGATTTACAAGCCATCGTTCGCGATTGTCGCGCAGGTTTAATGCTTTGAAGGCGGTAAAATTATGAGCCCGAATATTGACCTTTCATCTTTTCAAACCCCTATGCATGTGCTGATAATTGGCGCCAGTGGAGGCATCGGTTCTGCGTTATATGAGCATTTAAAGGATCATCCGCAAGTCGCATTGCTCGTTGGGACAGCGCGTCAGATTGTACCGGGTATGGTTGCTTTGGATCTTAGTGAGGAGCAATCGATAAGTTCTGTCGCGGCTGACTTAAAACACCGAGCTCCTTTTAATTTGATCGTCAATGCAACAGGTTTTTTGCACGGCGACACTACTTTTCCCGAGAAAAAACTGGATGATCTGAACCAGAATGATCTGCAGGCTTTCTTCAATATTAATGCCATTGCGCCAGCTTTATTATATCGGTATTTTTTACCTTTGCTGTCGAAGGATGGCAAAGCGGTTATGGCCCATTTATCGGCGCGTGTTGGCTCAATTTCCGACAATCAAATCGGTGGCTGGTACGGTTATCGGGCTGCAAAAGCTGCTCAAAACATGATCACAAAAACAGCATCTATCGAGGCGCGACGTAAGTTTAAAAATGCAATTTTATTGGGTTTGCATCCAGGCACCGTCGATACTGGTTTATCAGCACCGTTTCAAAGCGCTGTGTCGCCGAACAAGTTGTTTTCGGCACAGGACGCGGCTGGTCATCTTTTAAAACAAATAAACAAAGCAAGCCTCGAGCAAAGTGGCTCATGTATTGCGTGGGATGGCGCGACGATACCGTTCTAAGCTTGACCAGATGGCAGAGCAGATGTGTTGGCTTCCTCAACACCTTGCAAGGCAGCAGCTAATAAATCCTCAGCGAGTTTGGATGTTACATTTGGGTCAGCCGCGATCATCCGGGCACGGATGGCTATCGCCATAGTCAGCGCTTGAAGAACATCTCCGTTTGACATAGGGTCGCGTCGTACCTCGCGCGAAACTGTTTCTAAAATATCGCCTAACAGTTGGTGGACGCGTATCGCAGATTCTGTTGACCCGTGTAGCGGAAATTCAATGTCGAATTTATCGCCGGTATCTGTAATTGCTGTGAAGGGTAGCGGTCGTGCCATAGGTTTAACTTTCATTAACAAATTTAGACTTTAACTGTATTTCGCGTGTCTCTGCATCGTCTTGAACAATATTTGACATCATCCCATGATTTTTCCCATTTTTTGCGCCAAGAAAATGGACGCGCACATTTAGCACAAATTTTTTCGGGTAGCTCAGACTTTTGTCGCATTTTCATTTAATTAATTTGGTGCAATGTGAGTTTTTTTCAAGTCTTAGTTTAAACTCACTTGAGTTTAACTCATGTCTATCGCAAACTAAACTCATCTAGAGGAAATTCTCCATGTCATTAAAAAACAGACTCAAATCAGGCGTTATGCGTCTCGTCATGAACTCGAGAATAAAAAAGCTACGTGGATCAATTGTAAGTGCAAAGCGAGCGATTACGGGTGCATCTCGTCAAGTGCACTTTTTTTACCAGCCCAATGATCCCTATAGCCATTTATTGGCACAAGTAATGGTAGGCTTTACAGCACGCTATGATGTTGAATTATGTTTTCATATTGTCAGGGCGCCCGACGATGATGTGGCGCCTGAGCGCTCGGCCTTAGAGGCTTACAGCGCTAAAGATGCTGCCGATATTGCGCCATTTTATAACCTAAGCTTTCCAGAAAATGCAGTTAAACCGTCAGAAAAAGTGGTTGCCTTGGCTTATCGGGCATTGGCAGGGCATACGGACGTTGGTGCCTTTTTAGTCGAGGTTGGTAACGCTGTTTGGCGAAATGATGTAAGTGCTTTGGAGCAGATGTCTCTTGTTAGTCATCAGTCAGCCCAGGTACGGGTCGCAAATGACACTGAGTTTAGAAACTCTAAAGGGCATTATTTAGCCGGCACGCTTCAATATGAGGGCGAATGGTACTGGGGTGTTGATCGGCTGCCTTATCTTGAGGAGCGTTTAGCCAAGCAAAAGCTTTTTCTAGCCGGCACCAAGCCGCTAACTGATTTCAAGCAGCGCCCCGATTTTATGTATAAGCCCGCAAAGCGCCGCCTAAAGCTTGAGTTTTATCCATCACTTCGATCGCCATATACTTATATCGCAATGCCTGAAATAATGGCATTGAGCGATAATTATCCAATTGAAGTTGTGTGGCGACCCGTTATGCCGATGGTAATGCGGGGCTTGCCGGTGCCTGCACGGAAAGGGCGCTATATCATTCAGGACGCGAAGCGTGAGGCTGATCGGATTGGTGTGCCATTTGGTAAGGTCTGCGATCCCGTCGGGAAACCAGTCTTGCGCGGTTATTCATTATTCCCTTTTGCCCAAAGCCAAGGTCGCGATCAGGAGTTTTTATTCGCATTTTGTCAGTTAGCTTGGTCGGAAGGTGTTGATATGGGTGAAGTTTCTGGCCTGAGAAAAGCGGTCGAGCGCGCTGGTCTTGATTGGGGAGAAGCTCAAAAGCATTTGGATCAGCCTGGGTGGGAGGAGGTTATCGAAGAAAATAGGTTGCAGCTTGTCGCCTCTGGCCTTTGGGGTGTGCCGAGTTTTCGATTGCTTGGTCCACGCGGTAAAGAAATTTATGCCGGTTGGGGGCGCGACCGAATATGGCTTTTAGCGCATCGCATTCAAGAAGCCTTGAGTGAATAAATTTGCGAGGGTTATTGGCTTCAGACCAGTTCAGCTACGCAAGCCCCGAAGATAAGGTCGCCAAAAAATTTTTTATCCGAAGCATCGAGTACCTGACGGGTCAACCGCACTTGAAACGCCTGTATCAGGACTATCAGGCATCGTCGTCTCATCAAAATTTTTGGGATGCGGCCATCGAGAAATTAGAGATTAATCTCAAAGGCTATGGGTTGCCGATTGAGGCTATTCCATCTGATGGGCCAATTGTATTTATTGCCAATCACCCCTACGGCGTCCTTGATGGTATGGCGCTTTGTTGGCTGGCTCAAAAAACGCGCCCCGATTTTAAGATTCTTATTAATCGTGCCTTGTGCCGCGTTCCAGAACTTGCTGATTATGTTCTCCCGGTTGACTTTAGCCAGACCGCCGAGGCCATGAAAACGAATTTGGCGTCGCGCCAAGCCGCCCGTGCGCATCTGGATGCAGGTAAGGCACTGCTTATCTTCCCCGCCGGCGCGATTGCGAACACCCCCCATATTTGGTCGCGAAAAGCTGAAGAATGGGCCTGGCAACCACTGGCGGCGAAACTTATTAGGCAAACCCAAGCTAAAATTCTGCCTATTTATTTCTATGGTCAAAATAGTTGGAAATTTCAGATGGCCAGCCATGTCCACCCTAATTTGCGGCTTGCGCTTATTTTTAATGAGGTTTATCGGCGGCGTAATACCGATATTAACTATTATATTGGCGATTTTATGGATAAAGAAGCGTATTGCGCGTTTACGGACGCGCGCCAACTGATTGAGTTTTTACAGAACCACAACCGCCTAATAGGAAAGAAGGCTTTCGTTGCTGCGCTGCGATAGTCGCGTCTTATATGGGATAAGTCGTAAAATATTTATAAGCCGCTCTTATTAGGCTTGCAGTCGGCGGAGAATATGCCAACATATGTTTAGATTATCAGATAACTATTGGAGGAATTTCTATGGACAATTGTCTTAAATTTTATATCGACGGTGCTTGGGTGGATCCAACGGAGCCGAAGCCGTTTGACGTTATTAACCCAGCAAATGAGCAAGTCATTGGGCAAATCATGCTCGGTAATGCGACCGATGCCAATAAGGCTGTCGCTGCCGCAAAGGCTGCTTTTGATAGCTTTTCAAAGACGACAGTGCAAGAGCGCCTTGACTTGATCGATGCTATTATCGCGGCTTACTCAGCGCGCATAGATGAGGTTGCGGAAACAATTAGTAAAGAAATGGGAGCGCCGATGTGGCTCTCCAAAGCAGCACAAGCAGCTATGGGCATAGCGCACCTTTCTAAGATCCGCGAAATTCTAGCTGATTACCAATTTGAACGCCCGCAAGGCTCGACGATGATTATTAAGGAACCTGTCGGCGTCTGCGCTTTGATCACGCCGTGGAATTGGCCAATCAACCAGATCGCATGTAAAGTTGCACCAGCCTTGGCTGCTGGTTGCACAATGGTTTTGAAACCATCTGAAGTCGCACCTCTTAATGCTGCTTTATTCGCAGAAATTTTGCATGATGCCGGTGTCCCTAAGGGTGTATTTAACCTCGTGAACGGCGATGGACCAGGCGTTGGTGAAGTTATCTCAAGTCACCCAGACGTTGATATGGTTTCCTTTACAGGGTCGACACGTGCAGGTGTGTTGGTTGCTAAAGCAGCCGCTGATACGGTTAAGCGCGTTTGCCAAGAATTGGGCGGTAAGTCAGCCAATATCGTTCTTGATGATGCAGATTTTGATAAGTCTGTGGCACAAGGCGTACAGTCATGTTTCATGAACTCAGGTCAGTCATGTAATGCCCCAACACGCATGTTGGTGCCAGCAAAACGCCATGACGAAGTCGTCGCGATTGCCAAAGCTGCGGCTGAAATGGTCAAAGTTGGTGACCCCAATGCGCCGGATACAACGATTGGCCCGGTTGTCAGTGAAGTTCAGTTCAATAAAATTCAAGGTCTGATTGAAACGGCCATTGCTGAGGGTACAGAACTGGTAACTGGTGGCCCTGGTAAACCCGATGGTCTCAATGCTGGCTATTACGTTAAACCAACAATCTTCGCCAATGTGACCAATGATATGACCATTGCGCGCGAAGAAGTGTTTGGTCCGGTCTTGTCAATCTTGAAATATGAAACTGAAGAAGAAGCAATCGCGATTGCAAATGATACAGTTTACGGCCTTTCAGGATATGTACAGTCAGGTAGTATCGACCATGCTCGTGAAGTTGCATCTCAACTACGTACAGGCAATGTTCATCTAAATGGCGCGAGCCCAGACTTGGGCGCCCCATTTGGTGGGTATAAACAGTCTGGTAATGGGCGTGAATGGGGCGAGTTTGGTTTTGATGACTTCCTCGAAACAAAGGCCGTTCTTGGCTATGCAGCTGAGTAAAACGACAGTTTGGAGATTGGCGGCGCTTTAGGCGCCGCCATTTTTATGATGTCCGAAATGACGGTCCATTATGAGGTCACCGAGCACATCGCAACGATTACGCTCGATAGGCCAGAAGCGCGAAACGCGCTTAATAAAGCGACCCGTGACGCCTTAACGCATGCATTCGAAAAGTTTTCCAAAGATGATGATGCGCTTGTCGCGATTCTCACGGCGACTGGTGATAAAGTGTTTTGTGCGGGCGGCGACTTAAAGGAAATGTCGGACGTTCAGTTGAAAATTCCCCCTGCTGATTTTATTCCATATTGGAACCGAACTGTTCATAGCGATAAGCCTATAATTGTAGCTGTAAACGGCCATGCCTTCGCGGGTGGATTTTTACTGACCCAAATGTGTGACTTATGCATCGCAGCTGAGAACGCAAGTTTTGCGATTACCGAAGCAAAGCGCGGGCGAGGTGCACCATGGGCTGGTCCTTTGCCTTGGCTTATTCCCCCGCGCATTGCGATGGAGCTATTAATAACCGCCGCGCCAATATCTGCGGCACGTGCATATGATGTGGGTCTGGTGAACAAAGTAGTACCTCTAGAAGACTTACAAAGCGAGGCTCGGCGCGTGGCCAAAGGTATAGCAGATAATGCACCTTTATCTGTGCGTGCTGGCAAGCGCATGGTATATGCGGTTGCAAAAGAAGCTTGGGATCAGTCGCTCGAAATAGGGGAGGCATTATTTGCCTCGGTCTATCACAGTGAAGATGCGCAAGAAGGGCCTCTAGCTTTTAAAGAAAAAAGACCGCCCAAGTGGCAGGGAAAATAAAAAGAATGACTTAAAGAGCAGATATGCTTTACCCTTACGATGGTGCTAACAAGTCTTCTGGCTTTTTTAAGAAGAAAGACCACTGAAGTGGCAAGTTAAATAAATCTAACGACTTAAGGATCAGATATGCTTTCCAATCAATACCCCATGCTACAATTCAATTTAGGCGACGATATTACAATGATGCGCGATAGTTTGCGGGCGTTTGTTGCGAATGAGCTGGCGCCGCGCGCCAATGATATCGACCGACAGGATGTTTTTCCGCGGGATCTTTGGGTGGGCCTTGGTAGTCTTGGGATGCACGGCATCACCGTTTCTGAGGAATATGGTGGCGTAGCGATGGGTTACACAGCTCAAGCGATTGCGCTTGAAGAGATTAGCCGCGCTTCAGCATCGGTTGGTTTGTCATATGGGGCGCATGCTAATTTATGTATTAATCAGATCTACCGTTGGGGAACGGAAGATCAAAAGCAGCGCTATTTGCCAAAGCTTGTGACGGGTGAGCATTTGGGCGCATTGGCAATGTCTGAACCAGGTGCTGGCTCCGACGTGGTCTCAATGAAATTGCGGGCCGAAAGAAAGGGCGACCAATTTATTCTTAATGGCACTAAGTTTTGGATTACGAATGGACCTTCCGCTGATACTTTAGTTGTTTATGCGAAAACCGATCCAGAGGCCGGTTCGCGCGGCATTACGGCATTCTTGATAGAGAAGAGCTTCAAAGGTTTCTCTTGTGCTCAGAAACTCGATAAACTGGGTATGCGCGGATCAGAAACAGGAGAACTTGTTTTCGATAATTGCGAAGTTCCGGAAGAGAATATTCTTGGAAAACTCAATGAGGGCGTCAAGGTCCTGATGAGCGGGTTAGATTATGAACGCGCCGTCTTGGCTGCTGGTCCTGTTGGTATTATGCAGGCTTGCCTCGATGTTGCGGCCGATTATGTGCATCAGCGGGAGCAATTTGGTCAGGCAATTGGTGAATTCCAGTTGGTGCAGGGGAAAATTGCTGACATGTATACTCGGCTGAGCGCGACGCGCGCCTATGTTTATGCTGTCAATCAAGCCTGTGACCGCGGAGAGACAACCCGTAAGGATGCTGCTGCAGCCATCTTATTTTCGGCCGAGAATGCCACGCAATGCGCCCTTGATGCTATTCAGTTATTAGGCGGTAATGGATATATAAATGACAATCCGTGTGGGCGTTATCTACGAGACGCTAAGTTATATGAAATTGGCGCGGGTACATCAGAAATCAGACGTATGCTGATAGGCCGTGAATTATTCGCTGAAACGGCTTAAAACGTCTTTATTTCTTCAATTTCCGGCATTGAGCGGCCGCGGCCATGAGTTCTCGGGCTATTTCTTCGGCTTCTTCGGGCTCAAAATCCATAGGGATCTCGAAACGATCATTCGCGACGAAAATGCGGATCATGCCTGTGTCGGTCGCGCCTATGCTAAGCTCTGCCTCTATATCGGAGGGGGTATTAATGCCCATCTGCGTATTCTCCTGAAAAATAATGTGGACCATTATAGCAGTTTTATGTTTATTCGTTATGAATTACTTCGCTGGGCTTGAGTTTTTAGTGAAAGAACAGTAATTTCCGTTCGTGGGACTTTTCCCTACGTAGCATGCAGCCTTAGCTCAGTCGGTTAGAGCGCTAGATTGTGGATCTAGAGGTCCTCCGTTCGATCCGGAGAGGCTGTACCATTCTCCCCATTTTAAAAAATCCAATCCTTGATAAATCTCTTCTCATAAATCCCTTTATGACGTGGCCAGGAAGCATTCATCGCATCGTCACGTTTCGTTACGCGCGGTTATTTTCGTTTGTAACTCTGCATGTTTCTCTGCTGTTAATGGGAACCACCAAGCAATCAAGATGGCAAATAAGAAGAAAAAGGCTGGAACGATCGCATAAAGCACACGAAGTGCAAAAAGATCCTCAGGCGCATTATCAGCCAAGGCTACCGCGTCGAAATTTGTCAGGGATAGAGCACGGATCGCTAAAAACGTACCGAGGGCAGTTGAGATTTTACTGGTCATGCTGGCAAAGGCGATATAGGCACCAGCGCGTTGTTCACCTGTTTCAGCGGTCTCAATATCGATAACATCTGCCAGAATAGCGATCGGTAAAAATTGTAATCCGCCAAAGCAAGCCCCCTTGGCGATAAAGAATATTAAGAACATTGTGTAGTCATTGGCGTCGAAAGCCATATTAATGACTGAAATGACAGCCACTGTTATGAGCACGATGGATAAAGCAATATGTTTCCCGATTCTATTTCCAAGCCATAGCCAAAACGGCACAGCAATAAGCCCGGCGACAAAGTAACCAAAATAAATTGTCCCAACGGCGCCAGCTTCAATAACCCCGCGAATAAAGAATAATGATAGAGCATTGCGGAAGGCCTCGGCCATCACAACAATTAAAATCAGTCCTACCATTAAGCGCATGGGCACATTCGCCCATATACGTTTCACGCTGTCGCTAAATGAAATGCTCACATGCCCAGGCTTTTCACCGGGATGTTCTTTGACGAAAATACATAATAACGCGACGGTAATGGGGGCACTAATGGCAATAGCTAAGGCCATTCCCTTCATTATTGTGCTGATTTCATCTTCTGGTTGAATATATTGCTCAATGATGAAGGGAATGAATGCTGCAACCAGAAGGCCAATGAGGGTAAACTGCTCGCGCCATGCCGATATTCGCGAGCGCTCATGGTAATCACGCGATAACTCAGCGCCCCATGCACCATATGGCACGCCGACTAAAGTGGTGCCGATATACATACCTGCAATGCAAATAAGCAAATACCACTGGGAAACGTGTTCGGGGGGTACGAAGAGATACCATATGGAAACTATTAAAATTGGTGTTCCCACGATAATGACCGGCCGCCGACGTCCAATGCGGGTTTTAAGTCTATCCGATACCATCCCAACAAGAGGATCCGTCACAACGTCAGTGATTTTGGCGAGCAATAACATTGTCGCGACGGAAGCAAGAGAAAGTCCTATATGGCTTGCATAAAAAGCAGGCAGCCAAATTGCGATGGGGTAACCAACAAGGGCCAGCGGGAGTGCCGTGGCGCCATAAATGGCTAGGGTGGTTTTTGAGACTTTACCAGACATACACTAAGATTTCCTCTACCTATGATATGACAATGTTCAAAGG